>B570J29583_1000001_pt1 | contig 122591 bp, 161 predicted proteins | sample LakMenEpi13Jul12_FD_29583 | JGI IMG/M metagenome (IMG submission 29583)
TTCTGGCTCAACTTCAACATCTGGTTCTGGTAAATTTGGCTCTTCTATTGGTTCAGGTGTTAGATCTTCAGTTGGTTCTGTTATTGGTTCTTCAACTTCTTCATTATTTATTGCAGCAATAAGATTGTTAATATCAGCAATTTCATTTGCTAATGTTACTGCCTCAACAACTTCAGCCTGTACTTCTTCTGGAGTTAGTGGTTCTTCAGTTGGTGTAGGAGTAGGTTCTGAAATTGGCTCTGGAGCTAATGTTGGAATAGGATCTCCTGCTTGTATTTGTGTAGCACCCCATGCCTCTAAAGAAACAATATCACCATTATGGAGTCTAACTCCAGTTCTTAAATTTGGATATTCAGGTCCTTGATAGCTGTAGGCAACAGAAATACCGCCAGTATTTGTAATTGCAACAATGATATTAATATTGCTTGGAGTTGAAGCATTCCATTGTCCAAATGGAATTACTTCTAAATCTAATTGAAATCCACCTTCAGAATAAGATATATTTAAAGTATCTGGTGCGTTATAGTATCCTGAAACCCAGTCCATAGAGTATAAAGAAATAGATGGAGTATTTGGATATTGCCAATATGTATTATCTGGTTGTCCAAATGTGATTACTGAATTTGTTGTAGCATAAATATTTGAATATTGAACACCATCAAATGTAATTGTTGTTGCTATTGGTATCTGATAAGAAGTATCATCTCCGCCACAAGTATCCATTGTGTGTACCGTTGGAACTTCGTCACCCTCGTAGGCTGCTGCTATAGTTTGAGACTGTATATAGTTAACACAAGTAGCATATGCATTCTCTGGAAAACCAAAAAGACTTGTAAAAAGAATTCCCGCCACTGCTGTTATGCGTAGGAATTTTTTGTTTATGGGGCTACTCCTAATTAATTAATTAATCATATTATATCATGATAAAAGAAAAAGGCGCAGATTGCTCTGCGCCCTAATCTTTTATTTGTTAATTACTTAACAAGTGTGACCTTTGCCTTTGGGTTCTTTGCGTTCCACTTCTTAGCAAGATCATTGAATGCCTTTTTCATATCAGCGATTGCCTTAGCATTTGCAGCCTTGACTGCATCTAGCTCTGTCTTAGCAGCAGCCTGTGCATCAGCAAGAGCCTTATCTGCAGCAACCTTAGCAGTTACGGCATCAGCCTTCAACTTAGCAATTTCAGCAGCAGCAGTAATAGCAGCAGCATCAGCAGTAGCCTTTGCAGCAGCTGCATCAGAAGCAGCCTTTGCAATAGCAGCAGCAAGTGCAGCATCTGCAGTTACCTTATCAGCAGCACGAGCAGCCTTTTCTGCAGCGAGTGCAGCATTAGCGGTAGCAAGTGCACCAGCAAGATCAGATACTGTTACGATTGCAGTCTGAGAAGTTGTTGCCAACTTGATTGTTGGAACAGATGTTGGAGCAGTAATAGATGCTCCGACAGCAACAGTTCCAGCAGTTGCAGGAAGTGAAATCTCTGATGTGTAACGACCTGTTACAAGAGCATCAGCAGTTACTGTTCCAGCAGTTGCGCCACCAAGGGTAGTAACAGTTACTGTATCAGCAACAGCGTTGCCGAAAATATCTGCTACATCAAGAGTTGCAGTTACCTTTCCAGAAATATTTCCTGAAGCAGGGATTGACATCTTAAGATCATATGCAGGACCTGCAACACCCTTAAGATAAATTGTTGTTGCTGCACCAGTTACAGAAACTGTAACAGCAGAAGCAGCAGTGCTTGTTGTGTATGCATATACAGTCGCTGTTGTTGAAGCAGGCGTTACTGTAATTGAAGATGATCCAGCAGATGCATTAACTGTTGAACCAACTGCAGATACTAGGCGTGTATTAGCACCAACTGCAGTAAATGTTACTGGTGTTCCAGCAACTACTGTAGCAGTGATAAGAAGTGCTTCGTTGTTTGTTGCAGTTGTGGTATCTGCAACGCTAACTACGTTGTCAGAAGGAACCTTAACTGTGAATGGTGAGGCTGCTGTACCAGAACCAGATACTTCAGTTGTTACGTCTACTGAAACGGTATTGGCACTTGCAGGTGTCACTACGAGTGTGCCCAGTGTCATGGCTGCAACCACGGCAAGAGCGATTTTCTTAAATGAATTCATTTTTCTCCTTGTTTGATTCATCGTATTTAAATTAACTTATATTCTCCAAGGTATTCTTGAACATCGTCAGGAATTGCCTTGGTATCCAATTCTACCATAGCCTTCTTCTTTTCTGCAAGTCGGCTAGCAGAACTCCATGTATGAACCTCAATCTCTAGATTAGAGTCCCTACTTGTGTGAGATATTGCTCCAAATACCGCCCCACAAACGGCATCCGCCAAGTCTTTAGATTTCTTGCGTGGGTGATCTACACGATTATTTTTCATAATCTTTAGCTCACTCATTTCTTCAAGAAGTAAAGGAATCATTGGCATTGCAATTCTTTCTTCATAAATCATCATAGCTAGGTCTTCATAATGTTTCTTAGCAACAGAAACAGTATCAGTTCTCATTCCTACCGCTTTTAATTCCTGTTGAATATCAAAGGACTGCCAACGGTCAAATGTAACCATACCTATGTTAAAACCCTCTCTACGAAGATTCATAATCCATTTTTTTACCTCTGAGAGGTCTACTGGCCCCTCTATTTTAGGCTCCCACCACGCAACAGCATCCACAATAACAATTGGAGCAACCTGTTCGTAATCTTTGATTACTTGAACATTTACCCAACGTTCAACATGTGCAATAGCAACTGCACACTTATCGTGAACCTGTGCAAGATCGGCATGAATATAATATACTTTATCAGGGTCTGGCTTAAAAGTCAAATCAAATCTTTTATGATTGTCTATTGGATTTCTTAATGTCATGCATTTTTCTAACTTATCTTTTTGTTTAAAAAATGCGTCAGACGAGTATGTTGGTGTGCAAAGGAAACGCATCATGGCATCTCCTAAGTCTGTTAAAAATGCAATTTTAAAATCATCAATTTTTCTTGTTGGGTTTACTTCCCATGTTGGTCTTTTTAAAGCAAACATTCTAGGGTATTTATAAGAAGTAATATGATCTTCTTCCCAGACTATTTCAAATTCATTGTCTGGTCCTTCTGGTAGCTCTTCATTAATAACAAACTTGTATCGTCTTTCTATTACATCTTTTTCCATGATTACATCTTCATACCGTTTTGAAATAAAGTCACCGTTGTATCGGGGAAATGATAGAAGAACCACCTTGCCTAAATCTGGGAAACGAGAATCTACTGTGCCTCTAAATGCTTTATATATATTATCAGCAGTTTTGCCCTGATCATTTCCTGTTCCTACTTCTGTAGCAAAACCTGAAATCTCATCAAGAACAGCCATGAACAAGTTCAAACCCTCATGTGATTCACGCTCTGAGTGACCAGAGTAAACGGTGATTGATTTATCAAAACCAATAGAGTTTACTTTTGGGTCATACTTTCCAGCAAACCATGGAGATCTTTCAATTTTTGATTTAAAACCTTTAAAGAAAACATTTTTAGCTTGTTCTGCGTTAATAGCAACGTTAATAATATCTATTGCATCTCCTGCAGGTTTGCCATAATATCTTGCTGGATCTTTTAAGCAAAGTAGTTTATAGACAACATAGGCGCAGGCAACAGTAGAAACAAAGTCTTTACCACTACCTTTTCCTAATTGTAGAATAATTTCATTTTTGGTATATTTAGCAAAATGTTTGTCGCCCTGTTCTGTACCCATTAACATTTGTAAATCTTCTTTGCGATAAATTTGGCTCATCGCCTCAACAATGTCATATTGAATAGTAGAAAGAGGTGGTTGCCCAAGAAAGTCTGGAGACTCAACAAAAGTCTTTACGTCTACAGGAGTTTCTTCAAATTGACTATCTTGAAGTGCTTCAAAAAAATCATTGAACTTGGTGGACAACAGTAATCACTTCTCCTTCTTTTGCAATTGCAGATAGTCTTTGCATAATAAGATCACGTATTTCTGGGTGTTCGGATGCTATATCACGAAGAATGCCAACAAGAACTTCTTGTCTCTTTTCAATTTCAACCATTTCTTCTGCCAACTCTTTATTTTCTAATAATCCTGCTTTTTGTAACATGTCAATACGACGTGCCTCAATATCCATAACGAGCTTGATAGCAGCAGTCTTAGCATTTAAATTTGCAGTTGTTGTTGCATCATCAATAACCTCATATGCTTGCTGAATTAGTTTTGTATAGTGTGCATCAGCGCTAACCAAAGCATCTTTAGCACGAGCACGGATAGCATCATTAGCAGATGCCATCGTCTTCCACTCATTAAGGTGTGCTACGACACGTGTTCTTGGAAGCGATAATGTCTTAGAAATCTTAGTAGGATCGTTACCTTTTAGATATTCTTCAACAACCTTATTTACTTCATCAAGATGTTTTACGATTTCTATTTCTGCGTCTATCATATTTACCTTCTAGTCTATTGATTTCATCTTGAATATAAAAGATTGCCTTTTTCAAGTCTTCAATATGTTTAGATTCATCTTTTATACCAGCTCTCCAGAGATACTTTATTGCATTACCAATATTAAAGTTTCTGTGTCTAGTAATTTCAATTGCCTCTACCCCACTTGGATCATTTGTATAATGATAAGGATGGTTAACCTGATCAACCTTTATTATAAATTTTTCACTCATTATGTTCTCCTGTTAAATTTTTTTTAATTTCTGTTAAAATTGTTTCATTAAATCTAGACTCCATAAACTTTTTATATCTTGTAACCAATGGTAAATTTTCTCCCATAAATGATGGAGAATTTACACAATGATTCATATATTTGTCAAGCGCCCTACTGTGTTTAAACCTATGTAATTTTATTTTTTTATCGGTATTAAAGTGAACATAAAATAATGGCTCATCTTCTTCAAATTTAAAAAATCCACTTTGATTCCACATCTGCACTTCAACATTGTATGACCTAAACCATCTTCCTATATCAAAGTTGCCTGGAAAGATAGTTCCATATTGTGTATATTGAGATTTATGAAAAATAGGTTGATAGAAAAATGCTTGTAATGGTTGGTCTGCAAAAAATCCATAGGATAGTTCAAAAGTTATAGATGGACCAACATTTAAACCAAAATCAGATCTTACATTAAAATCTATATAGCTTTTAGATAGTGGCTCTATTTCTGCAGGGGTTTTTGAAAAATCAAACCTATATTCTGATTGAACTACATTTTTAAAAACAAAAGTATTTTTAAATTGATTTTTTACTGCAGGACATGAAAAAAATGTTTTTGATTTTCCCTTACCTCCAATATTATTGCTTTTATTTTCTAATAGTGATAAATATAAATTGGTTGGTTCTGGATATAACATCTCCCACTCATTATGTCCATTAGCACTATATCCAATTGCTGGAGCCCAGTAAACGTTTATGACATCTTTATTGCTCATCTTTTTGATTTCCTCAATCCAAACTTAGCAAGGTATACGTAAATAGTTTCCAAGCTTACTCCACATTCCTTTGCTATATCCTCTGGACTTTTTTTATCCACATGGTATCTTTTTTTAAGCCATAGTTCATTTGTATATAGTTTACCAGACATGTTATTTTTTGTCAACCCTAACTACTGGATCTAGCCTATCCCAATACCCTTTAGAATTACCCTGGTAAACTTGTCCAGTTTCTCTATCAATCAATAACCATTTTGTTGGAACTAAAGTTTTAACAGATAAGACAACATCTTGACTTTCTTCCACAAAATTAAAAGAATTTCTTTCCATAATCAAACTCTCATTTTCCATTGCATTGAAATTGGACCTTTATCTATAAGCTTGAACATATGGTCTTCAAATTCCATTTTCATCTGATAGTAAATGTCAGGGCTTACTTCCTTTAGTTTGTCTGTAACACTATAAATAGTTTCTCCAGTTTCAGTATCGAATCCCTCTATAACAACCGCATTTTGTAAAATCAAATGCTCCAGCATTGCCTGTGTTTTAATAATATTTTTATTCATAAGAAACTGCTTTTTCCCAATTATTTATAGCCCAATGTCCAATACCGCAGGCATCTGCAACATCGTTATCTGTAATAGTTCTATCATAGTTAATATTGACAAACTTAATGGTTCTTTCTTTTCTTAAGTTTCTTTCGTATGCTTTGTACCATGAAATCGACTTACCTGGATTTTTAGATCTAATCAGAAGCTGTTCATCCTTAGATATTTTTTTATTACCAATATAGTTTTGCCATGTAATTGGAGATACCCTACCTATTATTTTTGTTCCAGACTGCCCAGCTGACCCAAGAATTGCTCCTTGTACTAAAGCTAGGTCTGCTGCAGTTTTAGGACTATTCATAAAAACGGTATGCTCAATAACAATTGCTTCAAAACCACCATATATATCAAAAAATACTTTTACTTTCTTACCAGCATCGATGACCTTCTGATAAATATCACTACCTTCAAAAGTAATTTTACCTATAGTGATTAATGTTTTTTCTTGGGTATCAAAAATAGCAAAAGCAAGGCTATTAGTGCTAGCATCAATTGCACAAATATTTCTTGATTGATTAATCTTGTTCATAATCAAAATATCCTTTTATTTGCTTCAACATTTTATCTACTGCTTTCTTGCTAACATTACAGTTAGCACAAAATCCATCATCATTATATATAGAAAGAGTTTGTCCGCATCCTCCAAGACACATTCTTTTCTTTCCTTTTCTTTTTTGTCTTTTTGTTACTTGATAACGCTCTGCTATTTTGTCTTTAGTCGCTTCGGTTCTGCAATCTGCACTGCAATAAATTTGATAAGTAACTTTTGCTTTAAAGTAAGACTCACATCTACTGCACTGTTTCACTGAATCCCTCCAGAGATTTTATCTTTACTACCCCTGGCTCTGAAGTTGCACAAACTGCCTTTACTGGGCAATTCTTACATATTTTTGAGTTTACACGATAGTTTTTTTGCGGTAACTGCTGATCTTTCCAAGACTTGTGAACAGTACGCATCCAGTCAAATGTATTGTCAATCCATTCTTTATATTTTGGAGTTACTTCAATTGGAAATACCAACAGGTCGTGATTGTTTTTATTTTCATAAATTAGAACACCTTTTGATTTTTTTAAAACCTTCATATAAATAATTAATTGTTTTACATGATACTCTGCTGGCTCATTTTTAATTTTATAATTTTCAAATGCTTCGGATTTCATTGTTTTTATTTCGCCAATAATATCTTCATCGTTCATAGCTATCATAGCATCGCCCCAGCCAAAAATTGGTGGGTCATCATTTACCACTTTGAATTCTGTAGTTGGGTTATTATCATCATCTAGATATTCTTTTGCTACTCCAGAATCTAACATAGCCTGCTGAATTCTGTCATGTGATTTAGTTCCAGCAGTCATATTTGCTATGTCATATGGAGTATTATTACTTTCAAATATATTTCCTTCAAATGCAAGATACCAATATCTTGGACATTCTCCGTGCCCGTAGACTAGACTTGATGGAGCAAAAGTCTTTTTCTTAGTATACTTAGGCTCTTGCTTTGCTATATACCCATTATTAATTTTTTGTATAAGGGCAGCAGAATCAAGTATGTGAGATGTATCCTCAGCTTTTTTCATCATTTGCTTTATCAAATTTTTAGTCATCGTAATCCTTTTTTATCTATTATATCAGTTATCGGATTATGTATTTAAGAGCAGATACAAGATCGTTTATGGCTTCCGCTGCCGTATAGTATATATTTTTTTTGCTTCTGTCTGACTTATCCACATTAGTCATCCACGTTGCTTTAAATGCCATCTTAGCTGCTATAGCCTGAAGTCTAACTATTTCCAAAGTTGCAACATTAAGCGGTATATCTGGCTTAATAATAATTTTAGCAATAAATGTTAGTGCAGCAGTCAGTTCTTCATCCTGCATATAATCTGCTATTTCGGATAAGCCATTAACCATCTCTATAGTTGTTTTATTTTGTTCTTTCTGTTCCATGTTCACCACCCAATGTTAGTTGATCTAATAAATCAAACTCTATTATAGCAAGACGAGTTTTTTTGTTTCCTTCCCCAAGTATTACAACTATGGCTGGAGATTTATCTGTACCAGCTTTTATGGAGTCAGTAACAGCCTTTGCCCAAACATCTTGATTTATAGTAAAAGATTTTGATGTTTCTTTAAAGTCAACAATAAAATTTCTCCAAGTAGCATCACCCTTTTTATTATTACGTCCAGAGTTTTTATGTTGTTGAGCATTGATTCTTTTGGATTCATTTTTTTCAGACATTATTTTATCCAAGCCCATACTTGATCATGAACTGTTATCTTAGAATTATCATTTATATCTTGTTTAAAGAATAAAATAATATCTTTAATCATATCCCAGTCATGTCCACACATAATTCCACCAGTTTTTAGTTTTCTATACCATGCTGCCATATCTTGTAAAACTGCACTGTATGTAGTTGGGCAGTCCCAAAAAATAAAGTTTAAAGAATTATCTTCAAATTTATGTGATGCATTAATACTTGTATCCTCTATAATTTCTATTTTATCTGATACCCCTGAAAATTTTATATTATGCATAGCAAGATTTCTTGCATAGTCAGACTCTTTTTCTCCATATGAAATATTTTCTATTTCATTTACGCCAGGTGTGTACGGATCTATTCCGTAAATCTTAGACACATTGTCACATTTTTGAGCTATCATACAAGATGTTTGTGCATAAAAAAGTCCTAACTCAACACCAACAGAATTCTCTGGCAAATAGAGTCCAAAAAGATGTATTAGGCTTTGACCATTAATATCTTTACTATTAAAATTATATATACTATCTAATTTGTTCATTTATAAAATCCTTTTTTCTTTTTATTATTAGAGCCTTTGATAAATGTTTTTTACTACACATCCATGTAAGCTCAAAACTTTCTTTCCATAATCTTAAAGATGACACCTCTTCTTTACACGTATGGCAAATAAATTTACCTGAGTATATAGAAAATCTTGAATCAGCCATTTGCAAGTTTGGTCTTTAACATGTCCTGTAAATCCAAATCCTCTCGCACTCTATTAATAAGACCTTCACGGCCTTGTACTTTTGTACCATCTTCTAGTTGATACCAAGCTCCAGTTCTACTTATATACCCAGCTAATTCTGCTGTATCAACAAGATCGCCAACAGTGTCAATCCCAAGATTGTCCCCTCTAAAATAAAAATCATATTCGCCATTTTGAAAAGCAGGCGATGTTTTAGAAAATTGCAACTCCCAACGAACCTTTCTACCAATCTTTTCTTCAATAAGTTTGTCTCCAACATGTATTTTTCCTTTAATTGCTTGATTATCTGATTCTGAAGAAAACAACTTAATAACGGTTGAAGAATAAAATTTAGTAGCTTGTCCACCTGTTGGTTGTTGACTTGTATACATTGCACTAATATTATTACGAGATTGACTAATCAATACAAATAATGTTGGCTTTACCTTATTGTTTGCATAATTAATCATCTTCCATGCATTGCTAAAGTCACGTGACTCTGCACCAATTTGCTTAGTATTCTCCAATTGCTTTAATTCTTCAGAATCTTTTTCAAAATAAATAGCGGGCAATAATGAAGTAATTGAATCAACTACAATTAAATCTACACCAGCCTCCATTAAATTAATTCCTACATCAACCATCTCATTAATAGTTCTTGCTTGAGAAACAATCAACTTTGATGTATCTACTCCAAGTTTTTCTGCCCAATTTTTGTCATATGACATTTCTGCATCAATCCATGCACATACCTTTCCCTCTTTTTGTGCAAGACCAATCATTTGTAAACATAAAGATGATTTAGCGCTTGACTTACTTCCCCAAATAAGGACCTGTCTGCCATATGGAAGACCACCGTTTAAAGCACGATTAAGTCCAAAACTAGGGGTTGCTGCATACTCAGTCTTGGGAACTGAATCTCCTACTAAAATACTTTTTCGTAACTTTGGATTTAACTGAGCTAATACTTGTTCAACAGTAACTGTCATTAAAATCTTACCCCATGCTTTTCTGGTCTAGTTAAATTAAACTTTGTTTTTTCCTCAAATGCATGGTCTAAAGAAATCTTGGTATATCCTGCTTCAACCATTCCTGCATAAAGATCAAGTGTACGAATCATAATGTCTGCAAACTCTTTTGCAATTTCTTCTTCGCCTTTATCTTTACGAACTGCTTCAAGAACCTCAACAACTTCTGAAACAATCATCATTAGTTGCTTTGATACAAAAATATCATCAACATCTTGATCCCAAAATCCTTTTTCAACTGCAACCTTATGTAGTTCTTCTGCTAATTCATCAAACATTTATTACATCCTCCATTATTACTGTGCCATCTTTTGTTTTGCCAAACTCAAATTTATAAATATTGCCAGCCTCTACACTCATGTATGCTTTGGGGAAAGCAGTTGGAAATACTGTTACTGCATGTAACTCTCTTCCAGCATCTGCTAAAGTTAAAGAGGCCATCTTTTTGCCAGCCTTTGTTATTCTTGGCTTAAATGAAACTACAAACATTTCATCATCTTTATATGGAAGCATCTTATAGTTTAAGAACTTAATAAGTGGATCCTTAGATTCTTTTATTTCATCTACAGGTATTGAACTAACAACACGATTATCATTAGCCAAAATGATATACGTGCGACCAGCCTCGATAACGGTATTCTCTTCATCAAATATGCCCACACTTCCAGTTTTATCTAACAACTCTACCCTTGACCATCCTTTAGACCTTTTAATTGATTTTACCATACCCATTAAAATGAATGCACCTTTTTCTTCATACTCTTCAATATCATTAATATATGCATGATAATGTTGTGGCACAGATATATTAAATTCAGGTAGGTTCAGGTACTCATAAAGATTTTCTTTTACCTTTTCTGAATCTGCTGTATTGTCTTGAAACGTTAAAGCTCCAATTGCATTCATTGCCTGTAATGCACGAGAGTTTACTCCATTTCCTTTTGTAAATGTAAACTCTTCAACTTCTGCAAAAGACTTAAAAGGTCTTGCCGATATATATCGTTCTGCAATTTTATCAGAGATAAACTTAATTGCGGAGAGTCCAAATCTGATACCTTTGCCCTCAATTTTAAAATCAATATCCGAATCATTAATGTGAGGTAGCTTAATGCTAATCCCCATTCTTTTCGCTTCAATAAGATATTCAGTTCGTGCATCTTTATCCTTTTCATTTTTTAAAAGCGCAAACATAAACTCAATTGGATAGTGGTATTTTAGCCATGCCGTCCAATACGAGAGCGTAGAATAAGCAACCGCATGAGACTTGTTGAACGAATATCCCGCATGTGCTTCAAAGTCATGCCATAAATCCAAAGCATCGTTAGGAGCAATATACTTAGAAGCACCCTTAATAAACTTGTCTTTAAACTGATCAAATTCTTTTGCATCTTTCTTCTTTCCAATAATCTTGCGAACCTTATCAGCTTCGGCCATGGTCATTCCACCAAGCTCAACGCAAGCCTGCATAACCTGCTCCTGATAAAGAATACATCCATAAGTTTCTTGTGTAAACGGCTTAATAACCTGATGCGTATAAGAAATATTTTGACGACCATGCTTACGAGCAATATAGTCTTTTCCAATAGTATTCATAGCACCTGGTCGAACAAGAGCATTTGATGCAGCAAGCTCTGATAAATTTTTAACACCCATCTTAATTAATAGATTTGTATATGGGGTTGCTTCACATTGGAATACACCTTTTGTATACCCATCAGAAAGCATTTGATAAACATTCTTATCTTCCATATCGATTTTAAGCAAGTCTATTTTCTTGCCGTGCCTATTTTCAATAATATCAATAGTATCTTTAAGAACACTTAAAGTTTTTAAACCAAGTGCATCTATCTTGATTAATCCAATTCTTTCAGCTTCTTCCATATCTACGGCTACAACTGGAATACGTTCATCAGCTCCAGTTACATTTCTAGTTTCTAGTGGAGCATACTTAAATATTGGTTCTTTACTTGTTACAACACCCGCTGCGTGAATTCCTGTTCCACGAATACGACCACGTAGTTGGTCTCCAAGTGCAACAACTTCTGGATATTTTTCACGAAACCAGTCTGCATTCTTTGATGTACAAAAATCATCCCAAGTATCTACAGTTTTTAATACTTTGTTTACATCTGACAAAGGAATATTAAGTGAGCGAGCAACATCTCGTACAACACCTTTATCTTTAAATTGTAAAAAAGTAGCAATAGATGCAACATGACGATATTGCTTAACTAAATAATCTTTTACTTCATCACGACGTGAATCCTGAATATCTGAATCAATATCTGGAAAATCATTACGCTCAGGGTTAATAAAACGGAAAAACAATAATCCGTGCTTGATTGGATCAATGTCTGTAATGCCAATTGCATAACATAATAAAGAGCCAGCCGAGGATCCACGGCCTGGACCGACCATAATTCCTTCTTTTTTTGCCCAATTCAACATGTTACGAACAACCAAGAAGTAAGGTTCAAAATTCTTTTCTGAAATAATTTTTAATTCTTCGTCAAGTCGATTTAGATATTCTTCATTTGTATCTAGTCCACGCTCTTTTAATCCATCTAGAGCAAGCTTCTTTAGCTCATTACCTGGATTTCTATATTGAACTGGTAGTAGATTTAGACCAGACTTAATGTCATAATCTTCTATTTTGTTATATATATCCATAGTACTTTCAAACATTTCTTCATTATCTATACCCTGCTTTGCCATGGCAGCCTTCATCTCTTCATATGAAAGAAGATGAATATCAAATGAACGGAAAGACATTTGACGATCTGACCCATACAAATAATCTAGACGATCCATCATATCTTTGTACTTTTTTGATTTATCATACGTAACATCTTTTTGCAATTTTGCATGGGTATTTAGAATAAGCATTAGTTCTTGTATTTCTTTTTGACTTGTATCAGAATGATGGCAGTCTGGAGTAACTACAATTTTTACACCCATAGACTTAGCCAAATCAATTAACCCTTTATTAACTTTCTCAGGGTTATGTGGCATTACTTCAATATAATAATCATCTTTAAAAGTGTCTTTAAACCATTGAATATGTTTCTTGGCAGTAGCAAGTTCATCTAGCTCTACCGCCTTCGCAATCCAGCCACTGAGGCAGGCAGAAGTTACAATAAGTCCTTCTTTGTATTTTTCTAATGTTGAAAAATCAAACCTTGGCTTACTAAAAAATCCATCTGTCCAAGCAATTTCATTAATTTTATTAAGATTTTCTAGACCTTGTTGGCTCTTAGCAAGAAGAACTATATGATGATAATTTTGATCAAGAGGATCAGTGCGATCTGCCTTTGCTCTCTTATCAGCCATATCTGTTGTCATATATCCTTCTATGCCAAGGATAGGCTTAATGCCAGCATCCTTAGCAGCACGATACATTTCACGATGCCCAGACAAGGTTCCGTGATCTGTTATAGCAATTCCTGGCATACCAAGCTCAACTGCCCTACTTACATATTCTTGTGGGGTAGCTACGCCATCCATCAAAGAATAATGTGTGTGAACATGCAATCCAATATAGTTCATTAATCAAACTTCTTTCTATGCCAAAAAAATTTTTTATATCCATTTGTAAAAGCAGACGTTAACTTATTAATAATTTTTACATATGCATAATGGTCATTTTCAATAATGTGAGAAGAAAAATCNTCTCTCTTAAATGGAATAATCTGAACTAATGGGGTTCCAGCTTTTATTGTTCCAGTAAATCCATCTTTCACCCAAAAATTATATGCCTCTCTTGCTGGGAATGTATCTGTATCAATAACTCCAGAAATTGCTAGTAGTGGTAAATCGTATCTATGAGATGGCTGAGTTACAAAAATACTATAGTCTGGATCTGTTTTTATTCCCCAAAGAAGATTAATTCTAATAACTGTTTTACAGTATCCTTCTGGAACATAAAAATTAGAAATAGCATTATTATTTGTTAAACCAACATACTCAGTGGCATTATTGTTGGTATCGTTATACATTGCAGTTTTATGATAAAACTTAACAATGTCTTTGCTTGATGTATCTATATGTATGTCATATGGCAAATATAATGTATAACCAAAATTCATACTGTCACTAATCGCTGGACAGTTTCTAACAGTAGAAAAATCTCTTAAATTTTGATTAGATAATTCTTCTGCTATTGTATGATATCTTGGCATATCTTTCCACCACGAAGGTTTTGGAACTTGATGAGAGGCTGTGGGCTGTGTATCGGAAGTACACAAGCTATCCTCTAGCCTTTCAAAATATATATTTGCCATATGACTACTTATTACCAGTCTATGTTTGTTGCTGTTGTAGATGGAGTATCAAATCCAAAATAAAATGCTTCTTGTTCTGGATATGGAACTTCACGAACTACCTTTTCTAAGTTAAAGAATTCTTCATTCTGCCACTTAAATGGTTCTGAATCTGGACTAGATGGAATCAATGTATAGTTTGTTTCAGTTCCCTGTCCATTTCTTTTTAGCTTCCAAACTAAATTAGATATGCTTCCTGTTTCAAGGGCATATTCACGAATTGTATTAAATGCTGATTGCTTACTGATACCCTGTGACCATACTGCAACATATGGATCTTCTGTACCATCGTCAACAAGTACATTTGTATAAAAACGAAGACGTGCTCTCCAGCCACTCTTTGGTTCTTTACGAGCCATCTCGCAACCAAAGCAACGACCTTCGGATTCTTGAGTACATGCTGCTTTGCGCTTATAATCTTTTGGATTTGTATGTTCTGAAACCACAACTGCTAGACCACGATCTTCGTTATAATTAGCAGAATCAGAGTCCAGTTCATTAACAAAACGAATCTTTGCTGCTTGTCCGTCAGCTAGTTTTACCCAACGAACCTTTGTTCCTGTGCTTTCGTATTTTGGTTTTTCGACTAGGGCGTTAATATTTTTTAGTCCCTTTACAATAGTCATTTTTTCTCCTTATTTTTTATACTATAGTATTATATTAAAGTGCTTTAGTATTGTTAGTGATGCAAGAATTGTCCATAAGATATTAAACCAAATAATGGTTGGCAAAGTTTTTACTGTTGATGACCAAATTAGCGCTAAGCTTGATATCAAAGCAAATATAAATAACCACCACCATTGCTTATTAAATAATAAGCCTGGAAAAATAATAGAAATCTTTGTCATAAATGCAAAAAACTCAACTGTGTTAGCCTTATTCCAATATTCCCTATGAAACATTGTCTTTAAGGCCTGTATCCATTGTGTTTGAAACTTCATCTTTATCACCTTTTCTATTCTAGCATAGCAATGATGGAGTTGTCAAACTGATATTCCAAGTTTTTAATCGCATCATTATCCATGTCTCCTATATCTTTATATTGTTTATCTAATTTCATTATTGTTATTAATGAGCCTAATTTTTCAGTTAGGCGGTCTGCCATGATTGAACCAGCCCCATCATTATCTGCTACAAGCACAACATTATTGAAGTACTTTTCTAATAGCTTCATCTGGCTTGATGAAACATTAGCCCCCAGTGTAGCAACTGCAGGGAAGCCTACTTGGTCCAATCTGATAGCATCGAAAGATGACTCAACAACATATACAAATTTTGATGTTTTAACTCTATGAAGATTAAATAGTATTTTGCTTTTTGGCAAACCTGGTGTATTTTTAAATTCTTTACCCTCTATTGTTCTTGCAACAAATCCAATACACATACCCTCTGGAGAATGCATAGGAACAATAACTGAGTCTTGTTTTTCAGAATATCCTAGATCAAATTTTGCCATAGAATCTTTTGTTATTTTACGACCTTCAAAATAAGAAATAGGTCTTGGGCTTTCTAATGCTTGCTTATTTAGTCTTCTGATTAGCAGTTCATCATACTGAACAAAATCGGGTGCAGCATATAAAGCCTTATTTACTACATCCTCTAAATCAACATTAGTTTCTTTACTTTTTATATATCTAACAGATTCAAAATATGATCTGCCAGTCATATGCATAATTAGCTCTGTTAAATTTTTAGTAGTTTGACATCCAAAACAGAAGAATAGACCAGACTCTTTTGATACTTCTCCAGCAGGGGTTCTGTTGTTATTATGATATGGGCAGAAGATAATATAATCAGTTCCGTACTCAGCTTCTATGTCTATGCCAGCACCAGTCAGAACTCTGTGTATCTGCTGTGAAGTATATATATTTTTCATATGTATGTTTTTTTACTCCACCATCTATTTTTATAAGTTCTAATAAAATCTATTTTAGATGCACTTTGTTCGTTATGTTCATATTTTGGATCAAAGTCAACGCTTTCAGATTTCCAATCATCTCTTTTAAAAGGAAGTATTTGAGCTATTGGTGTTCCTTCTTCTATAATTCCTTCAAAACCTTCTTTAAGAAAAAATGGAAACTGTAGTGCGTTTGGATGTTTATCAGTATCAACTACTCCACCAATAGTTGTAAATGGTAAATCGTGTCTTTGATGTGGATGAGTAATTAATGTGCTATATCCTTTTGGTGTTCTTATTCCCCAATATGTAATCCACCTAAAAAAATCTGGACAATGGCCAAATGGAATTGGATAATTAGATAACCCCTCATACCCTTTATGCTCTAATGGTTTCCAGTGAACTGCCCAAGATATTCTTGGCATGTATGAAGACTCTGACACATTTTCAACCATTATGGCAGATGATAAAGTTACTGTATACCCAGATGTTAATGAATCAACTATTGGAACACATAGTTTATACGTGCCAATCCCACCCTTTTTTATTAGAGAAAAATCATCACCGTTGCCAGTTGTAAATAATGTATCATTTTTATACCAGTTTGGAACACACTGAGTTGATGGTTTTGGTGGCTGCATTAACGTTGGAACAAAATCATGTAATGGCTCAAACTGAATAATTTTTGTTTTATTATTTTTCTTCATAGTCTTTGTACCTATAATATCCTTTATCAAAATCTGCTTGTACTAAAAAATCTCCCATAAATCCATTACGATTTTTTCTAAATGCACATTCAATTATATCGCTATTGGCCCCACGACCTAATGCTAGAACCCAGTCAGCATCATATGCAATTTGTCTTGACCAAGATGTTTGCCCTAAAGTTGGAACAGTACTCATATTAGTAACATCGTCTGGTGTAGCAGAAGAAATAGCAATAATAGGAATTTCTTCACTAATAGACATAAGCTTTAATTCACGAGAAAGATTTTTCATACGAACAGTTTCATTATCTGATTTTTGGTTTGGTGCCATAAGTTGTAGGTAATCTACAATAATAAAATCTGGTTTATATTGATCAATCTTTCCACGAATAACAGATGGATTAATTTCTCCACCGCTATCATTAGAAATAATATGGAATGGTGGCTTACCTTCAATCTTATTTTCATGCCACTTTTTCAGCATATCTATCTCAATGTCTCCATTTGAAATCTTGCGATGTGACCAAAGACCTTCACCCATAATCGCAAATACACGATTACGAACTTCTGTCTCAGACATTTCAAGACTTATAATCATTGGAGTTTTGCCCTGTTTCCATGCCTGTACGGCAAAGTAAAGAGCAAGCCAGGATTTGCCAATACCTGGATACGCCAAGAAAATACCTAATTGCCCTGGCATAATTCCTGAAGGGAGATAATTGTCAAACCCTGGCAAGCCTGTTTTTATTCCAATTTTGCCAAGTTCTTGCTGCTTCTTTACATTTTCAAAATAAGCTATTGCAGACTGAATATCAGTTGCATCGATATCACGAATAGCAGATGTATTCTTTTTTAGTTCTGATGTTTTTGTGATTAATCCTTCTAACGCCTTTACACCTTGACCACCCTGCACATCAGTTGCAGCATTACGAATAATATCTTTAAGGCTATCGTTTAAATAATCTGCCTGAAGCTCTTCCAAATGATGTTTAGTAGTTCCTACTCCAGACACTGGCGAAAAGTCTCTAAATTTTTCAACTACTAATGATGAAGGTGGAACTGTTCCATTAGTCTCAGCATACCTTTTAATAAAATTCCATACATCATTATGAGTTCGCAAAAGTCCATCTATATTGGCTTGTAGGAGTACGTGAACCTGCTTATCTTCTAATACTGCACTTATTACTTTTGCTTCCGAGTTACTCACTTAACCACTTCCTAGCTAATTCTCTACGCTCTTTGCGTTCTTTAATATCTTGCTCTGTAGCACTTCTACCACTAAGAATTTCTTGTGCATTGTATGCAAAAAAGTTCCAGCTTGGATTTTGAGCTATACTAAAATAATATTCTAATAAGTCATAGCAAACGCCAATGCCATAAGACTCTACTAAGGCATCTGCAGCCCATTGCTCAACGTTAAGATTGAGATTAGACTTTTGCTCATATCTCTGCAAATGAAACTTATTGTAGCGACTGAGCAAAGCCATTCGGTCTTTGCGGTCTGCCACAATTATTCTTCTGTAATCTCTGTTTTTGCTTCTTGAACTTTTTCAATAACCTTTGCTTCTACAAAATCATAAACACGATTCATAGCATCATTGGTTGTTTCTCCATCACGAACGTGATCAACAACACCAAGATCAACTCGCAAAGATTGGAAATTACCTAGATTAAGCGTATATCCAAGTGTTACATTTACTTTTGTTTCATTTCTTTCTTCCACCACTGCCTCCTTCATAGGCTAATTAATGCTCTCTCCCCAAACAGGGATAAATCTGCCATCTTCAGTCTTTGTATAAACCAGTATACCATCGCCCATTTTTCTTGTCAATTCTTGCGAAGTAGGTATAGAATTATTTGTTATTAAATTGTCTTTTCTTGGTCTACCATTATGTATAGTTGCCAGTATATCACGAATGTTTTTTATTTGTGATTCAGAGTAGTAGGATCTTATTTGCCATCCACGCTCTCCATTAACTTTAGCTCCAACTGGTGCAGGAATAATTCCTTTTTTAATTAAATAAGGAAAATACTTACGATGCCTATTGACAAGACGTGCAGTTTCTGCTACAGTATATGCTCTTTGTCTATTTTTTCTAAAATCAGTACGCATACATGTTTCTAGTCTGTCTTTTGTAATATTATAAACAGTAACCATTCCAGTAGAACGAGAGCTATGATGAAGCCTTACTAAATCATTATTTAAAAACCAGAGTGTTTTATTACCAGGGATTACAGGCTGGCTATTGTACGATTCGCTCTTGTCTGCTCTATTTTTAGAAGCCATGAGCCCTCCTGAGATTGTGAAGGCGGATGAAAAAATTTTCTAAAACCACAAGAAATGCAATACGTTTCAAGGTGCATTTCGCTAGAAAACAATCTATCAACAAACATTCTCCCACTACACTTTTTGCAATAAATCATATTAGTTTGGAACACCAACTGCTATTAAATGTACAGAAACTGAAAGATCTCCCGATGCATTAAATCTAACTATTCCATTTACACCAGATGTTGTAATGCTTGTTAACACAACTGTTACATTTTGTCCTGCCTGTGTACCGCCTATGTTTACTGGCGATGCTGTTGCTACTGGAGCATACTTAAAACCAGTATCAAATGTAATAGAAAATGATTTTTCATTTCCAGCGTTTACAATTGAGTTATTGGCAACATTAACAATTTTTGCAACTACTCTTGCTTGAGATGTTGGAATGTTTTGTGTTCCTGCAGAAATTGTATCTATAGTTGTATAGTTATAAACGCTACTAGAAATGCTATCCGACATATCATTAAAAGCGTCGGCAAGCTGATAGATGTACGAAACATCCAAAGGCTGCCCTCGTTCTGGTAGTGGTATTTTTGCCATTATCTCTCCATTATATCACTAAACTGTTTCATTTAAAAGTCTATATACTTTTAAAAACGGTGTTCCAGGAGCTCCGTCTGCTCTTTCTACTGGATCTCCTTTTAAATATATCTCAACGCTTACTCTATTTGGACTTGTTGGCTGAACAACACCGTTGATTGTCCAACTTGATGCAATTGGGATTAATAAAGATGTTGTGTCTATTCTTTCTTTATACAGCCAATCTCCGTCACCATCTCCACGATCCCATCTAACCCAAATATCATATTCATGAGATTTAGATATTGAATATGTTTTACCATTAGATATTTTTGTTATTTCTACAGAATCCCAAACAATAGAAGCGGCATCTCCTGTTTTATTAAAAACTATATCTCCAGAAACAAAAGTATAATCTGGTTGTATTAGTTGAATGGGAGACCAGTGAGATGTTCTGTTTCTATCTTCTGAAACAACTCTATATCTAACATCGTAACCCTCATATATACTGCTTATAGCAGGCATGTCAGATATTGTGACCCTAAATTGTTTAATTCCGCTATCTGCCATCACGTTACTCCAACAGAAAATCTAAACTCTATGTAATTACTTGTATTTGATGCTTTAGTGATTGTAGTAGCATCTGAATTTTTTACAACTGTATATCCAGTCATACCGTAAATAGGATTGACTGTAGAAACATTTTCAAGTCTAAGAGCGTCTAGTGCAATATAATATTGATCTGATGGAACATTGTCTACCATTGCACAAGCATATATTTTTACAACAGTTACAGCATTCCAAGTAAAGTTTGGTGTTATATATAAATCCTGTAGTTGTGTTGAAACTACATAATATCTATTATCGTCTAGATTGTATTCTCCACCACCAGTACCGCCACTATTTTCTAACTCTATTTCAAATCTAGCAAAGTTGTCTGATGATGGATCGTCTGTAGAAGCAAAATCTATTAAAATTCTTACAATGTCTGGTGCAGATGTAGAATCTCCGTCTTTATTTATAACAGAAAAAGCAAATCTTAATTCATCTGTTGGTGAATTTCTAGTAAAATCAACATCTGGGCTTGTTAGATGTATGTGATTAGATCCAGGCTCTACATAAAAATGTCCAGCAGGCGATCCTGTTGACATATCTATTGTTATATCAGAATCATCTCCACGCATAACAATCATATTATTTAAAAATCTACAACGCTCATATCTTTCTGGTCTTGGAGATTTAAAAAATATTGCATTGTCAGCATTAGTTTGAAATACTAAATCATTAGTTGCAATTATATTATCATCATCTGGATCGTCAAGTGGCTCTGATATTGTGGGAATTGCTGTAGCTGCTGTTGATGTATGGTGCTGCCAATTTTCTCCTTGTGTAAAAGCAAATACAGTTTTACTATCATATGCTCCAGCTGAGGGGTTAGATCCTGCAGAATATAATCCTATTTCTGTTATTTCATATCTTTCTTCTGTTGGTAGCTCTGCTGTTAATACTATTTTTTCAGTGCCATCATCATTTATAAAACCTCGTGAAGAAATTGGAACACGGAACATTTCAAAATCTAAGTTTTCTTTTTCTGAATAATCCCCGTAAGGTGTAGCAGTTAATAATGGCTGGGCACCGCAGCCTACAGCTATATATGAAGCATAAGCTGGTGCTTGACCAATTAAATATTTTCCAATTATGGATTTGCCTTTATCAGTTATCATAATTCCGCCTCATATATTGTACCACTAGTCGTTATCTGTACCTCTACCTGCTCGTCTTCTTCTAGGTTTACAGCTTCTACAACTAAGTCTCCAGTCTCTGGATCTATATAAACATTTGCTCCTGCAGGCCCATTTCCAATATTTGGTATTTTATTATTTAATTTAATTGCAAAATTTTGAAAGTATTTATCTGATGTTGATTGAAGAGCAATAATATTATTGGGATTATACTCTTGCTGTATTCTGGCTAAATTTTTAATAGGTTGATAAATAATATTTTGACCATTAACAGTATCGCTTCTAGCAATATTGATTAACTCTTGACCCCCAATATTTTCAAATATTAAGTCTGTCATTAACTCTATTGGTATTGATCCTTCATTTAACAATATTGTATCTATTGGTGCAGTCTTAACTGGTTCTGGTGCAGCCTGAGTTACTACTGGAGATGAAACAAGAGACGTAGATAAAGGTACTGGTGGAGTTGGTGCTACTGGAGTTGTGTCTGGCTGTACTGATCCAGTATTTGTATTGCTTGCAACCTCAGTTGTTGATACATTTGGAACATTAAGATATGGTCTATGCCCAGCATTAGAAACTACGCCAGCATTAGACCTTACGGTTCCCCAGCCCCAATGAATACCCTTTTGCGATCCAACACCTATTAACTGATTGTCTTCATTAAAATATGGAACAGTATATTCTGGATTACCTGTCCACTGTTTTTGTCTTTCTGTTCCAAGAGAGTCCCATAAATGTTGTGGTATCTCAATCCCATTTAACTGTGGCATCATACCTCACTCAAATAAACTATCATTGAAGGCCCTGTATTATTTCTAGAATATTCAATATTATACACCACAAATCTTTCTCCAGAATCAGCAACTAAGTCTAGTCCGTCACTATTTTGATATGACACTGTAACTATATCTCCAAGTTGTAGAGTTGGAATAGAGAATAGATTTATACCTATAGACTTTCTTGGATTCATTACTTTTTCAATAATCCAACCCATTAACTTATTAGCATCGTCCTGTGTTTGAATGTATGGGCTATCTATAGTAAATTCATTATTTCCATAAATTAAACGACTAAGTTTAATTTTGTCATATTTTTGCTGCTCTACCGTTGGAGAAACAACAAGAACACTTCCACTGAGTTGTGGAGTAGAAAAATTAGATCTCTTAGCAAAATATTCATCTACTGTTAATTCATGAGATGTGTCTTGTGTAAATGTAATACCCTGGATTCTTAAATAGTTTCCTGTAGTTTCATCTAATGATAATGCTTTATCGGTATTATTAAATATTAAAAACTCTGCCCCATAAGAATCTGCCTGAAAACCAGAAACTGTGTATCCCTTTATTCTATTAAATGTTGGAGATAACTTAGCATATAAAGCTGGGTAAGCACGATCATACTTAATATCAAAATATGCACATTCACGCATAATGGTGCCAAATTCTTCATAATACATTTTATAAGATGGCGGTTGCTGAGAGCTTAACCCAGATAGATATGTTGAATTTACTATACCACTCATAGCATATTTTCTAAATGACTCATCGGCGTCAATTACTCCATCTCCAAATGCAGAGGCATTGGATGCAATAGTGCCTGCGGGTGATCGTAAATCTACTGCTGAAAAAACTGAATTCTGTGCATAGTTTTCTGACAAAGCATACAGGTTTTCAAACATCACTCTTGCTGAACCACGAACAAATGGTGCCATATTATTATAAATTGGAAGTGGATCTGTGTCATCTATAACTTTTATTAATGTGTTATTAATATATAAGTAAAATCTTCTTGTGCCGCCAATATCCTGGTACTCAACTGCTAGGTCGTATACAGTAGGAATTTCTTCTGCAGACATTCTATATTGCCCAGTGAATCTACCGTCATCTACTACCACGCTTGTAATACCTCCCCAAAGTTTAATTGGTATAGCATTACTGTTTGAGGAATCCTTTTTAATTTTATAAAAAACAACGTTATTAAGAGATATCTCTGATTCTCCAACATCATTTAATTTTAAATATGAATCAATGTTGGCCTCATTCATTGCTATGATTTCAAAATAATATCCAACATTAGTTTCTGGATTTAATAATACTGAAATACCTCCAGAGCCACCACCAAGAGTGATACTCTTGCTTGGATCTATTCCAGGTACTTGGTAGTATGGGATTGAACCTACTGGAGTTTGACCTCTAACCTCACTACTTTCAATCTTGCCAATAATTCTCATTCTAGCACCAAAATGTTTATAGGCATTATCTAGTTGTTTATATTGATAAGAAACAAAGTTTAGAGGATTTTCATTTGTTTTAAAAGATGGACCATTCATTACTAAAGCAGATGACTGTATGGTTCCAGACTGAACTGTTTTTAAAGTATTAGCTTCTGTTTCAGATAGGTAGCTTGTAGCCATAAAATTTTTAATAATGCTATTTCTTGTTGTTGATCTTGCTATAGACAAATCCACACCCGCTGCTCCTATGGTTGTAGAAGGTAATGTTGGATCTACTTCTGTTGTAAACAAATATTGTGATTGCATGTTACATCCACGAACATAGTTATTATCTGACCAGTAACTATTTAGTCCTGCGTAATGATCTGTAACAGTTGTTCCAAACTGTCCACGCCCATGTTCATAAACAGGTCCAGGCTTTAATCTTTCAACTCCATTTACTGTTTCATAGTAAGGAACAGAATATATTCTAACGAGTCCAGTCGGATATATTTTTCCATTGAATGGCAAATTTGCAAAATATCTTTGGTATTCCTGATTGCTTGTAATCCATACATTACCAGTACCAGTTATATTAAATTGTGCAGCATCATATTTAATTATTTCTCCATTAGCATAAAAATATCCTTGATACCTTGTTAGCCAATAAATATTTTCACCAAGATCCATTATGTTGTTAACAATATTATTATTTACTACGGTTGGTAATGCGCTAGACAAATTTGCATTAAGTGGCATTGCTCCAAGAACATAATTACTTTGTTTTTGTACAGATGAATTAACTGTTTTGGTAAAATCATCACCTGCTACCTCCCATAAAAGAACTGGAAGATAGGTCCAATTTTTTTCACGATCAATCATTGATGCTAGCTTTATTGATGGATAAGTTCTTTGAATATATCTAGTTGTATAATTTATCTTTCCATTATTATATACTTTAGTATCTTGAGATGAAATTGAAACTATATTTGGAAGTGTTCCAGATGTGGCATTTTGCACTACACCAGTATTTGTTTGATTATTAGATCCAGAAAGAACGATATCAGTTGCTCTATCATCAATATTTGGCATTAGATAGTTTTTGCTCATTACTACAAAATTATTATATTCGTCAAAAAACATAGCTGTTTGTGTTGATATAGCTAACTGATTTAATATTTCTGCAACATTTTGATCTGGGGCGACAAAGAAATACGGAATAATTGGTTCATCTTCATCTGGAATTCGTTTAAACGTATAATTTGAAAAACCAATAAAATCCAACATTGTTGAAATAGCAAAACTTAAAGACACATCTGTTAATAATAGTCTTGGCGCAGGCATAGACTCTAAAAAGAAAAAGAAATCACGAAGACTAAGCGATATAGTTCCAGCAGTTATGTCTGCTTGTGGCATACCTTCTGAATATAAAGACTTTATTGGAACATAATAATCAAACTCATCAACGTTTTGAATTATTTCATAAAAAGTAAATTTAATATTTTTTCTTACATACCCAGAAATAATACTGGATGAATTATTTTCATTAAATGCTTGATCATCATCAAAGATAGACATTTGACCAACTGAAGCAAGCAATTGTCCAACTGGAAGAGAAGTTACTCCAATGTCTGATAAAACTTTAGTAATTTTATACTCAATAACTTTATCTGAAATATCGGCAACTAATCTTGGTGACATTTCAATTAAATCAAATGTTGAGTCAAACTTGTTCATTGTTTCAACAGAAATTCTTATGCCACGAATATATTCAAACTCTCTATACTTTGTGCCACCATTAACTGAATCTGTAAAACTTAGTGGTGATGTAAAGTCAGTTACAAAGCCTGTGTTCTTGTTTATAGAATCATCACTAAGTGTCCAGCCGTAATCTGGGATAAACTGCTCGTACTCTTCGCCAGTCCAAATAAAAAATGTTCCAACATCATTTTGATTTTCTATAACAAGATATGAATATCCAACTATTGATTTTTCTGGAAGCAATGTTTCGGAAGAAAGAGTTTCAGCAAATATAAAAATAGGTTTATATTTATCTGGAACGATTAAACCATATTGAATATCAACATATCCGTCAGGCCCTATTATTGGAGAGTTATCATTTCTTACTGAATTTTCATCAAAAGAAATTGCGCTTACCCAGTTATCTCCCTTTAAATATTCTATTTTCCATTTAACTGGAGTTGTTTTATTTGTGTTTCCATACAATGGGTCTGCTATCTGCCCAGTGGCTGTTGCAAATGGCCCTAAATCAATATCTCCAACATTTGTTTGCATTTTTACAACTAGCCTATTTGCTGGAACATTGTTTTTGTATACCACAAATGGAACAGCATCATCAATATAATTTAATCCATTAGATATATTTGTAGCAATACCACGCTCAATATTATCCTCTGTTCTAAAAGAAGTCCAATATCTAAACTGGTCATATCTTGATCCCATGTAGTACCGTGGTCTTTGTGCAAATGCTCCATTAGCTTTTTCAATCAATGATTGATATTGTGCAGTATTGGGAAGTGTCAACGCTGTAGTAGTAAAATTACTAATATTATTATTTTCAAAAAATACTGCTTTATTAATTCCAGATCGTGGCCTAAATGGTTTTAAACAATCTTCTAGAGAATATAGCATTTTTGTTTTTTCATCTTTAAGTGTAAATTTTTGAGGGGTCCCAGAATTAGTAAATCCGCCATCTACAACTACGTCTGCATTTGTAGCTCCTGTATAATAATTTCCAGTATCAACGGGATCAAACATTATTGGAAGTGTTCTGTATTGAACATTATTTCCAATTGGTCTATACCTATAATTGCCAGTTTTAAAAATATTATCTGGCATATTCATATTCCACTCAGCCAAAACTAAAGACTTTAGCTGTATTGTTGCTGATGTTTCTAAGTGGGTCTTTAATGCTTCACTAATAAACATTTAGACCTCTTCCAGAGTTACCGAAATATTCCAAAGATCAAAGTTGTTACCGCCACGTTTTACAACAGAGTAGCTGAAATCAGAAAAATATACCTGAATAATTTCATTATATTTATTTAGATTACCAAAAGCAGTATTATCATCACCAAAATTAGAATATTTGTCATATGCAAGATACATCCAGAATGGTCCAGGGTGTGAGTTATACCAATCAAGTATTTCTACACCTCCTGCGCCACCATCTGTTGTAAATTCTTGAGTATTGTTTTGATATGGAGAAATACCTGTATCTGGATCAAACTCAGCATTCTGATAAAAAGATCTAGATGGTAGAAGAGTCCATGAGACTGAAATTTGCATTTTATCTGCTATATGATAAGAACGCATACGGCCATTAATTGTTCTTTGTCTTTGCTCAATTCTTTGTGGAGAAAATGACATTTCTCCTCTATTATGATCTGAAAGAATTATAAATTGATCAATAAGATTTTCATTAGTACCGCCTGGAACATCGGCTCCAACCTCATACCCATTGGGCACATATAAGCCATTGGCAAGAGTTCCTGCGTTATCTGACCATAATATTGCCTGTGGTCTTTGATAGCGTCTACGGCCAGTAATATAGGCTGATGTAGCCATTATCGTTGTCCCCTAATTCTCTGTGAATCAATATATTTAATCTCATTCATAACTGCTCTAGCAATGTTATCTGGAGAAGCATTTGTTCCACCTACATTGATTCCTACACTATAATTATACACGTTATTGGTGTTATTTGTGTTATCTCCAGTTGCTGCTCTTACTGGCATAGATATAACATTTCCAGTACCGCCATATGTTGGTGCCGACAATGATTTAGAAAATGCTGGCATTCTCATATTATTCATTGCTTCCAATTCTGGTAAATATTTAGATGTTGCAACTTTATTAACAACGAATTCTCCAGGGGTTAGCATTGCTGGAATAATATCTGTTCCTCTTGCTTTTCCACCTACCGCAAAATATTTAGGCTTAACCATTCCTCCAGAGGACATCATTTGCGTGTCAAATCTTCCTCCGCCAGCACCTCCACTACCGCCAACTGTTACTGGAAGATTTCCTATATTTGCATTCTTAGCATATAGCTCATTTGCTTCTGCAAGAGCAGCATCTGCCTCTGCTTTCTTTCTTAATAGTTCATCAAACTTCCACCATTGACCAGAATTTGCTGCATCATCAAATGCATTTGCTGCATTTTCTGCAGATAGCAATGCTGCATCCAATAACTCTGCTGATTCAATAAGAGCATCTAGTGCTGCTGCTGCATCTGCCTCTGCTGCTGCTATTACAGACGCATCGTTTCCATCAACAACTAAATCACCGTTGTCATCAATTTCTGTGTTTCCGCCTATTACAATATTACTTTTAATTTTACCCTTAATACTATTAAATGCTGCAACAATTCCATCAACAATACTTTTCATTGTTGCAAGCTCACCCATATTTATTTCTTTTAAGGCAAGCTCATATGCATCAAGAGCAAGCCCAGTTGCTTCCCATGATAATCTTTCTTTATCTATTGCATCTATTTTTGCATCTAGGATTGCTTGATGCTTATCTACCTGTGCTTGCAAATCATCTAAACGATTTTGAGCATTAGCCAAATCTTTAGTTCTATAATCATCAATAGCTTTTTCATGACCACGGATTGCAAGAATAAGACCCTCTCTTGCTTCTTGCTTTAAATAAAGGCTGTCTTCAAGCTTAACAATTTCTTCTTGATTTTTCTTTTTTGCTTGCTCAAGATTAAATGATTTTTGACTAATCTGAAACTGCTCTTCTTCAATTTGCTTTCTTGTCATCCCAGATGCAGATACTAAAGATCCCAATTCTTGTTGTCTTGCAGCATTTATCAAATTACCCGACTGTTGTGCTGCAGCACTTGCTGCTTGAGATCTCATTTCTTGTGCAGCTTTTGCTGCAGAAGCAATATCTCCTTGACTTAAAGCGCTAGCAAGATCAAGCTGTCCCTTTTGCTGATTAATAATATCTTGATTGATTTGAGAAACTTGCTCTAATGCCTTTGCTTGTGCATCATACTTCTCATTAATTTTATCCGCAGCACGATCCATTAACTCAAGATCATTAGATAAAATTGTAGATCTACCTGATAACGCAGATAAAGGTCTATCATATACTTCTTCAATAGTTCTTTGCATATCGTTAATTTCTTCTTGCAAGTCTGCCATTGGTATATCAAATTCATATTTAACCTTTAAGTTAATAGCATCAATCTTATCTTGCTCTTCTTGAATCTTTTTATTAATATCATCAATATCCTTTTGCGCTACCTTAATTTTTAATCTTATATCAAAGGTGTCTGTGTCAAACTTGTTTTGAGCCTGTGCTGCCTGAAGATCAAGAACCTCTTTATTAAATGTAATTGCTTCTCGTGCTTTCTCCTGCATTGTTTTTTGTTGTTCAGCTTGTTTCTTTAAAAGTCCTAAATATTTTTCTGTTTTAGCAATAATTTCATCAATACCTTGTCCAGTTACAACAGCCATTACATATGCTTGGTTCTTTAATATTTCTAAAATAGTTTGTTCATCTATTTGTTTGTTTTTCAAAATATCATATGCTTTTGCTTGGTTTTCTAATGAATCAATTTGATTATCTAATGATGTTAAAGCTTCATCTTTCTTTAAAGCTATTGTCTCTTTTATTTTTTCATTTAATTTAGTTCTTTCATCAATTGAAAGAGACAAAAATCCTTGGTCTGCAATCATTGCAACCATAGTCTCATCTTGCAAAATTCTTTCAATTTCCATGCGGTTATAACCCTGCTTGACTAATATCTTGTATGCATCAACTTGTCTTTTTATTCCAGCATTTTCTTCATCTATTTTCTTAATAAGTTCAGCAGCAGCAAGACTTCTTAGGCCAGCGTTGATGATTCTGAAGTCATTATTTATTCCCTTTACGTTGCCACCCTTTCCAAGTATTAAAAAGTCTTTCGCAAAATTCTTAAATTCATCTGCGCTAAATCCTTCAATAATGCCCATAAACTCTTCACTAAGAACAATTCCAGTGTCTTTTGCAGATTTTCTTATAGCATCAAGTGCACCCTTTTGATATTGCAATACTGGATTAACAGTATCCGAAGTTTTTTCTCCATAGAATTTTCTTAATTCTTTAAGAGGTGACAGCGCATCAAAGCTGCTTTCTTTAAGAAGCTTTAGTCTTTGTCCAATATCTTGTAGCCAAGACCCCTTAGATCCACCCTCTTTGCTCTCTGCAGGGACTGCTCCTGGCACTTTAGATGTATCTGTTGGATCATATCCAAATATTTCAGTAAGAGCTTTTGCTTCTGCATTCTTTCTAATAGCAGATCCTTCTTTAGCATTTGTCTGTAACCATCTAGAGTATCTTTCTGCATATTGAGGAATAATTGATTTATCGCTAGTTGCTTTTTGATAAGCTGCTTCTAGTTCTCTGCTAACAACACTTTCAAATGAATCTGATGTTTTTAAAGTTGTTAGTGTAAATACTGCTTGGAACCTTAGCTCCTTTGGAAGTTTAGATATAACATCCCATTGATCAATAGCATTTTGTAATGTAGTTGGAACTGCCTGTCCAGATTTAGTCAAATCTTCTTTTACCTTAGTTAATACATCTAAGCTTATTTGTCCATCTGGTATTAATTTCTTAAGTAATCCAATTTCTTTTCCAAGCTTTAACATATCTTTATAATCTTCTGGGTTAGTTTCCATGTCTAAAATTATGCCAATATACTTAGGAATTTTAATTAATTCTTCTATACCAGCAAGAGTAGCGTCTGCTTCTTCTTTATCTTTTCTTTGAATATCAAGAAATAGCTGTTTTCTATTTTTTTCGTTTGGAATAAATGTCATTATTGTTGAAAGGCGCTGTAATCCTTCAGTTCCTTGAACATCAATAAGTGCAGTTAATTGTTTTTCTGCTTTCTTGGTGTCTGAAGATAGATTTTGAACAACCATTGCTGCTTCTCTTGGAGTCAAAACATCAGAGTCTATTAGTGTTTGAATTTTGAGAGTAATTGCATCGCCTTCACCCCTACCAAATTTTCCTTCAAGTAAACTTGTTAGTGTTGTAAGATCTGCTGTTGCAGCTGCATTTCCTTTAAATTTTTCTTTTAATCCTATGTCAAATGACTCCATAAACTTTTCACGTAAAGCGCCACGTTCTGTACCACCAGGAATAAAAGTTTCCCAAAATGTTCTTTTATCTATTTGCTCAAATTGTGTGCCAACATCTCTTAAAATATCTCCTTGAGCTTTTCTAATATCTTTTCCGCCAGAAGCTCTTTGTGCTTCGAGATCTAAAATTCTTGATTCAATATCTGCACGTTCTTTTGCTGTTTTAGCTGCTTTCTTTTTTGCCTCTAGATTTTTAATGGCAATTCCTATTTCAACATTTAGTGCATCCAGTGCCTGTTGAGATGCCTTCATATTTTCAGATGCTATGCCCTGGAATAATCCTGCTGCTTTTCCAATTGCTTGTTTTTCTTTACCTTGTTGGAATTTTCTTATTCCTAATTCAATACCACCAAAAATAATAGTTCCAAGAATTGCAGATGCCCATCCAGCAATTGGAACTGTTGCTGAAGCCTTAGAAGCAATGTTCATGGCACGAGCACCAGTTGCTATTTTACCTAATGCTCCAACCTTACCCGCAGCATCTCCAGCCATAGCAACATTCATTGCTCCGACACCGTATGCTGCTGCTCCAGCAGCTGGTATAGCACCTAAAGCTAGTTGTCTGCCTTCTGCTCCACCAATTCCAACAATACCACTTCTTTGTTGTCCAATAACATTCTGTAAATTTGCAAATGCGCCACGTTGCAATTCTTTATTGCTGGCAATGATGTCAAGCTGTACCTGTAATGGTTTTTCTAAAATGTTTTGTCCATTTGGACCAATAAGCTCTGTCAGTCTGCTACGAACATCCAGCTCAAGCCTTGCATCTTTTAAATCTCTTGTTATAGCAATAGCAATAGACTCTGCCTGAATTGCAGTTAAAACTCCCTGAGAAACTCCAGTAGCAAGCTGACCTACTAAAGATCTAGCACCAGCATCTACTCCAAGAGTAGCTACAGTTTGATCAAATGCTGCCTTAAGTTGCTTTCCATAATCAGAGTTGCTAATTATATTTTTACCAAAATCCATACTTACTGGAACAATTTCTGTTGTTCTTGATCTACGCTTTGCTTCTTCTTCTTGTGCTATTGAAACAGTACCAGTTATCTTGCCCAAAGCTTCAAGATTATCAGTAGTCATCATCATAGACTTGGCTTGTTTTTGTCCATCAATAATAGATTTTTTTATTTGTGCTGATTGCAATTTAAACAGTGCTGTTATTCCAATAACACTAGCAATCATCATTTTTAATGGTGAATTAATCATTGGAAGCAATCCAGCAAAAACAGTAAGCGCCATAATGAGATTCATGTTTTGACCAGCAAAACTCTCTGGTTTGGCCATTCCATACATCATTGCCATAGAGCCAGCCATGCTTGCTGCCATAGATGGCATCATTAAAGCATTTGTGCGTTGCATTCTTACATTTTGTCTATAATTTCTTTTTTCTGCGTAGCTTAATTTTCTTCCGCTTTCTGGATCAGTATCTGGAACTTTTCCATATCCCAACATTAATCCTGGGATACCTCTTGTTCTTGCTAATCTTCTTTCTTCCTGTGCTGTTTGTTTTGCTGTTTGAGTAGAAGATTTTGTAGCATCTGTATCACCTTGTACTGCTGCAGTATTTTTTTCTACTGAATCTTTTAAATCTGAAAATACTGGCATTGGAACTGTTCTGGCTGCAGATTTTGCTACTGCGTCAGCCAAGTTTTTTGTTTCAGATCCTGTAGCTCTAGACCCAATCTGTCTTGCTTTATTCTTAAGCTTATCTAAATTGCTTTCTTCAAACCCTGGAACCTGATCTGCCACAATAGATCTAATAAGTGGCATATACTTTTCACTTTGTCTTGCTGGAATTACAGCCTCTCCAGGAGACAACATTGCTGGCTGAATATCTCCTGCACCCTTTGGGCCAGGTACAGAGATAATTCCATTTGCCAAATTCATTGTCTTTGGCATTCTCTTCATCATTGCATTGTCTACAATAACAAAATCGTCATAAAACGATGGTTTTCTATTTATACGATATTGTAGTGCTGCTAACAAACCTTGCTGTCTTGCAGATAAATCTTGTCCTAAAGATTTTTTGTTTTGTCTTTTAAGAAGTAAACTGTTAATAATTTCTTGTGCTTGTACAGCATTTAATGGGTGTGCACCAGACACATTTCCCATTTTAGTTCCAATAAGTGCTTTATTAAACCAGTCCCAGTCTCTAGCTATTTTATCTGGAGTCCATGATCCAGCTCTTTCTGTACCAACCTCTCTTATATGGCTTGGCGCAAGTCTTTTAGCCTCAAAGTTTAAAGTACTAAAAACTTCTGGTGATAAAACACGTCTTAAATATTCTTTTTCTTCTGTTTCTAAATAATTCTTTAACTTTAATAGATGTGGATTTTTTGATTTAAGAAGTAGATCATATCTTTTATTTGCTACATCTATACCTTGAGTTCTATTTCTTGCTTGTCCCCATTTTGGAAGTGTTTTATAAAACTCTGAGGGAGTAATTGTTCTTCCTTGGTGTGGTGCTCTTGGATTTTTACCACCGCCTGGTCTTTTTATTTGTTTAATAATTTCTGATAAAGTTTTACTTCCTTCACCAGATGAAACCATAAACTCTTGATGCTCTTTCATAGCACCTTGTAATTTTGGAAGACCGTCTTTCTTAATATAGAAAAAGGCATCTCCAGCCATAACTTTAATTAAACCATTAGACGATTCTTCAAATACAAGTCCAGGGATTTGTGGAATTAATGGTTTTGCATTTATAGATAATCCTTTACGAGCAGCATCTCTTGCTGCATACCTTGCTTGTTGCGCTTCACGAAATGCTGCAGGTCCTGCTGATAATGGAACTCCTTTTCCAACAGTTGATGCTGCTCCAAATGCTGGGAATAATCCTCCAGCAAAACCTGGAACCTTATCTTGAATAATTTGACTAATAAATCCAGAATATTTCTCTGATTGTTTTGCTGGAATGACTGCTTCTCCAGGGGAGAGCATTGATGGAACGATATCTCCTGCACCTCTTGGACCTGGCACTGAAGTAGTACCTGTTGCAAATCTTTTAGGAGGAACTCCTCTTCCAGGCATAAACAGACCTGGATTTTTTGAAGCAAAACCACCCATTGCAACATTTGCTTGATTGTATGTAGCAATAAGAGAAGCAAGAGCTTGCTGCTCTAATCTATAGGCTGCAGAAAGCTGTTCGTGTTTTGAGTACAAAGAATTTGTTACAGATATATTTTCTAATTCTTCATTAGTTAAGTATTGTGTTTTTAATGCAGCATCGGATGATCCGTATGCTAGTTGCTGATATCCTTTTCTTAAAAGGTTTACACCTTTAAGCCCATTAGCAAAAGCGTTAGCAATAAGACCAAAAGTCATTAAGAATATTGGACCCAAACCTCCAATAATACCAACAATAACAGCAATAGCTTTTTTAACACCATCTGGAAGCTTGCTAAATTTTTCTGCAATTTTTCCAATATACTCAATTACTGGGGTTAAAACTTCTGCAAATAGCTGGCCAATAGGGGCAATTGCTTTCTTTAATCTTTCTACTGCTCCTGCTAACTTGTTCATTGGAGAATCTGCTTGAACTTTTAATTCTCGCTCTGTTAGTATTGCTAACTCTTCTACAGATGCATTAGCAAGTTGTAAAACACGTGCAGCCTGAGAACCTTCTTTTGTTACGTTATTAAGAAGTGCCGAAATTCTAGCAAACTGATATTTACCAAATATTTGTTCAATAATTCTTGATTTTTGTAAATCTGTAAGTGGTTGTAATGACTTTGCAAAAGCCATAATTATATTTCGTAAGTTTCCAGCATTTTCTTCTACAATGCCTTTTAAATTAATGCCAAGCTCTGCTGCACTAGCAGATGCTTTTTTGCTAGGATTAATTAAAGATGCAAGACCTGACTTAAGTGCGTTAGCTCCTTGTGCAGCACTAATACCACCTTCTTGCATGGCTGCCATAAAGAATGCAAGATCTTTAACATCTCCACCTAATTGCTGAACAACTGGAGCAACACGTGGAATAGCTTCTGTTAAATCTTCAAGAGCAACAACGGTTTGGTTTTCAACTGCGTTTAAAAAATCTATTGTTCCAGAGAGTTTGCTCTCATCAATCTGAAATGCATTTCTAAGAGCAATCGTAGTTTCAAGTGCTTTTTCTTGTGCAACTCCTCCAAGAACCGCAAGCTTGTTAGTTTGTTCTACTAAGTTTTCTAAACCTTTACCACTAAAGCCAGCAGCGGCTGCCTCAGCAGCCATTCCAATAGTGTCTGCTACCTTTAATCCATACTTAGTATACTCATCAGCAAGTGCACGAATATTTTTTAACGCCTGATCCGTTGCTCCCTGATCTGTAAAAATATCACCATAAACCTTTTTAAATCTAATTACTTGGGTTTCAATTTCTTTAAAAGTTTTTACTGCCTGTGCACCAAAAAGCATAAGAGGAATAGTAAAACCAACCATAAGTTGGCGACCAGCCCACTGTGTATTTTTACCAAAATTTAAAAGTTTTGTTGCGCCGTCATCAAGAAGCTTATTAAATATTTGTTGACGCTGAACAGCCATCATTAGCTGTGTTGTTACGTCTTTATAATTTAAAGCTTTTGGTGTAAATTTAAGAGCATTCATTGCTCCTTGGGCATCACGCCCTAACTGTACATACTGCTGCTGTAATACTTTAACACGTTTTTCAACAAGCTTTCCTACAGTATCAAATTCATTACCAAAAAGTCTTCCAAATGTTTTTGTAGATGCCATTCCATAGCGGAAATACTCTTTGAGAGAAAGCTTAGATTTATCAAGAGAAGATGCAAATTGCTCACTAGCAGTTCTCATTCTGCCAACAGAAGCAGTCCATTGGCCTGTTGCATTTACATTATGAAGTAATGATTGTGCATATTTTGATTGAGCTTGTGATGCAGTTTTTGTTCCAACTACAAGAGCACGGTTAAGGGCAGTTAATTCTTTCTCAAGGGCACGAAGTTGTGCCATAGCCTGAGTTGTATCAATATTAATAAAAATATTGCTATTAACATCTCCTGCCATTAACCGTTACTCCTATATTAACTTATTACTGCTCTGATGCCAAAGCTAGAAGAGCTGAGTCTGAAAGGTTAATTCCAGAAGCTGCTTCTATAATTTGATAAACTGTTGGTAAGTCAATAACTTCCTCAAGCTTATCTGTGTCATCCCCCAAATCTGGCTTGTACTGTTGCATTGCAATCTGTACACATTCCATTAGCAGTGTCATAGACTTATCATTGTCATTTTGAACTGCACCAAGACCTTCAAACTTCTTCATAAACTGACGAAGAAGAGAGATTTTCAGTGGTCTTACCTTGATTTTGGTTCCGTCAATAAGGGTAATTATTTTTTCCTCATGCACGGTTGTAGCCATTGATCCTCCTTATATATAAGTATGTTAATTATAGCACGAATAGGCTAATTTTTCATAAGGCCTGGGTCTCTTGCATCCTCATATTCAAGACCCATTCCAATTCCAAATCCTGCTTTTTTAGCATTTTGTCCTTGCAAAGCTAATACATCATTACTATCTGTAGTCTGACCCTTGCTAAATACCCTGGCTTTTAGGTCTTCCCATTCTTTTTGACCACGTTCTTTCCCAGACTCTTTATCTAAGTCCACACCTTGAATTGCTGCTAAAAATTTTTTTTCTTGATAATCTAAATCTCTCAAAGATGAAAGCGTAGCAAGTAGCTCTGGCATTGATATATTTTTTTCTAATTCTTCATAATCTTTCCAAATACCAAGCAAAAATATTTCTGACTCTAGCCGTGCTAAGTCTAAATCATCCCATGTTTGTCCAGATGCTTCTTTGTTAATAGCCTGCTCTTTTAATGTTTTGTCAGAGTCTTGTTCTATTTTTAATGTTCCAGAGGTATTTACTAATTTGTATAAATTTGGAAGATCAATTAGCTCTTCTAAATCATCTATAGTTTTTATTTGTGGATAAAACTGTTGGCAGGCAACAATGCCACATAAAGAAAGCCAGGACAGACTTTCTATCTCATTTTCGGCATTTTTTATTTGATTAAAAAATTCCATAAAGCGTCTAAGATATTTAATTTTTAATGGTGATATTTCTATCTCAGTTCCATCAATTAAATAAATATAATCATAGTTATATACCTGTGTTGCCATTTTATCTATTCTATCATAACAACAAAGCCCACCCCCGAAGGGATGGGCTTGTTATTAATCTAAAATTAGATTATGATGCTGGAGCCCAAGTACGATCTACGATCTTACCATATGACCCAGATGTGTCTTCTGGAAGAAGACGGAATGAAACCTCGAACATTGATGCTTCGTCACGCTTTGCAGATACAGTCACATTCTCAATTGAGAGTGCACGGTATGCTGAATAAACACGCTCAACATATGCGGAGTCTTCGCAGTCTCCAGTTCCAGGTCCAACAGCAACAATACCACGCTCTACTGGGCACTCACCAATATCTCCTGCGGAGAGATTAAGTGTTTGTCCATTAGAAGATGACTTTGTTCCTGTAAGTTCATCTGAGCTAAAAGCAAGAGCCAATAGAAGGTTCTCAAGTGTAGCTTCAGCAAAAGCAGTAGCAAGATTTACTTGCATACCCTGCTTGTATAGTTTAGCAACGTCAAGAATCTGGTCAACCTGTACTTCACCGAAGTCTGGTTGGAACTGCAATTCAAGACCGTTCATGGTATAACCTACGTTTGTATAAGCTGCATCATCAGAAAGGGTATCCTTAAAAGACTCAGAACTTACGAACGGCTCCAGTGTACCTGGAGTAAGGGTTGTATCTGCTACGAAAAGTGCAGCAGCACCAACGATAATGTTGGTCGACGTACCACGAGTATATGCCATTTTTTCACCTCTACTTTCAATAGAATCTATATGAAGTTTTTGGCGGGTTTCCTCTCCTTAATTATAACATTGTTTTATATAATAATTTTATTAGCAGGCTTAGGCTCTGGTGCCCATTCATTATTTGTAAGCCCTGGCATTTGATGATAGTCAAAATCAATAATGACTTTATTTCCAGCATAGGTTCTGGCTGTTCCAAAGTCAATAATATCTCTTACCTCTTCTAGCTGATATACCTTGAAATTATGAAAGTAAAACATATTATTTATTGGGTTTTCATTTTCATTAAGTCTAATTTGTCTATTAGAACACCAGTCGTTTACCTCTTCGGCAGACTCATCTCCACGATCTAGCAGTCTAAGAACCTCTTCAAGTACCTGAATCATATTTGGGACTGCATTTTCTTCTGTTGCATAAAAGTAATATAGGATTTGTTCACACTTAATATGAGGAAATGGCTTTCTTCTCATTCTAAACATTCTATCCCAAGTAGCCATTACACCCTCAAAGCCGTATTGTTGAACCTGTGATGGAGTAAGTGTATCTGGATTAATCAAAACAAAGTTTTCTGTTAAATCATCAATTGACGATGGAACAGATGGAAAAAGCGGTACACCAATTCCAACAGTAGTAGCAAGCTTTGCCTGTAAATATTTGTTAACCCATAGTACTGGTGTATTCAGAGATGTTGTATCTGCCATTATCTATTAACTCCTGCATTTGCTATCCATCTAAAACCTGTTTCAATGCCCTTTGATCTACCGCCCTTTTTTGCAGACCGCAGATTCTTCTTATATAGTATAGGATTGTTTAAATAATCATATACGCCAGTTGATCTTAAAAATGCTTGTGTAAAATATTTACTAAAGAAACTATCAAAAACATCTTCAAATGATCCTTGTGTTTGTATTCCTCCAGGATTGTCTACGTACACTGGATTTTTTGTAAATACCGTTTCTCCATTTTCCTCAAATACAAGTACATCTGACTTAGATGGTCGAATAACAACTGGAATTCCCTGCTCCATAATTCTAGCCTTATCATAAAATGGAACATTAGATCCATTTTTGATAGATGTTGATTGTTTAAAAGTAGATATAAAAGATAGTCCAAGATTGCTTACTGTGTATTGAATATCAAATAATCTAGATCCAGAGTTTCCTACTCTATCCCATTCATAAATATGGTGAAGAGCATTTGGGTTCATTCTTGCATTAGCGTCTATATATTCTTCAAGAACCTCTTTTACCATACCGCCAATATTGTTTAAAAACACAGATTTTCCAGCTTTTACTCCATCAATGAACCCATAAGAATATTCTATAATATTGTTCATTTCTTTTTGAAATTGCTTGCTACTGATAGACATTTTAATCATAGGTCGCTGGCCTGATTCTCTGATCTACGAACGATTAACTTATAGTATTCTATTGATCCAAATGGACCAACTACTGGCTCTTGTGTTGCTATTTCAAATATAGTAGACTTTCCAGCTCTTGGGCCTGCTGTTTCTAAATAAATTGGGCTATCATTTTTAGTTCTAATATTAGTAATAATTATATTAGTTATTGCTTCCTTTGATTCGTGGGAAGAAATTCTAATATCCAATCTTGATCTTCCTATTAGTGATGATTCTTGATTAATTTTTACATTTGGTTTTACATCTTCTGCCCATGCAGTCCCAGCTACAGAAAAATCACAAGCAAAAGTTCTGTCTAAAACCCAAGTCTTTTTTAGGTTTCCATATGCCTGTTGCTCTACTATTGGATAGTATACATCTGCTTTAAGTGGATACATAAAGTCTGTGTCTTCACAGATTACCATTATAGTACTCCAGGTGTACCGAAGTTTGTTATATACTTTTCTAAAATTTTATCTACAACAAGATTTCCAGTACCGCCAAAAGATTCTTTTTCAAATTCAATTCTAAATTGATCTGTTGAATATTTAGATACATATCTCTTGTGATAATCAAGCTTTCCACATTTTAGATCTTCAATTAACATCATAACTGCATCTTTAATATCGTACGGAACTACCTTATACCCAGTTTCTAGTGAGAATAAATAGTTCCATCCCATTGGAAATGTAACTCCTGGAGCAACTGCCAAAGTGTTTGGGCTGTCTTCTGTATCATATAAATACAAAGAATCTGAGTATGCCAAAGGAACTCCCTTGGGGTTTCCAGTCATTCTTATATATGAATCATCTTGCTGCACCCAGTCTTTAATGATAGATGTTTTATCTTTAGTAAGCAAATAATTCCATTGACCTATAGCTTGTGGATCTTGACTATAATCCCAAACAAGTGAGTTATTTTCATATGCCTTTAAAATTTTGTATGTTCTATCCCATACTGGCATAAAGTCAGTATTGTTTCCTATTGTTTCATACCATGATCTTTCAAAATAAAAACCGCCAGGAACCATGGCATCTATTATTGCTCTTGCTAAACCTTCTAGTTGAACATATTCATTTTTTTCTGTTGCAGTAGTTCCAAGAGAGTATGGGTCAACATATGGCCTCATAATCTCAAGATTGTCCTCTACAACTATTTCTGACTGCTCACCATCAACATCATCGTAAATTGCTAAATAGTATGATTCATCATATGTATTAAATAATGAAGGCAATGTATACTCTATCTTAGAGTCTGAGTTAGATGTTAAGTTTTCTTCTACCTCTACAACGTTTCTAGAACTATCTTGAATAACAAGGATATAGTCACTATTTGCCTGTGGCACATCATAGGTAATTGAAAGCGGATATGGTGGTAAGCGCAAAACCTGCATTATATTTTGCCGTAATGTTTAGCTACTTCAGCTGGAGATGCCTCACGGACACCTTTTTGCTTAAGCCACTTTACAGACTCCTCCTTTGTGACAATGTTATACCCCTTTTCAAGGCTTCCCACGCCACTCCAATGAAGATTCTTTGCTGAAAACAAAGCTACTTTCTTTTTTGGAGACTCTTGTTCCTTTTTTGCTTTTGTTTTTTCTTCTGTAGGTACAAAAGGAAGTATTGCTTCTAATATCTCTACCTTAGTATTTGCACCGACAAGATCAATATGATTCTTTTTAGCATATGCTCTTAATTGTGGAACTGTCTTTTTCTTAAATTCTTCTACTGCTTCTAATGTTGTTGTCATTTTTTCCTCCACTGCTATTATATCAGAATTACATTATTTGTACAAACTTTGTGGCTTTCTAACTCCTGCTGGAGTTCCACTCATAATTATATTTTCTCCAAAATTTGCTGTAGGAATACATCCCATAGCAAATCTTTCTGTAATAATTCCATTAGGACCACTAATAACTGTTCCTATTCCACCAGCAGCTATTGTACCGTCACCACTATGCTGATGGTCTACTACTGGATTTCCTGGATATGACATATTGTCTCCTAATGCGTAAGGAGGGCAGGTTTTACGCTGCCCTCCCTACAAAATAGTTTTTACAAACTATGCGGTTGGGTCAACTGCTGCATCTGCATAAGCAACTGCATCAAGTTCTTCCCACTGAATACCAAAGCGGACGAATACTGTGTATTCAATTGTATCCTTCTTTGGCTTGTATTCACGGTTTACAGTGATATCACGCTGGAAGCCCCATACACGGTTTGCAGGGAATGTCAAATCGACATAATCTGCTGGGTAATAAGGAACTTCTTGTACATCAATTCCGAGAACACGAGTTGTACGTGCTCCACCGAATGTCTGACCAACGCCATCAAGATATGACTGACGATTGCGCTCTGTACCACCAGTACGTGGTGCAAATGCTTCAGCAATAGCGTCAGCAAGTGTACCGTTGTTCTTAACGATACCCTGGAATGCATCTGTACCAGCATAGAACTTTAGGTTCTGCTTTAGTGCACGATACTTACGTGGCATTGCAAGGATAATATCCTGCATTACTTCTGTTGTCCAGTTGTCATCGCTTACTGTAACAAGTGCTTCGTGAGCATCTGATCCAGTTGTAACCTTGTTAACGAAACCTTCCATAATTGAAAGGAATGGTGAAGTTGTACCATCGCCATTAATAGCTAGGTCTTCAATATCATTAGCAAATGCATTGGTCATCAAGCGAACTAGATGATCTTCCAACGCACCTCCTTCAATATTGTCTTCAAGTGCTTCAGTTGAAACTTCCCAGTCAAGACGAATCTTCTTTGTAGTCAATTCAACCTTTGAGAATGTTGCACCTGCGTTTGTGTAGTCGTTGCTTGCCTGTGCAGCAGCACGGATTACACGCTCACCAACGTTAACTTTTTCAAGTTCCATTGTATTTGCTCGCATAGTAACTCTACGACCATCTTTGGCGAGAACTGTTGCATCCCACACATAGTCGATGAAGCGGCGAGCCTGCTCTGGAAGTAGTATACCGCCTGGAGTACCAGTTGGATTAACTGCGTTTGGTCCTGCGGTTGTACCCCATGCAGGGGTTGCAATGTTACCTAGGTTTGCACCAATATCATTTGATGTAGGGCTTGTAGCCGTAGCACCTCCGATATCACCTGAAGCAAAAGCACCATCACCTGCGTGTTGGTGTGCTACGGTTGGAGCACCTGGATAATTTTTTACGATTTCTTGTTCCGACATATTGTTCACCTCCTAGTGAATATTACCTTATTTAAATAGGTCGGCATTTGTGAGGAAACGGCCGCCCCATAGGGATTTTTGAGTTCTCGTTTCTGAAAACTCCTGCACGATCTCGCCTAGATCGCCAGACTTGCGGAAAGCTGTATCTTTTTCTACAAGATCAACTCGCTTTCCAAACTCATTAAAAGAACCCTTTACTTGGCTAACCTCACTTGCTACAGACTTTACTTCACCTGTAACGGTTTCAAGGGACTTTGTTATTGCATCAACATTGGCTTGCATAGCCTTAACTGTTTCTGCAAGATTGCTCAAGGCATTAGTTAGAGAATTATTAATATCGGCAACAGACTTTGCAATCTCTGCTGTTGCATCAACAACTGCATCTACTGACTTTTCTGCTGCTTCTTCAGCAACTGGAGCATCTGCAAATGGTGCATCTACTTCTGGTGCTGCCTCTACCGCTGGCTCTGCTGCAGGTGCTTCTTCCGCAGGAACTTCTGCTGGAACATCTGCTACAGCGTCTGCTGGAGCCTCTGGAGCAACCTCAACATTTTCAACAACTTCGTCAGACTTTGCAATCTCTACATTATCTACGATTGTGGTTTCTTCTGTCATAGGATTTTCCTCCTTTGTCATCTTAATTGTTCTAATGCCTTTTGCACTATCAACTAAGAACTTTACTGTTTTTATATCTTCTTGATCTTCAACAAATCCAATATTCTTCATAGAAGAATTACAAGATGGACAACTTTCATCTGCATCTTTTGATAAACGAACAATGTCATCCGTACCGCACCAATAAACTGTATCAACTACAGCTTTTGCAAGATATCCACCAAGCTGACCCTTTTCAATTGAGATAACATTAGCAAATTGATTTGCTGGATTGTCTACAAGAGAAAGTTCATGTAAGTCGTATTCTTTAATTATACGCACTGATTTATCAACTTTTTCATCGTACATATCTTCAGTTTTTGTTATATTGCCACCGATAGAAAAACCAGTTAGTGTGCCGTCAAGAACTTTTTCCCAAGTATCTTGTGCACCTTTTGAAACATATGCAGAGACGTATACACCACTATAAAACTTTTTATCTTTTGGGTCAAAATAACGATCTTCTTTAAAAGAAACAACCTTTCCTACAGCGCTAGGCTGATGCATTTCACGAAGATTTCCACGGAATTTTTTAAATGCCTCTATACTTGCTTCTGTGGTAACAATGTCACCCTGCTTATCTACATTATCTAAAGTAGCAAAGCCAGAAACAATGCGGCGTTCTTGATCTACCTTGCCAATTGGCATAGAGAAGCGAACGTTGTCACCATCAGTAATCCAGTGTGCTTTATTTATAGTCATGGCAGTATTATTATATCATTTGTTTATAATAGTTTCTCAACTATTGAGATGATCTTCCCTCACCTTGTGGATTTCTTCCAGAAATAGTAGTAGGGGAATCTGAAGCATTATTTGTTCTCTCTGCGTCTCTTTCTCTGGTGCCAGCTAAGTTTGCTCTGGCATCAGTGGCTTGTCGTGGAGACATTATAAAAGGGCTATCACCATCTGGGCGTTGTGACATATTAAGCATTTCACGAGCCTCATTAGGGGTGATAACCTGGGTTTTTACATAGCGCTCAATAATCTGAGACTGTGCAATTTCATCTGTTAGAGTCAATTCATTAAACTTTAACTCTAAAATATCAGTCTTTTCTTTAATAATCTTATTTACAATTTTCTCTAAATGACGTTGAGCTGGGCGAGATACCTGCTCTTTAAATGTTCTGTCTTGAGAAAGAGCTGCAGCAATAGCAGCAGAATCAGATCCACCTAGTTTGGAAATAGGGACTTGATGGGCTATTAAAATCTCATCACGGTTTTGTTTACGATATTTTTCAAACGATCCTTCTTGAACGCCACTTTCAATAGGCTGCATATTGAAATCAACTTTATTATTATCAGTGTCTCCAGGAAGAGGTATATAGAGGGTTCTATGATTCTGACCCTTTAAGCTAGTCTGCATAAACCTAAACATCTTGTCTTCTGCATCAGCAGATAGCTTTGCACCTTTAACAGTAATTATATATCTTGGCACCGCTTTATTTTGGAAATAATCAATATTGTATTGTGCTGCTAAAGAGTCTCCTATTAAAGCAGAAATTGCAGACAAAACATCTGGAACACCGTAATATGTATTTAATGGAGAATACTGCTTAAAATGCAAGATTTCATTTGGTCTTGGATCGGATGTAAGTGGGTTATTGTTTGTAGCTCCAAAATTTCTAAAATATACTAACTTCTGTCCAATAATTTGTACATATCCGTCACGTAAACGTCGAACACGAATTGTTGTTGCTGGTATATGCCCAACATATCCAATTTCTCCAGTTACCGTTCTACCAATTTCAAGGAATCCATTTCCAGTTGCCTGTACGTCGGTATAAAACTTTTCCATTGTTTGCTGAAATGTGTCTTCATCATTAAGAGATTCTAGCCAATCACGAACCTCTAACTTCATTCTTTCAATACGGCGACGAGCACGATCTACTTGTTCTGCATCATCATTCATTTCAAATCTAAGCATTGTACGATCTGTTAAATCAAATTTATATCCAAGTCCTACAACGTTTTCCACTTTAGCATCAATAGCAGCATGATTAGCAAAAGAAGTATCATAATAGCTTGCTAATTCATATGTGTTATACGGTGGTGTAATTACGTCAAATAGACCGTATCCATTTCTATATACCGTTCCAGGATTTATCTGTTTTGACTGAGCTCCGTCTTGACCGCTTTGAAATGCTCCAGCATTTTCTAAATATCTTGGAGTTGGCTCTACTGCTGGATATCTTGGGCTGTAGACATCTGATGGAGGAACATATTTTGAAATATTTCTTGTTGTCCTACGCTTAAAGTTTGTATCTATTCCAGAAAGATCTTTTAATTGATCCCAGGACTTTAAAAATGGATCTTTTTCTTTAAAAGTATTTTCATCATGATACTCTGTATTTAAACTTGCTTGAATATATTCAAAATCTTCACTCATTCTCGTACGCATCTCTTCCATGTTTATTTAATGTATCTTGTGCAGCCTTCCAAGCTCCAAGATCGTTCATAGATGGAATAAGCCCTTGCTTCATTCTATCTAACTGCTCAGAATGCTCTTCTTCTGAAATTCTTGTTAGGCCAGGAATAAATACTGCCTCTCCTTCACCATCATCACCATAATACTTTGCTGCATTCTTAAGTTTGGTAATCTGTGCTATATCTCCACGTACAGATTCAATATTTAGTACGCTACCTTCTCCATCAGTGAACCATTTTCCATCTGATTTCTTATAAACATATAGACCCCAGTTATATTTTTTTTCAATTACCTGACGACGCACATTTTTGACAAGTGGTTTACCAGTTTTTTGACTAATTAAAGGATTCATGTACTAAAGTATACCAGACTATACTGGTGTACCCACCCTTATAGTCCAAGTTGTTTGACTATATACCTTTATTTTATCTGCATCTACCATAAGTCCCTCGTCATCATCAATTATTATTTTGTTTGTTCCAACATAAGATTTATATACGTCGGACGGATTTACACCATATAGCTCTGAGGCAGATATTATTAAAACACCTTCCCATGTATAGTTATTTAGCCAATATACCCACTCATATTGAGATAAACCATCTTCTTTTACTCTAGCCCATGGTCTATTTATTGTACTTTGAACCTGCTGCAAGCTATTGGCTTGATAATACGCAATATTATTAAATACTATAGGGCCATTAAGATTAAGTGATCCAAGATATGAGTCAAACACGAGAGATGTTGAAAACGCTACTCCAAGAACTCCCCACTCTTTTACTGTAATTACTGGCTCACGAACTATTGCCCCATTCCAATAATACGATATTCCATTTGATGGTAATCCAGTTGACTTATTAATTGCATATACTGTTGCTCTGTCTGCTGAATCACTGTTTGGCTGCATATAAAACTCAATAGTGTCGCCTTTATAATCTATTTCAAATAATTTAACAGAGTCACCTGGAAATTCATCATTATCACACCTCATCCATAGTTGGATAGCGCTTATTCTATAGTTGTTTGATAAATTTGAATTAATGGGCATTGATATTCCACGATCTATAAGTGGACTATAATCTCCTCTTACCTCTATACCAGATGTTCTAGTTAGATATAGGTATGGGGTGCTTCCTTTATAAATACTAAATGGATTTTTTGCTTTATAGTCATAATAAAATCCAGACCTTGTGTAGGGAAATAAATTAGATCCAAATCTTGTGCCAACTGGAGTAGCGGAGCTATTACTTAATGCTTGAGATGTTATCTCTAGTTTTTTAAGATTTATAGGTTTACTTAAAATTCCACGAATATTAAAATCTAGATGATACACCAATGCCATCTTGTTAAAATCAATACCCACGCCTGGATAAATTATTGTGTTATCAACAACCTCAAACTTTGTTGATTCCCAATTTGGAAAATCTGATACATTGATAACAGAAGATAGCGATGCTGGCTCTATATTTGCAAAATAAGACTCTGGAGCATTTGCTCCATCTTTAATATACTGAATGCTTATATAGCTACGTATTGATGCATCTTGTGTGTCGTATTGATAAAAACTAATAGCATTTTCACTCATGTCTTGATAATCGTCCCAGCCAGTTAAAAGCTTATTATCTAAATCTGCGTATGGTTTAACTGGACTAGAAGAATATTCTGCTTTTAATTCATTATACGTCCATGTAGTTGTTTGCTCTACTTCAGAAACTGAAGCTGGTTTTGGATAGTTAATATTAAACTGCAAAAAATCTAAATCATAATATGTGTTTCCAACATCGTTTGTCACATACTGGCCAAAATATGAAAGTGGCAAATAGTCTTCCCATGATCCAGCCACGCCTATGTCTAAAAAGTATGTTCCATAGGCTTCTGTTGGCAACAATGTATAGCTAGCAGTGTGCTGTAATAACTCTATTGCATTTAATGATTCTTCACTACCAGTTGCTAGGTAGCTATCCAAAATAACAAATCCATCAGAATCAAAATTATTTTTTATCTTATCATAGTTGTATGATGTACATAATCCAACAGAGTATATTTTTCCAGTAAATTGCCTGTCTCCAATATTATCGCCAGCAATATAAATATTTAATCCGTTTTGATTTCCAAAAAATGCAGAAACATATCCACCAAATTTTTGTGAAATTGTGGAAACATTAACTCCTACAGCAAACTTTTCATCTTCAACTATAATATCTGTTCTATAGATTTCTTGATTATTTCCATTATAATTTATAGAATAAACTATCTCGTCTAAATCTTTGTATATAATAAAATAGTTTCCTGTTATAGAGCTATATATTTTAAACAATATCTCTGTTGTTAATAAATTATCTGATGAAAATACTCCATAGAGTGCAGATATAGGTGAACCTAAAATGTTAAACTTATTAAAATTAAAATAACAATTATCTGAATTCCAAGAGCTATTAGGCCTAAATGTAATAAACCTGTAATCTAAAGAGTTTTGCTCTAATAAGTTATCTTCATACAAATCATCTAATGTTTTTGTATTTAAAACTATATCTGGCAAAGAGTATTGTGGTGTTGATAAAAATAAACCAGTTGCATTTAAATTATCAAAGGTTCCTTGTTCCCATGTTCCAATATCTGGATAAATATAATTATTTGTGTAATCAGAAAATGGATAATCTATAAAAGCTGATGTTCCTCCGTACCCAGAGTTAATTCCTTCTGGAGAAAGAACTCCTTGCCCGTATACCCATCTTCTTTTTGCCACATTGTTAGCAACTGAATACGGATAAATTGCAATACAATCAATTTCTATTGGAGTAATGTCTTGGTATGAATAAAATCCAAGCCAGTCCTGGTCGTCTCCGTATTCATTTAGTTTTTCTGGCAAAGTCAAGCTTGATGTCATAATATTTAGGTTGATTATTTCTTCACCATTAAGAAGAACGGTGGCAGAGTTACGAATAACTCTGACATGAATCAGCATTGGTCTAAACCATTCACCAACAAAGTATGAAGAAAATTGTTTTCCAATAACTAATGTTAAAAATCCAGACTCTACGTATAATCCATCGGAAGATCCTATTGGACCAAATATTTTTCTTGCTTCATATGCACTAGAATTAATTCTAATCCAAAACTCAACAGTATATTCTTTATACTGACCATCTTTATTTAAAAATCCATAACCTGGAACTATTAGCGAAGGCTCTTGTAAATTTTCACTATTTGGCCTTAGTCTTGTAATATTGGATCCACCGTATACCATCGGTAATCCTGTATTTCTTGCTTTAAGACTATTGCTATCAACAAGATAATATCCAACATCTCCACCAAGACCATAAGGGTCTGACGGTATGCACTGACTAGTTGATAGTGCAATATTAGAAGGCAAAGAAATTGGTGTCACACCAAGAGAGTAAGCATTAAAATCTTCAGACCACTGTCCAAGAGTTATTCCGTTTAAATAAAAAACATAGTCTGACGATGATGCTCCGCCATCTGTATAAGTAAATTGTATAACAAGCCTTAAGTCGGTATTTTCTTCTGGTATTGTAAATGTTTCAGAAACAAATGACCAAAACTGAAAAACAGAAGTATTAAAGGTTTTAAGATTTTGAATTATTTGCGATGTTGTTGTATCTGTGTATTCATATCCTATAGAAACAGAAGAAAGGTATGCGCTATCAGAATAGAAATATGATCCAACACTAAATGTTTTTAATTCTTGACTTAGGTTAGAAAAATTTATTATATTGTCGCTTACCAAAGAAACTGTTTTAATATTTCCAGCAGGAACATCGCCTTCTATCATAGCCATGTAGCTAGTTAAAAACGGTTGATTCAAGCTAGATGTGCTTGTTGTAACAGTACAGCCTGTTGCTATCCACTCATCTTGTATATTTCTTTGTAATTCTGATATCAAAGAAATATAATCAGATTTGTCGTCTAAAGCCCAAAGAGCTAACGGTTGCTCTGAATATACTTTCTCTGCATATAGATTAGATGGGGTAGTCATTATTTTCTCCTACCCCAATTATAGCAGTTAGGATATTTTTATCATACATGTATCTGTAGTGCAGTATGCTTCGCCTTCAGCTTCTAAATTGTCTACCCCATCATAAATAGCAGACCAATTAATCTTTTTAATCTGTCCAATATATGCGTTATATTCATCCTTAGTAATCTGGGTATATGGTTGCTGAGGGTATGTTTTATTACCCATTGGCAAGAAGGATACTGCTTTTAGCTGACCCTCATACATATGAAGTGCTGGAGCTACATGCTTTGTTTCTGTTTCTTTATCAAATGAAAGAGTAACTGAAACACCATTATCTGACCAATATTTTTGAGTTGTTGCAGCAAGTGCAATCTTTTCAAATAATGTTACATCTTTTTCAGAGCGTGGATGTCCAGAATGTACTGGGAAATATACAACAGTTGTATTTGCAGATACTAAATCTGCTTCCATTTTATATCCCGCTGCTTTAAACAAACTGATCATAGGATCTTGATTGCCAAAACGAATTGCACGAAGGAAAAAGTTTCCTCCTGGCCCCCAGTGAACACCTGGAGTTGCTCCAGATAGTAGTGATACTGAACCTGATGGCTTAACCGTTGTTACACGAATTGATTCACGAACACACAACCATTCAGAATATGAGTGATCATATTTACGAATTGTCTTATATCCCTCATCCATCCATTCACGAACTGCTGGCAAACCCTTTTGATCAGCAAAGGATGCAATGCCAGTGAGGGATGTTCCTATGCGACGATTGCGCTGCATAATGCCATTTGTAATCTGCCAATGTGTAGGCACAAGTGTAACTGTCTTTCCATACAAATATGCAAACTTTAGAGTACGCAAAAAGTCTTCTTTAGATTCATGACGATTTAAATGTACTTCAACTAAAGTACAGAGCTCATAACTCTCTAATGGTTGTTCGGCACATGGATTAAATCCCATCACACGATAGTCTTTACCATCTGCAGGATCTGCAAGACGACCAAAGTTTCTAGCAACATCTAACCAAATAAATCCTGGCTCTCCATTATCTGCAATTAAATCAACATAATCTTCATACTTAGTTCCAACTGAAGCAGAAATAGAATTATTACTCATCCATGCCCATCCTGGATTTTCTGGATCAAAAGAATTTCTATCTGGAAAAACTTCTGCATTTTTTAAATTAATAAAGTTTTTATCTTCTGGAGCTCCCAACGCTAAAGTAGCAGAGCGACGAACATTTCCAGCAACAACACAAGTTCCAATAAGATTTACAACATCTACAATTGCACGAGAATCAAGAGTCTGTCCTGATCTGTCTCCAATTACAGTACGCAAAGTATCATGTAATTTAATCAAAGGAGCTGGGCCAGATGCTGTTCCGCCAAAACCTTTAATTGGTGCTCCTAATGGTCTAATCTCAGAATAATCAAAATTAATCTTAGCCTGACCTTGTTTCAAATATGAATTAAGTAATAGTCTTACAGACTCTACCCATCCTTCTCTTGTATCAGGTATAACGTATGTTATTTCTTCTTTAGTGTTAGAGTATATTTCCATACCCTTTTCTTGTCCAAGAGTGTCAAACCCTACTCCTACTCCAAGCATTAGGGCATCCATAACCCAGGCAAAAAGGGCTCCAGGGTCGTTTCTATCTATGTCCCTAGTAGAAACCATGGCGCAGTTCTGTAAAGCTGCAGAATTGCGTCTTTCCATTGTCATAGGGGTGCCAAAAGCCCATAGCCCACGTCCTGGTGGAGTCCACTTAAGATTAAACATACGGTCATAAGCTTCTTGAGCAGATTTTTGTGCCTTATTGTCATTCCATGGAAGACGATTTTCTTTGGCATGGTTTTTTTGCACTGAATACATACCCTCAATTACACGCTTACAAACCTCATGCCAGCGTTCTTTCATTCCATTTTCTTTGATTCTTGAATAAGTACGAATAAAAGTGATCTCACCTAAAGAATTGCCACCTGCGTCGGTAAATCCAAAAGGAGGTTCAACCTCTTTATACTTGTTTACAAATTCATCCAATAACCTAAAAGAAAATACATCTGACATTTAAAATTAAAACCTCTCACTAAAATATTAATAGAACTTTGTTAATCACAAAGTACTGTAAGTATATCACAAAATTTACAATAAGAAAAACCCCTATATTTCAAGGGGTTTTAACTTATTCAACCTTTAGTTTAGGTTGAGTACTTTTGTTTTATTAAAGTACTAAGATGTTGCTAGGTCTCCAAGAAGTACCCATGTGTCAGTATTTCTCTTAATAAGAGTTGCAGTTGACCACTGAGTTCTTAGCTTTAATGTAGTAGCAGTATTTATTGTTACTCCACCAGTTGCTACCACTGTAGTTTGTCCAGCCCCAGTTTGTACTAAGTTTATCTGTGTTCCTACTGGATACGCTACAGAAGAATTTAAAGGAACTGTTAGGTTATTTGCTGAAGCTACGTTCATTTCAACAACCTTATCTTTATCAGCTAAAACCAATGTATAAGATGCTGTTTGAGCATTTGTTTTCAATGTAGATGATGCAAATTCACGAGCAGTAGATCCATCACCGACAAGAATCTTATCAAGTGTTGAATCCCATGCAATTACACCTTCTGTAGTTGAAGATGATGTAGAAAGTGTTAGAGTTGGTGTTGTAATTGTAGGGCTTGTAAGTGTTTTATTTGTTAAAGTTTGTGCTGTAGAAAGATCAGCTGTTACTCCTGTGTTTATACTAAATGATGTTCCAGTTAGTGTAAGTCCATTACCAGCGGTATATGTTCCAGCTCCAGAGAATTGACTAAATGCTATTGGGTCAGTTCCTACAGTACCTACTGTGTTTGTTTGTACCCAGCCAGTATTATCATTTACAGTACCGCCAGTTACGAATACAAAGTCTCCGCCATCAATTTCTGCTGGGGTATCAAAATCTGTTGCACGAGAAGGTGCTCCAGAAGCTGCTACAACATAAATACCATTTTGAGACTGTGTTGTTTGATTCTTTACAAGAATTCTGTTTCCAGTAGCTAAAGTAACACCGTCAAGAATATCTCCATTTTCAACATCAGTTGCAAGTGTAATATTTGCAGTTGTTGCTGCTACAGCTGATGGGTGAATATGAAGTCCTTCTGCAACTGCATCAACATATTGTTTTGTTGCTGCCTGCAGAGCGTCTGATGGGTCTGCATGAAGAGTTAGGTATCCAGTCATAGTGGATCCTGTTGTATAAACTCCATTTGTTACTGTGCCAGCATTACCGCTGACATTTCCTGTTACGTTACCTGTGACATTTCCTGTTACGTTACCTGTAAGATTTGCAGTAACTGTTCCAAAAGTAACATTATCTGTTGTTGCTACAGCCTGACCAATTGACAATGTAATTGTGCTATTTGGATCATCGTAAACTTTTGTTACACCAGTCCCGCCTACAAGAACATCGTTCATCTCGTCTGCAGTAATTTCACCAAGATCTGGAATCTGAGAAGATGTAAGCTTTCCGCTACCATCAAGTGTTGCTACACCATTGGCTACAGCAAGATCAGCTGTTTCTACATAATCACCAAGAGTTGTATCAAGTGCTGTCTCATCAATAAAATAATCTAGGCTAGACCAAGTATTTGTACCGTCGCCAATTTTAAGTTTGTTTGTATCTGATTCCCAGCCAATTTCACCAGCATTGAGAACAGGATTCGCAGTGGTCCATTGGCTGGCAGTACCTCTGCGCTGTTGCATTCTTGTTGCCATTGATATTCCTCCGTTAGCAATCTATGTTCATATTATAACAGATAATTAGTTAAAGTTATCTGTTGCAATTCCGCCATCCCAGAGGTAAACCCAGGAGTTCGTATTGTAGGATCCTGCATCTTCAAAATCACCAGCTGATTCTGTTACCAGTCCAGCGTCTTTGAAAATACTAACCACAAGACCAGTTCCATCGATAGCAGTATCGTGAATGTGTTGTGGTAAGTCTGTTGTATCTATAACAAATGCAATTGGATTCCATGTAGAGTTATAGTAAACAAACAGTCTTTGTTCTACTGAATCAAAATATAGTTCTCCATTAGTAGCACTAAGTGGAGCAGAAGATTCTACTGGAACTATTACTGTATCAAATAAGTCATCTACGTAATCTTTTGTAGTTGCATGTGTTCCAAGAGTAGGGGTGGCAACAGTAACTGTGCCTCCAAAAGTACCGCCCAAAGTTACACTAAGGCCGTTCTTTACCTTGAAGTCTTTGTCTGTTGTTGCCATCCCTTACTCCTTAACTTTTATTACTTAATTAAAGTTCCAACAACAGCAACATCTGTGTTGTTGTTAATTGTTGTTACTCTTATTCTTACGTCTGCACCAGAAACATCTGCAGTAACATCAAATAGATTTCCATTTGTGCCAACCATTGCATATTCTGTAATTGCTACGTTATTTGAAGCATCAAGAGTCAAAAGAATCTCAGATACTTCTGTGTGAGAAGCTGTTTGAGCCTTTATGATAAACTTTGCAGAACGATATGTTGCATGTGCAAAATCATATGCTGTAACTGTGCTCGCTGTAGCAACTGTTGAAGTTGCTGCAACATGTGTTACAACATTGTTAATATCTACTTCTGTAAAGTTTGGAACTACTGCCTCAAGAGCAGATACTGCACGAGCATCTGTAAAGTAAAGATTTGTTCCTTCAGCAAGAGCTGTTGTGTTGTGATTTGCAAGGCTTGACACTGTACCAGTAACATTACCTGTTACATCTCCAGTTACGTTTCCTGAAACGTTTCCAGTAAGATCACCAGTAACATTTCCAGTAACATTTCCAGTTAGATTTCCAGTTACGTCGCCAGTTACGTTGCCAGACACGTTGCCTGTAAGATCACCAGTTACGTTACCAGATACATTTCCAGTTACGTCGCCAGTTACGTTACCAGAAAGGTTTCCAGTTACGTCGCCGTTAACATTTCCTGTTACGTTACCTGTAAGGTCTGCTGTAACAGTAGATAAAGTAATATTATCTTGTAGTGCAAATGTATTTCCAGTAAGATCAAGGTTTGTTCCTGCCTGATATGTGCCAGCACCTGAGAACTGTGTAAATAGAATTGGAGAAGATCCAATTGTAGTTACTACCTGTGTCTGTACCCATCCAGTATCTCCGTATGTTGAACCGCCTTCTACGAATGTGAAGTCTCCAGGTACAACTTCTGTTGGTGTATCAAAGTCTGAAGCACGTGACCATGCTCCAACAGCTGCAACGTAAATACCATTCTGTGAAGTAGTTGACTGATCCTTAACAAGGATACGGTCTCCCGCAACTGTCTGGTATCCATCAATCATTAGCAAGCCACCAGTTGCTAAATCAATATTTGCTGTAGTAGCAGCCTTTGATGAAGCGTGAATGTTCAAGCCTTCAGCTACAGAATCAACATATGCCTTTGTTGCTGCATCATCTGCAGCACTTGGTGTATCTAGATTTGTAACTCTAAATCCACCTGCATTAAGATCAGTTCCAAGTGTTTTATTAGAAACTGTTTGATTTCCTGTGTCAGTTAATACTGAGCTATCAATTGCTATTGCACCAGCTTCAATATGAAGACCAGTGCCTAGGTCAGCAGAAAAAGCTCCGCTTGTTGAATTATAATCAAGTCCGTCTCCTGCAGATACTGCTCCACGAGCAAGTGTGTCTGAGAAGTACTTGTTTGTTGTACCTTCTGCCAAATCATCAGTGTCATGATTTGAAATATCTGATACTGTACCAGTTACGTTGCCAGTAACATCACCTGTAACGTTACCTGAAACGTTTCCTGTTACGTTACCAGTTAAATCACCAGTTACGTTACCAGACAATGAAGCAGTTATTGTTCCTGCAGCAAAGTTTCCTGAAGCATCACGTAGTACAACTGTGTTTGGTGTGTTAGAAGGTGTCGCTGCTCCGCCAATCAAACCAATGATATAAGTTTGATCTGCTTCGCTCTTTGTAAGAATGTCATAATTATTGATGGTACCTGTAGAACCTTCAACAATCAGACCATTCTTTACCTTAAAGTCTTTTGTGACTGTTGCCATTTTTTATCTCCTAAGTTAAATTAAGCCTTGAGTCCCATACGTGCAAAACGTACAGTTATAGGCGTAATACCCACTTGCGGTGTTACAGTTATGTTAACCGTTCCACCTGCTTTAGAGACGCTAACGGTGCCAATATTCCCATCGTTGTCTATTGTTCCATACTCTGTGACTGATACATCTTCATTATCAATTAGTATGGTCAATTCTGTTGCGTAGAATAAATTATCTCCCGCACTTGTTTTAGAAATTCCAATTAAGTACTTTACCATTCTCCAGCTTGCTGCGGTAAAGTTATCAATTACAGTTGCATTTTCAATTCCTGTAATTGTATTTTCATTATTACCAAATGTACCAAGGTCTAACGCTTGCGCTGCAGTGGTATCAATAAGGTCTGCGTAATCTTCTTGAGACGGACGATCACCAGTCTCATACTTAGATTTTACGGATGCAATTGATATACGGGCCATGAGTAAATTATAACATATTTTTGTTAAAGAATATAGTTAGAAAAACCAATAACTTGTAAAGGAATGGGCGGTACATTAGATGGACTAACTCCAGGAACTTGTATTGCAGTAAATCTAACTCTAAATGGCAAAACCTCTTCAATTACTGATAATTTTGAAGGACCAAGTATTGTTGAGTTAAAACCTTCTAACTCTATATTTTTTGTTAATACAAATGGATTGTTTAATATTTTTGAAGAAGCCATTATGGAGTAACATCCTCAAGCACAACGATATACCCTTGTGCTACTGTCCAAACAATTTCATCACTTGGAAGAGATAGCTCAATATCAAAAATATCATTGGTTTGAAGAAGTTCAGAATCTGATGCACTTAAAAATACAGTAAATTCTCCTGGACCATCATCAGCATCTGCTGCTGGTGTCAAAGTCAAAATAACTGTTGCATCATCTGTAATTTTTCCAGGTACTACTGGAGGATTTGGTCTTGCTATATCCATAACAATTGTCCAATCTGGAATATTTAATGGTTGACGATTATCATCAGTTACATAAACACGAAATGAAGATGTATCTCCATTAACAATTGTCCATTTTACTTGTGGTGGTGCTGAACCAATATCGTACTGATTTTGTCCGCTTCCTCTGTATGTTGCCATTATGCTAAACCTGCTTTCAATGATCCCCAAGTACCGTTGCCTTTTGGACTTCTAAATAATAAAGATCCAGTTGATGCATTTGATGATAAAACAATTCCAATAGCACCAGAGCCTAAAGCGGCATTGTTAGTAAGTCCGCCAGAATTCCCAACATATAAAATATCTCCAGCTGCAAATGATGATGTATCAATATTGTTAAATACACCAGAAACTAAAATCTCTCCATCGCTACCATTTGTAATATTTGACAACGCTAAACCAACAACTGGGAATGTTGTTAGATCTGTTGCTTCACATTTTGCAACTGTTGTTTTTGTAGAAAATCCAGTTACATAAACTGGATCGCCTTTATTGATTGTTACTCCGCTATTATTTCTAACTTCTGTATCTTGAATTGCAATTGTCTGTAAAACTAAATCTAATCTTTGTGCAAGTGCTGCAAAATCTCCAGCTACGTCAACATTATCTGTTGGAAGTGGGTAAGGTAAATCAAATACTGGTGTCTCTGCTGCCATGATTAATATATTATAGCATTAAAACTAACTTGACTAGTGAGTAATATTTATGTTATACTAGTGCTATGGCACTGTTAAGGTGCCATATGCATTTTAGGAGGAAAAACTTGATAAACAATAAAATGCTGGTAGGGGTAATTAGTGGTGCGTTTCTGTTAGTATCTATTTTAGGTGCTATACCGTCACATGCTGCTAAAAATAATTTATCTAAACAGGAAGTATCTAACCTTGCCACCCTAGAGGTGGCTTTTGTGCTATCTGAGGATAAAAATAACAAAATACTTACTAAGTATGAAAATGCGACAAGTTTGACTGACAGCCAGTTGGTTGAATTACTTAAGGCAGTAGGGTTCAAAGGAAAAGGTCTTAGAACTGCTTGGGCAGTTGCAAAGGCTGAATCCAATGGTCGTCCATTTGCTTTTAATGGAAACACCAATACTGGAGACTCCTCATTTGGAATCTTTCAGATCAATATGCTTGGCACACTTGGTCCAGACAGACGAGATAAATTTGAGCTAGATCTTAATGCTGAGTTATTTAGCCCTGTCAAAAACGCTGAAATTGTCTATCATATGACAAAAGGTGGTATTGATTGGAGTTCATGGTCATCTTATAATAAAGGTGCTCATTACAAATGGCTAAATAAATTTCCAAACTAGCTATTTAGCTATAAAGATCCCTCCCTGAAACATGGGAGGGATTTTTTATTTATAGACCTTAGACTGTCTAAAAAATTTTTTATAAGAACTATAAAATACTGATCTTAAAAGACTTAAATCTTTTTTAGCTTTAATAATTGTTTTTTCATTATTTTCTGTATTCATTGTCCAGCTATCTCTTTTAAATGGAATGACTTGAACCATTGGAGTTCCTGCTGGTATTGTTCCTTCATAATTAATATCTTTTAACATAAAGGGAAAATTTATTGGTCCGTGATATTTGTCGGTATCTACTACGCCAGAAAATACAGTAAATGGTAGATCATGGTGTATTGGTGGTATAAAAAGACAAGAATACCCTGGCGGGGTTTCTATTATCCAATCGTTTACAAATTTTGGAATACCAGCTTTTGACCCTAGATGCAATGGATAAACTTCTGCCTGACCTCTTGGATGTATTTCAATTCCAGGTCCAGAAGGCCAGTAGTAGTGTGGAGCTATTTCTCCAGTATCTTCATTTTCTTTTTGTACTATATAAAAATCTGTTGGTGTTTTTAACATATAGCCAGAAGATATTGCATCAAATACTGGCATACAACGTTTTATTGTTGCAGTAGTTTCATTATGTACTGTTGCATCTTCAATTTTTGCATCTTCTACATATGCTTGAGTTTTTTTATACCATTCTGGTATATTTTTACTAGCTGGTTCTGGTGGATTGACATGGTTATTGCCATCAACATGTACAAAATTTATTTTTTTCATTCTACCCCCCAAAAAAAATATTATTGTTAAATATTAAATTTGAACTGCAATCCAAGAGATTGTTGTTTCGTCCCATACAAATCTAATATTTGCTTGTGGATCATCTGTTGGTGGGGCAATTGGTGGCATCCAACCAGTTGCACCGTTTGGAAATTCTCCCCAAACCCAGGATTCAAATGGTTTTGGAGATTTAAATACTGAACCATCATAAGATGCATCAACCATAACATGATGATTAAATCTATCTTCAACTAAAACATATAAATCTGATTCTTGAAGCTCTTTAACGTGATCTAAAAATGATTCGGATGGATCTTCAAACACAAGAATGTTTTTTACTATACCATCTTTTATAAAAGCATAAACTGTTTCAGCCATTTTTATTATCCTTTACTTTTCATAAATAACAACTCGTCCAGTACCGCCAGATCCAGCTCCGTATGGTCCAAAATATTTGCTTCCATAATAGTTGCAGCCAAATCCACCAGCTCCTCCTCCGCCACCTCCTGGTGAGCCTCCTGAATTTCCAGAGCTTCCGTTGTTAGATTCACTGTCGCTTCCTCTACCACCGCTACCACCGCTTGGTGATCCTCCACCACCACCAGAACCACCGCTTCCTCCTCCAGCATATGGATAAAAGCTCCAGTGATTCCAACCATTTCCACCAGATCCACCTCCACCACCATATGTAACTGTTCCAGGTAGATTTGTTCCGCTTAAAGTTATTGATGTTGCGGCTCCACCAGTTTGACCTGCAGATCCGTTTGAAGTAGTGTTATTATTTGCTCCAGAGCCACCACCTCCAACAGAAGAATTTGCTGGACCAGAAGATGAATTTGCAATACCAGAAATAGATGAGGCTCCGCCATTACTTCCAACAGTGATTGTTAAATTTTGTCCGCCAGATACTGGATAGTCTTTAAATGCACATGCACTACCACCAGCTCCTCCTCGTCCACCGTACCCAGGTGCCCATTGTCCCCATGGTCCACCATAGCCTTGAGCTCCTTGGCCATTGGTTCCACCAGCAACTAATATAGCAGCAATCTGTGTTTTACCAGAACTTACTGTGTGTGTTGTAGATGAGTTATATGTGATAGCAGATCCATATTGTGGTGTATCTGTTGTAATTGAATTAGATGCTGATGAAGCAGGTGATGTTCCATTAGCATTTGTTGCTGTAACTGTAAATGTATATGAAGTTGCTCCAGTAAGACCGCTTACAGATATTGGACTTGATAAACCTGATCCACTACCACCAGATGGTGATGATGTGGCTGTAAATGCTGTAATGGCAGATCCGCCAGTTGCATTTGCAGTATATCCTACTGTTGCAGTATTTACACCAGTTTTTGTTGCAGAACCAATTGTTGGTGCTTGTGGAATAGTTGTAGCAGTAATGCTATTAGATGCTGCAGAAGGGTTTCCAGTTCCAGCAGCATTTGTACCAGTTACAGTAAAGGTGTATGCTGTTGCAGACTGTAGACCTGTAACTGTTAAAGGAGAAGATGCCCCAGTTGCCGTGTATCCTCCTGGAGAGGATGTTACTGTGTAAGATGTAGCGGGTGCACCTGATGCACTTGGTGTAAATGTTACAGTGGCAGCACCATTATTATAGGAACGACCTGTTCCTGCATCTGTTGCTGTACCAATTGTTGGTGGCTGTGGCTGCAAAAAGTTTTTGGTATTTTGCGATCCAGTAATTCCGATAATAGGCATATATGTCTCCTTTGTGAATATTATATCATGTATTTTATTAGAAGGCTAGGTCGCCGTACAAAATAAATGATGTTGGTGTTATACAAACTAGGGTAGCTGCTGAATATTGTGTTCTTAAATTTAAAGATGGTGTAGCATTTACAGTAACCCCAGAAGCGCCAACAACAGATACCTGACCTGATCCAGACTGTGCGATATTAATTTGTTGTCCAGCAGTAAAGGTAGAGTCTGGCACTGTAACAGATATTGATGAACTATTGGTAAATCTAACAAGTTTGCTATTAGCATCTGTAGCAACTAAAGTATATGAAGTTCCAGACTGATCATTTATTGTTAAAGCTTTATCTTCTTTTGTGTCTAATCCAGTTTTTAAAGCATTTGCTGTTGGAGCTAATACGGTTGATGTGCTAGCATATGTATCGTTAAGCTGAACAATACCTGCCCCTGTTGTAGACGCTGTTGGAAGAGCACTCCATTTAATTCCAAGAGTTTGTGAATTATCTGCTGTAAGAACGAAATTATTACTTCCAACGGAAAGTTTAGATGGGTTATCGGATGAAAGTCCAACTATTAAATCACCTTTAGCATCAATGATAGCTTTAGAAATTGATCCTGAAGGGTCTAAATTTGTTATTTGATCTTGTAAATCATTTAATGTATAGGCAATAGACGGATTTATTAATTCTGCTGGGTCTTCATTTTCTGGATCATAAGCAAGAGATCCATAATGATAAAGTTTGAAGGCTGCCTGAATGTCTGCTGAGTCTGCGTACCCAGGTATTTCAGTGGGGTAAAGAAAACCGATAGATTCAGAAGCCATTGCATATCACCTTTGTTATTATAGCACAATCGTTATAAATGTATGAGCAGAAAACGGTATTGGGGAAACACCGCTATCAAGGTTTGACCAAGAAGATCCAGAGTATTCTGCTGCCTTAAAATTAATAACTAAGTCTGTGCCAGATATGGCTACAGATGAAATTGAAGATGCAATTGGATTATTGTTTACCAAGCTATATTGTATAGAAAAGTTTGAAGCCACAAGTGATGCAGCTGGAATAGATGTAATGTTAGAAATAGGAATTTCTATAGTTCCATCCCCATCAGTAAAATATACGTCGTGTATATCTGAATATATGGTAGGATTTATTTTTATTAATTTAAACCAAGCATTTGAGCTACCGCCTGCACCAGTTCTATATTGATATAAGTAAGAGTAGTCTGATCCAGGTGCTGCATTTATATAGTAATCATTTATGTATAAATCTTGTCCAAAAATTTGACCTCCAGAAGTAAAGTCTGCTGGCTCTCCAATTCCAGAAAATATCTTGCTTCCTCTTTGTCCAGTTGGACCGTAATCTAGCAAAAGCTCTATTGTATCTGGAGGAGCAAGAACTGTTAAGTCATCAGTAGATATTACAACTTCAGTTGTCATGCTGGAGTGGCTCCGCTTACGTGGTCTGTTACAGATATTGTTCCAGTAAGCAAGGTATACACAACACCTGCTCCATTATCTATTTGAATATCATAAACATATGACGTTCCAGCATTTAAAAGTAATCCCTCTGAAGGCTGTATAGTACAAGTTACAACATTTTCTCCTATATTTACAACAGCATCACAATCTACCTGTGTGGCCCCGTCACCACGTGAAGTTGCTACTGTAAAAAGAGCATTATTTTCATAATCTTCTAAATCAAAAACACTACCATCAGAATTTTTTGGACGGATTTTAAATTGATACGTGTCACCACGATAATAACTAAAATTATATGTACCTGGAAATGCCATTATTCCTCCTGCTTTATTATACCATTATGAAACTGATATATATATTGATTTTACTCTAAATATAGCGTCATGATCAGTTCTTAGTTGTGGCATACCGCCAGCTGCCTGGATGCCCTTGTTTTCCACAAAAATAGTATGCTCCATAGATAAGTCATATACGAATTGATATTTTAAAGAACCCACATATGTTGTTGGATGGTCATCTGCTCCAGATAGGTGTGTTCTAAACCAAACCTCAGTATTATTAGTAAAAGTCTCTAATTCTATATCATAACGAATTGTTACAATTGAACCTATTTTTAATGTTTTAAAGTTTATCTTTTGTATTTCACTACTCCACAAAGATACTGATTCTTTTGGCAAATAAAGTTCATTAGTAAAAGATCCTTTATTATCTACCCCAAATCTTACCCATCCATCATTTCCTCTATCTGCGCCAGATCTAATATCTTTTCTTTCTAGATTATCGTATCTTGCCCATCCTATATTTTGTTCTGAAGGAGATAGTATATTTTTGCCATCTTTTCCATTAATACCGTCTCTACCAGCTGGGCCTGGATCACCTTTTGCACCTTGTTGCCCCTGTGGTCCAGAATCTCCTTTTGGTCCTTTTGGTCCAGGCTCTCCCTGTGGTCCAGGAACTGCGATATACATTGCAGGATCAACAATAAGCGAATTATCTACGTTGTCTGAATATTTTTTCTTTTTTGAAGCGGCATTTGGAAAGTCCATGCTTTTAGCCATACAGACTCCTACTACTTTTTAACTTTAAATACTTTATTATTTATTTTAATAACTGGTGGAAATTTATCTTTAACTACTGTAACTTTGACTACTGGCATTATAGGCTGCCTCCTGGAGTAACATCACCAAGAACGCAGATAGTTCCTATAACTGGTGTCCAAGTTGTACTTGGCTCAGTAGCTCCACTAACTGTAGCTCCTGGTATCACTACCTGTAAATCAAAAGGTAGCTCTGCAACAACTGTTGTATATTTGCTTCCCCAGTATTCAGTTATTGTTGAGGGAATTTGTATTTCAGCATACCCATCTCCAGATACTACTGGTAGATCGTCTAAGACCTGTCCGTTAGCATCGTATGATGTTGCGGTATATCCCCAACCATCGGTATCAAAATATGTAGACTCATCATCTTCAAAAAATTCTATCTTTAAAGTAGCGTCATCGCCACGTACAACAGTCCATTGAATGTAAGCTGGACTTGCTCCATGTTTTTCGATTGTTGGGGTGCACATAATGAAATTATACCATTAAATAAGGCTGAACCCGCTAGGGGCAGTGGGGGTGGGTAGAGAGCAACCTAGCGGGTCAGCATATAGATTATAACATTTGTTTATTAAAAAACGGACATTTTATATCAAACCAGACAGTGTTATTAAAAGTTATAAAAGAGTTATAAAGTAAAAGCGGTATAAAGTTGAAAAAGCCAGAGAACACGTGTATACTTTAAATATATATAAAAGAAAAGAATATCTTAATAAATTTAATATCTTTTATATATTATATATAGTAAATAATAAAAATTACTTATTATGATTTTCTAGATGGGTAATCATCATATCAAACATTTTATCCATTTTATCTTCAAGCCGTGTTACTTGATCTTTCATTGAAGATCCACTATTTGGCTTTAATTCAGAAATAATTTGTTCAACGTATTTTATCACTATCCATCTCCCTATAACTCCGACAGCTCCAAGTATGGATATAATCGTTAAAACAAATCCTGCCCAATCTTGTGCTGACATAAAACAAATTATATCATTATTTGAAACAAAATATTAGCCAACTTGGTTAATTGTAACAATGGCCGAAGGAATTGCTGGTCCACCCATAGACCCAGTATTATACTCCACTACAATATTTAAATTATCGGTAGCCCAATATAATTCTAAATAATCTCCAACATTCATTTGTTGAAAAAAGTTCCATGCAGCAACAATATATGGACTATTAGTATTAACCGCCACACGTGTATTAGTATCTGGAACTGCTATTCCATTTTTTGTAAGCCAAATTTCAGCAGTTGTTCCATTTCCACCACCGCCACGATTATGTAACTGAAGAGAAAATGCAAGATTATATATTCCAGCATTTGCTGCAACTATTCTTGTATTACCACTTCTAGAAAAACCACTAACAATATCTTGTTGTCTAATTAAAACTGCTTGACCAACTGAAGCAATTGCTGCTATTTGATCTCCTGTATCATACCAAGATCCATAAGATCCAAATCCTCCAGCTGTTCCTGGATTACCTTGTGGACCTTGCGGACCAGTTTCTCCTTGAGGACCTTGTGGGCCAGTCGGACCTGGTATTGAAGCAGCGTCTGGTGGTGTATAGAAACGTGCCATTATGATCCTTGTTCAAGCGCTGTACTAAGTACTGCTACGTTAAGCCCATTCGTACTTGAAATAGCATACATAGAATCTTTTCCATTTAGTTCAATTGAAATTGCATGGCTTGGGTCAATTCTAAATCCATAATTTGAGGATGTTAAATTCTCGCCGCCAATATAGATATATCCTTCGGAATTTACATTTTGCATAGTAAGATCCACGCCTGAGTGAGTTCCTGGCGGGCTCAAAAGAACAGGAGATGATGTAGTTAATGTCACAATTTTATGTGCTGTCATATAGGTATTATAACAGAAAATACGACGGTATAAAGCGACGCCGAAAATAGAGATATAAACCCCTCTATAGACAATACATGAATGAAACATTCACTATGTCTGGATATTAGTTAATATCTTCTTATAGGCTATAATCATATATATGTCAGATGATGTAAAACCATGGGATTTATTAAATCCTAATAAACCTAGAAGCTCAGAAGAATTGGCTGAATACCGTTTAGACATTTGTAAGGCATGTCCTGCATATCGTCCTAAAACCAATACATGCCGCAAATGCGGATGTTTCATGAAGCTTAAGACATCTTTGCAGGATGCCAAATGTCCTATCGGTAAATGGTGATTACAAGACTTTTACAAGTACTTGCTGTCTATTCAATCCCATATACTTATATTCAATATTATGTTCTTGAACAAACTCTTTCCATGCTTTAAATTGATGTTCTCTCCAATTTGGATACCCGAAATATTCACCAAATAAAATAACAGTTCCAGAATTAATTCGCTCTGGCCCTGATGCATTAAGAATAGCACTTGTTGATTCATAGGTATCAGAATCTATATGTAGATATGCAAATTCCCCTGGATTTTCTTCTAGCCATCCAGGAAGAGATTCATCAAACCATCCTTTTACAAAAGTTACATTTGGCTCTAGGTGTTCAATTTTATCTACCGCAAATGATCCTGCCTGCCATTCATAACCTTCCCAGTCTACTTTTAAACCTTCCATTGAATCAAAGGCGTATACAGTTTTATCTGGGACCTTCTTTGAAATATAGTTAACAGAGTTTCCTTGCCATACGCCAAATTCTGCAATGTGTCCTTCTTTAGAAATTATCTCTAGTGAATAGTCCCACATTCTTTGCTTGCTTTCATCAAACATTATTATGGCTCTTGGCATTTTTTCTTTTGCATAGTTTGCAGAGTCAATTAAAGACTCTTCAAATAGTACATGCGCTACTCGTCTCATAATAAACATATATTCTCCTTTTTTAAAATTATATCATATTTATGGTTTCTGATGATCTGGAAAGTCATTTCCATACACATCCTTGCCTAAAAAATAAAAGCGATTTACATGATTTTTTAATGTTGGCTCTACATCTTTTCTAAAATTACTAAAGTCTTTTATAGACTGTTTTTCCTCATCAACCGTGTTTTTATCAAAAATATCACTAGCATTTTTTAAATCAAAGCTATCTGGAAAATATCTTTGAACAGGCATTATCGCAGCAATCGGTGCACCCTTTTTATATTTAACAGTTAGGTCTGGTATCTGTACCTTTATATTAATAGTAAAGTTATGTCTTAGGTTATCTGTTTCTATTGATCCAGACATTACCGTTGAATTTGGAATTATATAGTTTGGTGGATTTATTGTCATTAGATTGATACCAGGAGGTGTTCTTAAGACAAATGGTAGGCCTACTGTAAATATACCGCTTCCAAAATGAGAATCAACACTTATCTTGCTGTTGTCGCTATATCCATCTCTTTCTATGACTAAATCTTCTATTGAGTCCCCACCATTCCATGTTACAGAAAAATCGTAATCGACTGCAACCAGAAAACCGTATTGATTTGCTATAGTTAAAGGAAGACATCTATAGAAGTGTGGTGTAAACCAAGATCTTTTCTTGTCTGGTTTAAAGATAATATCGCTATAGTCAACATTATCACCTTGATTTGGTATCAAAGCTATAGTATTGTCTGGAACTTTTTTATTTTTATTTATCATAGTACCCTTCAAAAAATTATATCATATGATGTATAATCTATATGTGGGTAAACAATATTTCTTCTTAGCTGGCTTGTTTCGTTCAGGTAATACTTTGTTGTCTAGTATATTAAATCAAAATCCTAATATATATAGCAGCCCGATTAGTGTTGTTTCAGAAATACTTTGGCAAACGCACCTTATCAAAAATTCACAACATTATAAAATGAACAAAGATAAAAGCCAGCTTGACAACTTTGCTAGATCAGTTATGGATGTATATTATAAAGATATAGATAAACCAATAATAATTGATAGAGAAAAGGGTTGGGCTACCCCGCCAAATTTATCTTTAATAAAAAAATATATAACGCCTACACCTAAAATAATTTATACTACTAGGCCAACGCTTGAAGTGATTGCATCTTTAATTAAGACTGGGCGTGATGTTTATCTTGATTCAATGCATAGCTCTAACTATATATATAAAAACTATTTATCAGAAAACGATAATTTAGCAGATTTTATAATGTCAAATGAAGGAGTTATGAATAATGCATTTAGTGCAATTAATTCAATAAATGACCCAGAAAATGCTGGTGTGTTTTATGTGGTTGATTACCATGATTTAGTTAATACCCCCGAAAAAGTTATTGATGGTTTATATGATTTTTTAGAAATTGAAAAATTTAATCATGATTTTAATAATATAAAAACCTTAGAAGTTTATGATGACTCTAGTGCAGGACTTTACGAAAACTTACATAAGATTAGAGAATTGCTGTCGTTAAGCGATACGGATCCACAAAGTTATTTTTCAGAATATATAATTAATAAATATAAAAACTATAATCTATCTACTTTTATTTAAAGTGTTTTTTTGTCCAAAACTTTTTTACATAATTATTAACTAGTGTTCCTTTAACATACTTGTCAATAATTATAGGCAGCTCGCCTTCTTTTAAAAATGAAAAAGAAGATTCCCAGTCATCACGTTTAAATGGGATCAGCTGTATCATTGGTGTCCCTTGTTCTACCACACCCTCAAACCCTTCTTTTACAAATACAGGTGGAGAAAGTGGATGTTTTGTTGAATCATAATCAATTATTGCAGACATACACCTAAAAGGTGAGTTTGGATATCCTACAGGTGGAATTACTAATAAAGAGTATCCTTTTGGAAGTTGTGGTATCCATGGATTTAGATATTTAAATTGTTGAAATGAATATCCGTCAGGAATGTCTATATCTTGGTTTCCATGTAAATCAAATACTGGTTTATTTACTCTCCAATTTATTGACAAGTTTCCTTCTGTATTTTCAACTGTTACCCCCGCCCATAGAGGAATTATATATCCAGATGTTAATAGATCTAGCATTGGTGTGCATTTTTTAAAAGTTGCATTAGACTCTTGATTACGTATAACTATCTTCTTGCCGTCGGGGTTTTCAGGCATTCTTGCATAAGGATCTGCATTCTTCCACCAGGAAGGTAGGTATTGCGATGTTGGAACTGGTCTTGGAGCGACCTCATAGTGATATTCGCTTAAAGCTACAAATTCAATTTCTTTTGTCATATTTACCCTTTAAAAGTATAGCATAATTTCACTTTTACGAAAATCTGAAAATTTTTCTAAGATGTATGATACATATAATTTAAAAAATAATCAAAAATAAATAGTGAGCACACCACTGGTGCCACCATTTATTCTGATCACTACCGCCCCCAGTTATCTGAGGGGAGCGGTGCCCTGTAAATAGCCGTCAATGCCAAGCAAATCACAAGTGATTTTTACACGTTGATTTTTCTTGAGAGATTTCTTATACATCTCCATAAAATAATAAACGTTTTCTTTTGTTGGCAAATCCATGTTAAACTCTTTGCCGTTCATGCTAGTTATCTTTAGTTTCATTTGTTTCTTCTTTCTTGTAATGGTCTCGTGGATAATTGTTTATAGTACCGCCTGACTTTAGCCAAGCCCTGCGCCTTTCTAGTTCCTCACTCATACACACTTGCAAGGGTCTATTCTTGTTTCGTGTTCATCAAATAAAATAATTCCTGTGTCTCCACATGTCTCGCATGTGTGTGCGTACATTGCGCTCATTTACTTACCCGCTCTCTTAGCAACGATAGCCTCTATCTGTGCTAGTTGTTCTGGTGTAGCGTTGCGAAACGCTTTCACACTTTCTCTAATCCATGGTGACTTAGCCATAGCCTTCTCATGCTCTATTGCATAGCGAGCCTGTTGTTCTTGACGTATTCTGTTTAGTGTATCCATTTAATGGGCTACCTTTCTTTAGTTTGTATAGGACTATCCTATACTAGGGGACTGACAAATTGGGGTCTTATTTGCTTAGGCTCACTGTGATTTGCATCACATTTATTTGCTAAGGCTCATACCTTTTTTGTCACTATTTAATTTTGATAGGAGTATCCTAACACATACCCCGCCAAAAGTCAAGTCCTAACACGGCGTGTCGCATGTGATTTAGACCACATAATCTCCCCCCGCAGTCGGGCGTGTCGTTTTGTCGAAAAAAGTTATCCACAGGGGTGATGTGGATAAGTCATGTGACCCTTATCACAAAAATAGTTTTGCGACACTCCCGAGAAACGGGCTAATTTGTCAGTGGTCTATGTTAGGATACATAGTATAAAGATAAAAAAGAAAGGAGAACCAAATGTTCTCACTAAAGTATAAAGTAGAGTATAACTCTAATCCTAACTACCCTCTATCAAAAGAGTTTGGTAATGTATCTATAACAGTACCTAGCGAACAATACGCTAATGACTACTTAGACCTAGTATCTCAGAAAGGTACTATCCTAGAAGTTTCTCTAACAGAGTTAGAAAACTACACACCTAGCAAGCGCATGGTGTACGCTACTACTAGAAGTTGGGAGTAATCTAATGGATAAAGTTAGAAACCTAGAATTAGAAAACTATCTTGATGAACCTCAAGATGAATTAGCAACAAGGTTAGATAACCTAATCAAGAAAGGAGTGTACACTAAATGAAAAAAAATGTACTAATTAGTTTCGTTACTGATGCAGAAACAGATCTGCAAGCAATCTTTGCACTAAACAGAATAATGGAGAAGCTCCCTGAATCTGATTTAGAAAAGTTTGAAGCATTTGAAGTTTTAGATGCTGTTCAATAAATAAGTTTTTGCGGAAATAAAACACCGCAAAAATTTTCGACAAAATGTGGGGCAAATCACAATATCTCATCGGCGTGTCGCCTTGACTTTTTGGGGTTTCTCGTGTAGTATTCTACCTATACAATTAAATAAATAGCAAAAAAGGTGTGACGCAATTCACATTCAAAATGTCCTAAATGTCCGAATTTAGATTTGATTTTGTCAGCCAAAAATGCTAGACTTACAGAGTAACAAACTAAAGAAAGGTGACAACTAATGTCAGCAAACATCTACACAATAGAAAGCCTACTCGTAGGAAAAACTTATCGCTCAAAAACCTTAACGGGTGAAATTGTTTCAGCAGAAAAACACCCTTCCCCTGTATGGTATGAGAACGCAGAGGCGTATCTCGTAGAGGTTAGAAATCAAAATGGCGGTTATGCTTATCGCACTCTCGCAGTATCAACAGAAAACTAAGAAAGGAAAACTAAATGACACTAGAGGAATTTAGACAGTATCAACAAGCCCAATACGCAAAACAGCGTGAGGCTAATAAAGAAAAAATCAACGCTATGTTTCATAGTAACTCTCGCCCATTAAATAATTCACACCTACTAAAGAAAGCAGAAAACTAAAAATGACTAACACTACTTACACAGACTTCCCATTCACCGCTAAGGGAATCAACTTTGTTTCAAGAGTTTATTCTAACTCTCCATTCCTTTCACGCATTCAGCAATTGCCAGCAGGCGTATTTGAAAGCATGAACATTGACGCAGTTTCAGATTTGCTAACTATTGAAAAAGAATACACCCTAGATGAGGTTCAAGCAGAACTAGACCGAGTCAATGCAGGCGGAAGCCATGCGTTTATTTTGTTAGGAGAAAACAACTAATGATGACACGAAAAGACTATGTAAAAACTTCAAACATTCTAAAGGGTTTTTCTGATGAAATTCATCCAGCAGTTTTTGAGGATTTGGTTGAGGAGTTTTGTCAATACTTTGCAAGCGATAATGAAAACTTTGATAAAGTAAGATTTGAAAAGGCTTGCGGTGTTGATGAGTTAGGATTGATGCTAGCATGAATAGATTTATAACTTCCCTTGTTCAAATTCTTTTGTGGTTTCCAGTTATTCTTATTTTAGTATTTGCATACAGAGAACGCAAAAAGCAAAAGTAAAAAAAGATCCTAAGCATGATTTAAAACTGCTTGAAGCTTCAACTAAAATTTTCGACCCCCGCAGTCGGGCGTGTCGCTTTACGTACGATGTGATTTTTACCACAATTTTGAGCGGCGTGTCGTTTTGATTTTGTCGGTGATAAATGATAGGATTACAGAGTAATTAAATGAAAGGAAAACTAATGAGTGAGTTTATTTTAATTAAGTCAGTATGCGGAGAAAAGGGTTCTTTCGTAGATGTCTATGATTTAGACCTTAACCCTCATGGAGTTGTTTGTTGTGATAATTGTCGCAGCATTGTGGCTACTCGTGAAAATTGGTTTGCCGAACACGGCGTGTCGGTTTGATTTTGTCAGACCACTATGGTAAGTTTGCAGTATTGAAAGAAAGGAAATGAAAAATGGATAGAATAGAATACGCAGTAGAAAGAATTCACAATTGTGATGAGTGTGGAGGAACGGGCTCTCAGTTTTGGGCTAATGGTGAAGACTATGACTTTGAGACTTGTGAGGAGTGTAATCCTCACGAACTAATCTTTGACTATGATGGAAATGTAGTTTGGGATAACGGAACGCTATTTACAACACAGGAGGCTAACTAAAATGGGAAGTAATTTTGCTAATGATTTAGTTACGCTTGGAGATTTGGGTATTGTCTTAGACATTGAAAGTCAGATAGGTATGCACCTTCAGGCTAATCATTATCCACCTGTTCCCAAGTCTATGGTCAAGCCTTGTGTTGAGGCTATTGATGCAGTAAATGATTTAGGACTATGGAATTTGGACATTGAGTTGCCTGAAGGTATCTCATGGCGTGGTTTGACTACCGCCCCCGCTTCGGCTATTATTGAAGCACACCACTTAGACGCTTGGATTATTGAACGAGAGGAATACTAAAATGGAATACACTTACTCACTTACTACCTCGTATGACGGGGAACTAGTAAACACCTTGCGAGTATCAGACATGATGGAAGCAGTAGACGCATGGAATAAATGCGTAGACTATGGAAATGCTAAAGACTATGCTACTTATAACCTATCAGACCCAACAGGTAAAATGTATACAAAAACTTTCTATGCCAATGGCGAAGTAGTTATAAAATAGGTATACAATGAAAACTATGGATTATCGCATGGTTGATGTTCTCAACGCAGACCAATTAGAAGTAAATGATCTAATTGGTGTTGCGGATGAGATTGTAAAAGTTATTTCAATTGCCCCGCTTTCTGATGGGTTTTCACTTGTAATTGAAAATGAATTTGGTGAAAAAGATTTAATTGAAATTCTTGATGATGAACAATTTGAGTTATTTATTTTAGAATAAAAGCTGCAAAAAATTTCGAGGGGCCCGAAATGTCCGAATTGCCCCTTTACGTCCGATTTGATTTTTTCCCCTATTTCTGATAAGATTATTCTATGTTTAAGAAATCTAGTGAACAATTACGTCATCTGCAGGAGCTACGCAGATCTAATGCCGCTACCCCTTTACGTAACAAGAAAAAATACACTAGACAAAGTAACAAAAAAATGTTAGACTTAGAAAGTAAAGAGAGGCCCCAATGAAATTAAAACGCTCTAATGATAGGAAAGTTACTAATGCTGTATCACCAAATGGAAAAACACCAACAATCGCCAACACTTTTGGATTACCTAGCGGCAAGGCTTACTCATGTCCTGGTGAGACCTCTGTATGCGCTAAAGTATGCTACGCAGGAAAGCTTGAAAAAGTCTACAAAGGTGTAAGAGATACACTATTACACAATTGGAATTTATTAAAAGACGCAGACCATGACACAATGGAAGCATTACTTACAGACATGATTAATGATTTCAAGAAAGACTGTGAAAAACGAGAAGCCCCAATGTTATTTAGAATTCACTGGGATGGCGATTTCTTTAGTGACGAGTACGCATTCGCATGGAAGCATGTTATCTTAAATAATCCTGATGTTCAATTCTGGGTTTATACACGAGTAGCCTCTGCTGCCAATATGTTAAAAGATATAGATAACCTATCTCTCTATTTCTCAACAGATAGTGAGAATAAAGAAGTTGCTATTAGTCTTAATAAAGATAAGGGAATTCGTTTAGCATACCTTGCCGATACCTTCGCAATTGGGCAGGCAGATCTAAAGGCAATGATAGGCAAGCCTGGCGCTAAGTGCCCTGAAAATAAAAAAGCAATTCCGTTAATTGACAAAGAGGGCTCTGCCTGTGTAAAATGTTCTCTGTGTGTCTATAATAAGGCGGACATAGTATTCTCTGCTAAAAAGCGGTAGAGATAAACAGAAAGGCAAAACTAGTGGAACTAATAATCCTATTAGGCATAGCCCTGCTAGCAACACTAATAATGGCTGGGGGGAAGTGATTTACCTCACAAATCTCAAATAATGAGATTTTTAGGGAAAATAACTTGACAAAGCCAAAAATAAATGAAATAATAAATACCATAACCAACAACAAAGGAGAAATACAAATGACAGTATCAGTATCAACTTACAAGGTCGGCGACACTTACACTTCACAGAAGTCAAAGGTCACAGGCGTTATCAAGGAAATCGTACCAACAGACAAGAACACAGTTCGTGTCAAACTTGATGTAGAAGGTCAGACACGCTGGACAACTTGGAAAGCAAACTAATTCCTAACAAAAAACAGGAAAAGTCCTGAGCATGACTACTAAAACTGCTCAATTTGATTTCTTATCTAATAAATGTTAGACTAGATACCCCCAACAAAACACCAACAGAAAGGTAATACATAAATGGCACGACAGAAAGCAATTAGCGTAAAAATCGCAACACCAAAGGTAATCAAGGCACTAGAAACTCGTCTAGCAGAACTAGAAAAGAACTATGCCTCACAAGAAGCCAACGAAGCAAAGCATGAAAAGGCTATGGAGAAGTGGCGCAAGGAAGTAGCAAAGTTCGCTATGGCTAATTTTGCTAAGGCAGAAAACTTCCGCACAAACTATCGCTCATGGAACAAGACACTCAATGTTGATTTTGATTTAACAGTTAGTGAAACAGACTTTCCTAAAGAGCCTGAGAAGGACTACGAAGTTCTACACCGCCACTCATACAATGAGATGAAAGAGGAGTTATCTAACGCTATCCGTATTCTCAAGATGACAGATGAGGAAGTAGTTTCTACTTCTACTTACAACGCTATCGCCCGATACTTGTAAAATTACTTTCCTGAGCATGAAATAAAACTGCTCAACACCCCAACTAAGAAAGGAAAATAAAATGACACTAGGCGGATACACTTACCAAATTGGTGATTTATTTACAACAAGCAAGACAGGCGTTACAGGACGAATTGAAAAGTTTGTTCCACAAAGTAAAAATGTAACTCGTGTAATGTTGCGCTTAGCAAACGGACAACAGCGTTTTGCTATGGTAAAAACCTACTAATAAAATTATCCTGAGCATGATAAAAAACTGCTCAAAAAATTTTCGAGAAAATGTGACCAAGATCACACAGCAGCTTTACGGGGGATTTGTATTTTTTCCATATTTCTGCTAGACTTGGTATATACCCAAAGAAAGGATGCCCCTAATGATATCAACCGCATTAGCAATACAAGACGCAACAAAAGAAGCAATTCACGACGAGGATGTTATGGACATGGCTCGCTCTATTTATCTAAGCAGACATGAAGTTTCTGAGGATGAGTTTATCAGAATGATGTACATTTATTCTGCTCATTTGTCTGCTATGACTGCTACTCTAGTTACTCATGCTTGCTTGACTGAAAGCCAACTAAATGATATGCTAGAAACAATAAAAGAAATGGAAGCCCTAGGAAAGGATATAGAATAATGGAAGAAACAAATACACACTACATGACACGAGAGTTTCTTGAAACTACCCTTGTACAAAACAAGGAGCGCATTCAGCAACTTGAAGAGCACATACAGACAGTAACTCAGCGCTCATATGGTGAGGCTGCAGAGCGTAACCGTATGCGTAATGAAATGCAAGAATGGACCTTAGAAAACTTAAGCGACGGTACCATTTCAGAAGGTTCTGCAGAAGAGATTGCAAGCATTTGCGGTTTTGAGTTAACAAATGAATTTGAATTAGAGGTTACAGTTCAATATTCAGTTACAGTTAATGCTCGTGATGAAGAATCAGCAATTAATTTAATTCATGATATTGATTTTGATTCAGTGTCATATCCTGAAGGTGTTACATATCTATCATCCACTGTTGACAGAATAGATTTGTGATAGGGGGCTATCCAAGGACCTGAGCACGTCTTTAAACTGCTTTCGCCAGGCTGATTAGGGCGATCATAGAAATACTATAGAGCTAGTTCATTGGGGGACTAAAAGAACCCATACTACCTGAGCATGTAGGAAAAAGGCTCAAAAAATTTTCGACCCGCTGTGATTTTGATCACATTTACGATGGTGTCCGATTTTTCCCAATTTCTAATAACCCTATTTGACTTTGTCAGTCCTGTCTGCTAAGATTGATTCATATCAAGAAAGGATATTAATAAATGGCACATGAACTAGAAACCCAAAATGGCGTTGCCTCATTCGCATCATTCCGTGAACCTGCTTGGCATGGTTTAGGAACTGTATTCACAGAAGAAAAAACAACAACAGAAATGTTGTCTGCTGCTAATCTATCTAATTGGAATGTTCGTCTTGAAGACGTAAATATTCCATCTCACTTATCATCAGATAAGAATTACCAATATGTTGTTCGTACTAATCCTACTGACAATTCCCAGACAGACATTTTAGGTGTTGTCGGTGAGCGTTACCATGTTTTGCAGAATGAGGATTTATTCTCATTTGGTGATAACATTCTTGACGGTGGAGGTCGTTGGGAAACTGCTGGCTCTATTCGTGGAGGTCGTGTAGTATTTGGTTCTCTTGCTCTTGAACGTGAGACAGTACTAGACCCTAGCGGTGTTGCAGATAAGGTAAAAACTTATTTGCTCATTAACACATCACATGATGGCTCAATCGCTATTCAAGCAAGCATTACACCTGTTCGTGTAGTGTGCGCTAACACTCTCAATCTTGCTTTAGGCTCTAAGCGTGGCAAGAACGCTATCAAGCAATCTTTCAAAATCCGTCATACTCAGACGGCTAATGGTAAGGTTCAAATTGCTCGTGAGACTTTAGGTCTTGCTAATAAATACATGGACGCTTTTGATGTTATGGCTAAGGCTATGATTGAAAAAGAAATCACCGCTGGTCAATTCAATGACATTATTCTTGCTGCTTACCCTAAGCCTGAAAAAGATGCTAAGGGCGCAATCAAGAAGTGGGAAAACAAGGTTGATGTTATCAATGACATTTACACAGGCGAATTCAATGGTATGATTGCTAATACCGCTTGGGGTGCTTTCAATGCTCTAACTGAACGCCTTGATTGGCACCGCTCTGCTCGTGGTGGGAATAACGAAAGTATTCTTGCTGCTGCTTCTGGTTTTGATGCTACAATTACAGCAGAAAAAAATCGTTTGCTAAAAGTTGTAAAAGATGTTTTAGCGATAGCGTAAATAAATACGCAACTCCTGAGTAAGAGTATAAACTGCTCACTTTTTTATTTAGATCAAAAGCTGCTAAAAAAATTCGAAACCATGATATTTTTTTATATTGTTTAATTACGAACGACTTGCTTTTTTCCCCAGTTTTTGGTATTCTTTATTTACCACAGAAAGGAAAAATAAATGTCTAGTTTTCTAGAAAATGAAAATCAAATGGTTATTGATGCTATCTATCATGAGATTGGAGAAATGCTAGTTGAAGACTGGGTTAACTCCAATTTAGATGAAGGGCAGATGTTTGCAGATTTTAGATTTGCAGAGATGTCTGATGATAATTACATTAAGGGTAGATTTAATCTATTCTATGATTTAAAACCAGGGGACCAATACTATCTAGAATGGGATGAGGAAGCATAATGTTGGGTTATGACTTAGAGGATTTAAACATAATGATGGATTCACTAGCAGAGGTTATTCAGATTGAAGAATCTTCTCAAACCCCGTCAATTTCTGATAGGAATCTAGGAGGACTTAAAACAAGCTTGTTTTTCTTACAAGGCTTGTGGGCAGAAGGGTATTTTGACTGAGGGGCATGTGTCCTAAATCACACCCAAAAGGCTTTACGAACGCTTGACAAAAACCCCCATTTTTTGAGATAATTGCATTACGACCAACAGAAAGGACCCTAAATGCCAAATTATTGTTTTAATACCTTGACTATTCAAGGACCGAAAGAACAAGTAGACTCTATTAAGGCTAAGTTAAATGAGCCTTTTCAAAGACATCATGACCAATGGAATACAGAAACTCAGCAAATGGAAATAAAAGAGTATTTCTATAATAATCCTGTGTTTGCATTTTGGAATATTTATAATCCAGTACAAGACGGTATCTCTAACGAGGTCTACCTAGGTCAGCCTGACCATACTATTCCATTTGCAGAACAAATGAAATTTAAGACTAATGATTGGTATTCATGGAATGTCCGTAATTGGGGAACCAAATGGGATGTTGCTGTAGGAGATGAAGATAACTATCCTGATACAGAGTTATTAGAACATATGGATAGAGGAGAAGACCAGTGGGTTATTTATAAGTTCAATACCGCTTGGTCTCCACCTGCTCCTGCTATGGAGAAGTTGTCTGCTCTAGTTCCTAACTGTGTAGTTACTCTTTCCTTTGAGGAAGAAACAGGTTGGGGTGGCGAGTATGAGTTTGTCAATGGAGAAATGACTGCAGAATCTAATTATGATTCTAAGTGCCGTGACTGTGATGCAGAAGACCAAATGGAATACTGCGAAAACGATTGTGGAGAAATCTGCAGTGCTTGTCATTGGTTAGGTGAGGCAGACCTAGAGTGTGTTGCAGAATGTGATGAGCACAAGATATACTTGGACGAGGAACATGTACCAGATTACAGAAAGGATGAAATCAATGTCTAATTACTTATTAGAATATATGAAGATACATCTAATTAGTTTAGAACAAGATTTAGAGAATATAGCCCAAGAAATGGAATTGCTTGACCCTGAATCTAAAGCCTGTAAAGAATTAGACTATGAATATAATCATATGTCAGGACAGATTCTTTCTACCCGCCATTTTATACAGGTAGGAGAAGAACATGCAGGCAATTAATGAGTTAGAACCATATCTGCAGAAGGCTGTTGACGCTGGCATATCTGGATTGGATATCATGCACGGTCATCTCAAAACATTAATGCTGGAGGCTGAGCGGGAACTAGAAGAGGCAAGCCGCATTGAGATTGAGAACGACTATTCAGACGCAATAGAATCCATGGAGCGTAAATACTGGGAAGGCCAATGTGACGCTCTTTCACACCTATATGCATTAACATATCAACTATCATTTGCCATAGCAGAAAGGGACGGGCAATGAGTTTAGATCTACAAGAACAAACACGTATGCTAGATGTATATCGTGATATTGAAGATATCATTGACAGAATTAGTAAACTTCCTATTGGAATGCCGCTAGTCTGGGTATATGTCTGGGATGTTGCTCGTCAACTATGGCATGACATCATGGAAGGTCAGGAAGAAGAATTCTGCACAGCCATGGATGAAGAAGAGATGTGGGAACTGTTTTGGACCCAGGCTGATAAGAATGGGTTTACTTTAGAATACGGAACAGAGGACCTATATGAGTCTATCCGTGATTGGATGTTTGACCAGGGTATTATTGAAGAAGTAGAAGAGGAAGAGGAATGATGTACGAGCAGTTGACATTAAACTTAGATTTTGATATCATTGAGCAAACTATAGAAAGGGAAGAGTAATGGGAGCTCGTTGTACATTTGTATTTAAACAGTCAGAGGAGCAAGCTGTAGCACTATACAGTCATTGGGGTGAAGACTCTATGTATGAGGACCTAGCAGCAGCATTGCGACATGCAGCACCACGGGTAGGAGACCAATCCTACTACGTAAGAATGGCAGTTAGTTATTTACTGCAGCATAGTATTTTGGATGAGACAGGTTATGGCCTATATGCATGTAATCCTAATGACCTAGGTTTCATGGACCATCCAATTGTAATTAATCTATTAGATAGTACAATTCAAGATGACACTGGAATTCACACTATTGATGAATTTGTTAATTATCATGCAGGCCTAAAGGTTTAGTTGAGGGTCCGTGTGGTGAGCGGACTGTATACGTGGGACGAGGGGTCCTCCCACGACAATAAGGGTGGAGCGCAGGCTGTGGTGGGCTTGCGCTCCCCCAACATCTTTGATACAATAAGAGAGGGTATAAATAATGACATACAGGATTAGTAAGGGGATTACCCCCGAAGAGCGAGTAGCCAAAAGACTAAAAACAATTGTAGAAGACTTAGATTTAGACCTAGAACAAACTGGAGTAATGCTTGCTAGAGTATTGCCACATTTGACTTATACAAGATTAGTCACTATGATAGAAGCGGCACAAGAGGAAAAAGAGTTTATTCTAAACCCTAAGAAGCGACATGAAAGTTGGATACAAAATGGACTATGGTAAGGTAGCAGACATACTAGCAGTAATCTATAATGATGGTGTAGATTTAGAAGCAGTAGAATACCTGCCTTCTGAGTATTGGTTAGAGTGTGAGGACGGGATAACCCTTGCTACATTTATTTCATCTGGTTGGGCAGAGCCTACCGAAATGGGTAAATCTCAGTTAGAGTATGCCTGGCGTGTTCTTTGTGCTGCCAGAAGTCTTGACCCTGAAATAATGTATGAAACTCCACTTGAGTTTTTTGAGGCACAGATAGTAGAAGCTGATGTTATCCCAATTGAGGAGGGTAGAAAGTAATGCTTGACTATAAAACAAAATGCAATATTCTATCAGATCTATGGGAGAACTATAGAGATGAAGAATCTTTTATAGATTTTATTGAATATAACGATCTTGGATTACCTATGGCATATATGCTACGGGAAGGTTTAGTCAACGAGGTAACAGAAACAGGACAGTTATATATCAATGAGACATTTAATTTATTTATTGCTGCCCTTCAAATTAAAGAAGAAGAAATCAAAGAAGGCACAACATTAGATATCTTATTAGATATGGCTGAGAAAAAGCAAAACCCATAAGATTTTTCGACAAACCTTTTAGGAATTTATTAGATTACGAACATCGAATATTTTTCCCATTTTTTTAGATTACGAACAAACAATATTTTTCCCCAAACCCTATATCCAAACATATCTATATCCTTATACCAGGTATACTTCTTATAGTAGTAATTGGTATTCTTTATATACCCCGCCATTTTTGAAAAAATAAGATTACGAACGAGCTTTTTTAAGCCCAGCATTTTGACGGGCATCTTACCACACGACGGGCGTTTTGTCAAGGGGCGCAAAAAACGGGACGGTATAAAAAAGATTACAACCAATACCCTATATACAAACACTATATCCTGGATAAAATAGATTACGAAAGCTATAAATTTTTTCCTGGATTTTCCAAATATTATCCATATATTTTATAACATTTTGTTATTGTTTTCCACAATTTTGAGCAATTTTTATAACATTTCTATATCAAATATTGAGACATGTTTTGCTCATATTGTGGGTAAATGGATACTTGACAAACAATTTGATATGTGGTATATGGGGAAATTCCCTGTTTTAAAATTTGGAAAGGGGGTTTTGCCGCTGCAGCATTACGAACGCCCCTCTTAAAAGTGGTCCATTCCCCACTATCCTCCACTTTCCTCCATTCATAGAATATAAAATTATCCACAGTAAGATTTAAATGTGGATAAACCTGTGGATAACTATGAATTATTGCCTATATTTTTGTCTATTTATTTCCCAATTGTCAATATCTCTTGGTAGATCAAAGTCTTCTGTCCAATCATTTATCTTTACTACATCAAAGCTATGCTTGTTAGTTTTTAACTGTTCGTATAAACACCAACCACCAGGTAGATTAAAATAATCAGAAGACTCTATAATAGAGCGTATTGTATTATCTAGTATAGGTATAGACTTTCCATTAAACCCAATTCCCCATATTTCTTTCCAAGGCTTTCCAGTTATCTCTGAAGCCCTATCCCTAAGATAAAATGATAGATCAGATTTATCATTCATTATTGTTTCAACTGCTTCATCTGTAAAATATACATCTGCAAAAACGAGAATATTTCTCTCTGATGACCATATATCCCTGCTAGACCAAAACTTGGCTACATCTTTCCATGCTTTATCAACAGGGGGGACATAGGTTTGAGCCCCATTTACGGTATCTTCTCCATCATTACACACTATAACAATATTATCTGTATACTTAGAAAACTGCCTATAAGTTCTTTCAATTAATACTTCTTCTTCAATTAATAAACGATGCTTGGGGGTTCCCCTATAATTTCCCCACCTGGTTCCATTTCCTGCAGCTAATATTAAAACCTTTATCATAAATCAAGAATACCATATCTGGTATCATAGATATATGTATTGTCGTCATGTTTATGAGTATGTTTATGCAGATATCTGCCCTCATTGTGGGAAAGATACTCATGAAACTGATTGGAAATTTGAAGCAGAATTACATAAAGAGTGGATATCATCTGGTAAAGCATCTTCTCAGGGGTGGTGGTCTATCTAATGCCTAGCCAAGAATCAAAATGGTATAAAGATATAAGACTGATTAAGGCTTTGGACGAAATTCGTCAGAAGAATCTGGCCTTTATGTCTTATTGTTATTATTGTGACGCTAAGTCCATAGATATAAAAGCAGTCAAAGAAAAGCTATATCCTGTATGTGAAAAACATGATCAGGAAAATAACATAAATAAACTATTGGAGTCTCAATCCTCATTTGAGGAATAATACGAGGGTAGATCAGTAAAATCCCCATATGCTTCTTCGCATAATGGGCAATAACTATTAGCAGTATTTGTTTGATCTAGGCTAATCAGCAATAATCCCTTATCCTGCATATCTAATATTTCTGGATCTACTCGTCCATGGATTATAGGTATTAATTTAGCTTTACATGTTATACAGTTTGTTATCATACTAGGATAAGTTTAGCATACTTCTATATACCGCCCTGATTTGCATACTGCCCATATATGCGCTATAATTGATACTAGAGACGTTAGCCCTCCCTTTCTGGGGCTATTTCCTCTTCTCCTGAGCATGAGGTTAAAAGGCTCCCTTTCTGTATTGAAATACTGCCCATGTTGTGAGATAATGAATATATGAGTGATTTAGATGAATTTATGAAAGACCCATGGAAACGATTTAATGAAATGCGTAAAACCCCACATGAATGTGATTATGACTATAGAATAGACTCATCAGGAACAATGTTTTTTGAAATATGTAAATTATGCTTAGATACAAAAGGGGTCGTTGAAATGAATAATAATGAGGAATTAAATGATTAAAAATGAATGTAAAAAATGTGAGATGAGCTTTAAAGATCCTTTATATTGGGATGTTCATCAAACTATGTCAGATAATAGTATTTGGTGTGTAGTTAGAAAACCTTAACCATACCGCCCTGTTTAGGGCATATGTTGGTTTTAGTTTTCTATTTTCCGCCGAACTTAAAAGATTGACTTTGGCCTATTTTTTCGCTATACTTGATATATGGGTAGAGTTGTAATTTGTGACATTTGTAAAAAAGAAATAGAGTTGCGATGGGGCATTTTTGGACATGATACTTTATACCGTCATAGAAAGGAACATAAGTGAACGAGCAAGAATTACGTGAACAGATAGCAAAAGAGATTGAAACAATTGAAATTCAAACAAGTATTACAAACGCACTAGGTATGCGTATTATGGCTGCAAAAGTTGCAAGAGGAGAAAAATGAAAAAACAAAAATATTTTACTAAAAACATAAATAATGAGTTGGAAGTCATTGATGAAGATATTGTTAATGATGTTATTAGGCAATACATTGAGAGAAAGTATATAGGGGTAATAGTACTATCTACCTTTATTATTAGCTTTCTTCTTGGAGTTATTGCTTCTTGACATACCGCCCCACTTATGCTAAACTATTAAAGCAAGGGAATGCGTAACTATACAGAAAAGAGAGAGCAATGAATCCTGAAATAACGCTAGTGGGTCGTCTTGGTACAGATCCAGAAAAAATCGGAGACAAGGGTGTACGTCTTCGTATTGTAACAAGTGATCGTGTAAAAAGTGCATCTGGTGAATGGTCGGACAAGGATACTTCTTGGTGGACTGTTAAGCTTTGGAATAAGCCAGCAGAGCAAGCATTTACAACGATTAAGAAGGGCCAAGAAGTTATGGTCCGTGGAACAATTTATCAAGACACTTGGACTGATAAAGATGGTTCAAGTCGTAGCACTTACGAAGTAAGAGGAGAGTCTATTGGAGTAACATCCTATACTCTTGCAAAGAATGCGTCGCCATCAATGGCAATGACAGTATCCACTGAGGATCCGTGGAAATAAAAATGCGTCATTAATATGACTTCATTGAAGATTGGAGGGCGGTAAGAATTGATAACTTCCGTCCTCCACTTCGGTGGATTGCAAATTTAGCTATTATTATCGTCAATTGCTTTATTTAATACTGCAAAATCAACAAATGATCCAGTAAACAACATACTTCCCATATGCTGTAGTTTTACCCAAGGCATTAACCAAGTTTTATATCCAATTTTATTTGCCCAACGTGTAAAGAAATAGTCCTCTGACAAATATGTATTGTCAATTTCATCAATCTTACAATCAAAATAAGCAAACATAGGTTCTTCAGTTTTTGCATTTACATATCTTTGCTCTGGGTATGCTTCGTAAAACTTTTCAAATACTTCTCTTGCAATGAGCATAAATCCAGTACTGCCATCTTTAATTTCTACTGGGTTGGTTAATGATATTTCTCTTTTTTCACCATAAAAATTAATACCGTATCTACCAGAATATTTCATATAATCAGATTCTTGTTTAATTAGTCCAAGATCTTTTGCTTTTTGTATTCTGTCCCATACAATTGTTTTATGTGGATATGGTCCAACAATTATCTGCTTGTCATCGTTTGTAGCAGCAAGATATACAGCATGTATAAAATCAATATAATCAAAAGAGATATCGCCATCAATAAAAAATAGATAGTCGTAGTCACTATCTAAAAATTGTTTAACAATTTCGTTTCTTCCACGAGCAATCAGTGACTCTGAAGTTATATATGTCATTCCTAGCTTTATATTTTCTTTAGCACAAAAAATAGAAAGCCTCATCATTGACTCAAAATAATTGGCAAAGCTCATACCGCCATACATTGGAGTACCAACCATGACGGATTTTCCTCTAACTACATTTAAATCTATATTGTTATCCATAATTCCCCTTTCCTAAATTATACACCATAGTTGCACTATTTGATGTTTTCTGATATCATGTATGTATGGCTGAGGTATCTTTTAATATTACAAAAATAGGTCACGAAGTGGTATTTTGTACCCTTTGTTTTGCCATGGTACCGTCAGACAAGCAGTCAAATCATGTTCGTTGGCACGATAGGATGAAAGAATAATGGCATACGTTATAACAGATGCATGTAATGATATTAAAGATAAATCTTGTATTGATGAATGCCCTGTAAATTGTATTTATGAAGGAGATCAACAGCTTTTCATAAACCCAGATGACTGTATAGATTGCGGTGCTTGTGAGCCTGTTTGTCCAGTTAATGCAATATATTATCAAGATGATTTACCACAAAACAAAAAAATATTTATAGAAATTAATAAAAATTTCTTTAATAACTAGGGAATTGGTTATGTCAAAAAAAATTATTTTTAAAGCAATGGATGAAGAAGGTTTTAATATTCAGGATAGACCATATCCAGCATCCAAAGCTATTCCAGAATGGTGGAAAAATCATAGCATATATGATAATGGCTCAAACAAGCTTGAATTGATTAACAGAACTCCAAACTTTTCTTTTAAAAAATGTACTCCAATGCTAGATGCATTAACGTCTGGCTATATAATACCCTTACACGCAGATGTATTAGTTTCAAGACAAGAAGACAGAGTTTTTCTATCTTGGAAAACAGAAAAAGATATTTTTCAACTACATGGTCAATCATCACATAATGTAGAAGCACCACCTGGATATAGTAATTTAGTTTTTAAATATTTAAATACTTGGATTCCAATTACTCCAAAGGGTTATTCTGTATTAATTACAAGTCCATTTGGATATAGAAATTTGCCAATGATGGCTATACCAGCTATAATTGACTCAGATAGATCTTTATTAGACATGGCAAACCCTATGTGGATTAAAGATGATTTTGAAGGCATTATAGAGAAAGGAACTCCATTGATACAAGTTACTCCATTTAAAAGAGATGATTGGGAAGCCTCTTTTGAGCACTTTAAAAAAGATGAATGGAAAACTCATACTGAAAAGAACTTTTCAGCAAACATAGTAGGACACTATATTAAGAATATTTGGTCAAAAAAAAACTATAAGTAGGGGTAAAAATGAAAACAATTAAGTATATCTTCAAACACCTTAAAATGTTTTTAAAGCAAAAAAGATGTAGTCATGAAAGTGTTGATATGTCATCATGTCCATTTACTGGAATGACATATAAAACATGCAATGCCTGCTGGAAAAGAATCTCTGCTACAAAAACAAACGATTAAGAACTTGCAGCAATAGCTCAGTTGGTTAGAGCCCCCGACTCATAATCGGGTCGTCGTAGGTTCAAGTCCTACTTGCTGCACCAAGGGATTGAAGCATTAAAGTGATGCTCAGGACTTTTAATCCTGAGAAGAAGGAGCATTACCTTCCAGTCCTACGCATCTGTAACTCAGTTGGTTAGAGTACCTGCCTTATATGCAGAGAGCCGTAGGTTCAAGTCCTACCAGATGTACGATACCTCTGTAACTCAGCGGAAGAGTAACGGACTTCTAATCCGTAAGTCGTAGGTTCGATCCCTACCAGGGGTGCTACAATTAATATTCATTTTAGGTCTGTTAGCTCAGTTGGTTAGAGCGCTACCCTGTCACGGTAGAGGTCGTGGGTTCAAGTCCCATACAGATCGCATAAGGCACTATCGTCTATCGGTTAGGACATCGCCCTTTCACGGCGGAAAGACGGGTTCGATTCCCGTTAGTGCTGCCAATGATATAATAAATAAATGTCAATAGAAGAAGATATTAAAAACGTTTTATTTCAAATTGGTAAAGACATTAAAATACATAAAATAGACTCTCAAAATTCAATCATTGAAATAGACTATGATAAATACGTTAATGCTATAATTGATCTTATAAACAAAAAGGGGTAATCTTGGCAAAAATAGTTTTTCTTGGTAATTTTCGTGTTGACTATACTAGTGAAACGCATCATGCAAATACCCTGGAGTCTCTGGGTCATAAGGTAATAAGGCTTCAAGAATCTGAAGCAAAAAGTGAAGAAATTTTAAAATATTCAATAGATTCAGACTTGTTTATTTGGGTTCATACACATGGCTGGAAAACTCCTGGAAAATTTGAAATGGACAAGGTTTTATTGACACTTTCCGATTATAAAATACCCACAATAACATATCATTTAGATTTATGGTTTGGTTTACAAAGACAAAAAGATTTAAATAAGCATCCAGTTTATAAAAATATAGGTCATTTTTTTACTGTTGACAAAAAGATGGCAGATTGGTTTAATTCTAAAACAAATGTACAGGGTCATTACGTACCTGCTGGTGTTTATGATAAAGAATGTTACCTGAAAGATTTTCCTAAAACACATGATGTTATTTTTGTTGGAAGTAAAAGATATCACCCTGAGTGGGAATATAGACCTAAGTTGATTGATTGGTTAGAAGAAACATATTCAAATAAATTTGAGCATTATGGAAGCGGTGGAAAGCCATCAATTCGTGGAGCACAACTGAATAAGCTGTATGCAACATCAAAAATAGTTGTTGGTGATACTCTTTGTATAGGCTTTAAATACCCAGACTACTGGTCTGATCGGGTATATGAAACTATGGGTCGTGGTGGTTTTATTATTCATCCATATGTAAGAGGTATGGAAAGAGAATTTGAAGATAAAAAACATTTAGTGTTTTATGAATACGGAAACTTTGTTCAATTAAAAGAATTAATAGATTATTACTTAGAGCATGACGAAGAGCGTGAAGAAATTAGAAGAGCAGGGCACGAATTGGTTAAGTCTAACTATACCTATAAAAATAGATGGCAACAGATACTCAAGGAATTGAATATATGATTTACACAGTCCCAGAAACCAGCACTGTAATTTTTGATGTTAGAGAAAACTACCTAACAGATCAAATTGTAATTAGAGAGATTTGGGAAGAAGATGTTTATGAGGTAAAAAATACACGATTTAATAATGGTGGGGTTGTAATTGATATTGGTGCAAATATTGGGGCATTCTCTCTATATGCTTCATATCATGGAGCAATTGTGTATGCAATTGAACCTGAGCCACATAATCTAGAGGCATTAAAGAAGAATATTGAACTTAATAACAAAGAAGATAGTGTTTATGTATGTCCATATGCAATAAGTGATTATAAAGGAACAGCAGTTATATCAGATGAAGGTGGCGGAGCAACAATCGTAGATGATGGTATCTTTGGTGCAGAGGTAGAGGTAATGCCATTAGATATGTTTTTTGATCTATATCACATAAAAGAAGTTGATGTTTTAAAGATAGATGTTGAAGGTGCAGAGCCAGAAATAATTCTTGGCGCTTCAAAAGAAACCCTGCAAAAATGTAAATATATTACTATGGAGTTTGATATTCGCACTGGAAATAGGCTTGGGGAAATGACACAAAAACTTTCCGAGACACATCATGTTAGAACTATGGGCTCTTGGGAACGTGGAGGAATGGTTTGGGCATGGCTTTACTAGAGACAGATTATATAATTTGCATACCAGTATATAAAGTAACAGAGCGTGTATATAAATGCATGGAATCTATAAAAGATAAAAATGTTTTACTTATAGACAATAGTGGAAACAGAGAGTGTGAAATATTTGAAAAGAAGTATGGATTTCAAGTAGAGTATCAATCAGAAAATATTGGCTTAGCAAGAGCATGGAACATAGGATTAAAAAAGAATCATGAATGGACATTTGTTGTTTCATCTTCAATGCTATTCAATAAGCCTTTTTCTCATATCGTTGATATGCTTGATGACTTTAAGGGCTTAATGTTTAGAACACAGCACGGTTGGCATCTTTGTGCAATAAATAAAAAGTTAGTTTTAGAAATTGGATATTTTGATGAAAATTTTTATCCATATAATTTTGATGATTGTGACTGGGATCAAAGAACAAGAGTATTAAAAATAGCAGAGTATGGAAACCACGAAGTTGATGTAACATGTCAGATAGACGGCGCTGCAACAATAGACGGACTAAGAATTAAAATTGAACCGCTTCATGATTACTTTAAGGCTAAGTGGGGTGGAGATAGAACAAGGGAAGGTTTTGGCGAGTATAAATATCCATTTAACGATCCAACAAAGTCTTTAGACTATTGGGAAGTAAATGATATAGCAACACTAAAGAAACGGTATGGGCTAAAATAATGAGAACAATAGGGGTTTTACCAGCATCTGGAAAAGCATCTAGAATTGGTGGCATACCAAAGTTTTGTTTGCCAATTTCAGATGAAAGATCTTTACTTCAATGGCATGTAGAGCAGATGCTAGAAGTGTGTGATGAAGTTCGTGTATCAACTAGGGCTGAGTGGGTTCCTATTATACAAAATATGGACATGAATATCAAGTTAATTGTTCGTGAACCAACAACCATGTCTGATGCAGTTAAGTTTATGATTGGTGACTATAATGATACTGTTCTTGTTGGAATGCCAGATACTTATATATTAAATGCACCAGTAAATATTTATAAAGAAATGATGAAAGAAACAAATGCTGATTTGGTTTTAGGTGTTTGGGAATGTGGTGATGATTTAAAGGGTCGTGTTGGACAGGTACTTTTGTCTGGCGACAAGGTAATTGCTTCTGAAGATAAAACAGAAAGTTGTGATTACCCAGATATGTGGGGGACCATGATGTTTAGAAAGAATATGATCAGATATATAGATCCATCATTAGAGCACCCTGGAAAACAATTAAAAGAGTGGCTACTAGAAAGCTCTAACATAAGAGCAGTAAGACCTGGTGGAAAATATATGGATATTGGAACACTAAAAGGATTAAAACAGTTATACAAAGAAATGGACCTATGAGACTAGGAATTATTGCAAGATCAGACAATACTGGTCTTGGTAATCAAACTAAAGAGTTAACTAATATGCTACAACCTGCAAAGGTTATGCTAATTAACTCTACTTCATTTAATAAAAATAAACAACATCCTGAATGGTATGAAAAATATGATTGCCAACATATTCGTGGATTTCCAAAACCAAGTGATATAAATATATTTCTTCGTGGGCTAGATGCTGTACTATCTTGTGAAACATTTTATAATAAAGATTTTATATTTTTAGCCAGAAAAAGAAATGTTAAGACTATTCTTCAATATAACTATGAGTTTTTAGATAACCTTCAAAGACCAGAGCTAGACCTTCCAGATGTCCTTCTAGCACCCAGTTTATGGGGTTTTGAAGCTATTACAGAGGCTTTTGGAGCTAAGTCTAATGTTATTCACCTTCCCCCTCCAACTACGCATGAAGGCTTCTCTAAGGTAAAGGCTAATAACTTAAGTAAAGACTATAAAAGATTATTACATGTTGGCGGAAAAGCAGCACATTTGGATCGCAATGGAACAAATACAATAGTTGAAATGCTTAAATATTCTAAAACAGATTATGAAATTGTTATAAAATCTCAGTCTGATCTTGATATAAATATTAATGATAGTCGTTTATCTATTGACACTTCAAGTCCAGAAAATAGGGAAGATTTGTATTCTGGCTTTGATGGTATGGTCTTGCCAAGACGGTATGCTGGGTTATGTCTTCCAATGAATGAAGCTTTGTTGTCTGGACTACCAGTTTTTATGACAGACATATCTCCAAATAATACTATTTTGCCAAAAGAATGGTTAGTTAAATCTAATAAGATAGATCAATTTAGAGCAAGAACACTGATTGATGTTTATGAAGCTAATCCAAAAATGCTTGCTAAATTAGTTGATGAATATATTGGTAGTTCAGATAAAACAAAACAAAAACAAAAAGCATTTGACATTGGTTACAATAATTTTTCTGTTGATGTTTTAAAAAATAAATATATTGATATATTAAAATAGGGCGAGACCATTTCTGGCCCCGCCCCATCTTGAGTAAATAAATTACTCTTCAGACTTCTTCTTTGGTTTTGCAGCCTTTAAAGCTTTTTCAACCACTGAAGTTCCTGGCATACGACCAAATGCTGGATCGTTAGGATTAACTGCACGTGCTGCTACTGGAATAAGAGCACCAACAAGTGCTGCCCATAGATCCTTTGGATCTGTTACTCCAGCTACATATAAAGCTGCTACTGCACCAACAATTGAACGACCATATGATGCGAGCATTGCCTTATGTTTATTGTTTAGTTCCATGTTTTTCCTCCTAGGATAGAACCTTAATTAGTATAGCGTAACCAGCCCATAGACCAATAATTCCTGCAACTCCTGCAAAAACTGGTGGTGCTGGAACTGGTAATTTGAATGCAGCAAATACTACACCACATCCAAAACCTGTTATCGTTGATAGCAATATATCTTTCATTTATACCCCCCTATAGAACTTAAAATACTTGGTTTTTAAGTTTATATTATGTTTGTTTATTTTTTTTAAATCTTTTTCTGTAGCATCTCTTACCTCAATTAATGGTTTTTCTTTTTTAAATGGTATAAAATGTGCAATTGGAGTTCCTCTCTCAATAAATATTTCTTTTTTATCTGAATGAATTAAAAACTGTATATTCATTTCATTGTATTTATCAATTTGTCTAACTCCAGGTACTATACTGAAATCTTCATTAAAATGAAAATATGTTGGTAATTGATACATTAAGTATTCTTGATCTGAAAAAACCATCCAAGGACATTTCATTTTTAAAACCGCATAAGAATTTTTTCCAAAAAATTTATGTTGTGAATAATCTAAATACTGATTATTTGGATGCGTTCCCCATTCAAAAAGTGTGTTAGGAGTTCTCCATCTCCATTCTCCAGTTGATGAATCCACATAAATAACTGTATCTGTCCACATAGGCATTATGTATCCATTAGAAAAATAATCAGCAAAAGATGGACATATTTTTGCATTTCCAAAAAATGGTCCATTTTCTATATTTATGTTATTTTTTTCTGTTGGCATATTTTTCCACCAGTCTGGTATATATTTAGATACTGGTTTTGGAACACAGCTTTCAATACTTTCTAATCCTGGAATAGTAGAAATGAAACTTATCTCTGGTTTATTTTTTTTGCTAATCATTTTTTACGTCACTATCTGGACTATCTAATGGTGTTGGTGCGGTACAAAAAGTTCCGCATTCGTGACACTCTATATCTAAATGATACATACCTATGGTATATGTTTCTGAATCAAATGCAACTAATGCTCTAAATAAAGTGCCACCACAATTTGGACACTCACATGTAGGAATTCCCCTAGCGTCTATCACTAGAATCCTCTGGAAGTAATTTTTTTAATTCTTTTAATTCTAAAGATATTTTTTTAAGGGCATTATCATGCGAAATAATCATTCCTTCTACAGCCTGCCCATATTTATCATAATACTCTATGTGTGGTTCAACTTCATTGATAAATTTTTCTAGTCCAGATTGAACACTATCTATATAGTCATATGCCCATTCTCTAGAATCAGACAAAAATTTTATAAAATTTTCTTTATGGATATCTTCTTCTTCTTTGGTTGGCATATCATCAACTAAAGATCTTAATATTTGATTTGCCTCATAAAGCTTTTGAAAACCACTAACAAGATTTATTAATCTTTTTCTTATATTAAAATATAGAAGAAAAAAGACAAGAGATGTTGCTCCTAAAACAAAATAAATAATATCCATAAACACCTCTTTCAATACTATTGTACTACTATTATGTATCTAAGTCAAGCCATAGATTTTTTTGAAATCTACCCCAGCAAATTTTTCATATGCTTTTAAATGCCTATAATTGCCAGCACCAAAAACTCCTTTTTCAGTTCCACATAAAATTAATTGTTGTCTTTCTTTTGATTTTTGTTCTATTTCTTTCCAAGAAAGCTTTCTTATATTTTTATCTTTCCATATCTTGCTATAGTTTGCACGATTATAAAAATGATATACAATGTTCTTTGATGGAGAATATATGTCCCATCCCCTAGTCCATGCTCTCATAGCAAAACAAATCTCTTCTCCAAAAAAACTAATATCTGGATCGTATGGAACTTCCTCTACAATATTGCCAGAGGTAAAAATAAAACCAGCAAGGACTGTTGACGACTGCTCTGGATTTTCCCTTTCACTATTTATAAAATCTAATCTTTTAGCAGTCCACTCATTTCTTTTATTTAAAGATGGCTCTTGTCTAGTTGGATATGGTGGCTTAGTTTTATCATTTTTAATAAAATACATTTGTTTGTTTGGTTCTATATGAAACGGCGCTGGAAAATAAGATAAAATTACCTTGTCATTTTTAGCAATTAACTTTGCTGAATTATGTTGATCAATACATTCTATATCCCAGTTTTTTTCAAATATGGTGTGTGAATCTATTTGTAAATAATAATCTTCCCCATCGTACTGACTCATTGCAATTGATCTAGCATATCCAGCACCTTTTGCATCTCTTGGATGCATTTTAATTAATCGTAAATTTTTAACCCACGATAGGTCTGGAATATCTTTTTCTAAATCTTGAATAACTACAGAAAAGAATAATCTATCTGGATTAAAGGCATTATCAATTGCAGATCTAATAGTTCTAGTTAATTCTGGATCTCTATAGCTAGCAATTGAAATAAATATTGTCATTATTTAAAACTTTTTTTCGCTCTCTTTGAAGAATAATAACCATAAACTTTAGTAAAAACTTTTTCAGATTCATTATAAAATTTATTTTCACCTGGGTTTGTAAACTCTGATTCCCAAGACTCTCTTTTAAAAGGAATAACTTGTGCCATTGGCGTTCCCTTTTCAATTACACCCTCAAAACCATCTTTAATAAAAAATGGACAGTTAATTGCTGTAGTCAATATATCTGTATCAACTATTCCAGGTATTGATCTTATGGGAAGGTTTTGATACCCTACTGGATGAGTAAATAAGCATGACCATCCTGGAGGAGTTAAAATGTTCCATCCATGATAGTATTTGTATGCAGCCTTTCCAAATCCAGAAGGAACTTCAAATGTACTTGATTGTTGAAGACTCCAAACATCTAAAACTCTTTCCTGTGTTGCCCATTTTATTACTGGTATGCCATTTTCTTGTATAACTAATATGTCACACCACAATGGAATAATATATCCAGCTGTTATCATATCAATAGTTGGAGCACATTGTTTTACTGTAACATTTGCGTGTGGACCAAGATCAAGCTTTGTAGATGTAGAATATTTTGGTATTTCTTTCCACCAGTCTGGAACCATTTTTGCTGCAGGGACTGGTTTTTCTCTTACATTAAATACATGATCAGATTGTGCTTCAAATATAATTTTATTAGTTTTCATTTATTTCTTTCTTCGTGAGTAACCCAGTAATAGTTACATCCAACGCAGCAGGGTTTATTATAAATGCTATGTTTTGCATAAGCAAAATGTGCATAGTGTATAGGATCTTTTTCAAATAAACGAGCTTTATGAGTAGTTGTAATACGCATCATTTTACTTTTATCTGAAAACCATTTTGGCATATCTGTTCCCCATGTACCACTATAGCTTAATTCTAATTCTTGTATATTTGAATTATTTTTATCTGTTTTTATACCACGATTGTTAGCTTCATTAATCATTATATTTGCGTATGTTCTAAGAGAATACTCATACCCTTTCCACATAAGGACTGCTGGATGATTCCTCCATCCTCCAGTTGGAGATGCATTAGACAGCACTTTTAAAATTTGATACGCCTCAAGTATTTGCTTATTTAATCTTTTAGAATCAAGAACTTGTGCAGACTCATAAATGTTGCTATGTGGAAAAAATGTTTGAATGATATGCCCCCAATATTAGTTACACTACTATTATATCAAATATAGATAATAAGTCAAGATTAACTATGAATCTTTTTTAAGATTTCATAATGAGTTTCAGCGTTGTTAACTATATTTCTCCAATGTATTGACATTTTTTCTCTTTCTGCAAAAATTGGATCTAGCTCTTCTTTAACATTTATTTTGTATAAATGGTTTAGTGTGTCAATACTCCATTTATTTAATGGATAATAGTCAAAACCTTGAGTAGCTATAACCATATACAAAATATTATCCATTTTTTGCTCAATGTATGACTTTACATTTAGATCAATGATAGAGTTGTTAAACTCACGTGACGATATTCTATTCCAATATTGACTATCATCTCTCTGTGTAAGCTGAAAATGCATAGTAACAAAATCAAATGTATTTTGTATTCTTGTAATTGTACTTCTATTAAATGTTTCAATATCCCACGAAGTAATTGCGCCCCGATTAGAAAGAATTCCACAAAAGTCTAGAAGTGCACCGTGAACAAATAATAATCCAGTGCTTTCTAGTGGCTCTAAAAATGCAGCAGACAAGCCTATTGCTAATACGTTTCCAACAAAACATTTTTCGTAATATCCATTTTTTACAGTTATATGTTTAAAGTTTAATTCTTTTGATCTGTTTGGATTATATACAGCCATTTTATCGGAATCTAGATAATCTTTAAATTCTTGTAAAGCATCTTCATCACTGATAAATTCATCACTATATATATAGCCTGTTCCAATACGTGACCAAAGTGGTGTATTCCAAGCCCACCCATTTTTTAATGCTGTTGCATTAGTAAAAGTTTGCATCTCTTTATCTTTATCTGTATATTGAACAGGTGCAAAATAAGCTTTATTATTTGGTAAGTTGTCTTTAGTGCTAATGAATGGAACATCAAGATGCTGTCCTAAAAGCAAACTTTTAAATCCAGTGCAATCAACAAATAAGTCTCCATGTATTTCAGTTCCATCTTCTAAAACAATAGACTCTATTGTTCCATCTTTTTTATCTATAATTTTATTAACAGTTCCTAAAATTCTTTTTACACCTTTAGGTGTACAATATTTTTCATAAAGCCAAATAGCAAATTTATTTGCATCAATTTGAAATGCCAAATCTCTTTCTGGACGATATGATACTCCGAATGATTCATCGTGTTCCATTACAATTTTATTAGTATAAAAAGAAGAATCCGCTGGCCAATAATATCTAGCAAAATCACGATTATCTGTTTCTGGATAAAGATATTTTTTTAATGGCCAATCATTTAATTCTAGTACGTGTGGTTGTCTTGCTGCATGTCCAAATGGGAAAAAAAATGTTGGAGATGTTTCAGTTTTAAAATTAGTAAAACCAAGACCAAGTTTAAAAGCTGCATCAGTCTCACGCATAAACTCATCTCTATCTATGTCAAGAAACTTTAACCAAGTTACAAACTCAGAAGTTGTACTTTCGCCAACACCAATTCTTGGTATTTCTGCACTTTCTACTACCAATATTTCTTTTTCAGGGAAAGCTTTAATAAATGTAGCAGCACTCATCCAGCCAGCGGATCCTCCACCAACAATTACTATTTTATTTATATTTAACGTCATTTATTTAAAGGCTCCCTAGTTACCAATATTATAGCACCTTCCATTTCAAGTGCTTTTTTAACCATAGAAACATACTTTATTGCTTCTATTTTTTCATCGTGTGTCATATTAATAAATGATTTTTCATCCAGTTTTATAGTAATAAAGCTAGTATTATCAATAACGTTTACACCAAAATTTTTTGGAGGAATAATAGAATGAAATGCTCTACGCATAGAATCTGTATACATTATTTTCTACCCCACTGTATGTAATTCCATCCACGCTCATGTATGTAATAAATAAATACTTTAACTACCGTTTCCCAGAACGCAATTGTTGCAGAAAGGGCAGCGTTCCTTGTTATAACATAAGCAACTGCAACAGATGAAAGAGTTCCCCATATGCGATAACTAAGTGCTTTTGCAAATGACCTAGCCCTGGTTACTTTCATCAGTGCCTCCCCATTTTTTATCAACAATGTAAACCATAACCCCAGCAATTATAAAAGAAACAACAACTGCAATAGCATTCTCTACCATTTATATGCCCATCTCTTTGCGCTTTTGTGTTGCAGAAATTGCATGAATATCTGCACCTAAATCTACTTGCTCAATCTTATATCCTACATCACGACCATATACAATGTTGGTAATGTTAGGTAATCTAAGAACCATTGCGCCATCCATAAATTCATCCTTGGCAATATATTCTTTTACCTGATCAAACTTAAGTGGATCTTTCTCGCTTGTATTGTAGGTATTGCGTACTCCAAGAAGAACTTGGTCTGTTCTCTTACCAGCCTCCTTATAAAGTGCGTGGTGGCCTTCGTGCCAAGGTTGATATCTTCCTAGCATTAGCGTTGTAGGTGCAGACCAATCATGTAATCCAAAAGTATTTATAACCATTGTAGACTTTTCATTTTGATCTAAATCGTGATTGCTAAATTTAAAGTCGTATGTTTCTGGTTTCTCAAACATCTTATTAGTGTCTTCAAACCTACCCTCAGCAATCGTATCCATGAACACTAGAATATCTGGCTTTCCAAATGCTGCACGAGCTAAATCTGTTGGACATACAAAATCTACTACTACTGGAGCAACTCCTTGCTTAGCTATAAGTCTAGCCATCTCTCCCATACGACGTGCCTGCTCAATTCTATCTTCAGCACTGAAACCAAGATCAGAATTTACAGTTGCACGAACTTCATCTGCGTTTAGATGAATGGCATTAATGCGTTCTTTTAGCGCTTTTGCTAATTCTGTTTTTCCAGATCCAGGTAAACCTATAATTTGTATAATCATTTATTGCTCCATTGTCAGTGCTTGCCATGTATAAGACCATTCTTTTTTAGTCTTATGACTATTAAATTCTCTAGAGATTTCTCCATTTTCTAAATAGATACCTCCCCAAACTCCCCACTCTTTTCCAGATACGCCAACGGCAAAACAGGTTTTAGATACAGGACATGTTCTACATAAAGAATCTACAAACTCTCTTGTTTCTATTTGTTCTTCGTAGGTATCAAAAAATACATTAGTCTCAGAACCTAAACATAATGCATCATCTTTCCATAGATGCTGTTTCATATTTAGCCTCTATACTTGTTTGGTATATCCCATCCATTACGTGTAACTGAATAGATGCGCTGTAGATACCAGACTCCATCAACCCTAACACCGTTAACGGCAGTACGACCTGACTCAGATCTTTTAAGATCTCTTACATCCCAGCCAAGCCAAGATAGCTCTTTATTTTTTGCTACAATTTTTTCCATTTTTTCTAAATTTGTTACAATCATTATTACTCCTAATATCTAAAAATTCCAACTTCAATATTTTTTAATTCTGCTTCTGCAACTAACTTAGAAACAGACTGCTTAGGCTTACTTAAAAATGCAAAATAGTTTATATACTCCATATTTTCAATTACCCATGAAGGTGGAACCTTGTAGTTTTTAATTTTCATTCCACGTGCCTTCATTCCACGTTCAGACAAATTACAAAATTCTATAACCATAGAATTAACTTTAGATGGACCTACAGAGTATATGTGTAGTTCGGTATCTTCATTTTTCATTTCAGACATAGCAACTCCCATTGCTCGCAAAAAAGTATTGTAGTCGTTAAACTCGTTACTACCCTGAACCACTAAATTCATCTGTCATCCTCCTTTACTATATTATCCAGTATAAAAAGCATTTTGTCAAGCTCTTGTTTAGACATTTCGGATATGTTTACTGGTTGTGCATTTACCATGTTAGGAATATTATCAATAACATTAGTATAATAAAATATGTTATCTTGAACCCAATATGCGGTCTCGTCAAAAACTAAAACTTTTACAGCATCCTTTTGTCTACTATTCATTTGTGTTTTTTTTTGTTTTTTAACTGTTTGATTGTTTAAATATTTTTTTATTAATATGTGATTGTCTAATTGAGATGGCACATAGTCTTTTTTATTATAAAAAAAATATCTATAAACAAAAAAAAATAATATAAAAATTATTGCATATGTTTCTAACATAGGCTACTATTTCTTATTGTTTTTTCTTTTTTTTACAAAAACAGTTTCCCCATCATGATTTGTAGTTTTTACCCTATCTGTTTCATTTTCAATAATACCCTCAAAATGTGCTAATCTTCTTTGATATGACTCAATTAAATTTTTTTGTGACTCTTTAAAAGAGTCTTGTCTTTTATTAATTTCTTCTTCCATAGATTTATTTTTATCTACTAAAATTCTTTGCACATCTACCTGAAGCAGAACATACTTATATTCCAGATCAACGCATTTTGCCTTATAATAATCTACAATTTTTTTGTAGTCTTCAAAGGTTAAATTATTTTCAGACATTACCCAAACCCCTTATTTTAAACTAAAATTAGAACCTTGCCAAAGCTTTTCTGTTTTTTTCTTTTCACGTTCAACAATTGAGCGTGACCAAGAAAATCCTGCATCCCCACCCCAAGCATCCCACATAATTCTTCCATTAGATGGGTTACTAGTATTATAGAAGTCTTTTCCCTTTTTGTCAACCTCATGACGAGAAAAGAAAGAATACATTCTTTTAACTGTATCTAATGAAAGTCCACGTCCAGCAACTATATCTGTTGCTCTTCCCCATCCGACTGGAGTTCCAGCACCTGTTGCTTTACCTTCTTCTTTCCAACGCAAGGCACGTCTAGCTGCTGCCTTCATTCCAGAAGTAGGAGTATATGTGTCAGCTTTATGAAAATCTGATGGATTTACTATATTACTTCTTGTCATCTTTTTTATACTCCCCATACTTACCAAGAACTGATTTAATTGTTCCGTTTTTATTAAGACGCACAATCATTCCATCTTTTATTTGAATGGCATTAAAAGGATGCTTAGTTTTATATTTTCCAGATGACATTATTTTATAAATGGGTTAAGATCAAAAATTGATCCAGACCATTCCCCCATACTTTTTGAAGTTTCTGACTTGTATGTTCCTCCACGACGCTTATACTCTTGTACCACCCAACCATTTGCAACTGCAGATGGATATACATCAAACTTATCTTTTGCTTCTTGAACTATTCTTGCATATAAACGTGGATTTGATGGAGTTGACCCACCTCTACGTGGCTTAATCATTTCTCCATAGTTTGGCTTCTTAGCCTTATTCATATCTGAACAACACATGCTCTTCATTCCAGATGCTAAACATACTGGACATTGATCACAGCTAACGTTCAATTCTTTACATGTTGGACATCCGCACCCCTCATATTGCTTGTCCATTTCATCATCTTCCATATCGTCTTCTTCAGTAATAGACCCGTCTACTGACTTATCTATTCCAACATTTGATTCAAGAGATGGCATTGCCATTACTTCTGATGCTTTCTTTCCAACAAAGTATTCTGTTTCTTCTAATCCGCCCTCTTCCATTTCAAAGAGTTGAATTAATACCGCTGGTTCTTCTGGTGATGCCATGAGAGCATACTCTGATCCAGGCATTCCAAGCATACCCTCTGTCATTACATGAACTACACGACCAACATAAACTTCGTCGTCATTTGGTGCCATCACCATGTCGCCCTCTTTAATCATAGACTTACCTATATTTCCTTCGCTAATATTAATAGCATAAATTTGACGAGCAGCAGCTCCTCTTGTTTTATGGCAGCCCATAACAGTACCGTCGTCTTTCAGGGCAGGGTATCCTGCACAACCGTACGAACCTTTAGAACCTACATGATATGGCACACTTACATTATATCAGAGTTCTTAGACCTTAAGATTCTCTTTATTTCTTCTATTCCCCATCTATCTTCTTTAGATAATTTGGAGATTTCTACCTCATCAAATGCCTTTGACGTAAGGCGAACTATAGGATTATTTTCTGTCATATTAATATTTAAAAATCCATTTTCCCATAGCCTCATAAGTTCTCCATTGACATGGGCAACATGCTCTTGGTATAGCATTGGAGATACCTCTTTTAATTTAGGGGTAAAGTTGTATAATAACTCTCCAGTTTCCATATCTATTCCAGCTGGCTCCAGTGCTCCAGAAAGAATTAGCTGGTCCATCATTTCTTCATGCTCATTATCCATTTATAAATTCTACCAATTGCTCTCTTGTTTGTCCACCAATAATTCTATTTTTTTCTATTCCCTCATCAAATAAAATAAAAGTTGGTATAGATTGAATACCAAAATTCTTAACTAATTCGTAGTTATCATCAACATCAATAATCTGAAACGCAGCAGTGCTTTGCTCACGATTTAATTGTTCAACAATTGGTCTTGTCTTCTTGCATGGTTGACACCAGTCAGCAGTAAAATAATAAACAGTTTTCATTATTAGTTAGAACTTCCAACTAATCTATTTTCAATTAGTTTTTCTCGTTCATCAATAATCTCAAGCATAAAAGACATCATTTTTGTATAAGAGTTTGGATCATTCATGATTTTATCGTAATGATGACCACAAAACATTAAATCTCCAGTTACACCTTTCACCTGCACATAGGCCTGTGCTCCACATTTATCGCATCTATCTATTGCTTTTAATTGCCATTCTTTTTCTTGTATAGTTGGATGATCTTTAATAACTGGTCTAGCCATAATATTATTATACTCTACTTTCTGTTATCCGTTGAATAAAATCCTGAACCATTAAAAAGAACTCCAGGTGGGCTTGTCCACATTCTTGTCATTATTGTTTGACAACAGGATGGCTCTCTATCTTCACCAAACCCACGCTGGAATTCTATTACAGAAGAACAAACATTACATTTATAGTCATATACTGGCATAAACTTAGTATATCACTGCATAATCAATGTTGTCAACTGTTACTTGATTTTGATTGTTTTTGGTTTTTTTTCTTCTGGAATGTTTCTTTCCACGAAGACGCTAAGAATACCGTCTGCCATTTCAGCACGATCAACCTCCATATACTCTCCAAGAGCAAAGGTGCGTGTGAATTTCCTGGTTGCAATACCCTTATGCAATACCTCGTTTGAAGCATCTTCGGTTTTCTCACCCTTGATAATTAAACTTCCATTATCTACAGAAACCTCTACCTCACTCTTACTAAAGCCAGCAAGTGCTAAAGATAGCTTATAAGTGTCTTCATCAAGCTTTACCACATCATACGGTGGATAAGACTGACGAGTTGCTTCACGATGTATGTTTGAAAGACGGTCCAACTCTCTGTTGAAACCAATAAAAAAAGGATCTTTAAAAAGATCCAATGCAAATGAACTTACCATTTTATTCTCCTTTTCAGCGAGTTTCATTTATGTACCCCCTTTTGGCAGGCACAGCAATAATTATATCACATATTTATATTAAGTTTTGCTTAATTTCCTTTAATATGTGTTTTTTATGATTAAATTTTTCATAAAATAAATCTAAGCTATGATATCTTTTAGACTTATAATTTTGAATACTAACTGAAGATTTAAGATAAGACTCAATTTTATCATTAACAATGAATTGTTTAAAAACTATTTTTTTATCTGTATGAAATCTTATGTAATAAAGAACATCTTCGTATCCAACATTAAATTCATCAAAATTGTCTTTTAAAATAAATGGAAATTCTAATGGCCTAAACCACTTTCCTATATCATATTGTCCAGGAATTGGTATGCATCTTTTTGATATTTCGTTTTGTTCTAAGAATGGAAATTCATAAGCTGTTATTGGCAAGCTTTCTTCGTCTGTAAAAAATATGTATCTATTATTAAAACTAAAAAACTTATTTTCTATAGATCTTACAACTACATGCTCATCAAAAAAGTTTTGATCGTACATATCTGTTTTTAATTCATTATCTATAATTGTAAAGTTATAATCATATAATGAGTTTACAGAATAAAGATTTTTTAAATTTTTATTAAAAGCTGGACAATAGTTTAGGGACGTTCCTCCATAATTACTATTGCTTATATCGGATGAATAAAAAGTTTTTGATACGCTAAAGGGTTCTTTAGCTCTCATCCATTCACTTTCAAAACAAGCCCAATAAACATTTATACTCATATTTTTGTTTCCTCACTTATTGTATCAAAACTTTTTGTCAAATAAGTAATTGCTCTATTTAGTCTATCTGTATTGTCTTGAAATATTCCAAGTCCCCTGTTACAGTTATGGCATAAATGTCCTCTAAATGTATCTGTATTATGATCGTGATCTACTACCCAAATACTTGCATTTCCACCAGTACCTTTTAATTCTTCTTCATTTTTTAAACAAATAGGACATATGTAATCTATTGGAGGATATCCATATAATTTTCTAAGAACATCTCTTTCTTTTGAAAGTTTTTTTGCACAAGACTTACACTCAGGTCTTAAATATTTACCACCGCTTGATGGTGAAAATTGAGAAACTGATAATTCTTGTTTACATTTGCTACAAGTTTTCACGAGCCCCCCGTCAGGATTGAACTGACGACCTTCCGCTTACAAGGCGGATGCTCTACCACTGAGCTAGAGAGGCGTGAGCGGATGACCAGAATCGAACTGGCACCGTCTGCTTGGAAGGCAGAGGCACTACCATTATGCAACATCCGCAGTGCTGGACTGGTAGGATTCGAACCTACGACCTAGGAGTTAACAGCTCCCCGCTCTGCCTACTGAGCTACAGTCCAAAACCAATTAACCTAAAACATCAACAAATGAATTGGTTGATGTGAATTGATTGCTGGTTGCCTTACCAATAGATTTTAAATAATCAAATGTTGCTTGATAAGTTCCCTTATAATTCTTTGCCCAGTATGCAGACAAAGCAACAGTAGATGCTGATGTGCCTACAGAATTCTTTACTGGAGTCATAAATGTTCCAAGAGCATAAAAATCTACCTCTGGAGCAGTATTAAAGAAAATAGAAAGTGTTGGTAATTCTCCAGCCTTATGAGCATTGGATCCGCCAACTGCTACTGCTTGTGGAATACATGCAGGGAAGTTAATTCGTGAACGATCACGACCATTTCCTGCTGCAAACATTGTAGCAACACCATTTGACATAAGTGTTTCAATATTAGAAACCAACTTTGTATGTGGTGCTTTAATTGGACAATAGCTACCAGTTCTATTATATGATGCGTGTCCAGCAGATGCTGAAACAGACACGATATTATACTTAGACTTGTTTGCAATAGTCCAATCAAGTGCTCGTGTTACTGAAACATCTGAGAATGAATACATTTTTTGTGTTCGTGGATTCATTCCTGCAACACGAATAAAAATAATATTGACATTTGGATTAACTTGTAATGCAATAAGAGACATCAAAGTTCCATGTTCAAATCCATTACTGTATGCCTGTGTTACTGGAAGGCTTGCAGCCCCAGAACCTTCTTGAAACATTGTTCCGTTAGGACATACACCAGATTCTACCAAGCATACTTCCTGAATAATTTTGCCCTTAAATTCTGAGCGTGTAGAATCAATTGCTGTATCAATAATAACAATAGATTCATTTGCTGCTTGTGCACTTACTGGTTGCAATAGTGTAAAACCAAAAACTATTGCAATCCCCACTGCGATTTTCTTCATTTTTCTCCCTTTATATCATTATTCTAATTACGTGTTGACATGGGTCGCCCCCTGCTTCCCATTCTTCCAACTCTTCTTCACTCATATATTGATAACCACCATCATGTGTTGAACAAAATGGCTCTGTTACCCAACCTTTTTCAATGCCAGAACTTAACCAGACACCGAAATCTTTATCTTCTTGAGACAAATCTTCTTGAGCTATATGATTCATATATATATATTATCATAGGTGGGCAGATAAGTCAAGATGACTTATTTCTTCTATTTTTTATATACCAATTTTTAAATATTGTTTGTCTTGTTACTCTATCTTTTTCTTTTCTAACTTTATCTTCATCATTCATATCTCTAACAATTAAATCAAACTCATCTCTTTTATATGGAAACATTTGAACAAGCGGAGTACCACGCTTAATAAAAATTTCTTTACCATCACCATGATATGCAATTTCTATTTTATGTTGAAAGCTTATATCGGAATCTACTATTCCTGGAAGCGCACTAAAGTCTTTATTAAAGTGATAGAAAAGCGGTAATTGCATAATAGAGTATCCAGGATCTGTAAACATATGCCAAGGAGAATCAAATTGAAATATTGCTGTAGCATTAGTACCCTGAAATTTATGTTCAACATGATTAAGATATTGTGAAGGATGAAATATAATCATATTAAAATCAGAGTTGTGCCCTCCACATTTCCAACTCCATTCTAGTGTTTCTTTATCAAAAGATATAACTGTGTCTGCCCACATTGGTATAATATATCCTGCAGAAAAAACGTCTGGAAAAGATGGGCACTGTCTAACAGACATACTTTCTGGTCTGTATTTTGCCTCTTCCATATTTTTATCATATGGAACTTTTTTCCACCAGTCTGGCACAAATCTGCTAGCTGGAACAGGCTGAATTTCTTTTATTTCTGATAAATATGGAATATTAGAAACAAATTCAATTTTTGGATTTTTACTCATGTACTCACTATCCATTTACAAAGTCAACTGGACCAATACAGGATGTGCTTAAATAACATGCAGCATCAACTGCTAGAGCAAGCCTACGCTTTGGATCTTTGTGATTGCGGGTGGCATGTAAAGAACCCATAGCGTAGTCTGCCCCTGATCCTATGGCAATATAATCTCTGTCATAGGAAATTAATGTAAGGTCTTCTGCATCATGTTCATATAGTCTACCCTTAATACCAACAATAAGAGATACTTCGGAATCTTTTCCACCAATGTCCCACTCTGCGTAAAATGTTTTTAAAGCTTTTAAAAATTTAGTATGCATAAATTTATCTAAATTGCCTTCTGGGGTTGGAGGATTAAAATTATATTGAATAATTTGACTATTAAATGTTCCAGCATACCCAAAAACATATGGACCATTTTTCCATATTTTTGGTCTATCTATAGGGACTATATAGGTTCCCTCTGAAGCCCCTCGTTCACCAGCAAGATAAACCTTGCCATCTTTCATTATTCCTGCAATACAAGTCATGCCTACCCCTAGATTTTCTTGTTTTATCTAGTATATCACTAAGATTTTAATGTGTCAAATATGATATTATTTTACGGTTTGACCGCAGGTTGGGCATGTCTTTGCTTCAGAACCAGCCTCAGCAGGCTTATCAATAGCTTTTCCAGCACCTTTAAATTTTGGACGACCAAATCCTACAATAGAGACCATTACTCCTGCTTTATTTTTCTTATAAGCCCGAAGTTGCTTGCAGGCTTCTCCACCATTTCTTTGGCTTCCCTTTTTATTTGAAGAAGTATTTCCTTCAATACACCATACGGTCCCGTCTTCATTATCCTCAATAACAATTCCGACGTGAGAAATGCGATCAACGCCATCTGAGGGGAAATCAAAATAGGCAATATCTCCTGGCTCAGGATCAGCAATGTCTCCGTCAATCCAAGCGTTTGCTTTCTTAAATGCTGCTGCTCCTCCAGGCGTATACACCGTATTTGGGATTTTGACTCCTGCTTCGTTTGCACACCAATTTACAAAACTTCCACACCAAGGTTGAAAATTTGCCTTGGTGTACGCTCCGTATTTTGTTTCGTTGTCTTTAGGTCCTTCTATATATCCCACTTGAGATTTAGCAACCTGAATTAATCTAGCAACTGTTCCTTTCGGAGCCTTTGCTGTTTCTGCTGGAACTGGAAATTTATCTATTGTCATTACTCTTTATCCCAATCTGTATCAACTGGTTGTTCTGCTGGCATTGCACCATCTGGTTTAGCTGCTAAACGTGCTTTAACTGCATCAAGTTCTGCATCTACTTTCTTTTCTGCAATTTCTAATTCTGACTCAAGCTTTTTGTCTGCCTGAGTATTTTTAGCATCCATTTCTTTATTATCAAGTTGTGCCTTCATAACATCTCTTGCACCACTCTGACCAATTAAAAGACCAGCAAGTGTTCCTGTAATAAATGTTGCTACTGATCCAAGAACGTTGAAAAACATCTTGTCATTTTCTGACTGTGCACCAACGGGCTGTGTAACAAAAAGCAACCCATAAAGAATTCCAATTGCTGTTAAAAATAAAATTGATCCAAGAGTTATTCCTAAAATAAACTTTAATCTTGCATCTAGGTCTTGTGGACTTAATCTTTCTTTACTCATTCTCTACCCCTTTTGTCTTTTGATATTCATCCCATGTTTCTTGTCCAACTAAATCTCTTGAGCACAAACCAACAGGCTCACAAATAGGTGGGTTGCATTCTGCTTTATCCCAATTTGCTGGATCTTGGCAAGGATATCTGTATTGTCCATCATAGCCACACCCAGATAGGGCTAAACCAAGTAGAGCAATTCCGATTATCCTTAGCATACCCACCATTATACCAAGTTTATTCTTCTTTTTCTTCTCTCAAAGGTATAGTAACAAGCCATAAAATAGTAGCAAAAACAGTAGCAATTCCTACTATTTGTTGGGCGGTACCAGTCAGGGTAAGCCAGGCAATAAAAAATCCTAGAAGGGTCCATACTTGTGCAATGCTTTCCTTAATAGCCTTTCCAAGCCATACTAGGAAGCCTTTAAGGGCCTTTAGAGCTAGCATAGGTGTTTTACCTACCATATTCAATACCTTTGGCAATACCGCTTTAAAATTAGGCAGTTTGATTTTGCCAATAAGGTCTTTTGCTTGACTAATTAACTTATCCATCATTATCATATTATAACCTCCTTAATGACATAACAGAACTAACTATGTTAGAAACCAGAATTACTGGAATAATAACTTCTTGAACTTTTTCTCTTTGATCATCTGTCATATCCTTACCCCATTCCGATGGGCTAAGAATCTTATCCAAGTCTATATTTGTTAAAACTGCCAGTGGATCTTCTAAAAATTTTTCTGCTTGTATTTCAGTAACCGCATCTGCTAGAGTATAAGGCATAGGGGCATCAGCATTATTTTCTGCCATATCTGCAAATTGAACAACAGCTACTGCTAGGGCTGGATTTTCTTTTGCTGCTTCTGCAATTAATGCAATTTCATCTGCCTTAATGCCAAGATCTGAAGCAAAAGATTTTTTGGCTTCTGGTGACAATTCAGTTAGAAGATCTGATACTGCTGACATCAATTTAACATCATTAACACTAATTAGTTTATTTAAATTTTTAAGTTCTTCTTCAGAAATGGCATTGTCATCATTTGTGTTATTATCATCTGGTGTTGGTAATACAAGATCTTCGTCAACAGGTTGCTCAGGTTCAGGCTCTGGCGATAAATCTATATCCGTTGGCTGAGGTGAAGGCTCTTCTGAAGGCTCTGGAGAAGGATCACTTTCTTCATTCTCCCCATCTGTGGTTTCTGGGTTTGGAGAAGGATTGGAATCTTCTGGTTCAGTTTGCTCTTGATCATCAGGGAATCTAGGATCCTCTGGAGTAATAACTTCTGGCTCAACTTCAACATCTGGTTCTGGTAAATTTGGCTCTTCTATTGGTTCAGGTGTTAGATCTTCAGTTGGTTCTGTTATTGGTTCTTCAACTTCTTCATTATTTATTGCAGCAATAAGATTGTTAATATCAGCAATTTCATTTGCTAATGTTACTGCCTCAACAACTTCAGCCTGTACTTCTTCTGGAGTTAGTGGTTCTTCAGTTGGTGTAGGAGTAGGTTCTGAAATTGGCTCTGGAGCTAATGTTGGAATAGGATCTCCTGCTTGTATTTGTGTAGCACCCCATGCCTCTAAAGAAACAATATCACCATTATGGAGTCTAACTCCAGTTCTTAAATTTGGATATTCAGGTCCTTGATAGCTGTAGGCAACAGAAATACCGCCAGTATTTGTAATTGCAACAATGATATTAATATTGCTTGGAGTTGAAGCATTCCATTGTCCAAATGGAATTACTTCTAAATCTAATTGAAATCCACCTTCAGAATAAGATATATTTAAAGTATCTGGTGCGTTATAGTATCCTGAAACCCAGTCCATAGAGTATAAAGAAATAGATGGAGTATTTGGATATTGCCAATATGTATTATCTGGTTGTCCAAATGTGATTACTGAATTTGTTGTAGCATAAATATTTGAATATTGAACACCATCAAATGTAATTGTTGTTGCTATTGGTATCTGATAAGAAGTATCATCTCCGCCACAAGTATCCATTGTGTGTACCGTTGGAACTTCGTCACCCTCGTAGGCTGCTGCTATAGTTTGAGACTGTATATAGTTAACACAAGTAGCATATGCATTCTCTGGAAAACCAAAAAGACTTGTAAAAAGAATTCCCGCCACTGCTGTTATGCGTAGGAATTTTTTGTTTATGGGGCTACTCCTAATTAATTAATTAATCATATTATATCATGATAAAAGAAAAAGGCGCAGATTGCTCTGCGCCCTAATCTTTTATTTGTTAATTACTTAACAAGTGTGACCTTTGCCTTTGGGTTCTTTGCGTTCCACTTCTTAGCAAGATCATTGAATGCCTTTTTCATATCAGCGATTGCCTTAGCATTTGCAGCCTTGACTGCATCTAGCTCTGTCTTAGCAGCAGCCTGTGCATCAGCAAGAGCCTTATCTGCAGCAACCTTAGCAGTTACGGCATCAGCCTTCAACTTAGCAATTTCAGCAGCAGCAGTAATAGCAGCAGCATCAGCAGTAGCCTTTGCAGCAGCTGCATCAGAAGCAGCCTTTGCAATAGCAGCAGCAAGTGCAGCATCTGCAGTTACCTTATCAGCAGCACGAGCAGCCTTTTCTGCAGCGAGTGCAGCATTAGCGGTAGCAAGTGCACCAGCAAGATCAGATACTGTTACGATTGCAGTCTGAGAAGTTGTTGCCAACTTGATTGTTGGAACAGATGTTGGAGCAGTAATAGATGCTCCGACAGCAACAGTTCCAGCAGTTGCAGGAAGTGAAATCTCTGATGTGTAACGACCTGTTACAAGAGCATCAGCAGTTACTGTTCCAGCAGTTGCGCCACCAAGGGTAGTAACAGTTACTGTATCAGCAACAGCGTTGCCGAAAATATCTGCTACATCAAGAGTTGCAGTTACCTTTCCAGAAATATTTCCTGAAGCAGGGATTGACATCTTAAGATCATATGCAGGACCTGCAACACCCTTAAGATAAATTGTTGTTGCTGCACCAGTTACAGAAACTGTAACAGCAGAAGCAGCAGTGCTTGTTGTGTATGCATATACAGTCGCTGTTGTTGAAGCAGGCGTTACTGTAATTGAAGATGATCCAGCAGATGCATTAACTGTTGAACCAACTGCAGATACTAGGCGTGTATTAGCACCAACTGCAGTAAATGTTACTGGTGTTCCAGCAACTACTGTAGCAGTGATAAGAAGTGCTTCGTTGTTTGTTGCAGTTGTGGTATCTGCAACGCTAACTACGTTGTCAGAAGGAACCTTAACTGTGAATGGTGAGGCTGCTGTACCAGAACCAGATACTTCAGTTGTTACGTCTACTGAAACGGTATTGGCACTTGCAGGTGTCACTACGAGTGTGCCCAGTGTCATGGCTGCAACCACGGCAAGAGCGATTTTCTTAAATGAATTCATTTTTCTCCTTGTTTGATTCATCGTATTTAAATTAACTTATATTCTCCAAGGTATTCTTGAACATCGTCAGGAATTGCCTTGGTATCCAATTCTACCATAGCCTTCTTCTTTTCTGCAAGTCGGCTAGCAGAACTCCATGTATGAACCTCAATCTCTAGATTAGAGTCCCTACTTGTGTGAGATATTGCTCCAAATACCGCCCCACAAACGGCATCCGCCAAGTCTTTAGATTTCTTGCGTGGGTGATCTACACGATTATTTTTCATAATCTTTAGCTCACTCATTTCTTCAAGAAGTAAAGGAATCATTGGCATTGCAATTCTTTCTTCATAAATCATCATAGCTAGGTCTTCATAATGTTTCTTAGCAACAGAAACAGTATCAGTTCTCATTCCTACCGCTTTTAATTCCTGTTGAATATCAAAGGACTGCCAACGGTCAAATGTAACCATACCTATGTTAAAACCCTCTCTACGAAGATTCATAATCCATTTTTTTACCTCTGAGAGGTCTACTGGCCCCTCTATTTTAGGCTCCCACCACGCAACAGCATCCACAATAACAATTGGAGCAACCTGTTCGTAATCTTTGATTACTTGAACATTTACCCAACGTTCAACATGTGCAATAGCAACTGCACACTTATCGTGAACCTGTGCAAGATCGGCATGAATATAATATACTTTATCAGGGTCTGGCTTAAAAGTCAAATCAAATCTTTTATGATTGTCTATTGGATTTCTTAATGTCATGCATTTTTCTAACTTATCTTTTTGTTTAAAAAATGCGTCAGACGAGTATGTTGGTGTGCAAAGGAAACGCATCATGGCATCTCCTAAGTCTGTTAAAAATGCAATTTTAAAATCATCAATTTTTCTTGTTGGGTTTACTTCCCATGTTGGTCTTTTTAAAGCAAACATTCTAGGGTATTTATAAGAAGTAATATGATCTTCTTCCCAGACTATTTCAAATTCATTGTCTGGTCCTTCTGGTAGCTCTTCATTAATAACAAACTTGTATCGTCTTTCTATTACATCTTTTTCCATGATTACATCTTCATACCGTTTTGAAATAAAGTCACCGTTGTATCGGGGAAATGATAGAAGAACCACCTTGCCTAAATCTGGGAAACGAGAATCTACTGTGCCTCTAAATGCTTTATATATATTATCAGCAGTTTTGCCCTGATCATTTCCTGTTCCTACTTCTGTAGCAAAACCTGAAATCTCATCAAGAACAGCCATGAACAAGTTCAAACCCTCATGTGATTCACGCTCTGAGTGACCAGAGTAAACGGTGATTGATTTATCAAAACCAATAGAGTTTACTTTTGGGTCATACTTTCCAGCAAACCATGGAGATCTTTCAATTTTTGATTTAAAACCTTTAAAGAAAACATTTTTAGCTTGTTCTGCGTTAATAGCAACGTTAATAATATCTATTGCATCTCCTGCAGGTTTGCCATAATATCTTGCTGGATCTTTTAAGCAAAGTAGTTTATAGACAACATAGGCGCAGGCAACAGTAGAAACAAAGTCTTTACCACTACCTTTTCCTAATTGTAGAATAATTTCATTTTTGGTATATTTAGCAAAATGTTTGTCGCCCTGTTCTGTACCCATTAACATTTGTAAATCTTCTTTGCGATAAATTTGGCTCATCGCCTCAACAATGTCATATTGAATAGTAGAAAGAGGTGGTTGCCCAAGAAAGTCTGGAGACTCAACAAAAGTCTTTACGTCTACAGGAGTTTCTTCAAATTGACTATCTTGAAGTGCTTCAAAAAAATCATTGAACTTGGTGGACAACAGTAATCACTTCTCCTTCTTTTGCAATTGCAGATAGTCTTTGCATAATAAGATCACGTATTTCTGGGTGTTCGGATGCTATATCACGAAGAATGCCAACAAGAACTTCTTGTCTCTTTTCAATTTCAACCATTTCTTCTGCCAACTCTTTATTTTCTAATAATCCTGCTTTTTGTAACATGTCAATACGACGTGCCTCAATATCCATAACGAGCTTGATAGCAGCAGTCTTAGCATTTAAATTTGCAGTTGTTGTTGCATCATCAATAACCTCATATGCTTGCTGAATTAGTTTTGTATAGTGTGCATCAGCGCTAACCAAAGCATCTTTAGCACGAGCACGGATAGCATCATTAGCAGATGCCATCGTCTTCCACTCATTAAGGTGTGCTACGACACGTGTTCTTGGAAGCGATAATGTCTTAGAAATCTTAGTAGGATCGTTACCTTTTAGATATTCTTCAACAACCTTATTTACTTCATCAAGATGTTTTACGATTTCTATTTCTGCGTCTATCATATTTACCTTCTAGTCTATTGATTTCATCTTGAATATAAAAGATTGCCTTTTTCAAGTCTTCAATATGTTTAGATTCATCTTTTATACCAGCTCTCCAGAGATACTTTATTGCATTACCAATATTAAAGTTTCTGTGTCTAGTAATTTCAATTGCCTCTACCCCACTTGGATCATTTGTATAATGATAAGGATGGTTAACCTGATCAACCTTTATTATAAATTTTTCACTCATTATGTTCTCCTGTTAAATTTTTTTTAATTTCTGTTAAAATTGTTTCATTAAATCTAGACTCCATAAACTTTTTATATCTTGTAACCAATGGTAAATTTTCTCCCATAAATGATGGAGAATTTACACAATGATTCATATATTTGTCAAGCGCCCTACTGTGTTTAAACCTATGTAATTTTATTTTTTTATCGGTATTAAAGTGAACATAAAATAATGGCTCATCTTCTTCAAATTTAAAAAATCCACTTTGATTCCACATCTGCACTTCAACATTGTATGACCTAAACCATCTTCCTATATCAAAGTTGCCTGGAAAGATAGTTCCATATTGTGTATATTGAGATTTATGAAAAATAGGTTGATAGAAAAATGCTTGTAATGGTTGGTCTGCAAAAAATCCATAGGATAGTTCAAAAGTTATAGATGGACCAACATTTAAACCAAAATCAGATCTTACATTAAAATCTATATAGCTTTTAGATAGTGGCTCTATTTCTGCAGGGGTTTTTGAAAAATCAAACCTATATTCTGATTGAACTACATTTTTAAAAACAAAAGTATTTTTAAATTGATTTTTTACTGCAGGACATGAAAAAAATGTTTTTGATTTTCCCTTACCTCCAATATTATTGCTTTTATTTTCTAATAGTGATAAATATAAATTGGTTGGTTCTGGATATAACATCTCCCACTCATTATGTCCATTAGCACTATATCCAATTGCTGGAGCCCAGTAAACGTTTATGACATCTTTATTGCTCATCTTTTTGATTTCCTCAATCCAAACTTAGCAAGGTATACGTAAATAGTTTCCAAGCTTACTCCACATTCCTTTGCTATATCCTCTGGACTTTTTTTATCCACATGGTATCTTTTTTTAAGCCATAGTTCATTTGTATATAGTTTACCAGACATGTTATTTTTTGTCAACCCTAACTACTGGATCTAGCCTATCCCAATACCCTTTAGAATTACCCTGGTAAACTTGTCCAGTTTCTCTATCAATCAATAACCATTTTGTTGGAACTAAAGTTTTAACAGATAAGACAACATCTTGACTTTCTTCCACAAAATTAAAAGAATTTCTTTCCATAATCAAACTCTCATTTTCCATTGCATTGAAATTGGACCTTTATCTATAAGCTTGAACATATGGTCTTCAAATTCCATTTTCATCTGATAGTAAATGTCAGGGCTTACTTCCTTTAGTTTGTCTGTAACACTATAAATAGTTTCTCCAGTTTCAGTATCGAATCCCTCTATAACAACCGCATTTTGTAAAATCAAATGCTCCAGCATTGCCTGTGTTTTAATAATATTTTTATTCATAAGAAACTGCTTTTTCCCAATTATTTATAGCCCAATGTCCAATACCGCAGGCATCTGCAACATCGTTATCTGTAATAGTTCTATCATAGTTAATATTGACAAACTTAATGGTTCTTTCTTTTCTTAAGTTTCTTTCGTATGCTTTGTACCATGAAATCGACTTACCTGGATTTTTAGATCTAATCAGAAGCTGTTCATCCTTAGATATTTTTTTATTACCAATATAGTTTTGCCATGTAATTGGAGATACCCTACCTATTATTTTTGTTCCAGACTGCCCAGCTGACCCAAGAATTGCTCCTTGTACTAAAGCTAGGTCTGCTGCAGTTTTAGGACTATTCATAAAAACGGTATGCTCAATAACAATTGCTTCAAAACCACCATATATATCAAAAAATACTTTTACTTTCTTACCAGCATCGATGACCTTCTGATAAATATCACTACCTTCAAAAGTAATTTTACCTATAGTGATTAATGTTTTTTCTTGGGTATCAAAAATAGCAAAAGCAAGGCTATTAGTGCTAGCATCAATTGCACAAATATTTCTTGATTGATTAATCTTGTTCATAATCAAAATATCCTTTTATTTGCTTCAACATTTTATCTACTGCTTTCTTGCTAACATTACAGTTAGCACAAAATCCATCATCATTATATATAGAAAGAGTTTGTCCGCATCCTCCAAGACACATTCTTTTCTTTCCTTTTCTTTTTTGTCTTTTTGTTACTTGATAACGCTCTGCTATTTTGTCTTTAGTCGCTTCGGTTCTGCAATCTGCACTGCAATAAATTTGATAAGTAACTTTTGCTTTAAAGTAAGACTCACATCTACTGCACTGTTTCACTGAATCCCTCCAGAGATTTTATCTTTACTACCCCTGGCTCTGAAGTTGCACAAACTGCCTTTACTGGGCAATTCTTACATATTTTTGAGTTTACACGATAGTTTTTTTGCGGTAACTGCTGATCTTTCCAAGACTTGTGAACAGTACGCATCCAGTCAAATGTATTGTCAATCCATTCTTTATATTTTGGAGTTACTTCAATTGGAAATACCAACAGGTCGTGATTGTTTTTATTTTCATAAATTAGAACACCTTTTGATTTTTTTAAAACCTTCATATAAATAATTAATTGTTTTACATGATACTCTGCTGGCTCATTTTTAATTTTATAATTTTCAAATGCTTCGGATTTCATTGTTTTTATTTCGCCAATAATATCTTCATCGTTCATAGCTATCATAGCATCGCCCCAGCCAAAAATTGGTGGGTCATCATTTACCACTTTGAATTCTGTAGTTGGGTTATTATCATCATCTAGATATTCTTTTGCTACTCCAGAATCTAACATAGCCTGCTGAATTCTGTCATGTGATTTAGTTCCAGCAGTCATATTTGCTATGTCATATGGAGTATTATTACTTTCAAATATATTTCCTTCAAATGCAAGATACCAATATCTTGGACATTCTCCGTGCCCGTAGACTAGACTTGATGGAGCAAAAGTCTTTTTCTTAGTATACTTAGGCTCTTGCTTTGCTATATACCCATTATTAATTTTTTGTATAAGGGCAGCAGAATCAAGTATGTGAGATGTATCCTCAGCTTTTTTCATCATTTGCTTTATCAAATTTTTAGTCATCGTAATCCTTTTTTATCTATTATATCAGTTATCGGATTATGTATTTAAGAGCAGATACAAGATCGTTTATGGCTTCCGCTGCCGTATAGTATATATTTTTTTTGCTTCTGTCTGACTTATCCACATTAGTCATCCACGTTGCTTTAAATGCCATCTTAGCTGCTATAGCCTGAAGTCTAACTATTTCCAAAGTTGCAACATTAAGCGGTATATCTGGCTTAATAATAATTTTAGCAATAAATGTTAGTGCAGCAGTCAGTTCTTCATCCTGCATATAATCTGCTATTTCGGATAAGCCATTAACCATCTCTATAGTTGTTTTATTTTGTTCTTTCTGTTCCATGTTCACCACCCAATGTTAGTTGATCTAATAAATCAAACTCTATTATAGCAAGACGAGTTTTTTTGTTTCCTTCCCCAAGTATTACAACTATGGCTGGAGATTTATCTGTACCAGCTTTTATGGAGTCAGTAACAGCCTTTGCCCAAACATCTTGATTTATAGTAAAAGATTTTGATGTTTCTTTAAAGTCAACAATAAAATTTCTCCAAGTAGCATCACCCTTTTTATTATTACGTCCAGAGTTTTTATGTTGTTGAGCATTGATTCTTTTGGATTCATTTTTTTCAGACATTATTTTATCCAAGCCCATACTTGATCATGAACTGTTATCTTAGAATTATCATTTATATCTTGTTTAAAGAATAAAATAATATCTTTAATCATATCCCAGTCATGTCCACACATAATTCCACCAGTTTTTAGTTTTCTATACCATGCTGCCATATCTTGTAAAACTGCACTGTATGTAGTTGGGCAGTCCCAAAAAATAAAGTTTAAAGAATTATCTTCAAATTTATGTGATGCATTAATACTTGTATCCTCTATAATTTCTATTTTATCTGATACCCCTGAAAATTTTATATTATGCATAGCAAGATTTCTTGCATAGTCAGACTCTTTTTCTCCATATGAAATATTTTCTATTTCATTTACGCCAGGTGTGTACGGATCTATTCCGTAAATCTTAGACACATTGTCACATTTTTGAGCTATCATACAAGATGTTTGTGCATAAAAAAGTCCTAACTCAACACCAACAGAATTCTCTGGCAAATAGAGTCCAAAAAGATGTATTAGGCTTTGACCATTAATATCTTTACTATTAAAATTATATATACTATCTAATTTGTTCATTTATAAAATCCTTTTTTCTTTTTATTATTAGAGCCTTTGATAAATGTTTTTTACTACACATCCATGTAAGCTCAAAACTTTCTTTCCATAATCTTAAAGATGACACCTCTTCTTTACACGTATGGCAAATAAATTTACCTGAGTATATAGAAAATCTTGAATCAGCCATTTGCAAGTTTGGTCTTTAACATGTCCTGTAAATCCAAATCCTCTCGCACTCTATTAATAAGACCTTCACGGCCTTGTACTTTTGTACCATCTTCTAGTTGATACCAAGCTCCAGTTCTACTTATATACCCAGCTAATTCTGCTGTATCAACAAGATCGCCAACAGTGTCAATCCCAAGATTGTCCCCTCTAAAATAAAAATCATATTCGCCATTTTGAAAAGCAGGCGATGTTTTAGAAAATTGCAACTCCCAACGAACCTTTCTACCAATCTTTTCTTCAATAAGTTTGTCTCCAACATGTATTTTTCCTTTAATTGCTTGATTATCTGATTCTGAAGAAAACAACTTAATAACGGTTGAAGAATAAAATTTAGTAGCTTGTCCACCTGTTGGTTGTTGACTTGTATACATTGCACTAATATTATTACGAGATTGACTAATCAATACAAATAATGTTGGCTTTACCTTATTGTTTGCATAATTAATCATCTTCCATGCATTGCTAAAGTCACGTGACTCTGCACCAATTTGCTTAGTATTCTCCAATTGCTTTAATTCTTCAGAATCTTTTTCAAAATAAATAGCGGGCAATAATGAAGTAATTGAATCAACTACAATTAAATCTACACCAGCCTCCATTAAATTAATTCCTACATCAACCATCTCATTAATAGTTCTTGCTTGAGAAACAATCAACTTTGATGTATCTACTCCAAGTTTTTCTGCCCAATTTTTGTCATATGACATTTCTGCATCAATCCATGCACATACCTTTCCCTCTTTTTGTGCAAGACCAATCATTTGTAAACATAAAGATGATTTAGCGCTTGACTTACTTCCCCAAATAAGGACCTGTCTGCCATATGGAAGACCACCGTTTAAAGCACGATTAAGTCCAAAACTAGGGGTTGCTGCATACTCAGTCTTGGGAACTGAATCTCCTACTAAAATACTTTTTCGTAACTTTGGATTTAACTGAGCTAATACTTGTTCAACAGTAACTGTCATTAAAATCTTACCCCATGCTTTTCTGGTCTAGTTAAATTAAACTTTGTTTTTTCCTCAAATGCATGGTCTAAAGAAATCTTGGTATATCCTGCTTCAACCATTCCTGCATAAAGATCAAGTGTACGAATCATAATGTCTGCAAACTCTTTTGCAATTTCTTCTTCGCCTTTATCTTTACGAACTGCTTCAAGAACCTCAACAACTTCTGAAACAATCATCATTAGTTGCTTTGATACAAAAATATCATCAACATCTTGATCCCAAAATCCTTTTTCAACTGCAACCTTATGTAGTTCTTCTGCTAATTCATCAAACATTTATTACATCCTCCATTATTACTGTGCCATCTTTTGTTTTGCCAAACTCAAATTTATAAATATTGCCAGCCTCTACACTCATGTATGCTTTGGGGAAAGCAGTTGGAAATACTGTTACTGCATGTAACTCTCTTCCAGCATCTGCTAAAGTTAAAGAGGCCATCTTTTTGCCAGCCTTTGTTATTCTTGGCTTAAATGAAACTACAAACATTTCATCATCTTTATATGGAAGCATCTTATAGTTTAAGAACTTAATAAGTGGATCCTTAGATTCTTTTATTTCATCTACAGGTATTGAACTAACAACACGATTATCATTAGCCAAAATGATATACGTGCGACCAGCCTCGATAACGGTATTCTCTTCATCAAATATGCCCACACTTCCAGTTTTATCTAACAACTCTACCCTTGACCATCCTTTAGACCTTTTAATTGATTTTACCATACCCATTAAAATGAATGCACCTTTTTCTTCATACTCTTCAATATCATTAATATATGCATGATAATGTTGTGGCACAGATATATTAAATTCAGGTAGGTTCAGGTACTCATAAAGATTTTCTTTTACCTTTTCTGAATCTGCTGTATTGTCTTGAAACGTTAAAGCTCCAATTGCATTCATTGCCTGTAATGCACGAGAGTTTACTCCATTTCCTTTTGTAAATGTAAACTCTTCAACTTCTGCAAAAGACTTAAAAGGTCTTGCCGATATATATCGTTCTGCAATTTTATCAGAGATAAACTTAATTGCGGAGAGTCCAAATCTGATACCTTTGCCCTCAATTTTAAAATCAATATCCGAATCATTAATGTGAGGTAGCTTAATGCTAATCCCCATTCTTTTCGCTTCAATAAGATATTCAGTTCGTGCATCTTTATCCTTTTCATTTTTTAAAAGCGCAAACATAAACTCAATTGGATAGTGGTATTTTAGCCATGCCGTCCAATACGAGAGCGTAGAATAAGCAACCGCATGAGACTTGTTGAACGAATATCCCGCATGTGCTTCAAAGTCATGCCATAAATCCAAAGCATCGTTAGGAGCAATATACTTAGAAGCACCCTTAATAAACTTGTCTTTAAACTGATCAAATTCTTTTGCATCTTTCTTCTTTCCAATAATCTTGCGAACCTTATCAGCTTCGGCCATGGTCATTCCACCAAGCTCAACGCAAGCCTGCATAACCTGCTCCTGATAAAGAATACATCCATAAGTTTCTTGTGTAAACGGCTTAATAACCTGATGCGTATAAGAAATATTTTGACGACCATGCTTACGAGCAATATAGTCTTTTCCAATAGTATTCATAGCACCTGGTCGAACAAGAGCATTTGATGCAGCAAGCTCTGATAAATTTTTAACACCCATCTTAATTAATAGATTTGTATATGGGGTTGCTTCACATTGGAATACACCTTTTGTATACCCATCAGAAAGCATTTGATAAACATTCTTATCTTCCATATCGATTTTAAGCAAGTCTATTTTCTTGCCGTGCCTATTTTCAATAATATCAATAGTATCTTTAAGAACACTTAAAGTTTTTAAACCAAGTGCATCTATCTTGATTAATCCAATTCTTTCAGCTTCTTCCATATCTACGGCTACAACTGGAATACGTTCATCAGCTCCAGTTACATTTCTAGTTTCTAGTGGAGCATACTTAAATATTGGTTCTTTACTTGTTACAACACCCGCTGCGTGAATTCCTGTTCCACGAATACGACCACGTAGTTGGTCTCCAAGTGCAACAACTTCTGGATATTTTTCACGAAACCAGTCTGCATTCTTTGATGTACAAAAATCATCCCAAGTATCTACAGTTTTTAATACTTTGTTTACATCTGACAAAGGAATATTAAGTGAGCGAGCAACATCTCGTACAACACCTTTATCTTTAAATTGTAAAAAAGTAGCAATAGATGCAACATGACGATATTGCTTAACTAAATAATCTTTTACTTCATCACGACGTGAATCCTGAATATCTGAATCAATATCTGGAAAATCATTACGCTCAGGGTTAATAAAACGGAAAAACAATAATCCGTGCTTGATTGGATCAATGTCTGTAATGCCAATTGCATAACATAATAAAGAGCCAGCCGAGGATCCACGGCCTGGACCGACCATAATTCCTTCTTTTTTTGCCCAATTCAACATGTTACGAACAACCAAGAAGTAAGGTTCAAAATTCTTTTCTGAAATAATTTTTAATTCTTCGTCAAGTCGATTTAGATATTCTTCATTTGTATCTAGTCCACGCTCTTTTAATCCATCTAGAGCAAGCTTCTTTAGCTCATTACCTGGATTTCTATATTGAACTGGTAGTAGATTTAGACCAGACTTAATGTCATAATCTTCTATTTTGTTATATATATCCATAGTACTTTCAAACATTTCTTCATTATCTATACCCTGCTTTGCCATGGCAGCCTTCATCTCTTCATATGAAAGAAGATGAATATCAAATGAACGGAAAGACATTTGACGATCTGACCCATACAAATAATCTAGACGATCCATCATATCTTTGTACTTTTTTGATTTATCATACGTAACATCTTTTTGCAATTTTGCATGGGTATTTAGAATAAGCATTAGTTCTTGTATTTCTTTTTGACTTGTATCAGAATGATGGCAGTCTGGAGTAACTACAATTTTTACACCCATAGACTTAGCCAAATCAATTAACCCTTTATTAACTTTCTCAGGGTTATGTGGCATTACTTCAATATAATAATCATCTTTAAAAGTGTCTTTAAACCATTGAATATGTTTCTTGGCAGTAGCAAGTTCATCTAGCTCTACCGCCTTCGCAATCCAGCCACTGAGGCAGGCAGAAGTTACAATAAGTCCTTCTTTGTATTTTTCTAATGTTGAAAAATCAAACCTTGGCTTACTAAAAAATCCATCTGTCCAAGCAATTTCATTAATTTTATTAAGATTTTCTAGACCTTGTTGGCTCTTAGCAAGAAGAACTATATGATGATAATTTTGATCAAGAGGATCAGTGCGATCTGCCTTTGCTCTCTTATCAGCCATATCTGTTGTCATATATCCTTCTATGCCAAGGATAGGCTTAATGCCAGCATCCTTAGCAGCACGATACATTTCACGATGCCCAGACAAGGTTCCGTGATCTGTTATAGCAATTCCTGGCATACCAAGCTCAACTGCCCTACTTACATATTCTTGTGGGGTAGCTACGCCATCCATCAAAGAATAATGTGTGTGAACATGCAATCCAATATAGTTCATTAATCAAACTTCTTTCTATGCCAAAAAAATTTTTTATATCCATTTGTAAAAGCAGACGTTAACTTATTAATAATTTTTACATATGCATAATGGTCATTTTCAATAATGTGAGAAGAAAAATCCTCTCTCTTAAATGGAATAATCTGAACTAATGGGGTTCCAGCTTTTATTGTTCCAGTAAATCCATCTTTCACCCAAAAATTATATGCCTCTCTTGCTGGGAATGTATCTGTATCAATAACTCCAGAAATTGCTAGTAGTGGTAAATCGTATCTATGAGATGGCTGAGTTACAAAAATACTATAGTCTGGATCTGTTTTTATTCCCCAAAGAAGATTAATTCTAATAACTGTTTTACAGTATCCTTCTGGAACATAAAAATTAGAAATAGCATTATTATTTGTTAAACCAACATACTCAGTGGCATTATTGTTGGTATCGTTATACATTGCAGTTTTATGATAAAACTTAACAATGTCTTTGCTTGATGTATCTATATGTATGTCATATGGCAAATATAATGTATAACCAAAATTCATACTGTCACTAATCGCTGGACAGTTTCTAACAGTAGAAAAATCTCTTAAATTTTGATTAGATAATTCTTCTGCTATTGTATGATATCTTGGCATATCTTTCCACCACGAAGGTTTTGGAACTTGATGAGAGGCTGTGGGCTGTGTATCGGAAGTACACAAGCTATCCTCTAGCCTTTCAAAATATATATTTGCCATATGACTACTTATTACCAGTCTATGTTTGTTGCTGTTGTAGATGGAGTATCAAATCCAAAATAAAATGCTTCTTGTTCTGGATATGGAACTTCACGAACTACCTTTTCTAAGTTAAAGAATTCTTCATTCTGCCACTTAAATGGTTCTGAATCTGGACTAGATGGAATCAATGTATAGTTTGTTTCAGTTCCCTGTCCATTTCTTTTTAGCTTCCAAACTAAATTAGATATGCTTCCTGTTTCAAGGGCATATTCACGAATTGTATTAAATGCTGATTGCTTACTGATACCCTGTGACCATACTGCAACATATGGATCTTCTGTACCATCGTCAACAAGTACATTTGTATAAAAACGAAGACGTGCTCTCCAGCCACTCTTTGGTTCTTTACGAGCCATCTCGCAACCAAAGCAACGACCTTCGGATTCTTGAGTACATGCTGCTTTGCGCTTATAATCTTTTGGATTTGTATGTTCTGAAACCACAACTGCTAGACCACGATCTTCGTTATAATTAGCAGAATCAGAGTCCAGTTCATTAACAAAACGAATCTTTGCTGCTTGTCCGTCAGCTAGTTTTACCCAACGAACCTTTGTTCCTGTGCTTTCGTATTTTGGTTTTTCGACTAGGGCGTTAATATTTTTTAGTCCCTTTACAATAGTCATTTTTTCTCCTTATTTTTTATACTATAGTATTATATTAAAGTGCTTTAGTATTG
>B570J29583_1000005_pt1 | contig 59557 bp, 93 predicted proteins | sample LakMenEpi13Jul12_FD_29583 | JGI IMG/M metagenome (IMG submission 29583)
TTCGATCCCCTTTTTCCTGCTTGAAAGGCAGGCGTCCTAGCCACTAGACGAATGGGCGGTATTGGCTCGGCGAGTTGGACTCGAACCAACCTTCATCTCGGTTAACAGCCGAGTGCGATCACCAGGATTGCTATCGCCGAATATTACTCTATTGAGAGATGCACCCTAAGCGTATATGGTTCAAGGCCATATCTTTAGGCTTATAAGGATGCACCCATCAATAAAGTAATTGGAGGTGCCGATGGGACTCGAACCCACATAAAACGGTTTTGCAGACCGCCCCGTAACCAGTTCCGGGCACGGCACCTCAGTTATAACCCTATTCACAATGTCAAACAGCGGTAGCTAGGCAATCTTATACTCCTTGAACTTACGCTGAATAGATACAGCGCCAGTTGCCTTCAAGCGAGCATAATCTCGGAATGCCGAGCCGTCTTTATTATGATACTCTTTGCGGTAGTTAATCCGACCGTTAGGATCGGATGCCTCTACCACCCAGTAGTAGTCACGCTTTACGGTTTCGTCTTTCATCCGTACCTCGTTTCTGTCATCGTTCGCATACTATATAGCACACAAAACGCATAGTCAAGAACTTTTTTCGAAAAAAAGTGCGTCAGGTTGTCGCACCGTGTCCTTGACTTCTACCCTCTCGTCTCACTGTTCGCATACCATACCACAAGGAATCGCTTGGGTCAAGAACTTTTTTCAAAAATCTGATGCGACAGTTTGACGCACCCTTAGTCTATTGATTTTGTAGAATGTTTACATACCACTCGACAAGACCTTCATCGTTTCGCAAATGATCTTGCCATTGCTTCTCGGACATCTGTCCAGACCTATAACACTGTAGAAGCAACTCAAACTTTTCCATCACATGCTCCAAAGTTGGTAGGGGTGCCAGGTAACGCTCCTGGTCGAGAACGGTAATCGGCCGCTAAAGGGTTTATAAGTCCCTCTTGTGTCTTACACCCACCCCCATAAAATGGCGGTCCCAGAAGGATTCGAACCTTCAACCTACCGCTTAGAAGGCGGTTGCTCTATCCTGTTGAGCTATGGAACCAAATCTCTATTGTCTGAATAGTATATAGCACACAAAACGGAAAGTCAAGAACTTTTTTTGATTTTTTTTTTCACTTTTTTGGAATCTATTCCGCAAACTCTGCCAAGAATGCCTCATTTATATCACCTTTGGAGACCTTTGTCAAGACAAATCTTGGAGTGAATCCAGCAAAGCCTCCGCCGTTCGACCAGAAGTTACTCCATTCCTTGGCATCGTCCTCAAAGAAAAACTCCGCAACAACCTGTGCGGTTGCCTTTTCAAAGACATACCAAATCAGTTCTTCGTTTTCATTGAACTCATGGTAATATGTATAATGTCGGCTCATACCTTTAGTCCTCTAAACTTGCTGGTTTTGTCTGTCTTGCTTCTATCAAAAACTGGTCTCTCTGGTTCTTCCTGTCCAGAGTCCGCCAAGTCTTGTGCCGATGCTTCAACATCATATAGTTTCATTCTTGCTCTGTCAACCCCTATCACAAATCTTTTGTTTATGCCTGGATCATTGTATCGGTTCTTTAGCTGCTTCACCATAATCTGATTTAGTTGTGACAGTTGTTCCGTTACGACAAGAGCAAAGAAGAAGTCGGCCGTAGCGGGAAGACCGAATGACTCGGAAGTATCTTCCATACCTGGATCAGAACTTGTGTATCCGCTTCTGGTCAACTGTGTGGCAGACCAGATTGGAACATTGAACTCTACCGCTAGACCTCGAAGCTCTTCGGCAATCGCTTTAACGTAGGTATAACTATTAACACCATTACCAGGCTTGATACGGGATGACGCACAAATATTGAGATAGTCGACCATGATAACATCTGGTACGAATCCTTTCTTGAGGTTTAGTTCGTTCAACAAGGAACGAAAGTGGATAGTTGATGCCGTTGCCGTGGCATACTCTTTGATAATCAGTTTACCGTTTGTCTTTTGCTTTAGTGTATCAATTCTCTTATCATACAAATCTTTTGGTAATGCTTGTAAATCATCAAATGTAATGTTCATTAGATTGGCGTCGATACGCTTGGCAACTTCTTCTTCGGCCAACTCTAATGTGATATAAAGAACGTTCTTGCCCATAGCAAGATAACTAGCAGAAAAATGACAAAGAGTAAGAGATTTACCACCGCCGACACCACCCATAACAACATTGAGAGTTTTTCTCGGAACGCCATTCTTTGTAATCTTATTGAATAAATCCAAATCAAACCGCAAGCGTTCTTCCACACGGTGATAATGTTCATATCGTTCTACAGCATTTTCAAGATAATCGTGACCAACATTCGGATCGAAAGATATAGCCAGAGCGTCAGACAACAAAGTAGGTATAGCGCCCTTAGATAGTTTTCCCTTCCCATTCATAATCTCCAGTGATTGTGTAATGGCATTGTAGATTGCTTTCTCTTGACAAAACTTTTCGGTGTTGTCCAAAAGCCAATCTTCGTTTGTTTGATTTGTATCATCTTTGAGTTGTTTTAGTGTCTCTTGGATATTCTTTACAGTATCGTCAGTCGAACCACGAATATTGTCCACCTCAATGGACAATGCATCAAAAGTTGGTTGCTGATTATACTTGAGAATGAAGTCGGCCACTTCTTTGAAAAGTAGCCGATCTTCACCATTAGAGAAATAATCCTCTTTGAGGAAGGGTAGAACCTTCCTCGTAAAGGACTCATTCTTGATTAGATTTTTCAGTATCGTTTGTTCGAGTCTCAATGTTCATCCCATTCTCTGCTTCCGATGCATCCAATAACAGTGTATTGAGAATTAGACCTAATACAGTATTGAACTTCTCATTCTTTCGCAAGGTCATCATTGACAAATCGTTTGTCTTGATAATCTCATAATCATATTGGAGTTTCGGCGTGCCATCTTCTTCCATCTTGAATTTGACAACTGTATAACGATAGCACACTCCAGCGAATGGGTCAAGCATTAATTCAATTGGGCATGTAGAACCTTCTTGTTTTTCGTCAAAAAGGTCATCTCTAAATCGAAAGTCAGTTCCCATTTCCATCTTCTGTCTCCACTTCTACATTATATTTGCCATACATGAAATCTGCCTGACAACCTTCATTGATAGCATCTAGTATTTCAGGTGTAAAGAACTTCTCTGGGTTCTTCTTGATCTGGCTTTCGAATGCCTTTGATCCATCAGGAAACTCATACTTGTTTGAAATCTTCTTGACGATGCCATAGCGTTCTGCCAAATCAAGCAGACCATAATACTTGTCTAGACCTGCCTGATAGTTTAGCCAAGTCTCAACTTTCTTATCTTCAATAGTCATACGAGACTTCTTTAGATGTGCGGTAATAACTGCACCAGTTCTGCCATTGTCATCGTCTAGTGCCTTATCTTTCTTCTTTGATAGGAAGATAATTGTAGATGCGGCATACTCTAGACCAGAACCACCACCCATCTTCTTCATTGGCACATAAGATCCAACAACATCATAAACGTGATTGGTGACGATTAGTGGAACCTTAGCCTTACCGAGTTTCAATGTAAGAACACGGAAGGCACCTCGAACCAATTGGGCTCTGGTCATGTCTCTTGTGTCTTTACCGTCAGCAATATCTGCCATTTCTTTATCTGTAGAAAGATTGCCAAGAGAATCCAGAACAAAAAGCATCGGTGGCTTTTCTTTGCCATCAAGATACTTGTCCAGAATCTTTACTGCCTGCGTTCTAAACTCCTGCACAGTAGCCACAGGAACAATGCCAACACGCCTTGCGTCAATGCCACGATCAACAATGAATTGTCTGGAGATAGCGGACTCGGACTCAAAGTAAAATACAAAGCCATTTGCGTTGTCCTCTAGAAACTGCTTTACCACATTCAATGCGTAAAAGGTCTTACCAACAGAAGGCTCACCAGCAAATGCTGTAACCTTGTTCTGTGGTAGACCTCCATAGATTGAACCAGATAGCAAGGCATTCATAGCATAGCTGCCTGTGCCAATGAATCCTGACACATCACCAGCGGCAACACCATCATCAACAATGCCTGCATACTCGTTATCGATTTCTGATAATAGATTACTAAAAATATCTGACATATAGAATCTCCTTTTTGTCAGTTAGTAGGCAACAATCTCGTTACGCTACTTCTTTGAAATAGTTTTGTAACTCCTCACTCATTTCCTTTAGAACATGACCACCTACGCCAATACGGATGACATTACAAAGTTCCACCATATTTTCGGATGTGATCTTTTCGTCAGGCTTGAACTCATAAAGTTTACCCGGCGAATACCTATTGTCTTCTGTCATGAAAAGAAGTCCTCCAAACTTGATGTTCGTTCTGTTTTCCAATCAATAGCATCCAAAATGATCTTGAGTGGTTCGAGGAACGATTTCTCGAATTGCGTATTATAGTCGATATACTTGTGTAAGTCAAACTCTTTAGGTATATCTCCTTGTGGAAATGCAATCACATTTGATTGCACTGTGTTTGGTTCTTTCAGAAACACAAACTTGATCTTCTCACCACCTTTGATTAGTTGATACTTATTAGTAAGTTTATGAGTAGATAGAAAGTGATTGTATATGAGAGAACCACGAACATGGATAGGACAACCGGATCCATATATGCTTTTCTTGTCTGAATACTTATCCAGTCCATTGACGCCACGAGGAAATGCAATGTCCGCCAAAGGCAGAGTTTCAAATTCACTACGGAAAGTTTGAATGAAAGTTTGGATAGCTTCTTCATTTGCGTCAAAGATAACATCAATGGATTCTCTTAGTTTGTCTCTACATGCGGTCGGTGTCGATGACTTAATCATCTCTAGACCCATAACCTTCTTCTTGGGTTTGGCATACTGCACACCCTCGGAGTTATGGACATTTAGAATGTATCGCTTCTTGGCAGTCCAGATTGCTTTGTCTGCCAAGACCTCTCGCTTCATGACAATCTTTTGCTGAAAGACGTTAGTGTATTCGCCAAGCTCTCCGCAAGCCTTATCAATAACAGGTTGCAATTTACTTTCGCATACTCTGTCCATGAAAGCGATGGCTTTTGCAGTATCCTTAACATCGCCACGCAACGTCTGGCATACCACATCCTTAAGTGCAAGGTAAACTGAATCAGTATCGACTGCAATAACATAATCGCTCTCCGTTTTCAGTAGTTTGTTGAGATAGTTATTAAGTGATCTTTCGATCCAGCGTATTGACAATTGGCTCGTAGTCGTGATTGCAATCGCATTTCGTAAATCGAAAAACCGAAAATACTGTGAACCCATCGCACCGTATAGCGAGTTGAGCGATACTTTTTTGGAGAGTTGCAGGTTGTTGTATTTTGCAATGGTCTTTTTAAGTTCTTTCTTCTTTGCTTCGTCGATTTCATTTTCATATTGTGCTTGTGCATCCAACATTGCCTTCTTGTATATCTTACGATCAGCGAACATCTTTTCAACCATTTCAGCCATGAAGCCTTGCTTGTCACGGCGATAGAACTGACCGTTAGCAGCCAAACAAACGTTCTCTTCCTTTAGACATGATGTATCAATAGACTTATTAAGAAGGCCATCAACAGTGACATTAGCGGATATAATAGACCGCATACAATCGCTATAAGCACTAGGTTCGATAATCGTCTCAGGAGAGATATTGGTCCCCATAATAACAGACGGATACTCTGAGTTAACATCAAAACTAGCCACCCAATCATGGAAACCAGTAATAGGGTCTTTAACATAAGCGCCAACATAGGCAGCCTCCTTTTCGTGTCTTTCAATAGGAGGGACGACCACGTTTTTCGCCTTCAAATGATTAAAGCAAATAACGTCCCACATACGGACTTGTGCGAACACGTCCTCGTAGTTACATTTGTTATCATATGAAAGAGTTAGAGCAAGTTCAATAAACTTGTGCTTTTCATCAAGTCGGTTCACAAGATCAACGTCTTTGATGTTATAGTCAATGAACTTCTGATAATCTTCCTTGTAGAGATTATGAAGTGAACCAAATTCTTCATATGATAGTTTACGCTCACCTAGCTCAACATTCGCAATGTTGTCTAGACGATAGCTTTCTTGCGATTTGCCATCAGGAGCATATTTCTTATATAGTGCCATTAGGTCCAGAGTAGCCACACCAAGAATGGAATAACCCTGTCCCTTACGATTCATGCCAAGATCCAGTGTCTTGGCATTGATAACGTTCCATGGCGAAAGTTTCTTTACTTCATCACCATACAGTTTAGAAATACGATTTACAAGATAAGGAATATCGAACTGTTCTACGTTCCAACCTGTAATGATATCCGGATGATCCTGTTGCCACCAGCCAAGAAACATGCTAACAAGTTGAAACTCGTCGGCACATCTATAATACACCACATCATGGCGCTTGGTGTTATATGGACCTGTTCCAAATGTATGGAAGACGCCATCAACCAATACCGTGATTGCTGTCAACGGTTCATTGGCGAGTTCTGGTTCTGGAAAGCCATTCTCGGAGCCAACTTCGATATCGATATTGGCTATACGGATTTGCGAGGCGTCCCAGTCAATCGTACCAGGAAACTCGTCGGCGATGAAACAATAATGATATTTCTGATTGCCATAAACCTTGAAGTTATCCACACCTTCATACTGTTTTACGAAATCTCGGCACTCTCGGATGTTGCCTGGTTTTATAGGTGCGACATACTCACCGTAAATGGTGGTATACTTGATAGGCTTATTCGCAGCGACGAACAAGGTGGGGTTGTAATCCACCTTGTGTCGCACACGACGACCGTTTTCGATTCCACGGTATAGGATTTTGCCACCCCATACCTCAACGCTCGTATAAAGTTTTTTCATTAAGGCTTAATAATCTCTGATCTTGGAAGGACTAGACCACCAAACATAGAGGTATACTGATTGACAAACTCATTGATTGGTGCAGCGATATATGTAACATGATGACGATTGATTGTCAAGTGTTTATCGTCAGTCCACTGTGTATAAGGACCGAATGCCACCTTTGGATTGTTCTGATCCGCAGTTGGAATAACAACGATGCGAACCGGATTCTTTACCGTGATAGTGGTCTCTGTCTCGCTGATAAGTTCTCCAATGAACTCCTCGCCAGTCATCATGTGAACAAGTTTTAGATTTTCTGTCTTAGCCATTAGTCAACAATCTCCATCAAAAGGTCGTAAACACCGACCGTTACCCACTTCTCTGGAATTAGAGTAGTGCGATTACCATTCTCATTCACGAATGAATAAGAGTTATCAAGATCCATAATCTTGACAATTCGTTCCCACTTGCCATCAAAGGCACGCTGCTTGAATGCAGTCTCTAGGACGTGCATGTTGCTTTCACTTGAAGGTACCATGTTATTCTCCTTTTACTGAACACCCATCAATGACAATTCAGCTAACAACTCGTTGTTTCTAATTTTTAGCAATTCTTTATTTGCAGTATGATTCGTTTCTTCTCTCAACATAGCAATATCTGTCTGAACCTTACATTTCAATTCATGTTCGTTACCATTATCATCAACAAGATAATATCTTTCTAGAATGTGCATACCATATTCTCCTTAGTCCCACAGGTTCTGATAATACTTTCCGAATAGTCGGAAGCCGTTCTGAATGCGTTCATTATAACGCTTCATGCCTTCATAGTCAACCCAATAATCAGGATTAGTTTGTTCTAGTTTGAAACAATCCTTAGAGGCATCTACGTGTCGATGTATTTTAAATCCATCTTCTTCACAAGGCACTGGAATTTCTACATAATTAGGAGTGCCATGATAGAACTGTTCCTGCCAGTTTTCATAAGGAATAAGTTCCTGCTCAAATGTCCAAATCATTTCATTGAGAACCCATTCCCACTTATAGTGAACCCAGTTGTCACCCATATCCCAACCATTTTCATCAACCTTGGGATCACTATAACGCATATGTGGAGGAAGATCCTCGTCATCAACCATAGGAGAACCATGCTTGGTATCTCTTAGCTGCTTGAGCATAGGTAGAATGATGTGGGCAAGAGTATTGTCCATATTCCAAGTATCATATGGATCAATACGAACCTTAATGGTGCGTTCACCACGAATTTTATAAATCCAGTCGCAGATATTGGTAAGCCAAGTCTGGGCTAGCCAATCACCTAGTCTATCCTTCTGGTCGTCGTTTAGAAATGTAACCCATTCAGCAATCTGATATGGTCCATACCAATTCTTATACGGCCCGATTTTTACTCTCATTTGTAAATAGCCTTTCCTGCTTCAATAAGTTCATTGACAGACTTCAAAGCATCTTCTCTTGAATTATACGTTGCAATCCATCTCCAACTAGGAAAGATAAGAACCCATTCACGAACACAAACTTTCCAGTAAAGTTTTCCTGCTCTAAAAGAATCGGGTTCAGCACAAATTTTATATTTTTTCATCATACTTTTTTCTCCCATGCTCCATGAGTTGTGATCCAATCTTGAATACAATTTTCGTGATTGATTCTCGGATCACCATCACCAAACTTTTGAACCATCTTACATTCCCAATAATTCCAATAGTCGTATAGAATTTGTTGATCGGTGATTGTTATAGGTTCATCAACATTCTGTTCGTAGTATTGATACGTTTTCATAATGTTTCCTTATCTCAACTTTGATGGTATGGGCACAAGTCGCACAAACTACGGAACAACCGTGTTTCTCCATAATCTGTTGGACAGAAGGAACATCTCCTTCGTGATTGGTTAGAATTTGTTTGATTGTGTTGGATGATAGAGCGTTACAGGAACATAGAATCATTTCTTTCCTCGCATAGATATATAGTATAGCAGGACGCTCGGAGGTGTCAAGATGCCCACAATTCTTTTATCACTAATTACATCAGGTGCTTTGAAGTGGATTTCCATTTTGGTTCTTGTTTTTGGACTTGTTGGCGGTATGTATTCCAAACACAGGCAGATTGTTGATCAGGAAAAACAAATAGCTCTCCAACAGTATAACATCAAACAGTTGGAACAAACCGTAAAGGATCGTGATAGATATATCGGTGAAGTGGAAGACCTGTATAGAACAAGGTCGGAACGAATCAATGAACTTCTTCTGGAGAACAAGGAACTAGAAAAGAAACTAGAGGCAATCAATACACAAATTGATAAGCATGTTGGTGCTGGTCGTGACAAAGAGTCCTCACAGATATTGAAAGACACTATCAAGTCTCTTGGAGAAATGAAATGAAAAAGATTATTCTATTGGTAGCAGTAATACTACTGGCTTCTTGTAATGACACGAAGCAGGTTGTGAAATCATATCGTCATATGGTTGTGCATCCTGACGAGGCAATGTATTACTGTCCTGTTGTGAAACATTTTCCGAACTGGAACACTCTGACGGACAGTCAGGTTGCCAAGTTGATTGTTCAATTACATAAGAACAATTTGACATGTAAAAGCTCCATAGAAAGTATTCGTAAGTTTCTGAAAGACGCTGACGCTAGAGTGAAAAGGGCGGAGTAAATCCGCCCAATTCTTTATTCTTTTGGTGGCTCTGTCAATAGAGCAGTATGAACGGTTGTTACCTGTGTAATGAAACGCATTACAATCATGATAACACCGCTAACTGCGGTTGCTGCTGGAACGACCATGTTTTCTGGCACGCCCCAACCTAGTAGCAATCCATTCCAATCGACCATGCCGAGTTTTTCGGTTACCCATGGTAGAACAGATACAACTAGAGCCATTAGATATGTTTTATATGGAAACATCATATTCTCCTTTCGAAAGTAGACCCGAGGGTCCACTTCTATTTAGAGTTTAGTCAAGTTTAGCCCACTCTTTTAGTTTATTCATAAACGCTTCAAGCTGTTCTTTATCGTAGCAATGAACTTTATGATTTGCACCTTTATATGGTTCCCTAAAACCTTTATAGATTGTATTCTCCTTAGGACCATACTTGTTCACCATTTCAAACACTCTAGGCAGAATCCAATCATTGAATACTGATTCGTCCTTACGCTTATTCTCAACAGACCGATAAGGTTTGCCGGCAAGATAAGCACGGGCAAGAAATGTGGCACGATTTTCGTTCCGAACATCCCATACACGGTGATTATGAATAGACTGATACTTATACACAAGATTCAGCGGAAGAGCCTGACGACTGGACATCCAGCGAATTTGCTTTTTGAGTTTACGTTCCTCGTGCTTGATAACTTTTGCTTCTAGTCCGAGGTGCTTTGATTTAATCTTTAGTTCAATACTCATTTTGTTTCCTTTCTAATAACTGGTTCATAATGTGAATTAGGAAACAAGGGTGGTGATCTAGCAACCTACATAAAAACTTCTTTCATATTATTCTCCTTTTGTTGAATGGTGCCCCTAGTAGGACTTGAACCCACGTAAAGTCGTTTTAGAGACGACCGCATAACCACTCTGCCATAGGGGCACTAAACTATTTAGCCTGGAATCTGGTAGACTGCGGTGCCACAAGAGGGCTTGATAACGATAGAACCTTCCCAAGGACGAAGCCAACCACGATGCCAAGTTCCCTGGACACAATACATGCCACGATGAACAGGAACTGACCAGTCACCAGTGAACGGTGGATCCTGAACGGGATTGTAATAAGTGCCGTATGGATCGGCCATTGCAGCCGTGCTGAATAGTAGTGCAGTAACAACCAAAATCTTCTTCATAATAATCACCTTCTCTTACGCTAAGCCTGTACCGTCATGGTCAGGAATATCTTCATTGATAGAAATCTTATTTATACCAAACTCACCTTCTTTTATAATCTCGGCGAGAAACAATACTGCCTTCTGTAGTTTATCGCTATCATAGGAGGAACGAACTTTACCTTCCTCACGAAGATAAGAAGTTAGTAGGCAATAAGCCTCTGTGATGGCGCCAATACTAACCGTTGTCTTTACTTCTAGCATACATTTCTCCTTTTAGCATTTGAACTTTACTGTAGCATCCTTCCAGTCACCACCCATAGGAACTTGAGCCTTGACAGAATGCAACTGGCAAACACGAGGTTCTACCTTCATTTGATGGGTTTCGCATTCACCAGTATTTAGACAAATGCTTATGATAGCAAAGACCAACTCTTTCATAGTAACTCCTTATAGAAAAAACAATATAGAAACATATGCCAAACCAATGACAATGCCTAACATTGTGGGCCAATAAATCTTATCATTCACCTTGCGACTTGGCAACGGCTCGGTGGTAGTATCGCTCAAATATTGACAAACGATCCTCCTCCGAGTAGTCTTTGGGAATGGGTATACCTTTGCATTTTTGCCATACATCTTCTGCCATCTCCAACATAAACTTACGATCACGCTCCTTGCGTTCACTTTCCGCAAGCGTCTTTAGCGTTTCTTCGTGAATTTTATTTACAATTTTTAATGCGTCTTTAATCTTTGTTTGGGTCATAGAACTTATCCAATACTGCCATTACAATGAATGAAACAGAGGTGCCTAGAACAAACCAAAAGATCCAGTTTATTGCTAGTTCGCCAATTGATGAATACTCACCCATTTATTTAGACCTCTTCTTAGGACGCATTCTTTGATTGACCAGTCTGATATGAACCGACCATGTGCCGACAATCATTTCATTATATGGGCGGAGCCATGTCATATTAGAATGACGGCGATATACCAGAGGTCGACCCTCTCTATAAGGTTCATTGAAACAAATCATCTTACCACTCCGGTGCTGAGGATTTACCACGACTGAAAGTATATGTCACATCCGAACCATATGCTGGACAAATGAATATTCGTTCAGGAATACCATTTCTATCTTTCTCACCGCTTTCACCGCAAATGAAAAAGACCCCCTCAAGTTTCATAGGAAGGACGTTATGTCGAAGAAACTTACTCATAAGTTCCATACGGTCAGCGGCGTCCTGTATCAAACCCTGCAAAGGTTCTTCCACCGCAACATCACGCAACTTTTGGATTACTTCCTCATTAGATAGTTTTGTCATTATACCAATGGCTCCGGTGCTTTCCAAGTTTCGGTAATGGCATATTCATCAGGATAATAACCACTATCTTTCATAGCAAAGAGAATGGTTTCCGCCATAATCTTACTATAGGTAGAGGCCACGATATATCCTTCACTTACATTATATACGTGCCATGTAAATTCGCTATACGGCGAACGTTCAACATATGGTTTGATAATTTTACACTTGATCACTGTTGTATAGGTCATCTTACCACCTTGTTTAGTGCTTTGAGGTCATCGGATTCGGTCAGAACCTGAAGCCCGCCCTTGTTATAGAGCGGCATAACACGCTTGGCTTTATCAAGAATAGCCTTGCGAGTTTCTTCGTTTTCTTTATGTAGATTAGCCATCACGGAACGATTGGCCGTGGCATTTGCAGGTGCGTTACACACCTCTTGTAAAGATTTTTCGTGGTGTTTGGTAGAACGATCTACCTGCAATGAATTAGAATAATCAGATTTCCAAGACTTGTTAGCAGTCTTCTTTGCTTTAATCTGCTTGGGCGAAACACCCATCTTTACCAACCACGCATCATGCTCGGAACGGTCATGTTTGGTCTGCTTGCGCTTGCGAAGATTGGTCGTGGTATAATAGACGGGAAGAAGCGGCATAGAAATCTCCATTACTATTTTAGGGATTATATCAGAAGGAGATGATTTTGTCAACGCTTGCACATATCAAAAACTTCGTCATAATAGACTTCTTGAACATAAAGGCAATATCGATTGGGATCGAAAAAATTAGAAGCAAGCAAGGCATTCATATAATGATGGGCATCTTCTTCGGTATCAAAAGAATGAAGATTTAAGTAGTTGTCTTTTTGTTCATCTTCAAGAAAAACATGGAAATTTTTATTGTTGTCATACTCGGATTTCGTCAATTCTACGGTGCATTCAAATATAGACATTTAGGATCCTTTCATCGTTAGGATCAATATAGCATAAAGAAACCCTTATGTCAAGCAAAAAGGGTGCGACAAAACGTCGCACCCCAGTTTACATTCGTTTACATTTACCTTACTCGGTTAGGAGAGCGACGCCTTCCTTACCAACTAGAGAATGAACACGTCCTAGGATCTGTAGCACAACACCAAAGACACCTAGTGCCATCCATCCAAAGAATACGAAGCCCCAATGTAGCGGTGCCACAAATAGCTCTTCCATAAACCAGAATGTATGACCCCACTCATTGAGTCCAACGTTTGGAATAATCATGAATGGACCAATAGCAACAATCAGGAACGCAAGGCTATATCCCTGTGCGAAGTAAGGGATACGAGTGCGAGCATAGAAGAACGCACCAACTGCGATGATTGAATAGATTGGATAACTCATGTAGAACTCAATGATATGAGACGGAGTGAAGTCCGTATCACGAATGACTGTCATATGCCATGTACCATCCTGTTCGGTGAAGAAACTTGCTCCCCAATAGATAGCAACAGCATAAACAACCAACCACTGTACCAGAACAACTAGACGACGCATTTCCTCACGTGGAGTTACTGCGGCCCATGTGCGGGTTCTAGTCTTCCAAAGATAACCTGCAAGACCAAGACCTGAAACTAGTTCTAGTGGGATTTCTGTCCAGAGGATGGACATCCAGTATGTCTGGAACTCTGGTGCGAATGAATCAAGTCCAGCTCTCCAGCCGAATACCTGTTCATAGATGCGGACAATTAGGTAGAAAACATTTAGAAGGGCTAAGCCGATCCACATGCCTCTTAGGTCAACGACCTGTCTATCAACGCCGGTAGCCACAGCCGAAGCTGATCGATTTACAACGCTCATATAATCACTCCTATTTTTGATTACTGACCAGTATCCAGGATAGGATACCTGGTCAAGTATTTAGTGATCCTCATTGATCACTTGACAATAGTATGACACAGATTGCCGATGGAAAACAGTCAATCCTAGACAATCTGCTATCAATTTTCGTCACTCTATAACTTCTTCTTGAAACATTCTTCCTGGCAGAGTGGGTCCAGGTGCAGCGGCGCTTCCTGCCGTGCTTCTAGCGATACCATATCCAGTATTGTATCCAGAAGTCGCTCCTTCACTCCAACCAGGATTGCTCCATGAATAGGCTGGAGTAGAAGAAGGAGAACCATCGCTCAAAGAATGATATGGCTGTGCGAAACTATTTGCCGCACTAGCAACCGTGGGGAATACCACCATTGAGATTATCATCAAAGATTTCATCATACATCTTTAGTCCCTTTTGTCTCAATTATATTGTTGATAGCGTTGATAAGTTCTTCTTGAACTTTGCGTGGTGGAATATCATCTTTGTGTATAAAATTTACATGTTCAGAATATGCTATACCAGATAACAAAGATTCAAGTTCTGGATACTTATCTTTATTGTTCAGAATCATAGAAATAAGAATTGCATATGTCCTTGGTCCTATGTGTTCCTTCCATCCACTTACTCTGGTGGATCGAAGGCACCATTCTCCGGGTCCAGCTTCATGGTCTCTCGTTACAAAGAATATTTTTTCACTCATTAGTCTCTTTCCATTCAAGGACGTTTTTCATTCTGTAAAATCGTCTTATGCTCCCCAATAGTAGTTCGGCGGCTTCCAGAAAGACCAGGGAACTTTGGTATCACGCAACACCGCTGGTGATGTTTTGCGTTCATTCTTTTCTCTAATCTCTCGCCAGTTATCCTTAAGATAAGCAACTCGCTTACCATTCTCTACAACGATTTTGACTTCATTAGGATAATAGTATTCTGTCATCAGTCTGTTTCTCTTCACATTCAACTAAATCACACAAATCACGAACACATTTTACAACCAGATCCAGATTTTCTCCTTTCTCTATCCAATCAGCCATCGTTCTAGCGATACTCGCATCTATAGTAATACGTCCCCATCGTTTGTGGGCGGCATCAAGAAATCGTTCATAATTTTCTATAGATTCGTCACTATAATTCTCTCTTATGTTCCAGGCGGCACCATGATCGAACGTTTCACCAGTTTCTAATCTACAACCACAATAGGTACAAGAATATTTGGTAGATTGTCTGGTATTACCATATCGCTCTATCAATGCGTCATTTCCACAAAATGGACAAGGTTTCAGTTTCATATTTTATAATCCAATCTTTCGCTTCTTCTAAGGTTTGAAATCTAGCGGCGACAGTAGCAGCATCATATTTCGATGTTTGTTTTGCGACTATGATATAACCGCCTTCTAGTATTCTAGCGGACAAATATTTTTCATCATCTGTAGCGTAAACATGTTCTGTTATCTTTTTCATAGTTCGTATGTTCCTGGTACCATCCAATATGATGTTGCTGGATTTATATCTCTTTGTCTTTTTACAAACTTACGCATAAAATATCCTGTACCTTCATTGTCTATGATGTAAAGAATATAAAACATTACAGATCAGCCTTCATCAGAATTTCCGTGATTTTTATCAAAGATTATTTTCCAACCTTTGTATTGCCGTTCAGGCACCCATTCTTCCATACCATCTTTGCGAACACCTAAACAAACATAACCTGTTAGGTCAGGTAAGGCAGATTTCTTATAGAATTGGAATCCCCAACCCGTTCCATCTTCGTCAATTACTTGTCTCACCATAGTAAAATCACAAGATTTACTCATATTATAACTCCGCCTTCATCATCGACTGTGAACCGCAACGAATACGATATAACAAAAAGTTTGTTTCACGAATAATACGGTTCATAAAGTATTCTGCGGTATTGTGTCTGTCCTTATCGTCAGTAGCAAGGCAGATACGAATATGCGCCATACCAAGTAACACAAGACCAAACATCTTCATATAGTCATAAGATGCAGAACCGGCATTGTTTGGGTTAATCAAACCATTAGCAACCAGCCATTCTGTGGCCTGTTTCAATTCATTTAGAGAAGTTGTAACTGGCTGAACTATTGAATTGATGTCCTTGTCATAAGAACTGGTCAAGAATGCTTCACTGTCATTGAAGAAAGTCATAATAGCACGACCCATATCCTTTGGCAACTTACGACCAACCAAGTCTAGTGCCTGAATACCATTGGCACCTTCATAGATTTGGCAGATACGAGCGTCACGAACAATCTGTTCCATACCCCACTCTTTGATGTATCCATGACCACCGAAGACCTGTTGCGCTTTTACAGCATTCTCAAAACCATAATCCGTTAGAACACCTTTGAGAACTGGAGTTAGTAGACCAAGACGATCCTGTGCTTCTTGTGATTTATCATCGCAAAGCATTGCCGCTTCTAGAACAAGAAGTCGTCCAGCCTCATTGATACATTTGATATCCATAAGCATACGGCGAACGTCAGGATGTTCTATGATAGCAACAGACTTACCTTTGGGATCTGTAATCTTGGCACTCTGAATACGATCTTTGGCATAAGCAAGAGCATTTTGATAAGCCAACTCCGATTGTGATAGACCTTGAACAGCAACACCGAGACGTGCCTCATTCATCATAATGAACATGGCATTTAGACCTTTGCAGCGTTCGCCCACAAGAATACCGATAGCACCATCATAGTTCATAACGCAAGTAGGTGAACCATGAATGCCCATCTTTTCTTCAATAGAACCACAAGAGACATTGTTACGAATCTTCTCGTCACCGTCCATCCAAAACTTCGGCACAAGAAACATGCTAATGCCCTTGACGCCTTCTGGATCATCTTCAATACGTGCCAGAACAAGATGAACAATGTTATCTGCTAGATCATGCTCGCCACACGAAATGAAAATCTTTTGTCCTGTGATTCTATATCCACCGGCAGCATCGTCCTGGACAGCCTTAGTTCTAATCAAACCAAGGTCAGTTCCACAATGTGGTTCTGTCAGGTTCATGGTGCCTGTCCATTTACCAGATACCATCTTAGGAATGAACTCTGCTTTCTGATATTCGGAACCAACTTCTAGGAGTGCTTGAATATTTCCACGAGTAAGGCCAGGAAAAAGAGAGAAAGCCATGTTAGACGAGGATACAAACTCGTTGACCGCAGCCGCAAGTGTATAGGGTAGACCTTGGCCACCATATTGTTCAGGAACCGATAAACCAAGCCAACCACCTTCTTTGAATTTCTTCCAAGGTTCATGGAACTCTTCTGGAACAAGAACGAAGTATTTTTCTGCCACATATTGATGATGTTGACATCCATAATCTCCTGCTTGATTAGTAGGAGCAATAACTTCTTCGCATAGTTTTGCTGCTTCGGTTAGAATCGGCTCTGTAAGTTCATTGTCGAACTTTAGAACGTCACGAAGAAGAAACGTTGACGATTCTACTGGTGCTGTGTATTTCATTATGATAATCCTTCCAAAAAATCTTTATGATCTTCGGATCCCACCCATTCTTTTATATTATCATGCTTATGCATAAGGTCATAGTAAAATTGATAAGTATCTTTATGAACCCATTCCTCTACGCCATTAGCATGAGTTGTTAGATAAACTAAATCTGTCAAATCCGTTTTTTCATTATTTCTTTCGATACTAAACATAATAGTATGTTCCGAAGTATTGAAATTTGGCTTTTCACGTCTTACAAAAATGAAATCACTTTCTGGTTTCGTCTTTGTCATTTTCATTTTCTTCCTGCTCCAAATTCCGCATCATGTTGAGATATCTCTCGGTCATCGTTCTATCAAACTTCTTGTCATGGGAGTAATGAACCATCCACGACAAGTCTGCCTCAATCAGTGATTTTAGTTTTTCCCACTTATCCATTCTTCATACTTTCCAGTATATCATCCAACGTGTATTGTGGAGTAAAATCCAACTTGGTCTGAATGGAAGTCGTATCCGCTACGAGATACGCCACATCTCCTTCCCGACGAGGTGCGATATTTACCTTCATTTCACCATTATGTAGTATTTTATTCGTCTTGTCAACAACTTCCTTGACAGTATGTCCTTTCCCACTACCAACGTTAAATACCACACTTTCATTGTTCTGTTCCATATATCTGTAGGCTAGTGTATGGGCTCGGCAAATATCTTTCACATGGACATAATCTCTGATACAAGTTCCATCTCTTGTCGGCCAATCGTCACCATAAATCGTTGCTTCTTTGTTTCGTGCTAGTAGAGGAATCAAATGAGTTTCTGGATCATGTTCCTCATATAGATTGGCTTTTACATCCCTACCAGCGGCATTGAAGTACCGAAGTCGGGCTGTATTCATATCAGGAATTTCGGATAGTATCTGTTCGACCATTGCTTTTGTTTTAGCATAGACCGAATGAGGCTGCATAGGCATTTCTTCTGTTAGATGACCGAAGGCAGCATCCTTTCTTTCACCATAGACAGCCGCAGTTGATGAAAAGATGAAGTTCTTTACACCTAGTGATCTAGCTTTATCAATCAACCTCATGGAACCCACTACATTATTGTAATAGTATTTCCACGGCTCTCTTTCACTTTCCTCTACTGATATGTCAGCGGCAAAATGAAACACTGCATCTATTGATTTATCTTTGAGAAACATGAATGAATCCAAAGCAAGATCAATGTTCAAAAAAGTATCATAAAGATGCCTTAGATGTTTCTTTTCAACTCTATCAATACCGATGATGTGGCAGTCGTTATACATAGCGCCAAGTTCATGGCACATATGACTGCCAATATATCCATTACAACCTGTTACTACAAACACTTTGCTCATATAGATTCTCTTATGACTTTATCTAATAGATTTAGTTCTTTTGTACCAATAAAGTGATTGTTGCCGACATAAATTCCATTCTTATGGATCAAATCAATAAAATCTTTTCCATTAGGCTGTATCTTATAGTTTCGTAAAAAAGGCTGCTTTAATAAGTTTCCGCTCACTATAGGACGTGTTTCGATACCCGCAGCAACTAGATTAGACTTTAATCTATCAGCTACATCATCATCTTTGGCCAACAAAGGAAAGCAAAATGATGAATTAGTATCAGAGTTTGAAGGAATATAAAAATGATCCGAATATTTACTCAGTATATCATTGAACAATGCAGCATTCTTACGACGAATCGCAATCATGTTATCTAGACGTTTTAATTGACTTAGTCCAAGGACTGCACAAATTTCATGATTACGAACATTGTAACCTTCTGTGATAAACAAAAATTGAGGATGAAGATATGGATAATTCTTCTTTGCCTTTTCAAAATCTTGAGGAGGTAACTCACGGGCTAGTCCATGACTTCTCTTTGCTTTCATAATGGAATACAATTCATAATCATTGGTACAAACAAAACCACCTTCAATGGTTGTCATGTGATGACCAAAATAAAAACTAAAAGTCGCACCTATACTGTTCGAACCAACTTTTGATCCATCTGGATTCAAACAACCATGACTCTCACAAACGTCATCTAGGAAAATTGCGTTCGGAAGTATCTTTTTGTAGAAAGCCAAGTCAGCGGAATAACCGAGAAGATGTGATGTGAAAACAACCTTGATATTGTGTTTACGTGCAATATCCATAAGATGATCTGGATCAAAAGAGTAATTTGTAGAATTAACGTCACAAAAGATCGGTTCAAAACCACACTGAATAACTGGTGATATATTAGTTACCCAGGTACAAGAAGGAACGAGAACTTTGTCTCCATCTTTTAAATTGTATCGTTCCTTTACGCTAGCCATTAGAAGAAGATTTGCTGTGCTTCCGCTGCTAACATAAAGAGAATACTTACATCCTAACCACTTGCTCCATTCATTTTCAAAATCACGAACACGAGGACCATTTGTGAACTGTTTTGTTGTAAGGATGAACTTTATCATCGCCAACTTATCGTTCCACGTAATAGTATCTTTCATTAGAGGCCACACATAACTCATTTTATTCTCCTTATGATACAACATGCTTTAGACACATACGAATAGAGTCGTCAACTTTCATTCGTGCTTCCCAACCAAGTTCATTTTTCGCCTTTTCACAATCTGGAATACGAACACGAACATCATTTGTATAATCACCAATCGTTTCATAAAGCAAGAAATAATCATCAAGAAGCATAAACTCCTTAGCAGCAATGTCTTTGATCTTCTCTGCCAGAACACGCATAGAGATTGGCTCTGGATTACCTAGATTGTAAGTCTTGTTATCAGTCTTTTCGGAGAAAGAATAGTCAGCAATAGCAGCGGCAACTTCATCAATCCATGTGAAGCACCGAATCTGATAACCATCACCTAGGATAGGTAGCGGCTTCTTCTTTTCAATCACAATGTTTTTGATGTAATCAGCAAAGACATGTGAGATACCAACTTCTTCGGATTCACTCTTTTCATATGGTGTAATGATGTTGAATGGGCGCCAGATGGTATACTTTAGACCATGCTGTCTATGATAAGCATGGGATACTCTTTCACCAACAAACTTTGAGAGTCCGTAATCTGTATAAGGCGCAGGATAGTTTCCAACAATATCTTCTTTTACAGGATATGCGATATCTTGTGGACAGTTCTCATAGACCATAGAAGATGAAATATAGATAACCTTCAATACACTATATGCGGCGGCGGCACGAAGGACGTTATCATGTAAAGAAATGTCCTTATACATCTCACCACAATACTTATTGAAACCGCCGACTCCGTAGATCGTAGCAGCCGCCTGAATAACATAATCAGGCTTCACCTGTTCAAATAGTTTTAAAACACTAATACCATCAGTCAAGTCACACTTGATGAACTGATAATCATTACCAGCAATACCTAGGCGCTCGCCGTATCGGGCTAGATTGTCCACACCATAAACAACATGACCCTTCTTTAGTAGTAGCGGAATGACCGCCTGCATTAGTGAACCTTCACTGCCTGTAACCAGAACTCGCATTTTATAATCCTTTCTTATATTTTTTCTTTTTACTACCGACGAAAAAGGAAGTCTTTTTGAACTGTTCTAATCCAATTTCACGAAGGGTTTTCATAACAGCAAACTCTATTGCCTTTTTGATTTCATCGCTCATAGCACATCTCCAACTTTATAAATGCCCGTATTACTTAGTTTGCTTTCTGGATACATCTTCCAGATATCAGCAATGATACAATCTTTTCTAAACTGGTCTAATGGCCAATCAACTTCCGTTCCTGTATGAGGTGTCATAACAATAACAGCATCAAACTTGATAGCATCTGGAAACTTTGCTAGACTATCGATGTAAAACTTATCATCCATATATGCTTCTACACCGTGCTTCTTACATACCTTACGCATCTTGAATGATAGACTGTTTCTTGTATCGTCGCAATCTTTCTTGAATGTCGCACCTAGAATAAGAACCTTATCTACCTTTGGATTGATTTCTCTGATCCGATTGAAGATATAATCCGGCATGCCTTCGTTGATAAGGAACGAAGTATTGATAAGATCGCCAAAAGGAATGTCAGAAAGAAGAAACTTACCATCTTTGAAAAGACAAGGACCACCCACATTAGGACCAGGGTGTGGTACAGACATACGAGGATAATCGTGGTTACATGCGTCAATAACTTTGTCAATGTTGATTCCATGTTTCTCTCCGATCATCCAAAACTCGTTAGCGAAAGCAAAGGTAACATAACGATACATGTTCGTCATGAGTTTACCAACTTCTGCTTCTCTTGGCGTTAGATAAAATATTTCATTCTTGATGAATGTGCTAAAAAAGTCCTTAGCAACATCAAATGAATGATGATTGAATGCGCCAATCAACTGTGGCAGTTTAGATGTTTCGACCATAGACTTACCTTGAACAACTCTTTCAGGACAGAATACAAGATGATAATCGCCTCCTTCTGCCCATCCATGCTTATATGAAATGTGTTTGCGAAGAACCTCTGTTGTTCCTGGTGATACAGTAGACCGTAGAACAATCAACTGACCTGTCTTCATGCGAGGAATAAGAGTAGCATCAACAAAGTTGAATAAGTCATCTAGTCTGGCGTTACCTTCGCCATCAACTGGCGTGCCAATCATAATAGCAACCACGTCAGCATCTTTGATGAAATCAAAATCTGTTGTAAATAGTAGGCGCTCTTTTCGTAGATTCTCATTTAGAATATCTGCGGCGCCTTCCTCTATGTAAGGAACAATGCCTCTGTTTAGTAAGTCTACAGCGTCCTGATTGATATCAATACCATAAACTGTGTGACCAGCATTAGCGATAACACAAGAGAATGGAAAGCCAACATGACCACCTGCACCAATAACTGCTACCTTCATCGTAAAGTCTCCAACAAAACGTCTTCTATATCATTACAGGTATCCTGAACGGTATGATTTGCCATCACATAATCGTAGGCATCTTCAATCTTCTTATCATCACGTTCGAAGTTGCGAAGATTATTCATTAGCTCATGTTCGGTGCTATGCAGGGTTCCCCAACGAGCCATATCATGGGCGCCCGAAATATCTCTAGCGAACCAAGGTGTCTTATTCATCATCGCTTCTAATAAAACCAGTCCAAATCCATCATCATAAGAGTTCATAATATATGCATCGGCATTTGCCATCGCCTGATATACTTCGTCTTTTGTTAATCCGAAAAAGACTTTGACTTTATCCGTCTGTTTAGGCATTAGTTCTTGATTACAATAACCGTATAGATGTAATTCTGCATTGTGTATATCAGAAGATTCAAAAGCGGCAGCCAATGGTTTCATACCTTTGTGAGTAGAAAACCCTCCTGCGGAAACAAAAATCTTCTTATCGCTTGAAAGAGATTTAGTCTTAATGATTCCTTCATGTCTTATGCCGTATCTTATTCGTCGTGCTTTCTTAATCACATTATGTTTTTTAATGTGATTGATTTCATCCGTCATTCCGTATCCTATAAAACGATGCGAATGAAGTCCTAGCATACATATATCCGTTTCGCTAGGCTTTATGATAAGATAAAGAACAGGAGATGAAATTCTACGACCGTTTAGATGAACAATGTTTTGATAATAAACATCTCCTCCATGAACGACTATTAAATCCCAGGGATCAGCAAGTCTTTGATAATCGCTTGTAACTTTGACATTATTATAATCACCTTTATGCGTTTCTGCTAATACAGTAACATCGTGACCACGAGCAAGAAGACCTTCGGCCATATTCTGGACATTAATCTCACTGCCTCCTGGATAAGGAGCATATCTATGAACCACAAATAATATATTAGACATTACTCACCTTTTTCATTAGCACACATATCTTCAATTAGAGATTCAAAATCATATTCTGGTCTCCAACTCAGGTTATTACGAATCTTAGACGAGTCTCCTAAGAGGATCTGAACTTCGGCGGGACGATAAAAATAAGGATCAACGTTGATAACAGGAACATTCTTTTTACGATCAATTCCTATTTCATATATTCCTTTATTCTGCCACACAATATCCATATCATAATGTTTACCTGTAATCTCAATAAACTCTCTAACTGTATGTAGTTCTCCTGTAGAGACAACATAATCATCAGGATTATCATGCTGTAACATCATATACATGGCTTTCACATAATCTTTAGCGTGTCCCCAATCTCTCTGTGAATCCAAATTACCCATAGATACAATAGACTGTTTTCCAAGTGCTACTCTTTTTAAGCCATGTGTAATCTTACGAGTAACAAAATTAATACCTCTACGAGGACTCTCATGGTTGAAAAGTATTCCACTACAGTTAAACATGTCATATGATTCACGATAATTAACTGTCATCCAGTGCGCCGCTAGTTTAGCACAACCATATGGCGAACGAGGATAAAAAGGAGTCGTTTCTTTCTGAGGTGTCTCCTGAACCAAACCAAAAAGTTCGGATGTAGATGCTTGATAAAATTTAGGATTTCCACCTTTTATCTTTATCTTACGTAACGCTTCAAGAATACCAGTTGTTCCTACTGCAATACATTCCATAGTATATTCAGGAATGTCAAATGAAACTCTAACATCCGACTGTGCTGCTATATTATATGTTTCATCTGGATTTATATCCAGAATATTATCAATAACAGAAGAAGGTGATGTCAGATCGTTATATACGAGTGTTAGATTTCGATTGTCTCTGATACTTTCAATATTCTTTAAGTTAGGCACAGATGATCTACGGACAAAACCGTAGACCTCATATCCTTTCTCTAGTAGTAGCTCTGCAAGATATGATCCATCTTGACCAGTAATTCCTGTTATAATAGCTTTCTTCATATCAATCTCCACATACGAACGCTTCCCACCAGGCGCTAAGATTATTCATACTGGTATAACAGTTAGGAACATCATTCTTAAAGGCGGGCTGACTAATAATATCTAGATACTCTTTTTTGCCGGCGGTCGAGTCTAGATGTCTGATATAGTCTACTAGTTTGTTGAAATCACCATGATCCGATGCATTGATAAAGGCACGTGTATTGAAATCTCTTTCAACTGTTGGTGATCCCCAATAGATTGGCATAGTCTTTACCTGTAGAGCATTCAATATCTTTTCGGTTACATAGCCAGGATATGAACTATTCTCGAAACAAATGTTGAACCGATATCTATCCAAAAACATCAACTTGTGAACTAGTTTATCTCTTGGTAAAACATAGCCAACGTTATTATAATGAGGACCTGCGGAGTTGACCTGCTTATAATCATTGATGAAATGAAATGCTTTGTTTCTCATTTCTTGATTAGGATTAGATACAACGAAAGAACAAAATCCTCTGGTATCATATTCTATTTCATAATCATGATTCAGATGAACCAACTGATAATAGTCTTTGGTCCATCCTTCGGTGACCGCACCCCACATATCAATCGCATAAAGAGGTAGACGATAATGGCGAGAACTATTCTCATGGTCAAAGGTCATAGCAAACTGACACTCACCCCATGGTGGTCTAACATTCTCGCCAGTATAAAAGACCTTAGTGACTTCTGGTCCGAATCTACGGTGATTATGTCCATAGACTCCTTCACCATAGATTAGATACTCTGGATTTTCATCGTCACGAACAATCTGAAATCTACGACCCAGTGCCTCGGTAAAGAAGTTTATAGCCGTAGAGAATGTATCAGAAAATCCTAGTCGTAAAATCTTCATTACTTGTACCAGAAGAAAGTGGAGTTGGTAGATAGATTGATAGGTGAAGTAATCTTGTGCTTGTCTCTGAAATCATTCACAGCACGATAAACAGCATCGATAGAACTATAATCGTGTCCACAAAAGAAACCACCTGGCTTTAGAAATGGATAGTATGCCTCACAGTCAGCTAGTGTCGCTTCGTATGAATGATCGCCATCAACAAAGATAAAGTCAACTAGTGTATCAGTGAAGTTACTTGCTGCCTCTGTGGATGTTTCTCTAATCATCCTAACCCGATCACCATATGGCTCTAGGTTCTTCTTGGCAGCATCCATAAATCTATCAACATCATTCTGTGTAATCTCACCATTCCAATCCTGATACGCCTTGTAAGGATCAATAGTAAAGATACGCTGAATGTTTGGACACTTCTCTAGCAGATAAGCGGTAGACTCGGCACGACAGGTACCAATCTCAATACCGGTAACATTCTCGCCAAGTCGTTTGATATAGGGAGCAAGTCCTTTTGTAGAAACCCAATCATAGGGCCACTTGCTACCCAGTTCCTCAATAGTCATAAAGTCTTCGTCAGTTAGCGCCATAGTTTTCCTCAATCATCTTTTTCCATTCGGGAACACGATCCCATTGGTGTAGAACTGTAATCGGTTTATCCGTCCAACATACTTTATTATCTATGACAGTATATTCTAAGTCATTTATAAAGTCAATCTTCATATTAGGATTTCTAATATATTCTTCTCCGATACCACCAGAACCAGCCTTGATGGCATTCATAGATGTTCCTGCGTGAAGCACCCATGCACAAGCGGGACTGGAAAAGTATGTAGAAAAACTATATACTTCCAAATTTAGAATGATGTTTAGTGCCGCCTGATCAGGACCACCACCACCTTCGACATGAGGATTTAGACCACGACAGATAAGCCAAATGTTCTGACACAAATCACTTATAGCATTCAACTCACCAGCAATAACACCAGCACAGTAAATAGGAAGATCCTTATGCTTTTCGTAGAAGTATTCACCAAAGGCTGTCTTGATATTGTTCTTTCCCCATGGTTCATTTTCATATGTTAGATTTTCAGAACCAACGAGAATGTTTGCGTCATGGATAAAGTATTCATCTAACCATGTTGTTGGATTAGTCTGAAACACAACATCTCTAACATCGGTGATGATAACTCTATTCACGTCATCTGGAGTTTGAAGCATAGAAAGAAAATGATGGATATACATGAACCTATCCACCATGATGTTGCTTTTGTTCTCAAACACAAAACCTTTAGTTTCATCATACTCGCTACAACCGATCAACATAAACTGTTTCTCGGTAAGTTTCTTTGCTGTAGCAGCATCCATATTATAAACGATTAGTGCCTTGTATCCGTCGAAACCAGATTGCTCAATGGAGTTTGACCAATACTTTATCTTGTCCCAGTCGTAGTTATCTACTACGCCAACTATCAAATCTTTTGCCACGGATATCTTCCTCCATAATATTGCTCTTGTGTTTTGTTACCTTCGATGAAAAACTGTTCTGTCACCGAGTTAGGATTGCCATCTAAACGATAGCAAAGACTATGCTTGCCATTCGTATCATACTTAGCATGGTCTTTTACCGCATAGAGGAAGTGTCTATCACCACCCCATCCTGTATGCCAGAAGTGACATGTTTTCTGGATAAACTCTCGCTTGAAACAGAACGAAGATGTATCTATTAGAAACTGCGGACCATGTGGTGAACTCCGAGACATAAAGATTGGCCACTTGCCTAGACTTTCACAGTTGTCATTACAACGGAAGCGGCGATCAGGAGAATAGATTTGACGGAGTGAATAAGCGAAGTCAAGGTCCTTTTCTTCAATAGTCTTGACTAGCGTTTCAACATGGTCTCGTTCATACCAGTTGTCTTCGTCTAGAAATAGAATGTAATCTGAATTGATTAGATGTGGATAGGCAGCATAGATGCGATGACCGTAGAAGTTGCCACCTGTCTTGCCTGTGTTCTCTGGCGAGACAACCATTTTTGTGTTATCATCAAGAGTGGGAATATGTTTAGATGCTTCTTTCCAATATCCAGGACCATCAATTACAATTAGATGCTGACAATTATATGTCTGATTTCTTACAGACTCAATAGCATCTTTTAGTTTTGGAGAACCAATAGTAGGCGTGATTACAGTTACAGGCTTTTCGATCACTAGCTTCATAATATAACCTCATAAAGAGAAGACAGGGACTTGCGTAAGCAGAGGCCCCTGCCGTGTTATTCTTATTTAGTCTTTGGTGTTAGAGCATCTGTCCAACTTTTTACGCCTTCGGTCAGAAATTGCTTCGTTGCTTCCTGAACACCAAACGGATCAAGAATGTCAATCTTCTTGGCCTTATTCTCTTCTGGAACAAAACGCTCCAAGAAAATCTTTAGCATACCATTGGCAAGTTCCGCATTCTTGACTTCGACCTTATCAGCAATGGTGAACTTCCGAGTGAAAGCACGATTAGCAATTCCTTTGTGAAGGTAGTCGCCTTCCTCTGCCTCAGTGCTTCCTGTAATAGACAGGACATCATTCTTTAGTTCGATATCAAGGTTATGCTTACCAAAACCAGCAACAGCCATTTCGATCACATAATGTTCCTCATCAATCTTCTTTACATTGTATGGAGGATAAGATGGAATCTTTGGAACATATTCATTTGCCTCGGCGATTTGCTGGAGCACCCGATCAAAGCCGATAGCGCCCTTTGAAATGTCGTTAGCAAATGTGAAAGGATCAAACCAGAAACGGTCTGTGGAACGATTATTATTACCCATGTGTTTCTCCTATAGTTAGCGAGAAGTAAGGAACGATACCTCTTGGTATCATTCTAGTATTATATAGTAAACTTTATGCGGTTGTCAAGATGTATAATACTCGGAAAAGGTAAATGTTCTTCCTGTATTGGCGCTTGTGACAGTTGATCCTGGTCCAATACCTGTTTGCGAAGTCATGTTATTCATAACCAAAACACCTTGACCACCACCTTGATTTGCTACTCTGGATACTTGACCCATGACTTGCGAACCAATCTGCATAATCTCACCGACACCTGGTATACCAGACATACCAAAAGAACCTAGTCCACCACCGAAGGAACCTAATCCACCATATGCAGTAACTTTATTAGAACCTCCAGCAGGCGTAGGCAATCCCTCAACATGTGTTAGTAAAGGATTGACCATATCAGGAGCGCCTTGATCCATCAAAGAAACAATCATCGGTATACCTTGTACCAAAATTTTTTGTGGTGATAAAGATATCAATGCTCCAAGATTCATATGACTGTTTAGTGTTCCCTGAACAGCTACTAGCAAGTTATCAGCGAGAACTTTTGTATTTAATCCTGTGTCAACCGTTACGGCTCCACACAATCTAGGATCTGTTACTCTATGAACTTTTGGCATTAGTTTTAGGTCGTCCTCTTCCCCTCTTTGGGGCTTCGTTTATTTTTCTCATTTCTACAACTTGTAACTGTGGAATATTTATCACAACTGTATCACCTTCGTCTTGAATACCTGTTGATCCCATACCACCGACACGACTTGTCTTTACCCCAGGTCGTGCTGCGGTTTCTACAATAGAATAAGTTTCGTCTTTGATTAGTTCGGCCTGTGCGATACGATCACCTGTATGAATGTTGATGGCATTGTCGGAGATATTCCAAATAAGAACCATCAATTCTTCTACATAGTCTGAATCAATAACGCCTTCGGCATTAGCCAGAACAAGACCTTGCTTTAGTGATAGACCTGACCGGGCGTGAACACGGACAGAATAACCTTCGGGAATGTCCAGAATGAGACCTGTGGGAACCATAATCCTATCACCAGGCTGAATGCTAATCATACCACTCATAGGGCGAGTAAAGGCTTTATTGCTTCGTGAAAAGCCTTTATACTCTACCTTACCGGCACTCTGAAACTGTAAATCAAAGCAGGCAGAACCTTCGGTCTGCTTCTTTGGAATCTGATTATAAGGATGCGTTTTCCAAATTTTCAACTGTGTCATAATAAACTCACTTTCTTATTCTGTTTCGTGTCTCTTTTTACCTAGAGAATACTTGGCAACCAGATTCCACTCTGGCTTCTCCATGTATGAAATGATTTTGATTCTATTGAGAGGTGTTAGAGGTTCTTTACTCTTGTCTGGGTCGACCAGAGTTACTAGTTCCCACTCTGCTAGTAGATTGGCAATCGTATTACGACGACCACGATCCTCTTCCGAGAAGTCTGTTGGTTTGCCATCTAGCATAAACATTTCTTTGAAATGTACCAAGTAGTAACGACCCTGCTTATGTAGAATATGACAAGACTGGTATAGAGTCTTATCTTTCTTTGATGCCACGCCAATTCTGGTTAGCGTCTCCTTCACCTTCAAAAAGGCTTGTGGGTCAGGAAGCCTTACTTCCACGAAGTCTTCTAGATTTGCTGTCATTTAAGCCACCTTTATTGAGTTTCTTCTTTATAGTTTCAATCTGGGTAGCGTCTAGCAGAACCAAAGCCTCTTTTGCCTTTTCGTTGGAGTAGTTATAATACTCCTTCACAGCTTCCAGGTTTTCAATGGTTTCACGCTTCTCCCATTTACGAAAAGGGCGCTTATACCCTCTAATGCTATTTAGCAAAAACTGATATTGCATGTTAGCAGGAAGACTTGGATACTGGTTCATTTCGTTGGCTTGTAAAACGCAATCGTAGTGAAACGAGATTGCCCGGTTCACTACGAAAGCAGAATAGTCCTTGTCATTCTCAAGGACATGATTTTTGGTATAGAGAATAGATGGTATAATGTCCTTGAATAGATCGCTCATTTTACCTCACACTCAATCATGATTTCAGTTAGACAAGCAACCAGATTTAGTTCTTGGTCAGCAACAAACGCTGCCTGATACTGATACTTTGCCAGTGTAACAACAGCGGCAGGTATTGTTTCTGGCTTTAGATACTCATACAGGTTATCATACACGGAACGATAAATGCGTGATGGATCAATGTCAGAGTTTAGCACAACCCACTTACGCATAGCGGTAAAGTCTTTACCCTTTAGTGCTTTGATTAGATCGTCAAGGCTGCGAACGCTGTCAAGTTGAGCAGCAAGACCAGCATCAATGCTTCCAGAAACAGAATACCGTTGTAGTTCATTGAGAGTCCTACGATAGTCTGGAAAATACTTTTCAACAACCTTGACAAGGACTTGCTTATCATATTCAACACCTTCATCATTTAGGATTTGCTGTAGCCGCTTGAACATCTTCGAGGCCATGGAAGGTCTCTCGGTATTCTTCAAGGTAAAGTCAACGACGGAACATCTAGAATGAATAGCGTCTTTGATCTTTGCCTTGAAGTTACATGTGAAAATGAAAGAACAGTTGGACGAAAACTTTTCAATAACGCCTCTAAGAGCATCTTGCGTATCTGGTGTAAGACCGTCGGCTTCGTCTAGAATGATAACCTTACGACCACCAGTTAGCGATACGGTTGACGCATAACCCACAACCTTAGTTCTTAGAACATCGATACCTCTTTCTTCTGAGGAGTTGATGAAAAGATAGTTACAACCGATTTCATCACACATTGCCATAGCGGCTGTAGTTTTACCACAGCCAGCAGGACCTGATAGGAGAAGATTTGGAATCTCTCCGTCTTTTACATACTGTAGAAACGTTTTCTTGATGCGGTCAGGAAGAACGCAATCCTCAACTTTGTGAGGACGATACTTCTCAACCCATAGAAATTCTTCACTCATTCATTGTCCTCATATCGCATAGCATTCATATACATTATAATAGAGATTAGAAGGAAAGGCAACCAATGATTGATATCGTTGTGATCAACAATCCAAAAATACATTGCCAAGATAAAGTCTATTGCTCCCATAATCTCAAAGATTAGTGCCATCATGGTCCTGTCTTCCTCAAAACTTCATCATAGAAGGATTCAAACTGATTGTTCTCTTCCACTTCATCATTGAAGTTGGCCTTGAAATATACCTTGGCGAGACGACGGATCATCTTCTTATCAACACCGAGTTTATCAAATGTCTCGTTGATAATCTCCTTCTGGAGATCACGCTCGGCACCAACACGGGTCATGGAGTCATTCATCTCCATGATTGCCTTGCGAAGCACCTTCTTGTCTTCTGGAGAAAGAGCCTCAACAGAAGTAGTCGCACTATTATGACCGATCATACCCATTAGTCCACCTCAATGATTGCCGAAGGATTTACACAATTGTTGGCGACAGGAACACCGCCAGCATCAAGACATTTCTTATTCCACTTTGTATCCATGATGATTAGATAGACCATCAAAATCGTCACTAGAGCCATAGGAACAAAAAAGAAACACTTCATTACTTTGTCTCCACGATTGCCGAAGGATTGATACAAGTGGTTCCTACTAGAACGCCACCAGCATCTTTACATTCCTCTTCCACAACGCCAGCTCCATAAAACAAAACGAATATGAATGTGACAACGACACCTGCCAAGAAGTATAGAAATGATTTCATTACTTTGTCTCCAGTGCGATGAAATACTTTAGATTACCATTAGCATTCACAAACTTAGCAAAAGCACCTGCCTGAATCTCAACATTGTAATCATCAGGAAGCAACTTTAGATTTTCGGTCTTGAATGTGGCTGTGAAGTCTGAACCAGCATAGTCGCCAATCTTCATAACACCATCGTTAGATGTGTCGTTTGCCTTCTCATGAATCTTGAGAAGCAAAGTGCCTTCCTTGCCGACAACAGAAAGATTAGGTAGATTGATCATGGTTGCTACCTTTAGAAGTTTCTGTGAAGTAGCACTTGGTAGAGAGAACTTTGTGGTGATATCCTTGAGAACAAGTTCCTTATCTGGAGGAGTGATAACAAGATTGGTAGAACAACCACGATAGAAAACTGATAGTTCACCATCATTTAGAACAACCAGATTATCACCAAATGAGATATCAGGATTCTTTAGAGTGGTAACGATACCTAGAAACTGATTTAGATCATAGATGCCAAACTCCTGCGGAATGTTATCTTCTAGAATCGCTTCCACAAGAATAGACTTTTCAGGTGAGATTGTTTTCTGAACTGTTCCTGCCTTTAGAACGACTCCGCTATTGATGGATGCGAAGTTCTTTAGAACGGAAAGGGTATTTTCACTTAGCTTCATTATATGCTCCTGTTAGAGTGTATGCATCATTTTATATTCTTTTTCGAGACCTGTCAAGAGGTCTGAAACGCACATTTTCAGTTCATCAATGTTCTTATCATTATGAATAGTCCTGTCCGGTTCATATGAGTTCCATGCTGTCTCTGAAATATGCATCGTGGAAAGTTGTTCAGGCGTAGGATCTTCTCCACGTTTGACACGAACAAGGACACCACCGGCACTCCGAACGAAATCAATTTCATTAGGAAAACGAACGTCGGATATAACCACGTCTTGATATCCAGCAATGCGTTTCTCTAATGCGGCAATCCAAATGTTATCCGCAATACCATGACGACATGCTTCGGTACCCATCTTCTGGAGAATGAGACGAGGAGTCACCTCATATCCAAACTTATGTGACCACCAAGGGTCAACCCTTTCACGAAATGCTCTTGATGCGTTTGAGTCTCCTTCTAGTAGACCACGAGGCCATAGAAAGATAGATGCAACTGCATCCTTCAATGCGTCAGCAAAAGCAAACTGGTGATATCCATGGTGTCTCACAAGAATATCACCAACCGTGCCCTTGCCGGATCCAATGTACCCAACAAGACCTATGATCATCGTAGATTACCACTCAATGCTGCGACCGCTGGTAGATCACCTTGGAAGCCATATGTACCGACGTGGGTTGTCTTCATCCATGGACATAGCCAAACATGAAAGCCAATCTCACGGGCATACTGACAGAACATATAATCTTCCGAAAGATAACGATGTGACTTTGGATCAATAACAGTATCAAAGAAAGCATGAATGTATCTTGAACCATCAAAGTTAGCCTGACCAACGTGATCTGGCTTATAATGAAGGTGTGGATATTCTTCCTGAAACTTATCAAAAACTTCACGCTTGACCATCATGAAGCCTGTTCCAATCTCCATAACCTCAACAGGTTCCGTTACTCTAAAAGATGTTGTACCAGGAACCGGATTGAAAACGAAATCGCCAGTAATCTGATCTAGATCACCTGGATTGAACTTCTCGTTATCAACATTACGCTTTACAGCATTCACAATGTTTGACCAGTTGATTGACTTCTTTGGATATGGACCACCGATAATGTCACGGTCTAATGCCAATAGAGCAAGAATGTCCTGTGGATTATACTGAATATCGGAGTCGATGAATAGTAGGTGAGTGCAGCCTGATCTTAGAAACTCGTCAACCAGATAGTTTCTAGCACGGGTGATTAGCGACTCATTAAAGATAAAAGAAAAGCGGCACTCGATGCCATACTGAATACATGTGGCTTGAAGGTCTAAACAAGCCTTAGCATAAAGTCCAAAACACTGACCGCCGTAACATGGGGTGGCAACGAATATTCTTTTCTTTCTTAGGTCTTCACTTGAAATTTTGATTTCCATATTGTTCTCCATACACGAATAGCGCAGGAGCAACTAAGCCCCTACGCTATTATATAGTTTAGTTTTTCGTATTAGCCAGCAAAGCGATAGAAAGCAGTGCGGCGACCGTCTACGTCACGATAGTTTGTATAGATTGTGTAATACTCACGAAGATCATAAACACGCTTGGAAACATTCTCACGAGGAACACGGGCTAGTGAAGCAACCTTATCGGCAGTAACACCAGCACCAGTGTTATACTTGCGAAGAACGTTCTCAATCTTCTCAATCTGAGACTTACGATTAGTAGCCATTATATATTTCTCCATTCAAAGTTTTTGATGCTGGTGGTCGTGAAAGGAAAGGACCCGTGTATAACCACCAGCATCATTTTATTATACACGGGCATTCATTATAGAGTCACAGCCATGCGACTCCGTTTTTGTCTATCTGTAAACCGTATTCATCTATTCAGAAAGCAACTTCCTCACCAGTGATGGTTGCTTCCGGTTGCGGAACAGGTTGCGGATCAACGGTTTCATCGACTTTCTTATAGAGTTCCATAAACGCATTCTTAGTATCCACATCAAAGCGGTTGAGACAAAGTTCTATAGCCTTCATACGGTTCTGATTAAAGATGGCAAATGCCTCGCAGATATGAACCAGACGGCGAGTGGAGATGATTTCAGACAAGGCACCTTCATAGAAGGACTTGCGAATAACATCTGCCCAAGTCACCAACTTCTCAACAAATTCGGCACTCTCGATACCAGAAGCACCAAGAACATTGTTGAGGATTTTGGTTTCAATCTTAGTCGAAGGATATTCCTGTTCCATCGTGATAGAGAAACGCTCAAGGAACGCTTCGTTCATAACGTTGGTGCCGATAAAGCGACCATCGTCGGAACCCTTACCCTTGGTATTCGCCGTAGCAATAACGTTGAAACCATTTTCAGGATGGACAAGACGGTTAATCTTTTTGAGATAAACAGACTTGCCTTCGAGAACAGGCTGGAGACACATTAGCTTATTGGAGCCAAGGTCAACTTCGTCCAGAAGAAGAATAGCACCACGCTGCATGGCAACAATAACAGGACCATCCTGCCAGACAGTAGCACCATCGACAAGGCGGAAACCACCAATAAGATCATCTTCGTCGGTTTCAATAGTAATATTGACACGGACGCACTCACGCTTTTCAACGGCACAAACCTGTTCGACCATCATCGTCTTACCGTTACCAGAAAGACCAGTAACGTAAGCAGGATAAAACTTCTTAGACTTGATGATAGAACGAACATCGCTAAAGTTACCGAACGGCACATAGCCATTCGCCTTTTCAGGCACTAGCGAAACCTCGGCAGAAGCAGAAGTGGAAGCCGCAGCCATAGCAATCGTAGAGGAAGGAGCCATAGCAACAACGGACTCAACAACAGGAATATCAGACTGGATCTTAGCAGTCTTACGAGGAGCAACCGTCTTTTCAGCAACGGGAGCAAGATTTACACCGTGATCGGTCAAAGCATAAACACCACGACCAACACGGAGAGAGGGATCTTTCACAAGCCAAGCAGGATAAATACCATACTTTTCGTGAATGGTCAAAATTTGCTGACGGGTGATTTCACGAATGGCACCAAACTCAAAGCGGACCTTGTCCAGAAACACAGAACGGTTATCGGTAGATTTAGCCATATCGAAACTTTCCTTTCACGATTTTCGATTATGATGTATTATACCACAAGGAAGGGATCTTGTCAACCCCTTCCTAAGTCTTTGATTTTACGCAATCTTCTTGGACTGTTGCGTAACGTTATTGATGAACTGACGCAGAAGGACACGATTGATGGACTTTTTAGCGGCAAACTTGGAGAATGCCTTGGCCATGGATTTCGTGGACTTTGTATTGTCGATTTCCAATTCGTTCTCCGTTTCACGAAGAACATTGGAATTGATCACATAATATTCATCATAACCTTCATTCTTGACTGGATAGAACTTGTTTTCTTTCCAGAACTTGACAACCTTTTCGACGTAGTGATAGTTGGTACCATCATTCATACCAAAGCGAGACAAGAACCGTTTGATGTTGGAATCAGACAGAAAGAAACCAATCAGATTACAATCAGTCTGATCCTTTAGCATCTTTAGAAACTTGTTAGTGGTGTTTGCACCATCACCCCAACCGTAAAGGCTGATATCGTAAGTCTTACCAGAAGACTTATCAACATACTTATACATAACCTTACGACCAGGTTGAACACCGGTACAATTTTTGATACCACCAAGACCGTTTGACTCACCATCGGTAAGGAAAATAGTGTTGACGATTTCCAACTTATGTTTGGCACGGAAGTCGTTGATAATCTTAGGAGCAAGAATAACTGCCTCATTGAGAGGCGTGCCACCGAGACCATCAGTATAAAGACGACTATGACCACCAACCATAGAAAGAAACGTCATAGCCTCGTTTAGTTCCGCAAGAGTCATCTTGGAAGATAGAAACTGGCGAAGCACCACGTTACCAAGACCAATAACATTCTCTTTACCAAGATAAGAGAATGGATTTTCAGCACCAGAATCCTTGAAGGCATACACCTCGAACGGCACTTGGATCTGCTTACAAAACAGAACCAGAGTAAACAACTGCCGAAGAGTATACTTCAGGTTTCTATCCATAGAACCAGACCAATCAAGAAACATGATAAAGCCATGGTTCTTGCCTTCCGGCACTGTAGTCAACCGACGGAAGATATCATCATTGAACTTGTAAGAGTGGAGTTTATTAGTGTCAATAACACCAGTCTTAGCCACAGAAATGCGAGAATACATTTCCGCAGCCTTGCGCTGCTCAAACTCTTTTACAAGAAACGAAATGCTATCTTTTTCTTTTTGACGCCACTGGTTGAAAGCGGCACGACCTTCTTCAAAGGTCTTCTTAGAAAAGTGTCCGTAGTAACCAGCGCCAACCAGACGACGCCAATCACTAAGAACTCGCTTATAATCGTGAATAGCCTTGTCCCAGTTTACATCAGGAAGGGTGACATAGACATAATCGGTATTATCGTCTTTGACTAGTTCCTGAACTTTTTCTTCCCAAACACGGTCAGTATAAGACTCGGGAGCCTTGATTTCATCGGAACTGGCACCAGCACCATCAGAGGTATTACCAGAACCATTATCACCGATATCACCTTCGCCCTTTACAGCGTCGGATTTACCTTCACCTTCGTCACCTTCACCGTCTTCGGCATCTTCTTCGGAATCATCACCATCAAGGTCACCATCCCAATCGTCAGCATCATCGGAAAAATCGTCAATGTCATAGGAGTCTCCTTTGTCTCCATCTTCGCTTTCGCCAAGACCGAGGTCGTTATGAATATCGTTTTCAATCTTATCTTTACAAAAACGATACACCTTCTCGGCAACTTCCACAACCTCTGCGAAAGTTTCAATATTTTCAATCTGCTTTAGAAGCACTCGCTCTTCGGGAGTAAACTCAATATTGAGATTGATGTTACCACCCTTGAAGTAGACATTGACACGGTCGATAAAGTTCATAGAATTGATATCACGACCCTTCGTGCCGAAGAAGTCACGGTCAATAAGTTCTTTATAACCAGCGAGATAGTTACGACGAAGACCAGGATAACGGCGCTTCTGGCGCTTGTCAATACGGACATCTTCGATAACATTAACGAAGCCCTGGACGGTGCGCTTTAGCTGATCGCTAACTTCGGAACCGAATACACGATTAGCAATATCCTCATATGCCTTTTTATACTCTTCGCCTGAAGGCGTATCAATAGCATGAGCCGTTTCGTGACCGATAAGCAAATGCTCAAGATCCTGCGAAATATCATGCCACATAGGCAGCATAAGAACACGGTTCTTGAGGTCGAACATAGCGGTTTTGATACCGCTCTTATGCTGAACAGTAATGTTCTCGGTCGCCAACAGCTTGGCAAGAAGCGAGTTGGAATTTACGGTCATTGCGGTCATAGTGTTCCTTTCACGATTTTCACAAGTATAGCAAAACCGGTCGCATTTGTCAAGTCATAACAAAAACAACGACTTATGAGGTCATTGTCTTGATGAGTTTGTAAACAACGTATGCCAGAAATGGAAATAATGCCAAGTGGATGATATGTTCCCATTGTGATTGTAAACTGTAGAAATCAAAATAATGTGCGGTAGGCGTAAATGTCACGATGTTATCCTCTAAAGTTAGTTTCCAGTCTCATACCGTAGTTATTGATTCCTTTCGGTATCACAACATCTTTCTTGTAAATGAGTTGGTTCTTTTTGAACGGTGAATAATCCACATAATGATGCCAGCGTCCATACTTGAACACCATTCTAGCAACATCTGGGTGTAAGTCAACCAACATTTTTGATTTGTTCCAAGTGCCTTCTGGATTCAGTTGTCCGTCACGCCACTTTTCCTTATCAAGATCGCCTTCGACATGATAAAACTCTTGTGTATTACCACCTTTGACAGTTTGTGTGGCACATTTACCTTGCATGAAGGCATTGAACTGAATGGTGCAATCACCATCTTTCAATACACGAAGGCAAATATCTGTATCTTCGTTATAACGACCACGCCAACGATGCTCACAATCGTTGCGGATCAATAGAGTTGAATAGATACGGGTGTTAGCAACGAAAGGAGGATACTTGCTATTAGGCGCAATAAAGAACCGATATTGAAAGCCAGAGATAGGAACATTCTCATAACGATCAACAAACTCTTCCGCAGCACGAAAGATGGCACCAGACTCCACACGAATACGCTTGTTTCTATGAAGACGATAAAAGTCTGAAATGTTATCGTCTAGAACCCAATGTGCCTTGGCACCAATAGAGATAGAATGATCCCATGCCCAGTTTCTGGCACGACCAGGACCATCACCATGATTAGAGAAAGGAGCCACAAGGAGAGTAACGTAAGGACGAATGCCAAAATGATCTAAGGCATATTCGTAGTTTTCTTCGTCTTGTGGCTCAATCACAATAGAATGTGGCACCTTCATTCTCGCCAGAGACTTGGAGGTGATCATACTTTCATGTCTGCCTTTAGAAACAATATAAACAGGATAAATTGGATTAGTCATTTTACTTCACACAATAAACAATGTTCACCCAGGCAGCCTTAGTGTCGGCTCTAGCAGTCACAGAACTAAAGTGTCCTCGGAGCAAATCTAAAATCTCATTATACTTTTCATGTGTATCAATATCATTCAAATGAGCATGATGAAATTCCATAATGAACTCTCTTACACCATCAAAGGTCTTTAGTGCCTTCAAGCATTCATACTCACCACCTTCAATATCCATCTTGATAATGGTTGGACGGTAATCTTCTATCACTTTGTTGATGTTGATACAAGGTACCTGTGTCACATCTCTACCTCGCTTATGAATTAGAGAATGAGCGCCCTTGTTCTTTTTGACATTGATAGAAAACTCTCTTGTAGGATCATCATTACCAATAACAGCTAGATTATACAACTCATAACGAGATTTGTCAAATTCATTCAGTTCCATGTTGCGACAAGCTAGTTCATAGTTCTCCGCATCGGCTTCATATGAATAAACTTTCTTAGCACCTTTCTTGAGAGCAAAGGCAGTGAACATACCAATATTCAAACCAAAATCTAGAATAACATCGTCACTGGTAATCTTCAATTTGTTGTATTCGCCAGAGAAAACTTCCTTGACAACAAAAGCATCGGACGTGCCTTTTCTAACAAATGCTTTTACATCTTTAAAGGTAACTTCTTCAATAATATCTTCACTACTCATTACTCGTCCTCCACCCATCTCAATAGACTGTTAGCTTCTCTATCTAGCTTAGGATGCCAAATGCTCTTTGTCTTCTCAGATAGGTTCTGACCGATTAGAGTGGCAAACTCCTCATAATCTTCTTTGGTGCGAAAAGATACAATAATTCTTTTGTATGGAGGATTATCTTCCTGAACAAACTCAGGCATGCCTACCCAATGTTTCTTCCATAACTTTTCTTCAATATCTCTAACAGCTTCTTCACCAAGAAAGGCGCTTAGAGTGCCGTCTTCAAACTCTTTTACATCCAAACAGTTTTCATATTGTGTAGTTTCATCAATCTTTGGTTTCTTCGCCATTCTCTACTCCATAAAGCAATTCAAATGCTCCTTCCGGAAATGTCTTACCAGGTTCCTGACCAACCAATGTTACAACTCCTGCCACACTTAGCATCTTATCTATAACATATGTCTCACCAAAAAGCAAGTCACGATTTACATATAGAAAATCCTTTTTCACTCTTACAACATCGCCAGACTTGAACGGCGAAAAGTTCTCTCTCACTTCCATCTTTCCTTAATCTCTTTTACTCTTTCTTCCAGATATCCACGGATGATCGTCATTTCATTTGTTTGTTCGCAATTCACTTTAATGTGATTGCGTAATTCAAAATCAAAGGCAGTCATCAACATCCAATCGTGTGAATATGAATGTGTTTTGTGTGGATCAGTTTTTTCCATACTGTTTACTCCAGAGATAGTTGTTTAGATATACAACGAATGTTGCCACTCGATCCATAAACCAACTATTCCAGAACCAATGATTGTATCTCATAGAATGATTCCTTTTGATACCAGGCCAGTAACATAAATGACACTAATGACTGCCTGAATAACCATTAGTGACTTTTTCTTCCACATATATCCTACAGCAAACCATCCGATGTTACCTACAAACTGAACAGCAAGGTTTAGAGGATACACATTCCAAGCAGTTAAAACGGCGCCAATGATAACCAGTGCCGTTGAAGTCCATTCTAGAAAGAACTCATAGTCAAATTTCATCTAATCTTTTTCCTTCCACAGCGTCAACAAGTTCCAATCCAATAACATACTTATCACTAGCACTCTTGTTTGATGTGGTCCAATGATCTAAAGTTGATTGGAAAATAATAACGTCGCCTTGCTGCATGAATACATTATACTCACCATATTCAGGAATGTCAATGACTAGATCACCTGCGTTGTCTTCCCTCTTGATATAGTAAAGCATATCGATTATTATCTTTTTATCATCATTTAGATATCTGTGATTATGTATGCCAACAAACGTATCAGGAGGATATCTATTAGCCCACATTCCAGCAATACGAACATCCGATTCCATCACAGACACGCTTGTAAGATACTCTCTCATATTTTGTTTGATGAATGAAAGGAAATCTATAAACTCTGTCCATTCATACAATCTTTTACCACTATCATCTTTGTTATGGAACGAACAGCAACCATTCTCGATGAACTGTGGAAGATTGTTAGGTTGTCTTGTTATATATTCAAGTCTATTAGAAACATCTGCAAAGAGTTTATCTGTATTCGGATAAACAGTTCTCAATATTTTTGTTGTTCCTATTTCATGTATCATCGTAAAACTAGCCAATATCGTCTATAATGATTGACTTCACCATAATGCTGTGAGTTGTTCACGTTGTTTTGATTCCAACTGTAATGATGATTATCTCTAACATCGGTTGTTAGCCAATGTCCTATAGAATCTAACTCAAGAATATCAAAACGAAGAAACTTGCATCCTAGATTAGTTAAATGTTCTTCTATACCTTCTTCCGTCAGTGAAGGATTATCACATTCATAAGGTCCATATATCGGATGTTTCAAACTAGGCGAAGGATGAACAGCGGATTCTAATATCATTGTATTAGAATGTTTTAAAGCGCATTCTAAGTCTTGCTGCCAATTTTCTACATGATACAGAACACCGATATGTAGAATCAAATCAAATGTTGCTAGTAAATCATAAGATTCATTTTGATTGATTCTACAAACTTTGGGAGAAAAGTTCATATCTCTTAATCTATTAACTATGCTTTCGAGGTGTTCGTTTCTAACATCTGTGAACGTAACATCAGCACCAAGTTTCAATAGCTCAATACCGATGTCACCGTGTGCTGAACCAAGTTCTAATACTGTCTTGCCTTTGAACCAACTTTTACCAAAAATGTCAATGAGTCTTTTGACTCTCTTGTTAGTCCAATCTTCATAGAACAGATGTTTCATCAACCCATCCCATTTGAGAGAGACCTGTCCATAGGTTATCTAGATTGTAAGTCTGATAACCGTATTTGATATCATTCAGGATCATTAGCATTGTCGTCTCCCATCATGCCACGGAAATCAAAGTTTTCGTTCAACTGTGAGTCTTCCATCTTTTGTGCTAACTTTTGTAATCTTTCACCTAGCTTTTCTAGATTGATAATCATAATAGCATCACGGATCATGCTATTCACATTCTGTCCTGTCTCAAGATCAAGGTCTTTCATAACTTCTTCCGAAACAGCAAGGCGCTCAGGTGTACCTTCAGGACCTGGAGCCCACACCCATGGAATTTCTCCGCTATCCATCATTCGTTCGGCTTTCGCCATGGCACGGAGGATTTCTTTGTCTAACATATCTATTCCTTTCAGCTAGACATACATCATATAACATTATGGTTCTTTTGTCAAGACCGAAAAATTCTTTATCTTTTCAAACCTGATAGTTCTCTGGAATCTATCGGTCATTGTATCCTTATGTGAGATAACAAAGATGTTGGTACCTTTGTCACCCATCTCCCACATGATTTTGATAAACTCGTCAATGCCTGTGGCGTCCATAGCACGATCAAGGATTTCATCAAACACCAGAATGTTCACGTTCACAGAGTTTTTGAGTTTTGCTATTTGACGCCATGTTAGCAGAATAGCAAGATCGATTCTTAGTTTCTCTCCTTCGGAGAAGTTTTGATAGGAGAACTCGTCTCGGTATCTTGACTTGATAGACTCCTCAAAAGATTCGTTGATGTGAAAGTTGACAAAGAAACCCAGTTTTGCCAAGTATTTGTTGATATGCTTATTGATGATTGGTAGATACTGTTTAATGATCTTAGTCTTGATTCCACCATCCTTAAGTAGAGTTGTTGCCAAGTCAATATATTGTCTATCATCTAAAAGGGCCTTCTTTTCTTCTTCGAGGGTGGAAATATCATGTTGGACTGCGGTGAGTTGTCGTTCCGACTCTTGGGTAGTCTTGTCAGATATGGCAAACTCCTCAATCTGTTTAGTGACTTGACTAAGATTATTAGCCATATGGTTATAGGAAGTTTTAGCAGATGAAAGATCCATTTTAATCTGATTGATGTTACGGAGAACTTCATCTATCTTCTCGATTTCTGCCAATACGCCATCGATTTGGTCAGCAATCTTATTTAGTCCTCTTGATAGTTCACTTGCTTTGGAATCCATCTCCTCAAGTCTATTTTCTTTGAATGAAGCATCAATGGATTGATGACAAGTCGGACAAGTATCATTCTCGTTTAGAAACTCTACCTCCTTCGTCAGTCTCTCCATGTTACCTTCCATCTTGGCCTTGAGACCAATCATTTTAGAATGCTTAGACTTTAGTGGTGTTAGGTCTAGATCATTTTCGGTGGCCTTTTCATAATCGATTTTTAGATTTTCGACCACACATTCTTGCTTGATGTATTCTTGTTCAAGATCATTCTTCTTTGATTCTAGTTCTCTTAACTTTTCTTCATTATTAGCCTTCAATGAAGCCAAAGTCTGTTCAATATAAGACTTGTTCTCTTCCTTGCTTGTTAGAAGCAAACGATTCTTCTCCAAGCCTTCTTTGTTCACCTGTAGTCTATTCTTGATGACAGTGGACATAGCAGAGAAGATTTGAATATCCAGTAGGTCCTCAATAACCGAGCGGCGATCATTGGCAGACAACTGCATAAACGGAACGAACGATGCCGAGCCAAGAATAACAACCTGTGTAAAGGACTTATAGTTCATCCGTAGAATGTTCTTCTCAAGATGCTCCTGATAATCTTTAGCAGCGGCATCTTGATTGACCATCTTATCTTCGCAATAAATCTGAAAGACATTCGGCTTGGCGCCACGAATGACCTTATAAAGTTTATTGTTGATGGTAAATTCAATTTCCACAACGCAGTTTTTGTTATTGATGGAGTTTACGACATTACCTTTGTTCACCTTACGGAATGGCTTACCGAAAAGAACAAAGCACAGGGCATCAAGCAATGTTGATTTCCCTGCGCCGTTGTGACCCATGATAAGGGTGTTCTTATGAGAGTCTAACTCAATCTCGGTAAACACATTTCCAGATGATAGAAAGTTCTTATATCTAATCACATGGAATGTTATCATACTAAAATTCCTATTCTCAATACCACAAATATGTTTTTTCCGCAAACTTTCTTGCTTCTATAGCATCTTCAAGAAAGATAAACTTTCCTAAGTATATTCTTACACCATCAACACATATATCTGCTTTCCATCTATTAGATTGTGTATTGAAGGAAACACCAGGATAACCTGAAGTATTATCGTTTCTTATACCTCTATTCTGGCAGTTTTTCGTATGGGTTGTTATGCGAAGATTAGACCATTTATCATTGCTTCTATTTCTGTCGATGTGATCTACTTCACCATTTGGAAACTCTCCTGTCATATATAAGAAAACCAAATGTGATGAATAGTAACTTTTACCATCTACACAGATTCTACGATACCCTGCGGAACGACCTTGATTTGATATATTTCCTGCTTGCGGTCTTTTGGTTCCGTTTCTTCGTAACCAGGTCCATTCTCCAGTATCAGAGTCGTAATGAAGCAGTTTCTTGAGATGTTCTTGGGTTAGATAAATAGACATAGGCTGGCGCTCCTGTTTAGCGTTAGAGTAGGCAGGTGCTGGTAACACCGTGGCCTACATCTATTTAGCATTTTAGAACTCTCTAGTAGGTTGTTTTCCTTTTAGTAAGTCCTTGATTTCGTCTCCGGTCAATGTCTCGTATGTTAGCAGACCCTGTGCTAATGTGTCAAGTTCTTTTTTCTTTTCTTCTAGAATACGGCGAGCAGTATGATATCCATCTTCAACAAAACGCTTGATTTCCTCATCGACCACTCGCTGTGTTTTTTCAGCAATCTTAGGAGTATGGAACATATCCGCATTAGGTGTTGTGTATGCCATTCTACCTAATGACGGAGAAAAACCATACTCGGTAACCATAGCACGGGCGAGTTGCGTTGCTTGCTGAATATCACCAGAGGCTCCAGAAGAAACCCTATCCTGACCAAAGATCATTTCTTCTGCTACACGACCACCCATTGCCATTGCTAGTTGGGCAATCATTTCATCATAGTGTAGTGAGATGCGGTCACGATCTGGAAGAGACTGAACCATGCCTAGCGCACGACCACGTGGAATGATTGTTGCCTTGTGAATAGGAGTTGAACCTGGCATATTGAGAGAAACAAGAGCATGACCAGCCTCATGATAGGCAGTCATCTTCTTTTCTTCGTCAGATAGCAATAGCGTTCTATGCTCGGCGCCCATTAAAATCTTATCACGGGCATCCTCGAACTCTTGTCCAGTAACAATACGCTTTGACCGACGAGCAGCCAGAAGTGCCGCTTCATTGACAAGATTAGCTAGGTCAGCACCAGAGAAACCTGGTGTTCCCTTGGCAACTGTCTTTAGATCAACGTCAGGACCGATTGGAACTTTGCGAGTGTGAACTTTCAAAATCTTTTCACGACCAACAAAGTCTGGATTAGGTACCTGAACCTGTCTATCAAAACGACCAGGACGAGTTAGTGCCTTGTCTAGAACGTCTACACGATTGGTAGCAGCAATGACGATAACACCAGCATTATCATTGAAGCCATCCATCTCAACTAACATGGCGTTTAGTGTCTGGTCTCTTTCATCGTTACCAGAGATGCCGTTTGCTCTTGAACGACCGACGGCATCGATTTCGTCAATGAAGATAATACAAGGAGCATTCTTCTTGGCTTGCTCAAACATGTCTCGGACACGACTAGCACCAACACCAACGAACATTTCAACGAAGTCAGAACCAGAAATGCTAAAGAAAGGCACGCCTGCCTCACCAGCGACCGCTCTTGCTAGTAGAGTTTTACCAGTGCCTGGAGGACCAACAAGCAAAACGCCTCTTGGAATCTTACCACCAAGACGCTCGAACTTTTGCGGATCCTGTAGAAACTCTACAACTTCCTGTAAGTCTTCTTTTGCCTGATCAACACCAGCAACATCTTCGAAGGTCTTGGTACCTGATGTTTCTGTTAGCAACTTGGCCTTAGACTTACCAAAACTCATAGGACCACCCATACCACCACCTTGACGGCGTGATAGGAAAATCCATAGACCGAAGAAGAATACAACAGGCAATAGATTTAGAAATAGCGTGGTCCAGAAAGAAGCCTCAGGGCTATCCGACTTGACCGTAATGACTACGTTATGTTCTTCTAACTTAGGCATTAGATTAGATAGAGAGGCGACATAGGTAGTAAATGCTCTATTGTCAATCTTGTAATGTCCTGTGATTTCATTACTATTGATCGTAACGTCATGGACATTGTTGCGAGTAACTTGACTCATAAAATCTGAATATGTGATTTCGTTCGCAGCGTTGCGGCCTCTTGATTCCATAGAGAAAGCAAAAAGCACCAGACCAACGATTATGAACGCAATCCATGGAATGTGTTTCTTCATATCATAGTTTCCTATACTGTTTCAACCTGTAAGGCTTCGTTATATACATCAATCATAAAGTTTTTCATCTTACCACTATCCAGAGGCAATGTCAACCCATCAATATATTTTCTGAGGATCGTTACTGTATCTTCTGCCTCATCGATTTCTTCCGCATCTTCACTATCTAGTAAAACGCTAGGATCTTCCACAATCTGAATATCCAGCGGGCCTGCTTTATAGATAGAATCAAAAAGCAAGTCAAAAGCATATGGATTGCTTTTGTTTACGACAACCAACTTTACATAGGTGTCTTTATACTTGCTAAAGTCTGTGTTCTGAATCTTCTCAATGATTTCGGGATTAGCCACATCATCATATTTGGCAATGCGGAACATCTTATGTGGATTCTGAATGAACTCTAGTTTCTTGTTCCTACTATCCAGCGTAGAAAATCCTCTAGGGTCTCCGTAATCGTGCCAAGTATACTCACCAAAGGCCCCAATATAAGTAATATTACCAACAGTGCTACGGTGGTGATAGTGACCTGAGTATACAGCGTCAAAGTTCTCAAATAGTTTGCGATCCAGTCCATGGTCCGATATAAGTCCTCTATGCATAGTAAAGCCGTTCAACTCAAGGTGACCCATGAGAATAGATGCTTTGGGATGTTTGATTGCTTCTAATGCTTCCTCACGGTTAGAGTCCGTGATCCATGGCATTATTTGAATATCAAGGCCGTCAATGTTAATAACCCGAGGTACAGAATGAGTATGAATATACCTATACTTTCCTGCGACCAGTTCATCTAACGCATTAACCTCGTGCGTATCCTTGTAATAAGAGTCATGATTGCCTTGTATAATGTGAGTTTCAATTCCTCTCTCCTCTAGTGGCTCAAAGAAATCTTCCCGCAATCTCTTGGCGGACATAAAGTTCACATACTTGCGACGATCATAGATATCACCAAGATGGATGACATGCTTGATGTTATTAGCATCGATGTAATCAAAGAACCACTTCCAACACTTCTTTTGATAAGCCTGAAAGGCAGGATTATCGTTTCTGATACCAGCGTGAGTATCAGTAGGCATCGCAATCTTTACCATCGTCTAAACCATTCCCAAAAGTCTAAAAGTATATTCTTGGATACAGTATACACCAGAAAAATGATTTCGTCAATCCTCTCGGGTAGCCATTTTATACGTTTCAATCTCTGATTCCCTTAGCCATCCCAAAGTTGCCATCCGCTTCATGATCTTTTCTTTGTCTTGTGGATTGATAGGAACAGGTTCTACTATCTTATCGCAAAACCATTCTATGTTCTGGTCAATCTCCTTGACGAAATCATCTATATCCATTACCGCTGCCCCTTCTTATATCGAGGTGGTCGAACGGTACCCATCTCAACATCATATTCCATGATAGCTTTCTCACAGGCACGTTTGATGGATTCTAATCTCATACGATAGTTACCACGAACATGCACCCGTTCTTTCTTGTCATTTAGATTCGTTATTAGTGTCTGCACCTGGAACGGCACATCGAACTTCGTCTCTTCCTTCATCTTCATCTCCTACGAACTTCTCTAGTCCTTCTTTAGTCAGTTTTCTCTTTTCCTTCTTGGCAAGTTCTCTTGCCTCAAAGTTTTTGATGAACTCGTTTAGATTATCATACATCGTTGTGGAAATCAAGTGGTTGTCATCGCCGTCAACCATCAAATCCGCATCGTTGGTATATAACACGCTTTCTTGGAACTTCTTATACATTATATATCTATTCTTTTCCTCTTTAGAGATGCGTCTATGGAAAGCATAGTAAATAATTTGTGTGAAGTATGCGAAAGGATTTTGACTGATATCAGGATTGAAGTTGTCGAAGTATAGGAAGCAGTTCTCTAATGCGTCCGACTTCATTTCATCAATAAAGGAATAGTTCATGAACCTTGGCTTGCGTGCTAGATTCTCGGTAATCAACCATATACATTTGCCGCAGTATTCAGTGACACGTGGCTTTTCGAGCCCTGCCTCCTTAGCATCGGCGCATCTCTTTTTATAATCCAGAATGTCTTCCAGAAACTTTTGGTTATCTACATAATGATTTGTTTTCTTTTTTGTCAATTTTGATCTCCAAATCCGAAAGGACATCCAGACTTTCTTTTATCATTTCTGTGTAATAGCTTGTTTACTGCTTTCCAACCAGAATAGTAAGATGTCGAATGTCTAAACATATTATCATACTCAAATCTAGAAATCAAGTGATTTTTTACTTTCAGCCTTTTATCCGATAGAGGAATGATATGAACTAGAGGCTGACCAACAGGAACAGTGTATTCTGCGACCTCATTTGGAATCATTATATTGACATTAGTATATCCATTGAGTCTATAGTCCACGACTCCAGGAACAACTCTAAAGTTATAGTCTTCCATGGACCACATAGCACCATTGAAATGGAACTTGATGCCTTGTTTCTCACGGAAGATCCAAGGACTTGTTAGTTTTAGATGATAGAAGTTTCTGAAACCTTCGCCTAACTGAAAACGAGGATGCTCGGAAGGTTTATCTCCACTGGAATGCATATACTTGAAACCATTATCGACAGATATCTGAAGTCTTAGATCGCACCAGTTTTCGAGAATGGCGCCTCGCTTATATAACTCAATAAAGCCATAGCAGCTTTTCATTGTTAGTGATTTGCGAGGAGGTGAGAAGTATTTCCAATCGTATGACAATCGACCTGAATCTAGATTTTTCCACCAATCGGGCGCTGCCTTTGCCGCTGAAACAATAGGAGTCAACTCATAGATATGACCCATATAGGTAAAGCAGTCAAGATGTATCACCGGTGTTCGATGAAAAAAACTAAACATTTTTATCACTTTCTGTCATTTTAGGGGTTGACAAGGTTTTGAAACATGGGTATAATATGCTTTGCATTAACACCACTGCTATAGAAATTCAAACAAAATGCAGTAGTCGAGCGAAGCGAGACAGTTGCGAAGCAACTACTTAGCAGTAACACCTGGTTCCGTTAGCATTAGCAATTTGTCTATCTGCTTTTTAAGCACAGGTCCGCGGTCAGGCCACTTGATGATAGGCTGATCGGAATTCTTAGCAAGGTTCTGTAGAAGTGGAAGATAAATCTTGCGGACCGCTTCCAGTCTTTTCTTGAGGTCTGCTATTTCATCCGAAACAGGTGCTATCGCTTCCGCTACTATATCATCTTCATTTCCAAATGTAAAGCCGAAATCATCCACTAGGTCTGCGTCATCTAGTGTAAGATACTCGTTTGTATTAGCAGGCATTAGTGAAGTGTCCTCTTAGTTAAAATGTCTTGCAGATTTTCCACAAAAGATTCCTCTTCTGGTTCAGGAGCAGGTTCTTTCTTTACTGAAACTAAATCTGTTACATTCTCCCAATAGTATTTATTCATCGTCTCAGAGACGTTGCTAACGAGCAATACGTCCTCGGCATGAATGGTGAACTCTTGATGTTCACATATTCTAGGAAAGACCCATGGTAGAAACGATACCGAAAGATATCCTACATGGGTTGTATGTGAGTAATAGACTTTCAGAGGATTGTATAGCATATAAAGAATACCATCTTCATCCTCCATTTCTATCACATCGGCTATAATATCATCACCGTTGGTTAGTCTAACTAACTTAGCAATAGGGTAATCATCTTCCATCATCTCACCATGCTTATTTTATATATTTTGAATTTGAATTGTTCTTCGTTGTATGTCTTGATTCTTTCGAAGAAGTGTTTGAGAGTAAAGTTCTCTCTGGACTTCCAGCTAAAGTCGTCGGCAATATCATAGAGGGTGGCGGATTTCTTTGTGTCACTAACCCGAAGGCCTCTACCGATTGATTGTAGGTTACGAATCTTGGACTTGGAAGGAGATGCAAATATGACGTTATCGAGGGCCACGATATTAGTGCCAGTGCTAAGAACACCAACGGAGCCAACAATAATGGCAGATTGCTCGCTTTCAACGATTCTACGAATTTGTTCTCTGTCTTCGACATCTGTTCCTCCATGTATAAAGAAGACCTTTCGTCCTTCTTTGGCTTTTTCTTTTAGCATGTCATACAAAACCTTACCATGCTTATCAACATAGTTGAATAGCAAAAGCGTATTGCCTTCCAATGACAATGCTAGATTACAAACAAACTTGTTCCTATCCTTATTAGATACAATATAATCAATCTCGGATTTGTAGTCCGCAGATTTCATATACTTACATTCTTCCTCACTATACTTTAGCAACAGGCATTTGATTGTCAGTTCCGCCAGTTGCTTCTTCTTCATTAGTTCGGCAGAGGTTGTTGCTTTGTAAATCTGACCGAACAAACCAATCAACTGCCATTCATGCGTCTTGGAACCTGATAGTGTTCCTGTAACACCAACTCTGTATTGTGCTTTAGTGCATTTGCTAACAATCTCTGTTAGAGACTTTGCTTGCGCCTGATGAACTTCGTCACAGATAACATAATCAAACTGTTCGAAATATTCTTTAGGCATTCTTTGAAGTGATTGCCATGTGGATATGACAATAGGCTTTTTAGAAACTTTGTCCTTGCCTGAATAGACACGATGACAATACTTCTCCATGTCTTTACCATTCTTTACAGAATAGTCGTCAAAGTCAGAATACATCTGTTCTACAAGAGCCGATCTAGGAACGATTAGTAGTCCTCGCTTACCTTGCTTAAGGAGATAATTACATAGAAGATATAGCAAGAGAGACTTGCCGCTACCAGTAGGAGAAAGAACAATTCTACGTTTGGATCGTATGACATGAACGAATGATAAAATTTGATAATCTCTGGGATAATGCTTAGGATTGAGTCCATCAATATATTCCTTTGCCTCTTCTACTGAAAAGGAGTTGTCTAGGTCTTCGTCTTTATACTCATAGGTATAACCACGGTCTGTTGCCCACTTGATTACCTGTGGTGCTAGACCACGATAGATTTGTCTGGATTGTGGATTGAACATTCTTAGATATCCATCCCATAGTCTTTGTCTATAAGATGGAATAAACTGAAAGCCAGGTGGACGAAACGAAAAAGCGTCTCTAAGTTCCCATGCGACCGATTCGTCACATTGGATCTTGATATAAGATTCGTCGTGGTTGTAGATTATCAAATGAGTCATTATTTACCGGATGTGAGTTGTAGATACTTTACATAGTTTCCGAGATCCCACGTTCTGGAGTGTAGCGACTTTAGAACATTCTCGCAGTATGCCACAATTTCTTCGTGTGCGATCTTCTTGAGCAACAGTTTATTTAGTTCTCTGTCAGTCTCAAGTTTTCTGGCAACCTGTGGGTTAGTGAGAACATGCTGACACGGCTCCCAACCATATTCATCAAGGTCTTCTTTAGCCATATGGCCCTGATAGTATTCCTCACGAAGGCCTTTCATGATCTTGTAGTCGGCTTCCATCTTTCTTGCCAAATGTCTATGGTGAGACATAACATTTAGATATTTACCGTGTAGGTGAGAAATCTTTAGAAGTTCTTTTTCCATAGATGTGGAATCGATGACGGAATCATTCGACCATTCCTTCATCAGGATATCAATAGTTACCGGTGCTTTCATAATAAACTCCTATTCACAATCACATTATAACACATCATCTATGGAAAGTCAAAGTCTTTCTATTTCAAATCTATCGTAACGGAATGTGATATCACAGGTAGGAATGGTATCAGCGTCCACTTTGGTGTCGAAGTTGATTCCACTTAGAGCGGTAGGATGACAATTGAGAAACTTGATACGCATATTAGGATTATTTGCGTTCGTATTGATAGTTAGATAGCCGTCAAAGTATAGATTTGTAGCAGGTCTTTTAATGGTTTGACGAAGATACTCCTCATACTCTTTTGGACGAGTTAGTCCTTTGAGCCACTTATATGTTTCTTCCCAAAGACGTAAGTCCTCGTCAATTAATGCTGTAAGAGTTAGACCTTCATATACGAGTTTATCACCATGTCTATATGTAGCGGCAAAAGGAGTTGGAACCATAACTTCTGTAGTGCTAATGCCAGGTAGAGTTACTGTCTGGCAGAAATACTTTAGAAATGGCATATCTGGAATAATGAAAGTATACTTCGTCGTTTGCAGCAACGATGTATTTTCAGGTGTGTTCTTTGTATATTCTTCGAATGCCATGGCAGTCCTCCACTATTATTTAGTAGACATAAAAAAAGCGGGGCCGAAGCCCCGCTCTTAGTTTAATCGCATCTAACTCTTAGGAAAGATTGCGAACACGGAAGATGCGGTAATAGATGTTAGCCTGGTTAGCTGTGTTTCTATCGCCGACAACACCGTCACCAGCTGCGGTAGCAAATGGGTTTGCAACCATGCCGTAACGGGTCTTGAAGCCAATCTTTGGCTGGAAGCTATCCTGACCGACAGCACGAACCATCTGTAGTGGAACGTATGGGCAGTAGAATAGACCAGCGTCATAAGGAGATGTTCCCTTATAACCAACGGTTACAAGTTCGTCACCGTTAGCAGAACCACCGAAGTAAGGATCGATGTAAACCTTGATGCGGCCGCCGTGTAGAGTACCAGCAAAGGTATTGCCAGTATCGTCAACGGTTAGGTCGGCAGATAGAGCAGGTGTATAAGAAAGAACACCAGCCATAGCCATAGCAGAAGCAATGTCAGAAGAAACGATTAGGACGTTACCCTTACCACGACGGGTTGCCTTAGCAAGAGCATTACACTCACGCTCGATGTGGAAAATTAGACCCTTGAACTTCTCAACTGACCAACGGCCGTTTGAGTCTGTGTCAAGATCGAATGTACCAGCGGTTGTAACACCATACTGGGCACCGATTGTAGCAGAACGATAAATTGTGCGGATAACCTCACGATTGATTTCAGCAAGAATCTCTGTGGAGAGAATGTTTGCTAGTTCTGTTTCAGCATCAAGGCCGTGAACTGCCTTAAGATCCTGAGCAAGCTCGGTGGTGTATTCTGCCTTTAGCGCACGGCTGCGAGCAGTAACAGTGACCTTATCAATGTTGAATGCCATTTCAGCAAATGCGTTACCAGCTGTACCGTCACCGAGTGCTTCTGCCTGTGATGTGGACATACCACGACCAACGCCGAATACGTCTGAATCAAGTAGATCCAATACTGGATTGGTGTTACCTGTTGCACCACTTGTTGTGTTGGCAAGACCACCAGCGGCATTCTGACCAGAGAACGCTGTGTTTGCCTCGAAGAATAGTGCTTCACCAGTTGAACCTGCACCCTGTGCCTGCTGCTGCTTATAACGTGAACGCATAGCAAAGATAAGGCCTGTTGGACCAGACATTGGCTGAACGCCGCAGATGTCATAAGCGATTAGGTTAGGAAGCGCACGACGAACTAGGGAGATAAGAATTGGGTCGTATGAACCAATTGCAGTACCAGAACCTAGGCCACCACCAGAGTTGGTAGGAGCAGCTTCGTTTAGAGTGCGAGCCTCTTCTGCCATTGCCTTTTCCTGGTTCTCAAGAATAATGGCAGTAACAGCACGACGATAAGAATCCTTAATTGGATTGAGACCATTGTGGTCTAGAACTGGGGACCACTTGTTCTCAAGATTTTCTGATAGATACATTTTAGTTTCCTTCTTTCTATTTTAACTAGTTAAATTATCTTGGAAGAGTTCTTCCGAGTGCTTTTACATAGTTGGCCATTGGACCATTTAGGGTGCCTTCAGTTAGGGCCTGTGGGTCGTTTGATGACTCAACCTTGTCTAGAACGTTGTCGCTCTTGACTGCAACTGGGAAGTAATTCTCCCTAAGTGTCTCGATTTTATCGATAAACTCTTCATCGGAAGTATAAGCAACGTTTTCTAGTAGAGAAGATAGCTTCTCTGCCTGAACGTCTGTTAGACCTTCACAAACAGAACCGATTAGCTCTGCCTTGCGGGCCTCAGCTAGAACGCCGGTTAGTTCGACATTGCGCTGAATTTCTTCATTTAGTTTAGCTTCTAGTTCCTCAACTGTTGCTGATAGTTCTTCAACTACATCAACTGAATCTTCTGGAACGTCGATATAATGTTCTGCGAATAGGGCACGAAGACCAGAAATGAAATCTTCTGTTAGCTCGCTACGGAGAGCGGACTCAACAGCAACTTCATTTTCTTCAATCCACTGTTCAACAACATAGTTTAGATAGTCGTCAACATTGGAAGCAAGTTCTTCCATGATTTCGTTGACTCTCTCCTCTAGAGTTTCGGTATAAGCCTGTTCTAGTAGAGCAACTTCTTCTTCTAGCTTTGCTTTTACAGCGGCTTCGAAAATTGTTGTAGCCTTAGCATGGAACTCCTCGGATAGGTTCTCACCTTCTAGAAGTGCATTGACATGCTCCTGCATATCAACTTCATAAGACTCCATAGCCTCGTCTAGTTCGATATCTTCTTTGGCCATGACCTTGGCACCACCTCTGAGTTTCTTTCCAGAAACCTGCATACCCTTGCCTCTTTTGGCCATAGTTTTATCTTCATAATCGGAATCACCGCCGTAGTAACCTATTTCGCCGGCCATTTGTCTTGCTTTGTTTCTATATCTGTTTGCAAGTCCCTTGGAGATTTCGTCAATCTGTTCCTCTTCCTCGGAAATGAACTCAAAGTTTTCGTCGATAGCAGCAAGAATTTCTTCTTCTGATAGACCAGCCTCGATGCCTTCGTTGATGAAGTCTTCTAGCTCTTCGGAAAGCTCTAGCTCCTCTTCTTCCTCAAGCTCCTCTTCTTCCATACAAGAAGAAGCCTTGCGTGCCTCCTTAAGGGCCTTTAGACGCTCGGCTAGAGAAACTTTATCCTCTTCGGAGAATACTTCTCCGTCAACTTCTTCGTCCTCTGCTAGTTTCTTTGTTGGCTCTGCGTTTGTGCCAGAACCCTTTACAGAGGTGTCTCTTTTCTTACCACCAGCTGCCTTAGCACCTAGATTATCTGTTGCAACGGATGTTGGTGTAGCTCCACCTAGATCCTCTGCGCTGCCTGTTGGATCAGGTGCGCCTGGATTTGGGTGACGGCCTTCAACGGCCTTAGAGCCTGGACGTAGTGTCTTAGCGTTTGCTGTGGATGCTGTAGAAGGGTCAACTGGATTTGGGTTAGAAATCTTACCTGGGGAAACCTCAGGATAAAGACCCTCATTCAGTGTCTTACCTTCTAGAACAGCCTTAGCTGCTTCTGTTAGTGATGCCATAATTAGATTACTCCTTTTCCTTATTTAGTAATTTCAAAGTTTTGAAATATAGTTTTCAAAAATCTTCAAGGCAACTTCTTCAACATCATGTCTAGATGCTTCACGAATTAGTTTCTTTGCTCTTTCGTTATGCACTTCTTTCCACTGATCATTCTCAAATACCCACTCTTTACCTTCCATGATGCCTTGCACAAAAGCGTCTGGTGCGCTAGGGTCTGCCACAATGTCTGCCGCTGTAGCTAACTTAAAGTCGTCTTGAACTTGCTGAAAACCGTTCATTGCCCTTAGAGACCCTACGCCTCGTGTGGACACGCCAAGACTTGCACCGCCGTCTAGTAGACTCTTAACTATCTTTCCGTTAGGAGTATCTAATATCTTTGCTTTACCAATAAAGTTGGTTCCATCTGGATACAACTTCGTAATCATATGTGAAACTCTATCTAGGTTGATTTGAGGATTCTCTGGATGACCTAGCTCACCAAATGCTCTGTTCTTTGAAACATATTCACGGTTATATCTATCCGCTTCCTTTGAAAGGATGTTCATAGGATAGACACGACCATTTCTGTTCTGCTTTTCAGCCTGCATAAAGATACCAGTGATAAAGTGGTTCTTGCCGCCTTTACCATCTGATTCTACCAGATACCGAATGTCTTGAACTTCTTCTCTAATAAGTTTCATTTATATTACCTTTTGTATATATTTATATTATTTTGTTTCTTCACCAATTGATTGAGCAATAGCACCGCCTATAGTTCGACCTAACCATTTAGTCGCTTTTAGTGTGCCTGAACCAGGTGCAGATGGACTTTTACTCATTACATGTTGTGCTAATCTACCTGCCATCGCTGTAGGTGTATTACCTGCTCCTGTATAATCTTTCTTTAGAAATGAATCTGTATTTTCTTTCTTCTTCACTTCTTTTGGTTGACTAGGCTCGGCACCAGCAGACTTTTTCCAAATACTATCATCGCTCTGTTGAGGTGTATATGCTTTTTTCTTTTTTTCAATTGCTCTAATTGCACTTAGACCTATTCTAGCCACACGGCGCTGCGCCCTAGAAAGTCCTGATCTAATTTTACCACCTCTTACTTTACCCTCAGGATCAGGTTGAACTTCAACTGCTTCACTTACTTTTTTTTTAATCTTGACGAGCGGCTTTATTTTAATGTCTCTTGGATCTGGAAGAACGTCCGCCGCTTTTTTAAATCCTCTTTTTTTACGGTCTTCAATTTCTTGTCTTGTCAAACCACCAAGTGCTTCGTTCATATCGGCAGCAACCATACGCTTCTTTTCGTATAGTTTCTTTTCCATAATGGAGTTTAGTTTTTCTTGGAGAAGGCTTTCTGCTAGAACAAAGTTTTTGTCTAGAATGGATTCTACTAGATTCTCTGACATTAGATAATTCCTGGAATGTTGAAGTCGGATGGTCTTGCTGTCTGACCTGCGTCGAAATCTCTATTATCTTTCTTGAGGTCGATATATAAAGTAACACGATCATTTGTTGCAAAAAGTGAATCGATGATTATATCACCATTAACATTTGCTGATGGTGTAGTAATAGCATCTCCATGACCTAGTCCTGTGAAATTATAATCAAAGAAACCTTCACCAAATGAAGCAAACGTAGACACTCCATTTGAACCATTTGTTGTTTCCCATTTTAATTCTACATGTCCCGGACTCTTAGCTGCATAAGAACCAAAAACTCTAACGATGGATGTTCTATAAACACCTTTGGCATTGGTATTACCAGACATAATCTTGCCGCTTGTGTTTAGTGAAAAGGCAAGGCCAGACACATCCAGAATTTTGGTGTTTGCTTCATCTGTACCATCCGATACAATATGGTATCTAATCAACGCTCTTTTAGTGCTATCAATTAGCTTTGTTTCTGTTATTATATTTGCCATCGTTAGTTCCTAATTGAAAATGTTAATAGTCTTTTGAAGGACTCTAAGTCTTCATTTAGCATGTTCTCAACAATCTTCTTGTTTTTGCTATTGACCGAGTCATATACTTCAAGTATTCTTTTAGCCATACCAGTATTTAGTGTAACCGATCTTCCATTAATACCGATATTCATTGTGTCTCTGCCTTCTTCAATCATTTGTCTAAGGTCAGACATTTTGTTTTCCTGAACTGTCTTTTTCATAGCACGGACTTCAGGAGTGTGTGTTCTTACATTTGATTTTGATACAGTGTCGAATGTATGTGTTTTAGTTTCCACATCATCGGATGATCCCGTTGCAACGTCTTTCGCCATATCGGCAGCAGCACCCAATGCGCCTAATTTAGATGGCTTGGCAGATGGTTTTGGTGTTGGTTTAACTTTTGGTGCAGGCTTTGCTTTTGATGCGCCTCTACCAAATCTGCTTGCTAGTCTACCAAGACCTTTACTTGCTAGTTTTGCTCCACCAACCAATGCTTTGCCAGCTACTGCGCCTGTTGCTAACAAAGCTGTATCAACAGCGGCATCGGTTGCTGCGCCTTTATAATCGCCTTTGTATAGCTTTTTACCTGCGCTGTAGTATGGAACAATTGCTTCTGCACCAGCATCTAGAACGTCAGCGACGCCTTCGTTCTGTTGCATACGAAGTTCATACAACTTCATCTTGAAATCTTCTTCGCAATTCCAACGACGAAGTGCCTTATTGATGCGTGAGTCTGGATCTCTCGCTGTCTTAGCAGAGGTCAATCTCTTTTTCATTCCACCCATGCGTGAACAAAACGACTTACGGCGTGCCGCTCTCTTACCCTTTGGATTCTTTTCTGTTACGGCTGTCTGTAATTTAGAGCCTGGATTTTCACGACGATAAGCATTGACGGCAGCCTGTGATAGACCGTCTGTTTTATCTTTACGATTTACATCTTGCCAATCTTCTTTCATACTCTCTTTTGTCTTTGCTCTATTGTATGCTTTCTTAGCGCCCTTATAAGCACCAATGGCAGCGCCGACTGGTGTTCCGATCATAGAACCAGGAATATGTCCTACGGATCCAGCTATGAATCCTGCGGCTCCGCCACCAATAGCGCCTCTAACACCACCTTTTACAGCGTCCCACTTTGCGCCTTCTGCTAAGTCGAGTTCCTCTAAAGTATCATAAACAGTTGCTTCGCTTAGATTTAGATTGCCAGTAGGACCAAATGGTATAGAAAGATACTTGTCTACTGTCTTAGAGTAATACAAAGCAACAACCTGTTTGTCAGGATATAGTCTGTAAGTAACCCTTCTAAACATTAGAAGATTTGGCATTGTGGAAGGAGATGGGACATCATATGCTTTTTTGATGCCAGCAACTTTCTTTTCCTCAAGCACTAATTCCTCAGGTGATGCCTGAGTTAGAAATTCATTATCGTATTCTTCTCTTAGTTGCTTGAGTGTTTTCATAATCTAATCCTTACTGGGCAAAGTAGTTAGAAGCGATTTCTTTCTTCTTTTCTTCAAGGCGTTCCATTGCCTTTTCTTGAAGAGCAGCAAGAAAGTTCTCTTTCATATTTACTAGATTGTTGTCTAGAATGTCATCAAGTGCTTCGTTGATAAGTTCTTTGGTATCCATTTTAGTTTCCTCTTTCATGTCTGTGACGCTTGTTTGTTTTGGTTTAGCTGCATAAGGCTCACCCTTGACATTTGTTTGATACTCGCTACCACCATAAGAGAACTTACCACCAGCTCCGCCTGTTTCAGAACGGGCTGCCTGGAATGCTTGTCCTCTTGTAAAGTAATCTGGACGACTTGGTGGAGTCGGTGCGTCAACCTTAGGAGAACGATCAGGATTGATAGATGCTCCCTTTACAGGTTCAACATTCTTTGTGCTTCCTTGTGCAGATGTTGTATTTGTCTTTTCTTTTGATGGAGAAAGAACCTGCTTTTCATAATCAGCAATAGAACGACCTTGAGCCTTGTAAGGATTATAACTCTTTAGTGTATCTTGTCTTTTCTTTTCGTCCTCACCTGCGCCTGCTGGTGTTGGTGACATAACTGCGGCAGCGGCTGTAGCTGCTGGACCACCAGCTACTCTTAGTGCGGTTCCTGCGATGCGAGATGCGGCTGGTGCTGCCTTAGCAACCATAGAAGCTGCGTCTCTACCAGCGGTTGTCATGCCTTTT
>B570J29583_1000023_pt1 | contig 14751 bp, 6 predicted proteins | sample LakMenEpi13Jul12_FD_29583 | JGI IMG/M metagenome (IMG submission 29583)
TTACTTCCCGGAGCGTTTGCTAGTTTCCAAAAAGCTAATAAAGATGCTTATGCTTCTACTATGTCTTTATCTGAAGCTATGAAGAAAGGAACTGTATTTGCTAAAGATACAGTTGAAAAGTTTACTGAGTACATGGCTACTAAGTTTGCAGCTTCTTTTGCAGTAGCTAGTGATGGTTTAAATGCTAATATAGGCAGAATGAAGAATAGTTTTACCGAACTTGGTGAAGCAGTTTACGGTCTTTCTGGTGGACCTATGATTGCATTTACTAAAGGTATGACTTCTATGGCAGACTATATGACTGCCGCAGTTAAAGGTGAGAATGATTTCCTCACAGTAACTAAAAGTCTTGCTGAAGTTTTAAGTGGAGTTTTAGTAGCTACTTTAATAGGACCTTTACAATCAGCTATAGTTGCTGTTATGGTTAAAATAGAAGCTCTTATAGGCACTATGGCTCTTGCTAGAGCAAGTACTCTTGCCCTAGGAAATGCTCTTCTAGCTTTAAGTGGTCCTGCGGTAGTAGCTGGTTTAGTGGCTGTAATTGCTCATATCAGAGATATTGGTATGGCACAAGCTTCTGTTTATCAGCAAGCTACGGAAAGGTTTAGAGAGTTTGAAAGAGAGAAAACTAAAGCTGATTTAGGCAAGAAACTAGAAATTAGAGTAGAAGCTTCTGATTCAGTTACTAAAGCTAGGAAAGATTTAAAAGACTTGCAAACTGAACTAACTAAAGTTGAGGAACTTTCTAAGAAAGGAGCTACTAGAACTTTTACAGGAAGAGAAGGTGAAGGTATTACAGGTTCATCTATCCCTTCAGCTCTTGCTCAACTTAATGTTGATATTGCTAAACAAAGAGAGCTTATTGATGGGGCGATAATAACTGAAACTACTAAGATTAAGAAAGCTCAAAACGATGCTCAAAATGAGATAGTTATGGGAGGTTCTAACTTAACTGAAAAAGCTCATGCTCTTCGAGTAGCTGCTTTAAAAGCGGAAGGTAAAGACGTAGAAGCCGCAGCAGAACAGTTTAAAAATACTTATGCAGATACAGTTATACAGGCTCAGAAAGCTATAGAAGAAGGTAAAAAGATTCTTATAACTTTAACTGATACTAAGCAAACCCCAGAACCAGATAAAGATAGAATTGATGAAATTAAAGCTGCTATTGCAAAAAACGAACAGATAATTTCAGATGCTAAAATAGCTGCTAAAGGAGCTGAAGAATCTGCTCAAACTAAATTAGACAAGAAAGCTACAGCTGTTGCTAAAACTGTAGCTGCCGAGCGTCTTCGTGATATTAAAGAAGCTATGGGGCAAGAAGCTGACTTAGCTAAAACAGCGGCAATAAAAGCTAAAGCTACTATAGATGAACTTGAAACTAAAAGAAGTGGAAACTTAATCTCTTTTGAAGGTTATCTAGCTAAGAAACAAGCAGCTCTGACTAAAGACTATGAAGCTGAAAGAGCTTACTACGAACAGCAGAAGTCTTTAGCTGAACAATCTGGAAAAGTTGGTCTTGTAACTCAAGCTGAAGAAAAGTTAAAACAATTGGAGATTGACTTTAAGGCTAAATCTTCGCAAACTAAAGATGTAGCTGCAACTGCTACTAAAGATTATGAAACTAATCTAGCTAGTATCCATGAACGGTACCAAGATATTCTTGGGATTGAGAGAGATTCTAACGAATTAACTTCTATTAAAATTGAATCTTTAAGACAGCAAATCTTATTAGAGATTGAAGAAAAAGGAGTTCTATCTGAAATTTCAACTGAAAGATTAAAAGAATTAGATACTCTGAAAGAAGCTTTAAATCTTAAATCTAAGTTTAGAATCTACGAGAAAGAAACAGCTACTGCAGAAAAGATTCATACTGACGCTATAAGTAGGATTAATCAGCTTGAGCAAGTAGGACAGATAAGCAGTTTAAGTGCTACTATGGCTAGAACTAAAGCTAATGAAAGACTTTTAGAGATTAGACAGAAAGATGTTGACTTAGCTAGACAAGCTTTAGATGAAGCTAAACCAGAAGCTAGACCAGCTAGTCAAGCTACTTATGATGTAGCAGTTCAAAAACTTGAAAGTCTAAAACTTGTAGCTAATGAAACTGGGGCTATGATTGAGCAATCTTTAGGTAATGCTTTTGAAGGAGCTTTCGCTGGACTAATTACTAAGTCAATGACTGCTAGACAAGCTTTTGCAAGTTTTACTAATAGTATTCTTTCTAACATAGCTAAGATTATTGCTCAAGAAATGAGAAGTCAGTTACTTAGAGCTATTATACGACCTTTAGCTGGAGCTGCTTTATCTGGTCTTGGAAGTTTAGGACAAAGTGCAGGATTATTCCAAGCTACTAATATAAGTTCTGATGATACCTTTAGAGGTCCTATGAAACCTACTTTTAGCAGTGTTAATGCTAAAGGTGGAGTTTACTCTGGAGCTGGTATCTCAGCACACTCTGGAACTATAGTTAGTTCTCCTACAGTCTTTCCTTTTGCAAAAGGTGTTGGTTTGATGGGCGAAGCTGGTCCAGAAGCTATTCTACCTTTGAAACGAAATGCACAGGGTAAATTAGGGATTGCGGCTGAAAATGCTGGACATTCTAATAATAACCTGTATAATATCACAGTAAATGTAGAAGCTAAACAAGGTGAATCCGCTTCTCAATTTGGAGATAGAGCTGCTCAAGCTATTATACGTTCAATAGCTAAAGAGGAAATCTCTAATGCTAGAAGACCTGGAAATACCTTAAACAAATCGAGATTCGCCTAATGACAACTACTGCACTTCCTTTAGGAAACAAGATAAATATTGATAGTACTAAATCTGTTTCTTTTACAGAAATGTCTTCTCAGTTTGGGGATGGGTACGAACAAGTAGCTCCTAAAGGTATAAACAATATAAGAGAAGCTTGGAATATAACTTGGGGAGCTTTAACTGAAACTGAAAAGAATACAGTTATTGGGGTTATCGAGTCGGTAGGTTCTTGGGGTATTTTAACTTGGACTCCTTGTGGAGAAACAGTTCAGAAAAAGTACAGACTCGGTAAAGATGGCTATACCTTAAAACGTGAAGGTTCTAATGCTATCTTTTCAGTAAGTTGCTCACTTCGTCAAGTCTTTGATATAACTTAGGAGGTAAAGTGGATATAGATGACTTAACCCAGCGGTCTACCTTACCAGCCTATGTTGAACTTTTTGATATTGACTGTTCAGCTATTACTGGAATTGGGACTATTTATAGATTAACTCCAAATGTAGGGTCTAATAACTCTAATATTATGTTTGGAGGGGATGCTTATACTCCTTTTCCAATCCAAATAACAAGTTATGCTCAAGATTCAGACTCTGCGCCAGCTAGACCTACTCTTAGTATATCTAACGTAAGTAAGTTATTCGGTATGTTATCTTTTACTTTTCAAGATATTATAGGAGCTAGAGTTGTTTACTATAGAACTTTTGCAAACTATCTTGGACAATCTACTAAAGTTTCTGCAGCTCCTTTAAAGTTTACTATAGCTAGAAAAACTGCCCATAGCATGGGAATGCTTAGTTTTGAACTTCGCTCTCCTTTAGACTCTGAAAGAGCTGTACTTCCTAAACGTCAGATGCTTAAAAAAGACTTTCCAGGACTAGGTATTAATAAGGTAATGTAATGTACGATATAGATGAACTGAATAGAGGGATTCTAAATAACTACCCTAATGAAAGTTGTGGGTTTATTCTTCAAGATAATACTATTATCTTCTGCATGAATATATCAGAAACTCCAGAAAAAGCTTTTAAGATAAATCCAGTAGATTATGTTAAGTTTTCTGGACAACTTAAATATATCTTTCATAGCCATTGTATAAATCCTAGAACAAGTAGAAACTTAGACCCTAGAACTCCTTCAGTTGCTGACATGAAAGGTCAAGAGGTATCTGGAATTCCTTGGTTAATCTTTGCTACCGAAGGTTGGGTAGTTTCAGACCCTATAGAGCTTCCAAGAACTTCTTCAAGCGAGTATCTGGAAAGACCTTTTATTTGGTTTATTAATGACTGCTATACCCTTGTTCAAGATTATTATAAATTCGAATTAGGTATTGAGTTAAAACCTTATATCCTGCACGACTACACAGCAATTCGGAAGTCAGATAAAGTTTTTGATGAATTTATAGAAGATTATGGCTTTATGGAACTTCAAAACCTAGATGACCTGCAGAATGGAGACCTTTTCATACTAGATAATTCTGGATTTAGAGAAAACCACTTAGGAATCTACCATGAAGGTTGCCTTATTCATCAAGGACTTTTATCTTGCAAAGAACCGCTGGAAAACTATATGTCTCAGATTAAAAAGAGGTTAAAATATGTTGGTTAGAATCTATAGAACTTTAAATGAATGTATTAACTTTGAGACTGACCTTACAGATACTAGAGAGATTTTTAACTCTATAAAATATACTTATGGTGAAGATATTATAGATAGTCTGCTATACGCTAAACACGTTTTTGTAGGAACTATTGGTGAAAGAGTAGATGCTTTAACTCCTTCTACTTTATTTTCAGATTTAACTCTCTATGAAGAATTGTATATAATTCCTAAAGTTGAAGGGGCAGAACCTATTACAGCAACTATGGTTATGTCAGCTTCTATATCAGCTACTTCTGCTGTAGGCGTAACTGGTGGTACTATTCTAATGTCAGCTGGTGTAGCTTCTGCCATTGCAGCTGTAGCTAATTTAGCTATAGGTATTGGTATATCCATGTGCGTATCAGCTTTAATGTCTCCTACAAATACTTTTGGAAGTGATGCTGCTAGGTCTCAAAAATCAAGTACTATGTTTAATTCAGCTGTTACAATTACTGAACAAGGTGGTTCAGTCCCACTAACTTATGGAAATCCTTTCTGCGGTGGTGTTTTAATTTCTTCTGGTCTTACTTCAACGGATAAATAATAATGAGTACAGAACTTATCGTAGCTGGTGAAATGGGTAAAGGTGGTAGTGGCCCTGTTGAGAGCGTAGATACCTTAATTAGCCGTCAAACTGTTAAAACTTTATTTGTAGTAGGCGAAGGTGTTATTAGTGAAATTGAAGAAGTCTATTTAGATACTGTAAGTATTGATAGATTTGACGCAGATTTGCTTACTAGAACTGGAACTGCTGGACAAGAAGTTATCGAAGGTTTTACAGATACAGAAGCTCCTCTTCCTGGATTTGTAGGTAAAGTAATAGATAAAGGTGATGAAAATATACCTAATGTAGATATATCTCCCCTTGTAACTACAAATATTACTAATTTTGTAGTTAATAAGTTCTACAGAATTACTAGCCTAGGTAATGCTACATCTGCACAATGGATGGCTGTTGGTGCAGGTACAAAATATGTACCAGCTGCCATTGGTATGGTTTTTAAAGCTAAAAAAGCTGGAGTTGGTGTTACTGGTGCAGGTGTTGAGAAAGTTAGTTTCCAGCAAAATACTTATGAAACAGCTATTCCTTACGATGCTAATAGAGCTAGACTTACTTTCACTATTCCTGTTATGCTTCATGTAGATGGGGATGGTAATACTGGCGGAAGTGCAGTAGAACTTGATATTTATACAAGACCAAATAGCACAGCTAATTGGAATCTGGTAGCTAACTTTACTAAAAAAGGTAAAACTACTCACGGCTATACTTTTGACAAAGAAGTAACTCGCCCGTCTAATGTAAATCCTAATAATAGAATACCTTGGGAAATTAAAGTTCTTCGGGTTACTGATGACTCAGCTACAAATGATAGTAAAACCCAGAATAAAGTAAGTTGGTCAGCTGTTACTCAAATTTATGATACTACTAATACTTATCGAAATTCTGCCTTAGCTGGGATTACCCTACGAGATGCAAGTCAGTTTGGTAACAAAGTTCCAGAAATTATGTTTAAAGTTAAAGGTAAACTTGTTTTAATACCTTCTAATTATAATGCAGCAACTAGAGTTTATACTGGAAACTGGACTTCAGGCAGTTGGTACTCAGTTCTAGGAGTACTTACTAAAGTTTACACTAATAATCCAGCTTGGATTATCTATGATGTTCTTACAGATACAAGAGCAGGTCTAGGGTTAGCTCAAGCAGACATAGATATTTATTCTATCTATCTCTTAGGCAAGTATGCGGATGAACTTATTCCTTATACTGAAGGTATTAATAATATACAAATCCCTAGATATACTTTGGATTATTCTTTTCAAACTAGACAACCAGTTAGAGATTTCCTTAGCCAAATTCTAAGTATCTGTAATGCTAACTTGATTACTAATGAACTTGGGCAGGTAGCTATTGTCTTCCAGTATCCTGGACAAGTAGTTAGAAGAAATATAACTAATGCTAATGTAGTTGATGGTATTTTTACTTACCAAAGTTCAAATATTGAGCAAAGAACTACTTTAGTTAATGTAACTTATAACAATGGTAAGAACTTTGGGCGGACAGATACTGCTACAGTATTTGAGCAAGACCTTATAGATAGGTATGGGTTACAACCTATAGATGTAGTACTGCCTGGTTGTTATTATGAAGCTCAAGCTATTAGAAAAGCTCGTTGGACTTTATACTCTAACTGTCACTTTACTAATTTTGTAACTTTTAACGTATTTCTGGACGGTTTAAACTATAAGATTGGGGATTTAGTTAGAGTTTATGATAACTATAACCAAAATACTCAACAAGCAGGAACTATTGTTTCTTACTCTAATGCCAGCGGCACAACTACTGTTATCTTTGACCGTACATTAACCTTAAATAATGGCTCTTATACTTTCTATTGCTATGATACTTCTGGGACTGAAGTAACAAAGACTATATCAGTTGCTGGTTCTATAGCTACTGCAACTACAGTTGCAATTCCAGCTGGAACTACTAATCACCCAGATTATGACTACCAAGGTTATGTAACTAAATACGGGATTCCTGCTACTGGAGTTCATCTAACTGATGAATTTAAACTACCTTCGCATATTACATTTAGTACTAATTCAATTTATAGTTCTACTAACTTTTTAGGCGGAACTTGGACTGGAAGTGGGACTACTTGGCACTTTTACCCTTCAATCTATAACTTAACCCAGTATAATGCTGCTGAGTACATAGACTACTTTACTCATGTAGAGTATATAGGGACTTATCTACATTTAAATGGGCAAACTTACCAAGGGACAGTTGCTTTAAACGGAACTCCTTCTGCAACTACAGTTTATATTGCTAAACAATTTCCAGGAGCTATTGACCAAAGAACAGTAAATGCTTCTACTTTAGATAGGATTACTTTAAACTCAGTAGTTACTTTAAACTTAGGTGGGATATTTATTCTATCTGGGGCAGCTGCTGGTAAAGTTTATAGAATTACTAATATAACTAAAAGCGAGGAAAGTCAATATGCCGTTACAGGGTTAGAGTTTAATGATTCTATCTTTGATTATATAGATTCGGGCATAGATATAACTCCTTTAACGGGGGACTTTGTAGATGTAGACCAATTCTATACTACAGATGTTGAATCTATTTCTTGGTCAGATAGTTCAGCTACTAATGGTAGTTATTCTAATAGTACTTTACATATAAGTTGGATTTGGGACTCAGCTAAGACTCAAAAGTATAGAGCTAATTTTAAACTAAACTACTATGGTCCTAGTGCTAATACAGTTATGGTAGACCAGATTACTACTGATAACTATGATATCCCTAACCCAGTCCCAGGAAGATATATAGTCACTTTATGGGCGATTAATCCTTTTACTGGAATTAGTTCTAAACCTAAAATTCAAGTTGTAGACTTTAAAATAGATTCTACAGTAGTTTCTACTTTGCAAGCTCCTATTAATGTTAGAATTACTGGAACTACGGCTGTAAGCCCTCAACCAGCTAGTCTTAGTTTTACAACCCCAGATTTAAATATAAGTTTTGATTATAACCCAGACAACCAAGCTGTTGATGATGCTTTAGGAGACTATCTTCTTGAAGTATGGGAAATTGCTATAAATCCTAATACTCAAGCAGTTACTTACACTACTCTTAAAAACTCATACCCTATAGCAGCAGAAGCAGGCTCTCTTATAGTTGACCCTACAAGCCCAGATACTAGCTTTACACCTTTAAATGGTAGTTTTCAATTTTCTTTAAGCGAGAACTTACATACGTTTGGNGGAAGTCCTTCAAGAACTTTAGGAATTAAAATNTATAGTAGAGATTTGTTTGGGCATATTTCAGCTAACCCAGCTACTGTAGTTTTTTCTAACCCAGTTCCAGTTAAAATTACTACTACAGACTATAGCGTAGTTTCTGGAGTATCTTCTGTATTTGTCAATATCAAAGCAAGTACTGAGGTTGATGTTAAAGGTTATTTAGTTTGGAGAAGTACCTCCCCACTATTTATTAAAAACTCAAGTACTTTAGTATATGACGGACCTAATAACTATGTAACTTTACCAGTACCTACTGCAACTAAGTATTGGTACTCGGTAGCTGCTTATGATAACTTTAGTAAGACAGAGTACTCTCCTTCTGACGAGCAAGATTCAACTCCTGCAAGTGCTGATGCAACTACTTGGACTAAAACTGGACTTCAGTTTACAGTTGACTCTGTAGTTGCTAATAAACTTAACTGGACTGCTGGAACTGTCATTAGAAATGGCTCAAATACTTATACAATTACAGCAGGAACTACAACTTGGACTTCTGGTTTTGTCTATGTTTATTTTAACCCAGCTGTATCTTTAACTGCTCTACAAGTAACTACTACTTTACTTATTGCCGTAGGAGTTGGATGCTACCCTATTGCAACTTATACTGGAGGTTCAGCTAGTAATATTAAAGGTGGGGATGGTAATGCTTTCATCTCTGGCTCTCAGATTATAGCTGGAACTGTAGGTGCTTCCGAGATTAAAGCTGGTTCTATTGTTGCAAGTCTTTTAGATACTACAAATGCAGTTATTACTGGAACAGCTCAGATAACTGATGGTATTATTACTAACGCCAAAATCGGAAACTCTATTATGAGCTTGGACTACAATCCAACTACTTATAAAGGTTGGATTATAGATAAAGCTGGCAATATTAATACTTATGGCTCTTTAGGACTCTACGATACTAATGGCAATGTAGTATTTGCAGGTGGTAACTTTAATTGGAATAATGCTAAAGGCACTGGAGTTCCTCAAGTAGGGGCTACTAGAAACGTATTTACAGGACCTTGGTTAACTAATACTACTTATGTAATTGGTGATATAGTTACTGATGGTTTAGGTTATGGTTGGTCTTGTGTTACAGCTCATACATCTTCTGCTTCAGTTAAAACTCCAGTATATCCTATAACCTCTAATTCTTACTGGGCAATTTATACTGTTAAAGGCGATTCAGCATCTTCTACAACTATAGTTTCTATCTATAGAAGAGTAGCTGGGACTAATCCTTCATTGCCATTGCCTTCTGGAACTGTAACTTATAATTTTAGTTCTGGAACTCTTACTGGGTTAGATAATGGTTGGTCTAAAGATGTTCCAGCTGGAGTAGACCCTCTATATATCTCAGCTGCTACCGCTGTAGGAACGGGTAGTGCTACTATAGGTGGATGGGCAACTCCAGTTCTTTTTGTAAGTAACGGTATTGATGGGACTCCTGGCACTAATACTGCTACAGTTACCTTATACCAAACTACAGCTACTTCTTCACCTCCAACACGCCCTCTTATACCACTTACTTATAAATTTTCAGATGCTACAATAGCTGAAACCTTGCCTAATAACTGGCAAAGAAGTTTACCTACTACAGGTGCTTATCGGTGGATAACTACAGCTACTGCTCTAGGAACTACAGCTACAGATACTATTTTAGCTAGTGAATGGGCACCTGTAAGTTTACTTGCTCAAGATGGTGTTAATGGTCTTAGAACAGCTATCATGGAGATGTACCAATGGGCAACTTCAGCTCCTACTACGTTTCCTTCTGGGGTATCTACTTTTACATGGGCAAACGGACAGTTTACAACGCCACCAACCCCTAATAATTGGTACACAACTCCTCAGACTCCAGTTAAAGGTCAAACTTTATATGTAGCTAGAACTATTTATACTGATTCTGGTACTTCTGAAAATAGTTTAATTTCTTGGGCAGCTACTACTGCTACTCCTAGAAGCATTGCAGGTATAGATGGTACTCCAGGAACTAGAACAGCTTACTTAGAAGTATATAAATGGTCTGCAGTTGCTCCGACTAGCTTTCCTCAAGGAACTTCTACATATACTTGGCTAAATGGAACTTTTACAGATGCTAATGTAAATACTAATGGCTGGTTGTTAGTTCCTGGAGCTTCTGTACAAGGGCAAACTCTTTGGGGAATTAGCCAAGCTTATAGTGATACAGGAACTTCTAGTACTAGTTCTGTTACTTGGTCAAGCATATCACCTTATGCTTTAGGATATGCTGGTATAGATGGAACTGCAGGTAAAACAGCTGCTAACTTTGGTATAGATAATGCTGCAGCTATATTTAATAAAAATGCTAGTAATGTTATAGCCCCTAGTGCGGGTATTACCTTAACAACTAGCTACCAAAATATAACTGGAACTCTCAGCTATCAATGGCAAAAGAATGGAGCTAATCTTGCGGGTGCTACTTCTAGTAGTTACACAGTTCCAACTTCTGACTATAGCTCTGTAACTTCAAATACCTATAAAGTTACTATAACTGGAACTATTAATGGGGTTGCAACTTCTTTATCAGATACTATAACTATCCCTATGCTCGTAGACGGTGGTTCTGGTCCTGTTGTTCTACTTTCTAACGAGAATATAACTTTTGGCGCGCCTAATGTATTGTATTCTGGCATAGATTTTAGTAATGGTACTTGCGATATTACAGCTTATATAGGCTCAACTCAATTAACTTATGCAGCTAGTGGGGCTAACACTTTTAGTTTAACTTATACAAGTACTTATGCTTCAGTAGGTGCTGGGTCTAATCCAGTCTCGCAGATATTAAGAATTCCTGCTCCAACTGCAATGTCAGCTGAAAGTGCTGCTGTTACTATAACAGTAACTGTTAGGGATAATGCTGGAAATGCTTTACCTTTAATTGTTAAAACTTTACGATACAATTTGAGTAGAGCTGGTGCTGTAGGAATGTCTTACTGGTTGTCTAATACAGACTATTTGAAACGGTCTACTAGTTTAGTCTACAGTCCATCTGCTATTACTTTAAATGGTTATAGTGCTGCAGGTTCTGGAACTCCAGCTGCTTACGCCTGTAGATTCAAAATCTACGAAGACGGTAGTGCTAGCGCAATTTATACTTCTTCTGTAGATGAAGCAACTAAAACATATACTCCAAGTACAACATCTGTAACTTATATAAAAGTTGAGATGTATTTGTCTGGCGGAACTACAACTTTAGTGGATTATTCTGTAATTCCAGTAGTTCAAGACGGCTCACAAGCTTTAACTCTTGTAGAACCTAATTCTGCCGTACTTTTATCTTCTGACTCAGCTGGGAATGTAAGCTCCTATGCAGGTTCGGGTACTACTATTAAAGTATTTGAAGGGTCAACTCCACTTCTATTTACAACTGGAGTTGTTACTAAAGGTTATTTTGGGGTTAGTGCTTCAGTTACTAGTGGTTCTATTGCTATTGGAGGTTTAAGTGGAGCTTACACGTCTACCTGTACAGTTGCAAATCATTCTAATCTAAGTACTGACTCAGCTAATATTACATATACAATAAATGTAGTAAAAGCTGATGGAAGTGCAGTTACTTTAACAGATATTCAGACTTTAACTAAAAGTAAAGCAGGGGTTAAAGGTGATTTAGCTCAGTTAGTTATAGTTAATGGTGAGCAAGCATTTAAATTTGCAGCTGATTCAACTACCCCAGTTAATACTTCTATAACTCTTTCGGCAGCTTTATCTGGAGGACTTACTACTTACAGTTGGGAATATTGGTACGCTAATATTGCTTGGCTTCCTTTACCTGCTCCAAATACTGGCTCAACTTATAGCTTAACCTATAATAATTCAGCTTTTGGTACTTCTAATAGTTTACGAGTACGTTGTTTATCTGGAACAGCTTATGATGAAATTACTATTGTAAAACTCTACGATGGAGCTAAAGGTAAAAATGCTATTACAGGTTACCTGACTAATGAAAGCGCAGCTTTACCTGCTGATTCTTCAGGTACAGTATCTACTTATGCTGGAGCTAGTGGTAGTTTTAAAGTATTTGATGGTACAACCGATGTTACAAATAGTTCTACATTTACAATCGCAACTGCTACCGTTGGTGGAGTTACTATAACTCTTAATAGTCCATCTGGTACTTATAGTGCTTCTGGGACTATGAATGTTGATGCAGCTTCATTTACTTTAAGTGCTGCCTATAATGGAGTTACAATTAATAAAGTTTTATCTCTGACTAGAGTTAAAGCTGGTGTAACTACAACTACAACTAATACTATTGTAGCTGATACAGTAACTATAACTGGTGGGCAAGCATTTAACTATGCCGCTGGAAATACTACAACTCCTACTGGAACTGGCATAATAACTTTAACTGCTTCTTTAACAGGAACATTAACAACTTATTCTTGGGAATACTGGACTGGTTCTGTTTGGGCGTCTTTAGGGGTTTATAGTTCTACTTATTTTTTAGTCTACAACAATAATACCGCATTTGTTGGAGATACTGCAAGAATTCGCTGTTTGTCTGGTACTAAGTACGATGAGATGACAATAGTTAAACTTTACAGTGGAAGTAATGGTAAAGATGCTGTAGTTGGGTATTTAACTAACGAAACAGCTACTTTCCCAGCGGATAGTACTGGTGTTATTAGCGATTATACGGTAGCAGCTGGTCAATTTAAAGTGTTTAGTGGTACTTTAGATATAACTTCTGGTTATTCTACCACTTATAGTGTAACTACAGCTACTGTTGGCGGGTTAACTCTTAGTATAAACTCATCTGGAGCTTATTCGGTTGCTGTAAGTACTCAATCTACTGTAAATACTACTAATTCTTTTACTTTTGAAGTCAAAGCAATTACTTCTTCTACTTATGGCAGTGTCACTGTAGTTAAAAGTATTAAATATGCTAAAAGTAAAACTGGAACTCCAGGGATAGGTACTAATGGCGCAGATGCTGTTATAGGTCAATTAAGTTCAGATTCTGTAATGTTGTCTTGTAATTCAGCGGGTAATCCAGTTGGCACATCTCCTTATGCTACTGTAACTATGACAGTAAATAAAGGAGGGGTAGATGATTCAGCTAATTGGACTTATTCTGCAAGTCTTAGTAATTTAACTTCTAGTTCTTTAACTACTTCAAGAACTCAAAACATTACTGCATTTGGCGGCGGTACTACTAACCAAACAGGTTATATAGATTTTACTGCTAGTAGAACTGGATACGCATCTATAGTTAAAAGATGTGTCTTTGCTAAGTCTATTCCAGGGATTGCTGGAGCTGGTACTAGTTACACAGGAGCTAGTGACCCAACTACTTCTAATCCAGCAGCTGCTATTAATGGTGATAGTTACTTTCAGACAACTACTCAGTTAATGTGGGTAAAGGTAAATGGAACTTGGCAGAAAGTAGTTCCTCAGATTACTAGCGGGAATGCTACACAATTTATAGCTACTGCAGCTATCGGGCAAGCTCAAATTGGCAGTGCAGCTATTGGAACTGCTCAGATTATTGATGCTAATATTAGTACTTTGAAGATTGAAGGAAATGCTGTTACTGTACCTTTATCTAACAATGTAGTTGGGCCTACAACTAATAATACTAGTTATTCTGGAACTACCTTTAGTCCTGCTATGTGTTCTTTAACTTTTACTAATCCTTCTATCACAGAACCTATAAAGATTTTAGTATCTTTTGGGTTTAGTTATTTCTTCCGAGGAGCTTTAACTGCTGGAGGTTCTTTTAAAGGCTGTCTTATGAATGGAACTACTACAGTCTATTCTGCTTCGTGGGGAGGTAGTATGTTTATTAGCACTGGCTTGATGAGTATTGCGGAAGGAGCAGGTTCTAGTTCAGTTATACTTACCGTAGCTGCAGGAGCTTCTATAACTTTAAATGTTAAGCATCAAAAAACAGGCGCAAGTTTATTTACTTACTCTAATGCGTTTATTTCTATAGTTGGTTGTCGGAGATAATTATGTTTTATATATACAATACTATAACAGGACAGATAAGAAGTATTTTTACAGGTCCTGTAGATTTCTTAGAAAGTCAATTACAGGCTAATGAGGATTATTTAGAGTCTGTAGAGAACGCTACCGATGCTACACACTATGTAGATGTAAGTAGTAAAACTTTACTAGAGTTCCCAGTTAAAATTAACAAATACCAAGAATTTAACTGGGAGTCTAAAGAATGGGAAACTCCTGCAGGTACTTTAGAGTTAGCTAAAATAGATGGAAAAACTGAGGTAAATACCCTAGCAGGTATAACTATCTTGGAAAAATACCCAACTTATCGTCAAACAAACTACAACAGAGAACCAACAGCTCCAGCTACTATAGAAATGAATCTCTGGATAGATGCTATACGAGCTGAAAGTAACATAGCTACTTCATCTATAGATTTAGCTACTGATTTAGCAACTATAGAGGGTATTGTAGATGGATTTAAAGCTTATTTAGCTGGTTTATAAGGTTTATGCGTCAAGTTTCTGGCTAATGTCGGATTCTTGGCGCAAAATTCCCTTAAATATGTCTTGAAATTGTAACAAAACAAGAGTA
>B570J29583_1000032_pt1 | contig 12477 bp, 12 predicted proteins | sample LakMenEpi13Jul12_FD_29583 | JGI IMG/M metagenome (IMG submission 29583)
AAAACCCTTAGATTATACAGTTATTTCCCGTTTTTGAGGGGTTATCAAAAACCGTCAAAAAACGTCAAAAACCCTTAGAGTCTACAGTTATTCTCGGTTTTTGAGGGGTCTCTAGCTCCTCCAAAAACCATCAAAAAACGTCAAAAACCCTTAGATTATACAGTTATTTCCCGTTTTTGAGGGGTTATCAAAAACCGTCAAAAAACGTCAAAAACCCTTAGAGTCTACAGTTATTCTCGGTTTTTGAGGGGTCTCTAGCTCCTAAAGTCCTTTTATAGCGACGTTATTCTACGCAAGCTTCTAATGTTTGAAAAAGCTAGGTAATGTAAGGGTCTAATTTTGAAAAAAGTACCTTCATAGAGAATGACTATATATGTCATTCTCGTCTGTAGTTGCAAACTATTCAACATGTGCTTGTTGAATCCATTTTTAATATAATAATGATAATGAAAAAAGAAATAAATAGTAGTGGAAAGGTTCCTAATAAGTCAAAGAAATTTTTATTAATTTACACACAAGTTTCTTATCGATCAGCAAGAATTCCTGGCATATTTACTACTAATCACATAGAATGTGTTTTTGGTAAAAAATTTTCTAAGAAACCAGACTACCCGGAGGAATTAACTCGTAGACTAATTAGAGTCAACATACTTAATTCATTAATAAAGTTTTCTATAAAGAAAACTAGTATAGAGAAAATTACAAATATGAAAAAAGATAGAATCATAAAGAATAAAAAAGTTGTTATTGAAGAAGGTAAATGTTTCTTTGGAAAACGACATTAATGAAAATTATTATTTGTAATGTAGTTACTGCATATTCCGTAAATCGCTTAATTTGAGCCTTAGTTTATAAGGCTTAATTTGACACAAATCGAGAAAGTGCAGTAACATGTTTGCTTTCATTTTTGTAATGTAGTTACTGCATATTCCGTAACTTAATCGGATTGATCCCATATAGTTTTACAACAATAAGTCATTTTATTGTGACATTTACTTTGTCTTTCTCTATATTTGTTGGCATAAATATAATTTGTATTCAAAAACATAAGTTTCACATGCTATCTTTTTTCATTCCTGCGAATACTTCTTTTGGTTTAGCGTTATTATTAGTTCCTATTGAACTGCTATCGTATATATTTAAACCTATTAGTTTAGAAGTTCGACTGTTTACTAATTTAATGGCCGGTCACACACTGCTAAAAGTAATTGTAGATTTTTCTTGGAGTATGTTACTAGACTTTAAATTTTTTATGGAAATACACAAAACCAGTCCGTTCAAGTCAGAAAACATTCTTTTTTCTCCTTCAAAAATTTTAGATGAAACTTCTAGGTAATCAATGGTCCGCGAATGTCAAGGAGTTTGAGAATTGGTTGACAACCCAAACACCGTTAACTACAACTTTAGGGCTTGATTATGACAACCTTAGAATTACATTGTATATCAAAAGCGATAGTTGACTTACTCGGAGGTCCGCCATTTAAAAAAGCATTGAGGAACATCTTTTCGATCGATGAAAAGAGTTGCCGCCTCTTTTTCATAAGCATATGCCTTGGGAGGCGATATTAGAGCAGTCCCAAGCAGAACAAATAAATTTAATTCACTTTTCGTTCTGGTCAGCAAGCCTCAGTTGGTGTCTTTCTCAGACATATCAATACTATCCTTACATGTGAGTTGAAAACAACTTTTTTATTAATCAAATTCTTCCTCAAGCAAGAAGGAATGCCTTAGTTACGGAGGCTTGTGGGAACTCATGGTGAGATGAGTCCGGGGATATTGAAACAGTTTATCGCCTAAAAGCTTTTACGAAGTATGTCGTCCCTCGTAATTTTCACGAAATTGTTGGGAAGGTGGAGGTTAGGACGTGTCATGAACAAAAACTACACACGACTTTGACAAAGTTGTTGAAAAATAATCACCAAAATAGGATTAAGTTAATAAGTTTAATATAATTACACTAGCCAATAATTAATTGTTAGATTGATAGATACCGAGGTACATTCTCTAAGGTTTTATTTTACCTAAGTAAGAAAACACCCGAAATAAGTAATATATTAAAAGCAAAGAAATCTTGCAATTTAAATATTTATTTCAAATTTGATGCTAGTTAAGAGAAAGGTTAATTTATGTCGTAAGCAAATTAATTCTTTAAACAACATTAAAGGTTTAATATTGTTGTTGGGTAATTTTAATTATTCAATATATACCCAATTATTTTAAAAATGGTAATAATAAGAGCTGCGACTCATTTAGTTAATGTGCAAGTAATTAGAAGAAATCATCCTTTTCTCGAAGCCAAAGCTTAAGGGCTGATTATGCTCCACCAATTATTGGAGAATCGAAGCTCGCTGTATCTAGTTTTCATAAATGAAAATAGTTAGGCAACGTTTTTATATTACTCCTAGGAAACTAGTTTTTCTCAGCACGCAAGAAGACTCTCTCGACTATTGCGACGACCATCGTTAGTACGTGACTTCTTCGGGAACCCACATCTATAAAATGTTAATTCATTTATCTTTTCATTAGATTAAAAATAGTTGTACACTCTACTTTAAATTTTTTATTTTGAAACACACTAGAACATTCTATTCAATTGAGAGAACTTTGCTTTCTGCTTTCTTAGTTTCAAAGACCTGCGTAACATAAGAAACTTCTATTTCACAAGTGACACACTGGTGTGCGGCCGTTTGAAGACCGGTTGACCCGCAAAAAATCGTTAGCTGTGGCTTTAAAGAGCAACATCTACAAGCTGTCAATTGAATCTGGTAACCGAGCTATCGCTCAGGTTACCAGAGCAAAAATCATTTATCCGGATTTATGCGAGCTTCTTTACATTAAAGAACTATATTTGCCACCCTTTACGCACCAAGACATGCCTCTGGAGGCGTTTCTCGACATGCCAATAGGCTCTTAACAAAAGGCAGTTTCTTTCTTTGTATGGTTCATAAGGACAGTTTTCTTGTTTTATTCCCTTCATTATATTTATTCTGCATCTTATTTAAAATTAGTCCCTCTTTGATCCAACCAATTCGGACTGACCAAAGCGTGTACAGACGTTTTTCCCGAGTTTTACATAAAATGTGCCATTTTAGAAAACAAAAAGACGAGTTTTCACCTTTCTTACATGAATTTTGACTTCGAAAGAGGAGAATATACTGAGGCTTGAGGAAAGTCACATTGAGATGGGTCGGGCAATCTTGAAATTGGGTACAGTGTAAAATATTATTTGAAATTTTTATAAATTGTTCATAGCAGTCAGGTGTAATGCAAGATAGAAAACTTACGGAATCATGTAGATAGTTTTTCATTTACATTACACCAACAGAGTAATACGCAAAGATTTCGATAATTTTCCCCAAAACCCGTCGGAATTGAAGATAGTTTGACACGTAGCTAGAGATTATTAATAATAACCCTAATGAAGTATCATAAAATGTTTCAATTAATAATTATCATGTGTTTAAGATGAAGAGCTAGTCTATCTCAAGTAGTTGAGGTTAGAACTCAAAAAAAGAACAAGATCACCAAAAAATAATGAAACTAAAAAATTTACTAATATTATTATTAAATTAGTGATTGAAAATAATAAAATAATCTGGAGCTGTTCTAACAGATTATCCAACATAATTTTTAAGAATTTAAATACCTTTTCGGTAATAAGTGATCCCCAAGTGGGTGGTGGTTTTCCATAGAATTGTGATTTTTGTAATAAATTTTTAAGTGGGCAGGTTTCAGATTATTCTCCAATATTTCCAATAGAATAAGCTGACGTAGACTTGAACTACTTACCTACTTTTCTTAAAAAAATTTGAAGAGTTCGTACTTTATTAAAGCTAAAAAAGGTTAAACTTTTTAAGAAGTTAGTGAATACCGCCTCACCAATAAACAGTTATGAATAAAAACAATCAAACAACATCTACAAAATGCCAATATCATGCTGCAGATTCAAAACCAAAATGATGTGTTGATGTAAAGTGATTGTAAACAATTCGTAAAAGAGAGACTATTAAGCAGCAAGTACCAATAAAAACATGAAATCCATGAAAACCGGTAGCCATATAAAAACACGAGCCAAAAACGCTATCGTTAATGTTAAATGGTGCCTCTACGTATTCCATACCTTGTAATAAGGTAAAAATTGTTGCTAATAGTATAGTAAATAATAGTGCTATAATTGCTTGTTTTTTTGCTCGTACTATTATTGCATGATGTGCTCAAGTAACAGTAGCGCCAGAACTTAAAAGAAAAAATGTGTTAGTTAAAGGAATTCCTGAAGTTTGAATTGTTTGAATTGCTTCGGGAGGCCAAACTCCTCCTAAATTAAAAACCGGTGACAGACTCGAATGAAAAAAAGCCCAAAAAAAAGCAAAAAAAAACATGATTTCTGAGACAATAAACAAAATCATTCCTAACCTTAAACCTCGTTGCACAGAGATAGTATGCTGTTCTTCAAACGTGGCTTCTCTAATAATGTCACGCCATCAAGTATACATAACGTATAATAATAGAAAAAACCCAATTAACGCCAGTTGACTTCCACCTAAGAATTTATTCATATATAAAACAGCTCCTGAAGTCATAAAAAACGCCCCTAAAGAAGCGAATAATGGCCAAGGGCTAGGATCTACTAAATGTCAACTATGTTTGGTTTTTAAGTATTTAAAACGAATTTTATTATTCATATTTTACGCGGGTTTTTGAAACGAAGAAAGTAAAGTTCTCTCAATTGAATAGAATGTTCTTGTGTATTTCAATCAAAAATTTAAAGTATAGTGCATAACTCAAATATAGATAATCAATCTGTTTTGAGACGGCTTAAAATGTATTAAATAGATTATAAATTAACATTTTGCAAGCTTTAGCTATCTCGCAATTTATCTAACAGTACAAAGCATTGTAATGGTTTCAAGAATCTTACTACGAGCTGAGAAAACTAGTGGTCGTTAATCAGATTATAAAACCGTTTTGTAAATATTTTCTTCTATAAAAATAGGTTCGGCAATCATGATTATATAGCAACTATTGAAAAATCTTCAAATATAGCCAAGATTTGAAGATCACTAACACTTTTTGCAAAATAAGTATTCATGCTGCTTCGGTTTTGAAAAAAAGGCGAAGGATTTGCTCGGTATGCTTGCATATTAATCAAACGTACTGAACCCTCCTCGGCATTATTACATTATTACAGTTTTGAAAATGATTGGGTACTCATATTGAAAAGTTTAATAACTGTGAAAAATTCGGTTTTTGTACGTGGTATTGAACAAAAAAAAGTAAATGTTAGAGCTTACATCTCTTCTCCATTTTTTTGGTGTTTGAGAAAAGTGAATATCGACTTTTAAGGTTGTTACTCTCATACAGTAACAAGATAAATATAAAAAATATTAGGATTAAAAAAAGCGGTAACGATGTTATGTGAGTTGAATCGAAAAAGGAAGTGAGAACTAGGACCTCCTCCCCATAAAACGCACCTACAAGCATCAAAAAATTCCATGCTTATATCTTGAAATTTGAAGATTTCAGTCGAGAAAGTTTTGAACAGTGAATCATGGTAGACGAATAGTTACTACTAAAATTTTTGTTATCTATATAAAAGTCATTTAGTCAAAATCTAAATTGAGAACTAAAAATTTTTTTTTTCTTAGATTTAAATTTGACGGTATATTGACGATTCCCAACTATCGTTTTAAAAAATGAAAAAGCTAAATTGTTTAGATTCGATACAGCATAATATTGAAATCCGATATAACTAGTAAAGTGAGAAAGGTTATTTGAATTAAAAGTTAATTTATTGTCGTTTAAAAAGTTGTTCATAAATAACATTTTCTTAGAGTAAGAAAACATCTTCCGTATGATTCGTCAATTGTCTTTTGTTTGCCCTAATGGTTTGACGACTCTACTAACTTTGCTCACATTTCCTTCAGTATTTATATAAGTTCCTGAGCTTTCAAAAAAGACGGTAGTAGGTAAGTGTAAATGAGTATTCCAATTAAAACCTTTTTTCAATTCTGCAATCAACTTAGTATCTAAATTGCTCTTTTGAGTTATTAATATTTTATTCTCAAGTGTATGATCCTGAAATAAGTTAAGTAATTTCAAGTTTAGTAGTTTCTTAATGTTGAAACTTGAGAATGAATTGTTTATAAAATAAATTCCAGTAGCATTCTTTAAATCTTTATTTTGTACTGTTTTCAAATTAGTAAAATTTGAAAATCCAATGCTGCCTAGTGACGAATGTAAAATATCTATTCGACTTTTATCGTCAGATTGTGAGAATAAATTAACATGTTTACTTAAAAATTTTAATAGATTTGCCAACCCAAAATAGTCTTTTCGTTTAAATATTTCTGCATTAGCGATTAAAAGCGGATTTGAAGAATTTACAAATTCTTGGCAAAATAAGTTGTTACCCTCAATTAAAGATCTTAAAATTTTGGTATTACTGGTAATGTTTATATTTGGGAACGTCAAATTTATTAACGAACCTATTTGAATTATTTTGAAATTTCCTTGCAAATATCTTGATCGAAGCCTTAAATTCAATTTCGACCCTTCATAACGAGGATTTATTCCAATTAATCAACAAGTATCGGATGTTACAAGTCTGTTATTCAAGTTTAAATCTAATAAATAATTTTGTTCTAAATCAATGTTAATGCTTTGTGAATCAACTCGTTTAAGCTTAAAAAATGAATATTTGCGAGTTAAAGCATTTAACAAGTTTAAAACCTCTAAGCTTGTATTTGTCCCTAAAAGCATTATCAGTGGGTGTGGTCGGTAGTAATGTTTTAGTAAATGGTTTTGAAAATACAGTGTGCAAAAAAATTCTTTGAATAGTTTTTGCCACGAGAAGTTAAGGAAAGATTTTTTATTATTGTTTTCTTGAAAACTGTAAATTATTTTTTTAGGTGAGAACATACCATCAAATGAAAATCTAGTCTTATCCGAAATTCAATTGGTGTTATGATTTACTCTATCATAACCAGGTAAAATACGTATTATGTGATTATTCTTAATAAACAGCTGAGTTGGGGTACCAAATCCGTCTGAAAAATCAATCGAAGAAACACTTTTTAATTCTCAGCTTCTATGTGTAAAAGGGTAAGGTTTAGACGTTAACGCTCCGACGGGACACAAATCAATAACATTTCCCGACAGTTCGGACTGAAAAAGTTTATCAACATAAGTCCCAATTTCACTACTCAAGCCTCTTCCAAACATTCCTATATCTTCTACCCCCGCAATTTCGGCAGCAAAACGAACACATCGTGTACAGTGAATACATCTGGTCATCACCGTTTTTACAATAGGTCCAATATTTTTGTTTAGAACAACTCGTTTAAAGCTATAAAATCTTTTTTTGGTTAGGCCGAAAAAAAGGGACTGATCTTGTAAATCGCATTCACCACCTTGGTCACATATTGGACAATCTAAAGGGTGGTTTAGCAGTAAAAATTCTAGAACATTTTCACGAGCTTTCTTTACCAACGAACTATTCGTGTAAACATCTCCACTTGTCAAGCAGGATTTAGCATTCATTGCACACGAGACGATAGGTTTTGGTGAGTTTTTTAATTCTACAAGGCACATACGGCAATTTCCTGAAATAGATAAATTTTTATGGTAACAATAATGCGGGATGTTAATTCCTAATGTCTCGCAGTACTCAATAAGAGGTGTATTTTGTTTTCAGAAACTACTATTTGAATTATTTTTAAATTCTAAATCATAATTAAGTTTTATATTATCTATATGAAAGTATTTCAAAATTTAAGGAAACGTAGCTTCAAATGGTTAAAGCGTCGACTTGTCACGTCGAAGATTGCTGGTTCAAGTCCTGTCGTTTCCGTTTTACTTTTTAGTTTTTAATGTTTTTTATTTTATCCATTCTAATTGTATTTTTTAGCCTATAATAGATTGTTAGAATTGCTAACCCTATGGCAGACTCTGCTGCAGCAATAGTTAAAATAAATAAAACAAATATATAACCTGCAAGATCATCTAAATAAATAGAAAAAACAATAAAATTTAAATTGATTGCTAGTAGCATCAATTCAATAGACATTAGTGTTATTAATATATTTTTTCGGTTTAACACTAGTCCTAAAACGCCAATCAAAAATAATGCTATAACAATATTTAAGATGTAATTAATGTTCAAAATTATCATGTATATCTTAATAAAAAATTTGGGTACATTGGGATTTGAACCCAAGACCTGTGGATTAAAAGTCCAATGCTCTGCCAATTGAGCTATGTACCCATTGTAATTCTTTGCTTAAAAATCTTATAGTGCGAAAAGAATTAAAAATGCCATCATTAATGAGAAAAGTGCAATGGCTTCAGTTAGTGCGAAACCTAGAATAGCAAGTTTGAATAATTCGGCTTGTAAAGAAGGATTTCGTGAAACTCCAATCACTAACGCACCAAATACGGTACCAATTCCTACTCCAGCTCCTGCTAGCCCAATAGTGGCTAATCCAGCTCCTACAAATTTAGCTGCTTGTAATAACATGTAAATTGTTAAAGATATATGCAAATATTCATCTCGGTGGCTTCAAAGCAGCTTTTACTGGTTAAATTAGAGATGTTAAAGATCCCATCAAATAAAATAAAATTATTTTAAGTTCTCAACGTCTTTGTAAGTTTTAAGGTCAATATTTAGGTTATAGTTGTATTGCTGTCCTAACAGGCAACTTAGCACCTCCGGTTTTAAAAGCTGAGATGGCGATATTTTTAGCTACACCATCTATTTCAAATAAAACGGTTCCTGCGCTAACTTTAACGCCCCAATGAGAAACGTTACCTTTGCCCTTACCCATTCGAACTTCGGTCGGCTTCGCTGTAATGGGAATTGTAGGAAATACTCGTATTCACATTTTTCCTTTTCGATTTAGTTTTCTAACAATAGCTTGTCGAGCGGCTTCAACATGCCGAGACGACATAGTACCAGATTTAGTTGCTTTTAATCCTACGCACCCGAATTTTAATATATTTGAACGATAGTTAAACATTGTTAGTTTACCTTTTTGCATCTTTTTATATTTCGTTTTTTTTGGTTGTAATCACATATATTTTTAAAAATTCATTTTCACAAAGTCAAACCTTTACCCCAAAGGTCCCATTAACTGTATAGGCAGTTGATTGATAATAATCAATTTTAGACCTGAATGATTGAAGAGAAAATTTTCCGAAATGTATTTTCGTAGTTCTCGCTCTTGGCGCTCGATTGAATCGACCTTTAATCGCAATTTTCACCCCTTTAAGGCATGAAGCGTCACACTTAGTAAATAACAGAATAGCTTGTTTAATGAAACCCAAAAAATAGTTATCTTTTCGGGGAATAGTTCTCTGGTCAGTCCTTAACTGATTCAGTCTGAATTGATCGCTGATGAACTCAGCCAGCAGCTTCGCAGACTTTCTTCGTAAAATATTCATAAATAAAATATTCATTGCTTCTTTAAAAAATGAGTTTTTAACAAATTTTCTTAATTGTTTAAAAATCCTTTTTAAACCTTCAAGTTGATTAGAAGACAGTTGCTTATGACGATTTAAATCTTGTAATGTTACAGAAATATTAATTTTTTTTTTAGTGTATTTTATCAAGCTTTCTAATAAGATTTCTTGAAATCCTTTGAGACCAAAAGCTACCCATGGATTAGATTTATGGTACGAGAAACCCTTTTTACTTTTAACTTTCTGAATCTTTTTTATTTTTAGTCTTATTTTTTGACTAGGTAGTTTGAATTGAGATGTTTTTTTCTTTTTATATCATCAATCTTTTTTCCTTAAAGATGTACGCTTAACTTGTGTCGAAAGTTTTTTCGAATATTTAGTCAGACTTTTACGTATAACATAAATAGTTTTCGCTGTGAGATAAAAAGAAACAAATATTAGTAGGAAACCGTGAGAATAAAAAATTTTGCAGTTATGAATTTTTATTTTATAGAGTCCAAAAAATCGATTTAAATATCTTTGAACTTCTAACGTTTTGTACAAAAACAAAGAAGATTCCTCGTCATTTTTCGCAACATGTCTAAATTCTCAGTTTTTTCTATATACGCCTTGTCTAAAAATTCGTGCGTCTGTTTTTTGACCCATCTTTACCTATTTTTTTTGTAAGAGAATTGTTTTCTGGTAGAAACAAATTCACCGAATTTGTGACCAACCATTTCTTCTATGATTTTTACTATTGTAAACGCTTTTCCATTATAAACGTGAAATGTAAGTTCAATAAAACTGGGCAGTATTATAGAGTTTTTAGACATAATTTTAACACTATTTTTCGAGATTAATTTAGAGTTTTTCACTCTTTCCAGTACATTCTTTTCAATATATGGTCCTTTTCATTTAACTCTGTTCATTTTGTCATATTTTAATACTTTGATTCTTTCTTGCAATTAACAAAGTTTACAATTTAGTTTTTAGTCACGAAGTTCCTAATACCACTTATAGGGATAGGTGTATATTAATATTTTAAAAATTTCGACCTGCTTGTTTTTCCATTTTTGGTAGGCTTTCCTCACGGTGTCACAGAAGATCGACCACCAGCACTTTTTCCTTCCCCACCTCCGTGGGGATGGTCGATAGGATTCATTGCCACGCCCCTAACAGTTGGTCGTCTGTTTAATCATCGACTGCGACCAGCTTTGTTTACTTTATCAAAAAATGAGAATTCATTGGAAACAGTACCAATTGTCGCGTAACATGTGGGTAGAAGAAATTTATGAAAACCAGAACTCAGAATAACCCTACAATATCTAGAAGTTTTCTCGATTAACTGCGCACTGGTCCCAGCAGATCTGGTTAATTGTGCTTGTTTATTTTCTTTTAGGGAAATATTATGAATAAAGCCTCCAATAGGAATTTTCATTAACGATAAAGAATGCCCAACTTTAACTTCAGCATTAAAGCCTGACTTTACGACATCGCCAATACTTAAGTTTTTAGGAGCGAGCATATAAAAATATTTTTGATTTAAAAAATCGTAAACAGAGGCTATAAAAGCTGTCCGACAAGGGTCGTATTCTAAACTAGTAACAATACCTAGTGAATCTTTGCTTCTTTTAAAATCAATTTTTCTGTATTTTTTTTTATGCCCACCACCTATATGTCGTACTGTAATTTTTCCGGAATTATTTCTTCCCGCTACGTTTTTTTTACCTATAATCATACTTTTCACCAAAGAAAGTTTATTCAATTTTTTTTTCGATAAATTTATTAGTTTTTTTTGAGTCAATGAGGCAAATTTATTTTTTATGGAGTTCATATGAATAAAAATTATTTCAAAATTCATGCTTTTATTAAAAATAGCAAAAAACTCATTCTTTTCACAAAACACAATTACGCATAATTATATAAGACATACATTTCATACTATTAACGCTTTAGAGTTTATGAAAGAAGAAACATTCTCTTATTACGTACAATGACTACTTTTACTTTGATTTACGAATTTGTCTCATCTTAGAATAAAAACAAATTATTTCATTTCATATATGTATTTTTCTTTTATTAATAATCAAAAGTTACTTAGTTATGTCATAAATATCAGTCTATCCTTAACAAATACTTTAATAAACGTAAATAATATTAACGGCAATCCTAAATTTTTTTATTCCGCAGGAATGTTTAATTTACAAAAAAAACAAAAGACTAGACAACCGAAAGCAATAATCACAATTCTTAGAGCTTTATTATTAAAATCAAAATTTTTTAAAACGAAACCCGCTGCTGTTCACTTCAACAATTTATTTTTTAAACATCAGTCATCTATTTTTAAAAAACTAAAGCGAAAAATTTTTGCAAAACTCGTTATAAGTTATTTATACAAAGCACACAATGGTTGCAGATTAAGGAAAAAGAAAAGAATTAAGATTCGTACTCGAACTAGAAAATTATAGAAGAAATGACTGAGTGGTTGAAAGTGGCAGATTGTAAATCTGTTAAGTTTATCTTATCGTAGGTTCGAATCCTACTTTCTTCAACGAAATATAACGCAGTTCGGTAGCGTGCCTGTTTTGGGAACAGGAAGTCATGTGTTCAAATCACATTATTTCGATACAAGCAATGTCTTTCTGCTTTTGAGTTTATAATAAGGAAGCTTAGTAAAAGTTTTCATAGATTGATGGAAAATACAAATGTTTTCTAAATATGACATATTTCTTAAATTTCTAGTTTGTTTTTTTGAGTAAATTTTATTGTTTAATCTAAAGCCTAATAAATTAATTAAAGGATTAATATTTTCTAATTCTTTAAAAGTTAATTTCGTATTATTGTTATCATTGTTCAATAAGATAATAGGGCCATGTATTAACACAGCTACATTTTTAAATACGGAACTTTTTAATGTATTAATCATTAGTTTATTGAGTATTCGATAATATTTTAATTCATGATTAACGAAACTTTGCTCAATTTTGATTCAACTTTCATTATTTACGGAAGTCCCTTGAAAAAAAAAAAAAAAGTTTATCA
>B570J29583_1000035_pt1 | contig 11985 bp, 11 predicted proteins | sample LakMenEpi13Jul12_FD_29583 | JGI IMG/M metagenome (IMG submission 29583)
CTATTATGCTCTTCAATTGGTTTTTTCAATTTGAGCTTGCCTTCGTACGCCTCCGTTACTTTTTAGGAGGCGACCGCCCCAGTCAAACTACCCATTATAAACTGTTTTAAAATTATGAGTAACAAAAGTTTTTAAGGGTGGTATTTCATTTGTGTTTAGGCAAATAGCTTGCGTTATGGCCTAATAAAAACTTACCACGTATACTACACAAAAAAAGTTTTATTACAATTTATAACTATAGTAAAGGTGCACAGGGTCTTTCCGTCTAGCCGCAGGTAGTCTGCATCTTCACAGACATTTCAATTTCACTGAGATTGTATTGGAGACAGTAGGACAGTCGTTACGCCATTCATGCGGGACACCAATTAAATGCCAAGGAATTTCGCTACCTTTGGACCGTCAGAGTTACAGCCGCCGTTTACTGGGGGTTACAGTCAAAGCCAAAACTTTTTCTATTAAACTTGCAGCACCGGGCAGGCGTCAGTCTCTATACTTCTTTTTTCAAATTCGCAGAGACCTGTGATTGTGATAGGTAAGCTCTCTCAAGCTTTCCCCCACTTTAAACCGTACGTGCGACTTTCACCGCATACGGCTTGAGCCATCCAATATGGTTTGGAAAATATACTACTAACTTATAATATTATTTTCTCGCCATATCGCTCTAAAGTATTCGTTTTTACCACAGTTTGATGTGGCTTTACGAACCGCAAGATATCTAGCAAAAAAACTTATAGCTAACGTATGTTGAGCTAGAAGTACATCATTATGATCTCTTTCTTTATGAGCTTTTAAAATTTTATACTGTAGGGCCGCGAGTTTTTCATTTGCTCGAGCTTATTCTATATCATCCTAATTTTTAGCAATTTTTAGTCTGGTAAAATTTTTTCTACAATTTTTATACAACAGTATTATTTATTAAATAGGATTAGCCGTTTGTAAGTCAGCATCTTTTCAGATTAGATCCTTTGATCTTATCCAGATCCATTACAGATTCGGCATTCGCTTTTTACAAACTCTTCTACCTCCATTTCGATATACTTCTTTGCAGTAGTACCTCCTTCTTATCAAGTTAGGGAAAATAGAGGCTTACCCAGTTCTTAACAAAATACAATTTACGATTACTTAGGTTCCATGCTCTACCCCGGAAGAAGTATGTCCAATCGTACACCATATAAAAAGAATAGCGTACCTTCTTCAATTATCTCGTATCAAGACAGATTCGAGAGTCTGTTTTCACGAGGCCTAATAATGCATAGTTTACTTTCGTTAACCTTATAATCTAACCTAGCAATTAGCTGTCATCTGTCTTAAGCGCTAATTTGCATTGTTTTTGCAGCTTCACACCTCATCGTTGCCAATAACGCATGTGCAAATTGGTTCTCTCCTGATTGGATAGGCGACATCATTTCAGATGTATTACTTTGTTAAGCTTTTCTGGTCGCACTTTTTATTAAACAGTCGCTGTCCTCGATTTTGTGACAGCTTTTTTAGGCTTAAACCTAAAAAAGCTACTCCTTATCCCGAAGTTACGGAGTCATTTTGCCGAGTTCCTTCAATACAATTGACTCAAGCACCTTAATTTACTAAATATGTTCACCTGTGTCGGTTTAGAGTACGGTATTATTTTAAGCTATTTCCTGAAAATACTAAAAAACTCTTAATAAATTATTAAAAATTAGGTTTGTATTTTGTCACTTTAAAATATAATAACAACTTATTACCCATCGATTAGAACTTTCGTTGTTATCTTAGGGACCGATTGACATTAAGGAGGATTAGCCTTTCCTTATAAACCTTGAACTTAAGGTGACGCAGTTTGTTATCACTTAACCGTTTTTCGCTACTCATATCAATATTTTCATTTTTGATTTTTTCAATTTATATAACTATAAATCTTCTCGAAAATACAAAACGTTCTGCTACCATTTAAAGCAAACTAATTTATAATTAGAATAAATTAGTCTGCTTAGAATTTATTGTTTCGGCAAGTAATTTTAGTCCCTATACATTTTCGATGCTAAAAAGCTAAACTAATGAGGTGTTACGCTTTCTTGAAAAGATGGCTGCTTCCAAGCCTACCTTTAAGCTATTAACATTTTTTTACTTTCTTTTTCACTTAATTACTTTTGAGGGCCTTAACAAATAATGTGGGCTGTTTCCCTTTTGACTATGAATCTTAGCACTCATAGTCTGTCTGTTTAAAATCTTTTGAATTTTATATTTGGAGTTTCATTAAATGCAGTAAAACTTTACGTCCCCTTTATTTATCGAGTGCTCTACCTTAAAATAAAGAATTTTAAACGCTCTACTTACATAGATTTCGCAGAAAACCAGCTATCTCTAAGTTTGATTGGCCTTTCACCCCTAACCACAAGTCATCTCAGTATTTTTCGACATACACGAGTTCGGCCCTTCAATAAGCGGTAACGCTTTAAATTCAGCCTGCTCATGATTAGATCACTTAGTTTCGGGTCTTATATCAAAGACTAATTATGTAAGCGCAATTTAAAACTTAGTTTTTTTTAGCCTACACTTTATACTGTTTAAGCTTGCCATTGATATAAACTCATTGATTCATTATGCAAAAGGAACGCTGTCACTTTTTAAATAAGTTACAACGGATTATCAACATTAAATTTCAAGTTCTTTTCAGATCTTTTTCACCTTTCCCTTACGGTACTTTTTCACTATCAATCATTAATATTTTCTAGACTTTGAGGGTGGTCCCCCAATATTTAGATAACACATGACATGTGTCATCTTACTTTATAACTTAAAAATTTAAAATACGTTTTACAGGACTGCATGATTTTAAATTTATGCTACCTTCTATGGTTTGTGAGACTTAAACATATTATCAATGACTTTTAAGCGTAATCTATGCCGCTTTTGCTCGCCACTACTCACGGTCTCTCGGTTGATTTTTTATCTAGTTACTTAGATGGTTCAGTTTACTAGCTGGAAAAAATTTCAATTGTTTTTCAATCAAAATTTGTTTAAATTTTTTAAAACTCTTTTATGATTAGAAAAAGTATAGGCGAAAATTATTCGCTATAACATTTCGTTTTACAAACGTTCTTTATCTTATTAACGTTGAGGTATCCATTTAATGTATTGAAAAGATTCAATTAAAAGGCGAATAATGGGATTTGAACCCATGTCATCTAGAATCACAATCTAGCACTCTAACCGAACTGAGTTATATTCGCCAAAATTTAAATAACTTAATGTAAATTGATAGCATCATTAAGATAAATACAGGTTAAAATAGTGAAAACGTATGCTTGAATCAAAGCTACTCCGAATTCCAAGCCCATTAACAAAATTAAAATTAACAACGGTATGATATGAAAAACTGCTAAAAAATCCTCTAATAGTAACATACTCCAAGAAAAACCTACAATTACTTTTAGCAGTGTGTGACCAGCCATTAAATTAGCAAACAGTCGAACTCCTAAACTAATAGGTCTAAATATATACGATATCAGTTCAATAGGCACTAATAATAAAGCTAAACCAAAAGAAGTATTCGCAGGAATGAAAAAAGATAGCATCTGAAACTTATGTCTTTGAATACAAATTATGTTTAAGCCAATAAAGATAGAAAAAGACAAAGTAAATGTCACAATAAGATGACTTGTTGTCGTAAAACTATATGGAATCAATCCGATTAAGTTACTAAGTAAAATAAAAGTAAAAAGAACAGAAATAAAAGGAAAATATTTTTCTCCTTCTTTATTAATATTATCGAATAATAACCGCAATGAAGTATCATAAAATGTTTCAACTAATACTTGTCATGTACTTGGGATGAAAAAAAAGCTGGTCTCTTTCAAGTAGTTTAAGTTCGAGCTAAGAAGAAAAACAATCGCACCGAAAAGTAGTAAAACTCAAAAATTTACTAATGCTAAATTAGTAATCGAAAAATCAAAACAAAACAATTTAATTGAAAATAATAAAATAATTTGGAACTGTTCTAAAGGAGTATATAACATAATTTTTAATAATTTGAATACTTTTTGAAAATAAATAATGCGAAAGCATAGGGTGGGTGTATCCAGAATTTTGTTTTTTGTAAAAAATTTTTAAATACTTAATTTAAAAATTTTAATTAGAATTAAATATTGTAATAAATTCCCATCTTATGCATTAGTATTTAAATAAGTTAATTCTAAGATACTCTTGAGCGCGTAGGTTTCAGGTTATTGGCGCATATTTTCAATAGAGTAAGCTTAAGTAGACTTGAACTACTGACCTTACGCTTATCAGGCGTATGCTCTTACCACCTGAGCTATAAGCTTTTTTAATTGTATTAAAAAACTAACGCTGTAACTTTTTTGAAATAGTCTGCTTCCGTTTTTTATCGATCATTGAGAGCATAGAAAAAGCTATGTAAAAAAATAAAGTGGTAAATCCTTACTCTCAATCTTACAATTCGTTGTTTTGCTGCTCAGCAGCTCTTCGAGCGATGAGGCCAGCAAGTCTATATCTCTTCGCTTTTTGGTCATTTGTTAAACTGTTTTCGAATCGTACCAGGTATTCTTATCTTCGGATCTATTCTGGGTCGTACTCGGTCCCCTAGAACTCTCAGAATAAATTTTATTAAGGCGACGAAGAAAGTACGGTAACAAAACTAAAATATTATATTCAAAACAATAAAAAAAGTCAATAATTTATTATTTTAGTAGGAATTTTATTATAATATTTTAGTTTTAATAAAGATTAGATTGGTCGCGGTATCGAGTTTTTAATTATAGTTGTTATATTAAAAACTAAAAACCAAACGTCGCATCAAACGTGTCAAAGGTAAGATTCGAACTTACAACCTCTAGAACATGAGCCTAGCGAGCGGACCGGTTGCTCTTCTCTGACCTGGCGTGTTTATTACAAGAAAAATTAAGTTTTAGTTACATAGAATTAAAAGTGTATCTTATTTTGTAATATAGAAATAATGAAAGAGGGATTTGAACCCCCGACATCTGGATTATGATTCCAACGTTCTGACCAACTGAACTATTTCATTCTGTATATTCATTTAGTCTGTTTACTTACTAAACGTTTAGTGTTAGTTAAACAATTAATTTACTTACCATATAAATTGATCCGTTCTTTAACAAGCATCTCAGTTGAAACAAATATTTAAATTACAAGATTTCTTTGCTTTTGATAGATGATGTAATTCTAAGACCGTCATGGTAAAGTCCTAAAGTTGTAGTTAAAAGTATTAGGATTGTCAACCAATCATCAAACTCCTTGACATTCGCAGACCATTGATTAACTGGAAGTTTCATCTAAAATTTCTGAAGGAGAAAAAAGAATGTTTTCTGACGTGAACGGACTGGTTTTGTGTATTTCCATAAAAAATTTAAAGTATACTACCATACCCCAAGAAAAATTTACAATTATTTTTAGCATTGTGTGACCGGCCATTAAATAAGCAAACAGTCGAACTCCTAAACTAATAGGTCTAAATATATACGATAGCAGTTCAATAGGAACTTAATAATGAAACTAAACCAAAAAAAGTATTCGCAAGAATGAAAAAAGATAGCATGTGAAACTTATGTCTTTGAATACAAATTATGTTTATGCCAACAAATATAGAAAAAGACAAAGTAAATGTCACAATAAGATGACTTATTGTGACATAACTCTGCAAAAAAAAACAACTTCTCTAAATCTAAATCAATAAAAAGATTTGCAAAATACCAAATCATTTTGTCAAAATACTCAAGGGTACGTAAACGACCTCAATACTTTTTGCTTATTTCTGTACATTTATACACTCAAAAGTCTTGTCTAGTCACTCTTCTCATATGCGAAAAAGATCAGGGGGGTCACTAAACAGTTCTCTTATTTGCTGAAACCTTCTGTATGCCTATTAAGAATCTATGGGGTGATTCGGCCGCTTGAAAACGATATTACCCAATCTAATTATGGTTTGTCCCTCCTGCCAAGTACTTAACATGTCGATATTTGGTATTTGGCGGTCGAGGCTTAAACTAATCTTAGCACGTTGTGCCGCTATGTTCTGGTTAGCTTTTACGATTAATTGAGCGAACACCAGTTGGGATTTGGTGTTAGGGGAAATGAAATTGTTAAATTGTTCTGTCTGTAAAGTTGCGTCATCACCTAATATAATAGAAACTTTTTTGTTTAAAGATAAATTATTTACTGTCATATTTTTATTAATACTAAGCAGATTCGAACTGTTCTATTTTTAAATAAAGTACCTTTTACCATAGTATTTTTTTAAGAAATAATTANGTATAATAGTAAAATTTATTTTCTTCTTATTAAAATACTTCCTAAAGNAAAAAAGACNACTGTAAAGGAGCTNAATTATAAAGAAAGAATATATGCTGAGATATGTCTAAAATTTGGTAGAACAAATCTGAAATCCTACGTAAACCACATATCGAGAATGTGGCCTCAACAAATTCAAACATCTCAGCAATCTTGATCGTTTTGCTTACGCTAACCTCTTGTCTGTATTTCTCTGTCGATTTTTTGCGTAATTCTATAAAATAAAACCAGTATACATAAAGTACACAATATCTCCAACGGAATTCGAACCCGTGTTCTCGCCGTGAAAGGGCGATGTCCTGACCACTAGACGATGAAGACTTTTTTGAAAAAAAAATCAATGCGCAATACATTAAACCCAACACTTATAAAACACGCTTTTTTAATCTCACTAACAAACCGTATCTTGGAATAAAAGGATTTGAACCTTTGAATATTCGTACCAAAAACGAAGGCCTTACCAACTTGGCTATATTCCAATAATGTCTTGATAAAAAACCGCAAATTTTAAGAAAGAATGGGATTCGAACCCACGGTATATTAACAAATATACAAAGATTTAGCAGATCTTCACCTTAAACCTCTCGGTCACCTTTCTTGAAATTTGAACGAGAATACTAACCTAGCAGAAAATTGACTACTTAGCGTATATCTAGTGCTCCAATACAATAAATATAAAGATAACCAATACTCAACTCAAACATAAAATCAATCATCGACCAAAACCCAACAAGATCTAGCTGGGCTAAAACATTAGTCCAAGGAATTAAAAACATAGTTTCAATGTCAAAAATTATAAATAAAATGGCTATTAAATAAAATTTAACGTCGAAAGTATGCCGTGCGTCTTCATAAGGCTCAAAACCACATTCATACGTCGATAGCTTTTCGGTCTCTGGTTTTTGCACTGCTAACAGATAAGAAAGTAAAATAATAATAATCGATAGTATAATAGCGATAGAGAAAAAGATTAAAATAACACTATATTCAGTATAAAACAACGAACTATTTGAATGTAAATAATTTTCGGCAAAAAAAATAAATGAAATCATTTGTAATTTAATCTTTTTATCAAGAAGATTTCTTTAGTCCAGAGATTACACCAGACCTTGCTAATAATAAAAAACTTAATCTTGAAAACTTTTTAAAAATTCGATTAAATTTGGCTTTGCGATTTGTTAGAACACATCTATTAACAAATCGCGTTTTGTTTTGACTTCCCAAATAATTTGATAGTTTTAAAATGGCATTCCATTTTATCAATAATGATAAATTTTCGTTTTTAACGATGCTTTTTAAAATAAGATAATTTAATTCTTGTCGATTGAAAGATTTTCTAAGATTTTTATCTTTTTGAGTTTGTTTTTTCATACGATACGAAAATATTTACCAAGGAGATAAAAATTTAAATGTTCGATATTCTTGACACAATTCAATGGATTCGTTTATTACTCTTTTTTCTGTTTCATTATACTTCATTTCAACGAAACCGCTTAATGGAAAATCTTTTCGAAGTGGGTGTCCTTCAAATCCGTAATCGGTTAAAATTCGTTTTAAATTCGAATGATTTTTGAAAAAAACGCCATACATATCTCAAATTTCACATTCGTATCAACCTGCTGTAAAATATAATTGATCACAAGAGTCTACACCAAACAACTCATGGGTAAATGTTTTAATCCTAATACGAATATTAAAACGAATGCTTAATAAATCATAAACCAATTTAAATCTGTACGTGTTATTGGGATAATCTACACCTGTAATACACGTTAATATATTAAATTGATATGGTATATGGTATTTAAAAAGTGTTAACGTATCGTACAATCGTTTTGATTTTACTATTATTACAAGCTCTTGCCCATACAATTGAATTTTTTCTACCGGACATATTTTAGATAAGTTTTGAATATTTTTTACAGTTAATCGTGAATTCATTTGTTATGTTCTTGATAATTTAGTTACGGTACTTTTTATAGAAAAAATTGGAATTAATTAAAAGGAGTTTTTTTTTATCTAGAAAATTAGAAAGTAAACTTTCTTTAGAAAAATGGTATCTTCTGAAAATTTTTAAATAAACTAAGTTATCAAAATAGACACAACCGTTTGGGAGAACCTGTAAAACTTTTAAAGATTTTAGTTTAGAGCGCATTACAACTAGCGATCAACCTCACCAAACACAATATCTTGAGTACCGATAATTGTGACAACATCAGCAATTAGGTGTCCTTTAGACATAAAATCTAAAGCTTGTAAATGATTAAAACCTGGAGCTTTGATTTTGCAACGATAAGGTCTATTAGTATTGTCGGAAATCAGATACACCCCAAACTCCCCTTTTGGCGCTTCCGTTCCGATATAAGTCTCGTTCGCGGGAATACAAACACCTTGCGTATACATTTTAAAATGATGTATTAATGCTTCCATCGATTGTTTCATGTCCGCTCTAGTCGGGGGCGAGATTTTAAAATCGTTTGTTTTAATATAACCTGAGGGAATTAAGTTCAAACATTGTTCAATTATTTTTAATGACTCTTTCATTTCAAATACTCGAATTAAGTATCTGTCATAACAATCACCATTATTACCTACGGGTATATTAAATTTAAGTTGTCCGTAAACTTCATACGGTTGACTTTTTCTTAGATCTCAATAAATTCCAGAGCCACGTAACATAACGCCGCTAAAACCCCATTGACAAGCATCGTTGGCATTCACAACGCCGATATCTACTAATCGTTGTTTTCAAATTCTGTTTTCTGTTAACATGTCTTCCATCTCGATTAATCGTAAGGTAAATTGTTCGGTAAACATATAAATATCATCTAATAAACCTTTTGGAATATCAACTTGTAATCCTCCAGGCCTAAAGTAAGCTGCGTGCATACGTGCACCGGAAACTCGTTCATAGAATTCCATGAGTTTTTCTCGCTCTTCAAAAGCCCACAGAAAAGGAGTCATTGCACCTACGTCCATCGCATGGCAACCTACAGCTAGTAAATGGTTTAAAATTCGAGTAATTTCGGCAAAAAGTACTCNTATATATTGAGCTCGTTTAGGAACTTTGCAATTAAAAAGTTTTTCAATTGCTAAACAATAACTATGCTCTTGTGCCATCATTGAAACATAATCTAAACGATCAAAATAAGGCAGTGCTTGAACGTAATTTTTATATTCAATTAACTTTTCTGTACCTCTGTGTAATAATCCTATATGAGGATCTGCTCTACTTACTATTTCGCCGTTAAGCTCTAATACCAATCTTAACACACCATGAGCCGCAGGATGCTGAGGGCCAAAATTGATAGTAAAGTTTTTTATTTTTTTTAGTAAATTTCTTTTTTTTAACGTCATTAGGTAATAATAGATTTGAACTATTAACTTTTTCGTTGTAAGCGAAACACTCTGCCAATTGAGTTAATTACCTACAAGGATTAAAAATTTTATATAAAATAATATCGTGCACCGCAGCTTCTTATGAAATCGAAAAAACTAACTTATCCCCAACTGTTGCTAGTTATAATCTTAAAGTATAAGGACTCGAAAACTATAATTTCCTCTTTAACAGCTCTAATTGTTACCTTTTTTATATATCGATCGATACGCCTTCATGATTTAAGATTGAAAATCAAAATTGTTGCATTTACTTTTATATGATAGCAATTTCGTTTCTAAAATGCCTATTGCTGGGATTAAAATAACGAAAAATAAAAAATAAAATACTGTCGCAACCTGACCTACTACAACATAAATATCTTTGACAGGTTTTTGACCAATTCAACCTAACAGTAAAAAATCAGCAACAAGCAGCCAATAAAAAATTTTAAAAATAGGTCGAAAAGTTGTGCTTCGGATTTCAGATGTATTTATAAATGGAATTAGAAATAAAACAATAAGTGCACCACCCATTGCTGCTACACCTCCAAGTTTATCGGGGATAGACCGTAAAATTGCGTAGAAGGGTAAGAAATATCATTCAGGTACGATATGAGCGGGTGTTTGCATAGGATCTGCTGGTATATAATTATCAGGGTGACCTAGCGCGTTTGGGAAATAAAAAACAAAAACACCAAAAAAAGTTAAAAAGCAAAAAAACGCAAATAAGTCTTTCACCACAAAATAAGGATAAAAAGGAATTTTATCTCCTTTACTATCTACTCCTAATGGATTGTTTGAACCATCCTTATGCAAAAGTGCCAAATGTATTAAACTTAAAGCAGCAATTACAAATGGTAAAAAGAAATGCAAACTAAAAAATCTATTTAATGTTGCATTACCAACAGTAAAACCCCCCCATAATCAATCAACTATCGCATGCCCTACAACTGGAACTGCAGTTACCAAGCTAGTAATAACAGTGGCACCCCAAAAGCTCATTTGACCTCAAGGAAGTACATATCCCATGAAGGCTGTTCCCATCATCAAAATGAAAATAAGAACACCCGAACACCAAAGTAATTGCCGTGGCTGCATGTAAGACCCGTAATATAAACCACGAAATATATGACAGTAGACAACGATGAAAAACATAGAAGCTCCATTAGCATGAATATAACGAATTAATCACCCGTTATTTACGTCTCGCATAATATGCTCTACGCTACTAAATGCGAGATCAATATGTGGGGTATAATGCATCGCTAAAAAAATACCTGACAAAATCTGAATAATTAAACATATCCCAGCAGAGGACCCAAAACTTCAAGCGTACGTTAAGTTTAATGGACTTGGGTAATGTATTAAATGCCCATCTAAGATCGATAATAAATAGTTTTTACTTCATCGTATTGTTTTAATAACAAAAGAAGACATAAAACTATAGTTACCGTAAGCATTTAAAGAACTTAAATTTATAAATTTGCCAAAAATACTAGGTTTCAAGTCATAGCTGGAACTCATAATCTTGTTCTAGGATTAAACTAGCTTTAACATACAAGTTTTTGTAGTCAATCTATTTTTTTTCTTCGTTTTTGGAAAGCTGAACAAATAAAAATTACCTCTAAAATAAAATTAGAAAGACAGACTACTTCAGGAAAAAAGGGATTTGAACCCTTGACCTTTGGTTTTGAAAACCACTGTTCTACCTACTGAACTATTTCCCTTCGAAAAATTTGAAAAGTTCGTACTCTACTGAACCTAAAAAAAGGTAAAAATTTTCAAGAAATTAATGAAATGCCCCCGCCAACAAACAGTGATCAAGAAAAACAACGTAACAGTACCTAAAAAATGTCAGTATTATACTGCAGATGCGAAACCAGAATCGAAATCTTTCATTTCCGTGTTTTGTCCATTGGAACTTGATATTGAAAAAAGTTTAATGGTTATAAGACTCGGTTCTTATTTATTGTTCTAGAAAGAAGTAGTTTTTTATAAGTCAAGTTTAAATACTCGGAACCTAATTGCTTGAATGTATTGAAAAGAAATTTTATTTCTTTATTACAAACTTAACCTCTCTCTTAACTATCATCAAATTTGAAATAAATATTTAAATTGCAAGATTTCTTTGCTTTTAATATATTACTTATTACGGATGGTTTTTTATTTACATAAAATAAAACCTTACAGAATGTACCTCATCACCCAACAACAATATTAAATAATTTAATTAATATCACCCAACAACAATATTAAATAATTTAATTAATATCACCCAACAACAATAATTAATATCACCCA
>B570J29583_1000045_pt1 | contig 10740 bp, 5 predicted proteins | sample LakMenEpi13Jul12_FD_29583 | JGI IMG/M metagenome (IMG submission 29583)
GGCTTGGTGATTTTATCAACTCATATACTGCTGGAATTCCTAAAGAAATGGGAGCTAGACAGAAGGCATCACAAAGAGGTATGATCGAAGCTAGAAATAAAGAGCTTGCCGAAAAGGTCAGAAGAGATAGGGAAGCTAGAATCGCAGCTGAAAGAACAAGCAGAGCGAATCCTGACTATTACCAATTTAATTCACAGCCTACATATCAGCGAAATTCATATCCAGAACAATTCGCAAATAATATAACATTTTCAAACTTATAATTATGCCAAGAGATAGAAGATACGGTGGTCAGACAAGCATTAGAGATGTCGATCTTTACGAAGGCGGATACACGCCTTGGGAAAGGGCTAGTCAATCTGCTTTATCAAGAACACCTGAGGCATTTAATTACGGATCGCTTGAAGAGAAGTATCCTACTAGGCAGGTTATGCCGATGGTTCCTTCGTATATTCAGAATCAGCTAGACGAGGAGAACCTTGCTAGGAAATCCAACGAAGTAGCTTTGAGAGTCCGTGAAGCACAATTGAATACTTACGATTCAAAACTTAATGAAGATAGGTCTATTGCCGAACAAGTTATACAAGCAAGGCCAGAGTTTGCATCGCTTAATCCTCAAGACCCTGACTATCAGGAAAAGCGGGATCAGCTTTTGATTAAATATCCGATGATCGAGGATAGTAAGGAATTCATGTCAAGAACTGTTGGCAGGCTGGATAGAATCAACGAGAGATATATCAACAAGATTAAGCCGCCAACTTCAGGAGATGCATACAAGGAATACGAGGATGCATATAAGAACATGAATGCACTAACGGCATCTAAGGATAAAAGTGAATTTACTTCAGAAGATGAAATATATATGAGCATACAAGCTCAAAGGATGGATGCGGCGAAAGCTAGAATGGGAGCAGTAAATCAGCCAACACCAAAACAGCAAGGAATTCCAGAACCATCAATGCCATCTACTGCATCAACGCCAACTAATTCACAGGTTAAAGAAGGAAAGGTTTACAGGCAGGGCGGAAAGATGTATAGATACACGAATGGACAATTTGTTGAATTGCCCTAGAATTCGTGAAATATGGCTTTTGATCCTACCTTACCATTTGAAGAAGTTGATGAGCTTGAACCCATCAATGAGGAACCTATTGTAAAACCTGCCGCTTCATCCTTTGATATAAATCAACCATTTGAAGAAGTTGATGAATCCAGTATTGGAACCCAAGCGTCAATTCCATACCAATACGATAAATCTCGTTTTCGGCCTAAAGGCGCAACTGCACTAGGAGCCAAGCCTAAGGTAGAAGAAGAGAGCGTATTCCGCCAAGCCCTCGATATTCCTGTAAACATCGCAAGAGGTGGGGTGCAGGGAATCAAGATGATGACCGATATTCTCGGTGCTGATAATCCTGTATCGAAATCATTGTCTGGAGTTGAGGGGTATATGGCAGACCTTCTTTCGGCGCAAGCCAAGGAAGATCAAACTGAGATTGCTAGGATCATGCAGGATGCCGAGGACAAAGGATTCGGCGAGCAAGTTAAGGCAGGTATCAAGGCATTCAGCATTGCTCCCGTTGATACACTCTCTCAAGCCTTGGGAACGATGGCTCCCGTGCTGGCTACTGGGCTTGCGGGAAGTGCTGCTAAATTAGGTTCTTTGGGAATTAGAGCGGTTCAAACTGGTGTTGGTGCTGGCATGGGTGCTGGTATGACGAAGGGGAATATTTACAGTGAGGTTAAGGATGAGCTAGTCAAGGCTGGCATCGGAGAGCAAGAGGCAGAAAAGGCAGCGGTAGATGCACAATCTTACGGAGGAAAGAACCTAGATCAGATTCTGCTTGGAGCGGGGCTTGGAGCCGCATCTACAATAGGTGCTGAATCTATCATTACTAGAATGCTTACCAAGCAAGGAACAGCGCCAACAGCAGGCATGGTTTCTCGCGTTCTAAAGGGCGGTATTACTGAAGCTATTCCAGAAACAGCACAAGCCGCCCAAGAGCAACTAGCGACAAACATTGCCCTACAGAGGGAAGGCTTTGATGTCCCGACAATGCGTGGCGTTGTCTCTGCTGGAACGATGGAAGGCATCGCTGGAGCCGCAATGGGTGGAGTTGTTGGAGGCTTAGAGCGTCCGTCTCCTATCAAGCAAAAAACATTAACCGAAGAGAACTTTGAGGCTACAAACGACATTGCAAGAAAAGTTGCAGAGAATGGCGCACCGCTTACTGCAAGTGTTTTGCAGGATAAATCCTCAAGTATCTTGCGCCAAGACGAGCTTGCTAGGCAGTTGGACGAGCAGCTAGAAGCCGTAAAGACAACTGAAGCACCTCCAACAGCGATCCCTACAAAGGATGATTATGTTGCAAGGTATTCCGCAATTGCACAGGTCGCGCCAGAAGAGCTTACAAGAGCAGAGCAATCATTCACAAGCGAACTCGCTACTGCTGCTACAGAAGAAGCCCGTGCTAACGCACAGAACGCCCTAGAAGCGATTAAAGAAGTTAAAGCAACTAGGGTAGCCGCGCCAGAAGCAAAGCCTGCTAAAGCTGGAAAACTGCCAACTGATTTTTTACCAGTAGAGACGCCCGGAGCTACATACGGAAGAGAAGAAGGAATATACGATGTATTTTCTGGAATAAGAAGAAAGCCTTTAGATATTACACAACCCGCAGAACCAACTGCACAACCCATACCAACAGATGCCACTCAAGAAATCATCCAGCAAGAAGGCGTTCGTCAAGAACCTCAAGACGGAACTCAAGTCGAAACCGAAGAAGCAGGCGTTAGCGGTGGCCTACAGCCTCCAGCGAGAGGCGAAGAAGAAGGGCAAGTAATATTTGGTTTGCGGTCTGTCGCGGATAACACGGCAACCCGCGAACAGATTTCCGCGCTATCCGAAGCAGGACTGGTCGATATAGTCAAAGGCAAGCCTGTTATTAACGAAGACGGAGCGGCGATCCTAGCGCAGCCAGCGGCCCCCGCTATTGTTGAACAAGAACCCGTAACGACTCCAGCACTAGAAGAAGCCGTTACACCAGCACCTATTGCTGAAGCACCTGTTGTCTCAGAAGAAGGAGCGCAAGTTTCCGAGATAACTCCAACACCTACTATCGCGGAAGAACCGCAGGTTTCTCCAGAAATTGAAAATCTAATTCAACGCGCAGAAAGCGCAGCAACTAGAGAAGAAGCTAGTCAAATAGGTCGTGATTTCGCAGCACTTGACCCATCGCTACCTCCACCACCTTCTGCTGAATACGAGATCGTTAAAGCAATTTCAGATAAAGCAGGTCGCCGACCATACAACGCTGACGCTCTAACGGAAGAAAATATAACCGCAGCGAAAGAAGCGGGACTAGTTACAAAAACAAAAGTTCCAAAACTAACAGAGTCTGGAAGAAGTCTTGTTACAGATGGCGATAGAGTGGCAAGAGATAGGGAAATGGCTATCGGTGACATTACAGACAGAGTTACAGATCAGACTGTTAGCGCATGGGACGCTAAAAACGATCCGGCTTCATCTGCATTCCAAGCAAGGATCGCTACTCAGCAAGCAGAACCAACCATTGCACCAACCGCACCAGTCACCGAGCCAGTAGTAGAACCTTCCCGAACGGGAATAACAGAGCCTGCCATAACCGCCGAAGAGCAAGTTGTTACTGAGCGGGAAGCTGCACCAACAGAAGCTGTAACCACTCCAACTACAGGTAATCCATTTGAATTTTTCTCAATACGAAACACAGAGAAATCTCCACAACTTGGATCACGATTTGGACAAGATATTGAACCTAGTGGGAAATACATGGTTGAGTCAACGCCAAGTGCATCTCAAAATCTTGACTCAAGATTTGAAAAAGGAACAGTTCGTTTTGAAAACCCGCTTGTTGTTGAATTTGGTGGTGGATATGGCGATTCATCCAACTGGAAAAACATTCTATCAAATCAGTATGGAGGTAAGACAGGCGCTGAATTATCTCAAGCAATACGAGATGCAGGTTACGATGGGATTGTAACTATTGAACCTTCAAAGGGGCCAAACAGACCAGCTTACACAAGCGAGATTGTTGATATTAGAAGTTTCAAGCCTAAAGCTCAATCCGTCGAAGCTGCACCCGCAGAAGCTCCCGCGCCAGAGGTTGCGCCTGCGTCAGATATAAAATCAATATCCGATTCTTTAATAACAGGAAGAGTCGGTCGTCTTTACGAACAAGCAAATCAAGTGTCTGGAGGCAGAGGAACTTCCGTTGGCTCTGGAGGCGTGAGAGAACAGATAGAAGCAGCAAGTCTTGTTGAAATGCGTAAAGCAATTGATAATGGAGCAAGTCTTCAAGATGCTGCATCTTTGGCTAAAGCATCATCCCGCGAAATGATTAAAAGTCATAACGCAAAAAGAAAAGGCGATGTTAATTGGCAGATCAACGAAAATTATTCGGATTCTCAAATAGATCAAACCGCTTCTGATATTTTAGATGTTCAAGAAGGCAGGGCCGAAATTGGCACAAAAGGATATATTGTATCTAAACAAACGACTACACCAGCTCAACCGGAAGGCATCGCAGTAGGCAACCGAGTCAAGTTAGGCAAGAGTCCGCAGACATACACCATCGAAGAAGTAATCCCGCAGAGTGCCAACGACAAGAAGTTCGGCGAGCAGTATTACAATGTAAAGAACGAGAAGACAGGCGAGACGCAAGTAGTCGAGAAGAACGACATGAAGCCTGTCAGTAGCAGAAGGCGCAAGATGGCATCAGAGCCAGACCCGCTTCCAGAGAATGAAAGATACGGGCAGGTTAAACTGAACCAAAGAATCCAAAGGTATTTCGGTGGAAAGATTCCAGACCGAGTATATGTAGTGGATGACGCAGTAGATAAAGAGAAAAAATACCAAGCGGCATACTACCCTGACTTGGGAATCCTTATTGTAAACAATGCTTACATTAAAAAGAACGCGAATGTTGGAGACATCATCGCTCACGAACTAGGTCACTACGCATTCGGAGATAAGAAATTTAAGGCGGCATTCGATAATTTCTACAACTCTCTTTCACCAGAAGACAAAGCGAAGATAGATAAGATCGTAGAAGAAAGCTATAACGAGGAGACTGAAGAATCCCAAATCGAAGAGAGTAAAGTTATTGCATTCACTTCCTATACAATCGTTAATCCGCAACGCAGAAGCCTTTGGAATGCTGTGCTTGATGCGCTGAAGGCATTCGCAAATAAAGTATTTGGTAAGAACTTCCAAATGTCCGATCCGAATAGGACGGCACTTGCTATCCTATCCACGGCTAAGAGACGCTTTGCCGCTGGCGAGGAGATTGTCAGAGAAGGAGAAGTTGAAGGGCCAAGAATGATGGCGGTAGAAGCAGAGCCTCGCACGGAACAAGTAGCAGGAAGAACTGATCGCGGGACTCCCATCATCACGACTCCAGTTGGAATCATCAAACAAACGAATGAAGTCTTGAGAAAGAACTTCTTTGACGGAACGACTGTATCTGATGAGGCAACTAAGAATGCTTGGCTATACATATCCAGATTGCTAGACATTAAATCTGGAGAAGCAAACAATTTGGCTGGTCAGATTAACGATCTTGTAGATGTTGAGACGAATTCCGATTCTAGGATGGGTGCTAGTTTGTTCTCTGTATCTCTAGCGAATTACTCCGCGAAATTAGCAGCCTTGGGTGACTCTACAATGCTTTCATTCTTGGTTCGCAGAATTAATCGTATGCCAGTAGATAACAGGGCTGGAGGAAGAAAGGAAGCTGGCGAGGCATTGAGAGCTGCCAGAGAATACGACATTGATGGATACGGCGCACTTAAAGTTGAGCAGAAAGCCAAGAGAGACAGAACAGCCGCAGAGATATTTGCAAGAGGGAATCCTACCAAGGAGCAGGTTGATGCTGTATCCGATGCGATAGATGCCGCTGATAACGCAACGATTGGAACTCCAGAAGAGGTTGCTTCTGATGTAGAGAAAATTGAAAAGCGCACCAAGAGGAACATAACGAAGAAGCTGGAAACCCTTCTCAAGAAAGGTTCGCTCAAGGAGATGATTGCGAGCATTAAGAATACCCCGCTTGAGGAACAGCAGACTCCCGGCTGGATAGAGAAAGTTATCAAAGGCTACCTTGAGCAAGCAGGGCTTACTGGAGATGCCGCTACGACTGCCGCTAAACTATACGACAGTATTCTGTCCGAGAGATTCGTTGCAGCGAAACAAAAGGCATTTGAAGAAACTCTAGGAAGATCAGCACCTTGGAATAACTATCTTTCAAGAAACAGTCGCATGGCGAAAGACTCGCTGAAGAAGATTCAAGTCGCAATTAGAACTGGTGTTCTCGATCCTTCTAAAACTATTGAAAGCGTTATTGCGAAAGAGAACGGATGGGATGGATTTACGAAGGAACAATTTGAGAAGATCGTCCAGCTAGACAATATAATCAACAACCCAGATAACGATGATGTGACTCGCCGCGAAGCGATGAGTGACCTTAACAAGATTATCGTTGATGCTAAACTTCCCGTAAGATTTAAGGATGCTCTAGGTGCTTATTATGTTGGAAACGCACTGATGGGTATCCCGACAGTAACTGTCAACATTGCATCTCCGATTGGATTTACCGTTAGGAATATGATGACTGACATCGGTAAATACGCTTTCACCGATCCAGCTAGAATTCCAATAGCATTTGAATCATTCCTCGACAGCATGAGGTCTTGGTATGACCAGACATCTTACGCTTTCAAGAATCAAATTTACTTAAATGATGTTGTCGAATATTTGCAAGGTCAGAATGTATTGAGGGAGCTTTTCGATAAAGGCAAGAAGCAGTGGGCTAACGGAGAGTATGCCGCTGGATTTGTGAACATGGCTGTAGGTATGACGCAGATTACAGGGCGAGTCCTTTCATCTCTTGACCAAGGCGCAATCGCCATGCTGGAGAATCAGAATATTACTCGATATGCGATGGAGGCTCTAGCTGCCAACACTAAAGGCAAGATTCCTAAAGATAAGCTGAAAGAGTTTGCGAATATGGTTCTCCATACAAAGCGGAGAGTTATTGCAGAAAGCATAGCCAGCGGGATGCCAAGGGATCGTGCTGGAGTGCTGGCAGACTTGGCGGTTAAATCTGAAGTTATCTCTGCCCTATCTTCAGAAGGAATAAGCCCGATAGATACTCTTGATGCCTCGATCAATGATGCGCTTCTTTCTGTAGGTAGAAACAAGGCGATTACAATCAAGGGCGCAGAAAATGAAACCACAAACCTTTCTGACGAAGGAATGTTGTCATATCTTCCGATTTCATTCTTGCAAACAATAGCTTCTGGTGCAGCAAGACAAGGTTCTGGAATGCAGATTTTCTCAAAGATGCTTTACGGATTCGCATTGGTTCCAGCTAGAGTGTTTCACAATGTTGCTTGGTTTAGTCCGTATGGGTTCGTTAGACTCTGGGTTGATAACATGAAAAAGAATAAAGGACAAGACTCTCCATACGCAATGTCTCTTCAAACAGACGCTCAATTCAAGCAAAGGCTAACAGAAGCTATTGCGGGTTCAATCGTTATGCTTGGCCTTGCCGCATTGAGAGCTGGATCATCCGACGATGAAGACGACAGGCAGTTTAGGATTGTTATTACAGGTAACGGCCCCAGTGCCACAACGGACAGGCAATACTTTGACTCATGGAACAAGAAGTGGAAGCCATACAGCATCCATATTGTAGTTGGAGATACAATTATCCCAATTAACATCGGGCGCGGTGGTGAAGCTTTATTCTTCCCGATCATGCTTGCTGGAGCTATGGATGACTGGGAAATTAAGAAGAAGCAGAACGACACGAAGAAAGAGCCTGAAGATTTAAGCGCAATGGCATCCATGCTTGGATCATCATTCTTTGCTCTTGCACAGAGAGGCCCGTATGCTGCTTTCACCAAACCACTGTTCGATGCATCTAAAGACGGAAGAGTAACAGAGGAACTTGCGAGCCAAGCTGGATACTTTGGAAAGACATTTATCCCGTTTCTCGGAACATCTGTCGCAAGGAACATTACTGATTTCATAAACGATCCAGTCGATAGGTCTTCAGTCGAGGGAGCTATCTACGCAAATACACCGATTGTTGGGCCGTGGATGGGCGCTAAAGCTCTTAACGCTCTAGGCCAACCAGTCAGGGCTGATGACTGGGGCGACAAGCTATTTAAGCTAGGAGTTCCTGTTGTATTCTCGTTCCCGAAAAATACACCAATGAACGAACTGAATGAGCTTATTCTAAAGCAAGGTGGTGGACCCTCAATCCCAACTAGAACAAATGCTCAAAAGAGATTCGGAGACATTCTTACAGATGATGAGTTTGAGTCATATGTCCGTGAATACGGGAAAGTAATGTCGGATCGAATGTTTAAAAACAGATCAAAACTTGAAAGAATGAAGCCAAGCGATTACGATGATGAGCTTGAAAAATACGCAAGAGGCTACTCCGCTGGTGACTTCAAAGTGAAGGGTGCATCGGATATGGCAGTCCAAGCGGTTAAGCGCATGAGACAATGATCGAATATGAACTGATAGACAAGTCTAGTTCCCCTTCTGGGAACTGGAGAATTAAAGTTCCACAAACTGGGGTTGAGTTTAAACACTACGACTATCGAGCGATAACCAATGCATACAAATCCCACTGCAACGCTAATGGGATTTTGCTGTCTCCAAACTGGGAGGAAGAATTCTTATCTGAAATGTGTAAACAGAATCCAAGCTGGGGATCAAAGTGCATTCCGAATAGCTCTAAAAAAGTAACCCGCAGAAGGCTATCTTTGACTGCCGTTCTTTCGTTCTTGAACATGATGCGAATCTGGGTGCAATCAACCTTATCCGGCAAGGATGCCTTCGTATCTCAAGAGGAGGCTGATAGAAGGGCTGGCATTTGCGTTGGTTGCCCGTTTAACACGACTTTGCAGTTCTCCTGCGGTGCTTGCATGGGTGCGGTGCTAACGCTCATACAGGGCGTTATAGGCAAAAGAAAGACACAATACGATGATAGGCTTGGAGCCTGCCTTGTTTGCAGTTGTTCTCTCAAGGCGGCTGTTCATGTTCCGATTGACATTCAGAGGCAGGGATTGAGCGAGGATATTAAGAAAGATTTTGACGATATAAATTATTGCTGGAAGAAAGGATAGTAATGAACTTTTTACATGAACGAGATTTAGGGGATATTATTCTTAGCTTGGCATCAGTCCAAGCAGCAGGTGGCGGGAACTACTACATTCAAAATAATCCAAATGCTATAAGGATGCTTGCCCCACTAATCGAGCATCAGCCATATATAAACAAGTGTGGCAAGAAACTTATATATAAAATAGATAAATCCTTTGTTGATTTCAGAAATGGCGGACTCCCGTATGGCGTTCCGCTTGCAGAGCTACACGCCAGATGGATAAAACAGCATACAGATTTAAATAAACAGTGGCTTTTTTGTCCAAAGGATAATAAGTTCAAAGGCAGGATTATTGTTAACAAGACGAATAGATATGCTAATCCGTTATTCCCGTGGAAAGAAATAGTTAATCAACTCGGTGAATCAATTCTATTTGTTGGACACGACAACGAGTATGACTTGTTCTGTAGGAGATTTGGAAAGGTTGAGCGATTGATCGTTAAGGACTATCTTGAACTTGCGATTGCTATCAATAGCTCGGAATGCTTTATCGGGAATCAGAGTTCAGCGAATTGCGTAGCTGAAGGGCTAAAGCATCGGACGATACAAGAAGTCTGTTTATGGACTCCAGATTGTATCTATAAACGAGACAATGCTACATTTTGCTACGATGGAAAGATCGACACAGTTTTGTCAGAAAAACGCATACAAGTTTCGGCCAAAACTCCAGAGCGATATATAGACAAGTCGCATACCCCAAGCGGCGGTTGGAGATTAACTATAAACGGAAAAACATTAAATAGTTACTCAATTGATGTGCTGGTAATTCAGGCTCAATCAGCGGGAATGGAGAAGCCTAAATCTGAGATAGAAAAGATGGTTGTAGCAGAGACGCTTCCTTTCGTTGCTCTTGATCCAATTACAGAACGATTGCTTGTATCCATACAGAAAGTAAAGGAACTGATCGGATGAATGAAACGAGTAAGGCAATGCGAAGGAGATTGATTGAAAATGAGCTTCAAGTATTCAACTGGTCTGAAATTTTTAGTGGTAAAGGAATTGATGTAGGGTGTGGGGATGATAAGATTTGGTATGACAATTGCATCCCGTTTGATATGAATGACGGAGATGCTAATTGTATTTCAAAATACTTTCCTGCAAAGTTTGATTACCTACACGCCTCTCAATGCCTTGAACACATGCACAATCCATACGAAGCAATCATTGAGTGGATTAAGATTGTTAAGAGTGGTGGGCATTTAATTGTATCTATTCCTGATTGGGATTTGTATGAAGGAAACAAGTGGCCCTCAAGATACAATCCAGACCATAAAAGCACTTGGAGTTTCACGCATGAAACGAGTCCAGCAAAGTATCATGTGAACATCTACAAGTTCTTGGATTACTTGAAGCCACACTGCTACGCGAAGAGAGCTATGCTTGTGGATACTAATTACGATTACAAGATCGAATCAAGCGTAGATCAAACATTCATTGAATCAAATGGAGTGGAGGCATTTATAGAAATAGTTTTATGCAAGCTGTAATAGTTAAAGCCGCTTCACAGGTTAAAGAGGTTGATAAACTT
>B570J29583_1000048_pt1 | contig 10412 bp, 20 predicted proteins | sample LakMenEpi13Jul12_FD_29583 | JGI IMG/M metagenome (IMG submission 29583)
TCGTCGGAGCATCACACTTCCTATCTGGGACACGGACCTTACGGAGCATTTCCTCTAGTGACTGTGACTTTGACTTTAGTGGCTCGTCAATCATGAGGTCTTCTTTTGTCTTCCAATCACGGTGTCTAAACTTATCAAGGCGCCACTTCTTTACTTTCTTATTACCATTGACAATAAGGTGCTTGTTCATAATAGCGTTATAAGTCTGATGGCTAATGTAAAGTCTGCCGACATGATAGGATGCCATACAGTGAATGAAGTCAAAATGATCAATCAGTGTCTTGCGATCCGTGAAGTCGGTCTTGATATACTGGACATTTGAATCCTGATTGAGTGCAGTAGCAAAGATATGTTCATTGCTATAATCATCATCCTCGTCCAGATGATACTTTACTATCCAAGTACCCGGTTTATGCCTAATCATATTCTCAAGCATGTTGTGTTGTGTGGGATTTTTAGGATGGAATGATTCATTCTTTAGAAGAAAGGTATCAATGTCGTTGATGAGTTCATCCCTTAGCAGAGAACTAATACAACCACCAGCAACGATTATAAATTCTCTATTATAACCATCATCAGTGGATACCCCCTCACTTTTATCCCAACTTGGATGTCTTCTTTCATAAAGGCCAACGTCTTTGATTAGTATTTCTAGTTTCCGTTTGACATCGGCAATGTGCCGAACTTCTTTGTCGGTAAAATCTTCACTAGACATGATGTAACCCTTTATAAAGGAAGTTGTGAGGTATTAGATTTCTTGAGAAAGTGGAGTTCTTCGGCTTCTAGTTTGATTTTGGATTTGAGAACACCCGAGACTAACTTTGCTGCGGTCTCTATCTCGAATCCTGTCTGTTCACAATACATAACGACGGCATCGATATAAGGAATGTCTTTCATATAGACCAGTTCCTCAATCTCTAAACTAAACTTTTGTATGTCTTCGGGGGTCATTTGTTCCTCTGGTTCATAATATAAAAGGTGATTTTTCTGTTTCGAGGAAAACCACCAAACCCAATGAACTTACGCTGCTAGAGCGAAGTCAAATGGTACATTGTCGTTTGCTGCACCTGCAATTTGCCTTTGGTCTCCTTACGACCTTACTGTATCCCGTCGAACCTGTTCGCCCCCATCAAAGATACACTGTTGGACCCTCTGTCTTGTTCCAACTTTTCTCATAAAGAGTTGCGGGTTCCTATCTTTTCAGTCTAGGCAGTGTATCTATGATGGAGGCGGTGGGAATCGCACCCACGTCCAAGAAACCTATATTTCGTCTCTCAACGACCTCGGCAATTCTATTTATCGTCTCCATCAAAGATACACTCTTAGCGTCAAAGTGATGGACTTGAACCATCATACCTTTCTTTGATATTCAGATATACCGAACGTTACGATATACCCTTAGTCGGCCAACTCGCTATGTTAGATAATTAGTCTAACGAGTGTATCCATGATGAAGACGATTCCAATTCTATTTATAATGGGGCGAAGGTTTTATTGTGACCGTCGATTGATAATGTGACTGCTCCAACGTAGCCACATTCTTTTGTTCCTGGAATGGAAAACTCACCGCTACCATGCCAGTGAAATGTAGGAGCGTTACACTCACCGCCGTTAATAGAAACCAACGAAACATCCATCACCTTCTTTGCTTTACAGTGGATGATATGGCTATCGCTAGCCTTCTTATCGCATGATATATCATCCGCTGCCATTGCTGTTCCACTCAATAATGATAATAATACTACAATCCGTTTCATTTGTCAAGTCCTATTGTTGATGTATTCTAAAAGTTTTCCATGATCGGGCTTGATACTGACGGACATATCTCCTAGATTTGGTATGTGGATGATATCTGCCAACTCAACTCTTTTCATGTAAAAGCTGCTAATGTCGTTCCCGATATCACAATCAGACAACATGGATTCATCTTCTGTTACAATATATAACAGATTACTAATCTCGTCAACCACTATCTCAAATCGACTTCTGGAATACTTTCTTTCCAAAAGTTCTATCAAGTCAAAAGAGTTGATATCAATGTCATTGATGCGTGGCAGTTTGTTTTTTCGGACAAAGTAAAAATCCTCTGTGACATAATCTCCAGTCTCTATCACTCTACCATCTGGCATCTTTACCGTTAGCATATTGTCTGGAGTCGTTATCTTATAAAAATCATTACACGGTTTACCTAACGATCTTGGATCAAACTTTTCTGTGTTCTTGTCAATGTATGGAAGAAACAGTGGACCGCCAGTTTCACTACAACCAAAAACACTAACAATCTTTTTGATACTACCACTTTTGACAGCATTCAGCCATTTTGGATTTATGAATGATAGAATCATCATAGTGACAGCGGAAGCATCTATTTCACCAGACTCTAATGTAGAAAGTAACGAGTCTGTTGCTAAACCGTTTGGTGATAGTATTTTAGTTATGCCTTTTCTCTCACAAAACTTCATAACATTGTAGTAATAGCCTTTGTCCGCATCGGTGACGACACTAGCAAACAAATAATGCTCTTTACAAACAAGCATTGAGGGTAAGAAGAATATACAGATAGAGGATCCATGATTGAAGGACTCTAGATGAATCGCCGAATCATCCTGATTGAATCCGAGTTGCTCCCAGTTCATAGAACATAGGTCATAAAGAAAAGAATGTGTTTGACTTATTAGTTTAGGTTTGCCCGTAGTGCCGCTACTGGTACACAAAAGCAAATCACTATCTGGTGTGGCATATACACCAACATCATTGTCAGAGAAAGCAACATAGTTAGGTTCTAGTCTAATACTCTTCCATGAATGACGAATGAAGAAATCGACCGCAAAGTTGTATTCGGGCGCATCTGGTAATCCGTATATGAACATATCCAAAGGCAAATGCGCCAGACATTTAGCACTGACGCAATCCTTTTCATTCATAGGTCTGGTTAGTATTACCATCTTTAGACCTAACTCAAATGCGGCAAATGTTATAGCCAGATATGATAACTCATAAGATGGAATGGCTATCCCTATCTTTTGACCTGGTGTTATCCGTTCTTTGAGAAGTCTTTCTTTCCAGTGATTGATAGATAAGGCAAGTTGTTCAAATGTGTATGTTTCATTTGCTGTATGAAATACACTATCTGGTCTAATCCATTTACGAGTAATAATCTTACTCACCTATCACTCCACAGCGTTTTCGTAATCGTCTAAATCTGGTCCGTGTATACCACCGGGTCCATCACTGGCACGGTCTATTAGAACTGTCCCATACAACGCACTTACCGACGGTCGCCAAAACGCAACCAGACAAACCCAAACTAAGAAACACCAATGCTACCGCTAGATATACTTTTCTCATTTGTATTCCCTCATTTCTTTCTTTGCTTCCCTATATCTTTCTCTTTCCTTGAAGTTTTGTAAAACGCAACATTTACAGGAAAGAAGTTTATATTTTTTACCTTTTAGATCGAACTGACCAGCTACGTTTCTAATATGTAGAGATTTCATAGTCCTGTATCCTCTCTAAACTTTTTTATCTTATACGCCAGTTCTGGCAAGTAATCTTTACGGTCTTTCACAAACACCTGCGGTTCTTCGTGGTCAACCGATATCAATACCACAATCTGCTTACACTTGATGCCTGTCATTTCCTCATACATCAAAGAATAACAGGTACATTGCTCAAAGTAACTTAGAATCCAATCTTCTCTCTTAGGTCTCAAGGAAGTTTTGAAATCAACAATAGAAGGAACACCATCAAACTCGGCAATACAGTCTACTTGACCAGCGAGACCAAGAGTTTCAGAGTATAGCATAGTTTCTAGATAGTGAACATTATCAAGTCTATTGAGTATAGGAACAAACTGATTGAAGGCATGCCGCATATCAGGCATTACATCTTCGTTGAGGAACCCTTCCTGATTGTTGATATAAGATTCCATAAGAGAATGAAATTTTGTACCTCTTCGGCTTGCTCGTCCTGATATTTTGTTCGCTTCTTCTTCGCCAACTTTCTTCCTCCACTTTTGGATGGAGTCTCCTTTGAAGTGAGAGAGAAAGGTGGTAACCGATGGAAGAGGCCTGCCCGAAGGAGATATATAATATCGTTTTCCATTTTGTTCTTCTCTTTTCAGATTCACCAACACTGGGTCATTGTTTATATGTGTAAAAGTTTTCATTAGCAACCAACATCAAAATGTTCCTCATTTAATTTATACATTATATACTCCAAATATATAGTTGTCAACCTTTTAACTTATTGTTTGATAAGCACCGGAGATATCAAACTCACTTGTGTTTGATGTTGCTCCAACTGGTGTGGTATTTTTCCAGGCCAAATCTGTGGTACTACCTGAATAGTAGAGTTTCATGACTGTATTACTTATGTCTATATCTGTGATACCGGCGATGTGATATTTGGCGTCGCCATTTGCTTGATGTAATGTACCGGCTCTAGCCGTTATTGTTGCGATAGAAGGCGCTGGCAAAACAACCTGATACTGCCCACCAACATTGAAAGATGCGGCATTACAATTAGCAAAATCTATATTAATTCTAAAGTGTGTAATAAGACCTTGCTTTACATAAGACCCTGTAGCAACTACACCAGGAACGTTGGCACCATTTGCTGTAAATTGAGGATCAAAAGTTTGATTGATAGAAAGTATACTAAAAGGAATACCACCAGGAGTCTCTCCATCCGAAAGTCGGAGAGGTGTCTGACCATCTGTATCATAGAATATTTCACCGGGTCTTCCGATGTATTCGGTGGCCTGTGTTCCGCCCATATGGTCGGCAAACATTTTGAAAGTGACATTTGACATTGTAGAAACTCCTGGTTGTAATTTACTTCTATTTATATAACATGTAAACTATCATAGTCCCATTTCAGTTTTCTGAATGATGTATTCTTTGACGACACCGGAGCGAACGATGTCCTCAATACCAAATTCGACATGCTCAAATGATGACATACGGCGAGTAATAGCCATCAGTTCTTTGATGCCAGTTCTATCATGTGGTTTATGTAGATCGGTCTGGCGATAGTCACCACAAAAGATAATCTTAGAGTTATTACCAATACGTGTCATAACTGTATCGACCTCTTGGAAGGTCATGTTGTTACACTCGTCAACAATGATAATGGAATCATTGAATGTAGTGCCACGAAGAAATGATGTAGTGGTAAACTCTACCATTCTCTTTAGTTTCAATATACGCCATCCATCTCCACGACCAAATAAATCGTCACAAATTTCTTGGTAGGGTTGTTCGTAAACTTCCGCTTTTTGTTTATCGGTTCCTGGTAGAAAGCCCATGTCTCTGGTTGGAACTACGGAGCGGATGATAACGACCCTCTTATATATGTCGTCTGATAACACCTCCTTTAGTGCTAGATATGATGATAGAAAGGTTTTACCGGTACCGGCATAGCCATGCAGCATAAGATTGGAGCCATTCGAATATGCGTCCCACACTCTCTGTTGGTTTACTGTTAGTGGTTTAATGTGACGCAATTGAAAGTGGTTATGCTCCTCAAAGTTTTGCTGATTTTGCTGCTTGCTATTTCTTCTATTCTTACGTGACATATATTTTACCTTGTTGTTATTGTTAGTCACATTATCATAAACAAAAGAGGTCGATGCCTTGTTACGGGCACGACCTCTAAACTTTTTTGAAGGTATTTCTTCTGACAGGTTAAATCTCCTTGGGAATATCCCAACGCTTACTCGCTACGGCATCAGCTTGAGGCACCGAGTTTTTGATTCTGCCTAAAACGTATTTTTGGAAGTCGGAGGGAGGTTTAGTGACACCGATAGTTACAGGATCGGCAAAGTTCACAGCAAGAATGACCTGTTCCCAATCTGGCTTATCGTCTAGATATGTGTCATGTTCTGCCATCGTCATCTGGACGGTGACTTCTTCGTTGGTATTCTTATTGCGAAATGTGTAATATGGCATAGTCCCTCACAGTATTCTGTATTTAGTATTATTCAGTCGCCACAAATGTGAAACGATAAGGAATCGAACTCAAAGTTAGTGGCGCTGGCTTATGTAAAATGTGGTTTTCAAATATGATGACTCTTCCTGGTCTAAACTCCGTAGCAATCTCTACCTCACCATACTTGTTACAAAACATAGTTTCGCCACCCCAATCCTTGTTCCAGGTTGTGTTGATGTAGTATAGTAAGGACTTCTTGCCTTTATGAGAGTTGTCGGGATGATAACTATATTCGGAAAGATGTGTTGATAAGACCATCCAGAAGTTTTTTGGATTTAGATTGATTTCATACTCGCTGGAGAAAACTTTCCAGTTCATAGACTCAAAAAAGCCAAAGTTATAGACATCCTCTTCGGTGAATGAAGACCGAAGAAAGAAGTCCTTTCGGGATTCATAAATGCCTAGAGATGTGCCTTTGGTATGAAAGAGAGAGTGACCAGCATAGTGGTGCATTCTATAATGTTCATCAACATCAAAGATACCATCGTAAATGTCAATGATATCTTCTGTTGTTGTCATCAATCTTTTGTGAACTACACGGCTCATGCTATAGTGTTACCTCATTTATCCACGCTGGCGCTTCACGATTCTTCCACTTGTGAAGATGTGCCTTACCATGCTTGTAATAGTTCCGATAGTTGACCACTGGGTCTTCGGATATGATGTATTTAGTATCCATACAACTTGGCGGAGTAGTCGGGCCAATACGCTTGATGTTTTTTGGATGATCGGATAGTTTACCCAAAAGATTGGTTCGCTGAATCTTATGAATCTTGTTATAACGATGGGTATATTCTATACAATACTCGGCCATAAGATCCCACAACCACTCATAGTTGCTAGAAGACTCACGGGCCCACACAGCACAAGGATGATTGATATGGGTGGCAGAATAAAATTCTGTATCACGCCAGTCATCGAGTCGCCAACGCTTTACATTGCGACCAGTCTTTGTCTTATCGGTATACTCTACACCATCAAGTACCCGATGTGCGGTAGATAGAAGTTGGGCACTTTCAAGGATCATCTTGACGCAATGAGAGTCAACAGCCCACTCGGCACATAATTTGGGGTCAGAGTGTAGATAAAATATATTCATTTGCTTCGTCCTCAGTATAAAATGCTTTTAGCAACACCCAACCACCAGCAGAACCGAAGTCTCTCTTATAGACACCCCAGGCGTGGTTGTTTATCTTTTCGACTTTGTATAGTGGATCATGCGTCATCAAACATATCCCAAAAACCTGTTTCCCACCAACCTTCTTCCCACATATCAGCAAGAACCTCCGAAACACCATAATAAGGACAGTCAATACACAACACATCATCAACGTATGCCTTTACGCCTTCGTTATAGGCGATTTGTTTCATTTCATCGGTCATAATTGACATCCTTTTAGGTCTGCGAGCAATCCTCTTAGCACGATACGAGTAAAAGCATCTTCGTTTTCATCCAATAGATTTTGAAGGTTCATGGCATAATATGCAGCATTATCACCACGAATAAACAAACCAGGCCAATCGTCGCCAAACTGTGTTGGTCCTGTTTCGACTCTCTTATCAAGTTTTACATCAATTTTTCGTATTATCATTAGGTAACTCCGGTATTTCCATCCAATGTGTAGGCGCATCACCCTCTACTTGTGCGTATTGTGATCGTTCATTCGTGCCAGAATAATACCATTCTTTCTGTTGAGAATACCAACGACCAAATCGTATCCATTTCTTTTCTTTATGACAGAGAAGATAATGATTGAACGGATGATCGTATGGATATGTTTCAATCGGTTGCCATGTCATAGATCACGCTTACCTTTCCAGAAAGCAACGATAACAGGAAAACGAAGTTTGCCGTCTTCCGTTTTGTTCTGATACCTCACGGTAACGTCCGTGCCGATATAATCATTAGCATTATACAGCAAGTCCTTGAGCATGTCAAATGAGCCACGCACTCCCGAAAACTGTGTCGTTCCATCTTTCAAACGGATTTCCACACGCTTGGCAGCACCTGCCCAGTTACCTTTTCCTTCTTCGATAGAGACAATCTGGAACTCGTCGTCCTCAAACTCTTTATGCTTGATAAGGTTCTTAGAACGCTTGCCTTCATAAAGAGAGTCAGGAACACGGAGCATTTGGCCTTCGTAACCACTTTCGAGATAATGACCAAGCATTGTTTCAATTTCATTTTCGTTTTTAATCTCGAATGTCCTGACCAAATTTATACAACTCTGAAAATATATTTTAAGGTTCGGAAAGAGAAAGTCGTAACGTTCTTCGAATGTGCCATCCATTATACAGTCATATACCCAATACTGTATCATCTGCTTAGACTCTTCCAAATCAGCAGCAGTTGGCTTTGTCTTACGAGCCAGTGAAATGATCTTTTCAAAATCATTCTTGAGGTCATGATTATACAACTCACCATCAAGAACCACATCAGGATATTTCTGAAAGAATGGTTCTAATGCCTCACGAATATGCGGAGCAGAGATGATAGACTTGCCATTGCGAGACTGCATACCATCTTTTGAAACGAGACAGCGAACACCATCAAGTTTCGGCTGTGAACAATACGGAAACTTGTTATGCTTCTTGGCATCATACTTGTCGGCCAGCATACACTCATAGAACAAATCATCCTTCGACTTAGCAGCAGTAACGCTAGTATAATACTTGCCTTGAAACTGCTTCTTTACATAATGAGCATTTACTTCATTAGCAACCTGCATAGCAACGTCGGTCGCATTGGCACGACCAACATTCTTTTCAGTAGGATACTGCCAACCCGAAACTACAATCTTGCCACCATCGATACCAGAATGTGTCCGATACTTCTCGCTGTCATGTTCGATCCACCAAACACGGGTCTTACCTTTAGTGTCAATCTTGTATAGTTTCGGAAGGCTAATCATTACCAAAATCTCCTCACAAACAACGGCCCAAATCTGTAACTTCTATATGGGTTCCCACTGTTGAACCTTTCCACGATATGAAACGCCCAGTGTTTAGGATTCCATATCCAGTGGATTTCAATCTTGTATAGTTTTAGAAGAGGATCGACCATTTGCCCCATTTCTCCTTACCAACAGGCTTACCAAAGTCTACTTCTTTGTGAAGTCTACTTTTTTGTGCCGAGTCAAAGATAAACTCTAACTTCTTTTCTCTCGGCCATTCTCTTAGATATTCATTTTCACGGTCGAACAGTTCGATATATTCATCTTCGGTAACAACATGGTGCGAAAAGACTTCTTCTGAAATATGATTTTGCGTGACCTCTGTTAGAGAACTATCAGGTAGATCGACATTCCATACAACATCATCAATGGCATTTTGATTTGGTTCATCATCAGGCAGTCGCACAGCATATACATGCCGAAATGTTGAAACGGTTTCTACTAGGACAATCTTGCTCATTTACTTTCTCCGAATTGGTTGATGGTCGTGGGCCCGCTGCAACAAAGAGTGATAAGAACCATAAACAAAACAAGGACCCCATCCAAGGTTCTTTCGTCTTTTTATTACCATACTACGCCAATATCTTCTCGGCGGCACTCGACCAGCCGTTCTAGCCATCTTTTTCATTATTTAACTCCACATACCAGTGACGGCAATAGAAATGGTCACCGCAGGCATCTATCTCATGCTGCGGATAACCATTCTCTAATAGCCATTTGATCGTGTCTGTAACATCCTCTGGAAGAACTTTTGGAAAACCGTAAAGCCAACCAGAAGGTGGATCAATCATCTTAACCTTTGACATTTCATTCACCCTGATTAAAGTTGAGGTTGACATTGTTATTGCGGAGATTGTTATTGACCACATTATACTTGAAGCAAGCCTGGCTATTAGAGCTTCCGCTATTGATACAGTCTTGCATTAGAATGCCGTTATAAATAGCGGCAATAAGCGTAACGCCCATCAAAATCTTTACAAGAATGGAGAGTGTATCATGGCGCATTTTTCAGACCTTTCTTGACTTCGTTTATATGAGAACACCACTTGCGATATCCGAAAGCCGTGCAATTACAAGAGAAACGTCCGAACGGACCGCTTGTAACCACATACTTTCTCTTTTCGCCATCGACCAGATATACACCGTCAGGACGATTTGATTTGTCAATCTTGATATCCGTTATATTGTTCTTATTGACGATGCGGACTGGGGCATCAATATCACCAGTCGTCAACATAAACTCGTCTTTGGATAGCCATGACGGACGTGGCAGATAACGACCAACATATGTGTTAGAGTCTGGCTCATAACAAGCATGGGAACATTTATGCTTGTGAACATTTCTAACAGTAATCTTGATACGTTTACCTACCAAGTCCATCACGGCACTCCGAGTTAAGCAGCCTTAGGCTTATTATACCACATATCTTTGTAATCTTCAAGGTTCATTGTGCCCATTCGAGATTT
>B570J29583_1000061_pt1 | contig 8627 bp, 11 predicted proteins | sample LakMenEpi13Jul12_FD_29583 | JGI IMG/M metagenome (IMG submission 29583)
TATAATGACAATCGAAATACTGCTGCCGATACTTGGTGGTCAAATTACATCGCTACTCGGAGATAATTAAATGGCAACAATAGAAGAAATAGCAGCGGGGTTGCGGTCTGGAACACCTGTACAAAAACCAACTACGGCAACGCAAACTTTTGATCCGAAGTATATTGATTCATACGGTGGATTAGTTAGCGGTACAACCAATCCTAATTTAGCGGCTAATTTGAATAAATATGGAACAGTTACCGATGCGTATGGCAATCCTATATTTGATCAAAATACACTTAGTAGTTACTATTCCGACCCATCTGCTCTTGATAAGTCAACTAAAGCCATATCGAGCGTTGCTGGGAAAGCTATTCAAACTACTCTCGGTACTTGGGCAGATGAGGTTCTTCGAAAAGAAACGCTTGATCCTGTAACAGGCAAGCCTGTTAACTGGGTAGGTGGTTTTGGTGGTGCGCAATACAAGGCAGCTAAAACTGCATTGATGGCTAATCCCGAAAACAATGTGCGATGGACTAGTCAAAAAACACAAGCGCAGACTATTGCTGATCAAGCTGTTGCCGATGCTAAAACCCAAGAAGAAGCTAAGATAGCCGCAGATGCTAAAATAAAAGCCGATGCTGATGCTAAAATCCAAGCAGACGCTGCGACAAAATTAGCTACTGAGCAAGATACTGCCAATCAATTAGCGCAACAAACTGCTAATGATTTAAAATTAAAAAATGCCACCGCACCACTTGATACTAAAACATTAGGTGGCGGGTTTGATGCACTTGGTAATCCTATAAATAGTACAGTCACATCTGGTATTACACAGGATATGATTGATAAGGGAATGCTTAATGTTGCTAAAGTAGGCGCTCCAACTACCGTTGTCAATCCAAATTCAGCGGCTGATGTTACCAAGATGGTAGACGCTGCTAAAGCCGCTGAGGTTAATGTAACACCCGATTCAATGGTATCTAATCAGCTATCTGGATTACTTGCTAAAAACAATCCTTATATCCAACAAGCTGTTAATGCGGCTAATTTGCAAGCATCACGTAGAGGTATGCTCAATACAGGCGCTGCTGCTGGATTTGCTCAAGACGCAGCGATTAAAGCCGCTTTACCGATTGCGCAACAAGACGCATTGGCTAGACAAAAAGCCAATGAAGCCAATGCACAGGCTCAAAATCAATTAATTACCACTGGTCTTGGTCTTAAAGCCACCAGTATGGATAGACAGGCTCAGAACGATATTCAAGTTCAGAATTGGAATGCCGCTAATAAAATTGCAGTAGATACCACTAATACTCAAGCCATCAACGCGGCTACTAATTTGTTTACTACCGCAATGCTTAACAATTTAAATGACTTATCCAAATCAAATGTTGAAAATGCTCAAGAATTAAATCGCTTAATTACTAGCGGTAATATTACCATTGCTAGTAAAGCCGCTGACGCGGTTATTGCACAATTAGCATCTAAACAAACACTTGAAAATGATAAGCAATTAGCTATATTCAACAATAGTTTAAAGATGGTTAACGATCAGATTGCTGCGGATGTTCAACGTGCAAGAGATGCGTTTATTGGCGATTTGGATATGACAAAGCAAGCTAATTTGGCAGTTGATACATTGACGGCTCAATATAATGATACTATTCAAAAATATAATTTGACAGCCGATATGAATGCGTCAACTAAAGCATCGCTTGGAAACGTAGCGAGTATGAAATATTTATCAGATGTTAAAGATGTTTATAATCGGTATAGTGCAACAGCTAGTATTGTTAATACAAATGCTGGTAAAACGGCAACATCATTAGTTTCCCCACCAACCAAATAATTAGTAGGTATTTATTATGACAATATCAGCGGATGAACAATTGCGACAACTACAGGCTCAAGCCGCAAGTCGTCAACAAACAAGTTCACTTGGTCAATATCAAAAGCAATTGGAAACTAGACCTTCAATGTCACAGGGAATGCTTAATATTCCTCAGCGTGAAATGCCTATTTATTCTGAAAAAGATTTTTCATATTTCAAAACACCTCAACCTCAACAACCCGAAAGCGGTGGCATGAGCGTAATGTGTACTTTAATGCGCGAATACGGCTATCTTGAAGATGATGTATTTGACGCTGATACTTTATTTGGGCATTTGATTGCAGATACTCATCCAGAAATCCTCATCGGCTATCATGCGTGGGCAAAACCGCTAACTGAATTCTTGCGTAATAATGCGATTTATATCCCGTTATTTGCCTATATTGTTCAAGCATGGGCATATGAAATGGCAGAGCAATTTGGCATTGTAAAAAATCGCAGTACATTTAAACGATTAGTTGGTAAAATAGTGATGAATGTAGGTAAGCCAATTTGTGGGTTTATCGGAACAGTAATTTCATCACAAGGAAACTATGAGTATCACCGGACTTAACGTACAAGCACATCACTTTATTGGCGGAGTTTACGCTAAAGAGGTCATTATTGACGATGGCTTTGAAGTTCAGCAACACGCTCATACCTTTGATCACATGAGCGTTCTTGTTGAAGGATGTGCTATAGTTTGGCAAGGTGATACTCAAGAAACTTATTTTGCCCCTGCTGTCATTGAAATTAAAGCAGGCATTGAGCATAGCGTTCAAGCTGTTAACGGTAGAGTAGTTTGGCTATGTATCCATGCTACAGATACTTGTGATGTAGAAAATATAGATGACGTGCTTATTGGAAAACCTAATATGGTAAATACCGGTATCCATGTTGATGTATCAGCTATTAATAAATTCATTTCTGATAATGATTATTTATGGAATAAATTTAAACAACGTACTGAATCCACCAAATCGCCACATAGAGAAGTGGATGATATTTGGGTTCGCTATAATGATATTAAAAACTATAATCCATCGAACCCTTTAGCATTTCATGATGAACACGATAGCGTTTTCTATATTAATGATCAGAAATTTAAAGATGAAATTGCTAAAATTAATCGTGCTATTTGTGAAAAACACGATATCCATAAAACAGAATTTGGTGGTATTTTAATTACTCGTATTCCTGCCGGTAAACAAGTCTATCGTCATAACGATGCGCATAGCTGGCATGCAGAATACTATAAAGATAAATATTTAATCCCTTTAGAATCCAATGATAAACAATCTTTTAACTACGAAGGACAATCTATTATTACTCCTGTGGGTGATATATTTAGTTTTAATAACCTTGTTGACCATTGGGTGTTAAATGATTCGAGTAAATCACGGGTTAGTTTAATAATTTGTATGCGCCATAACGCATAATTACGCTACACATAACGTCGAGATGACGTAAGGACAAAAGATGAGTACCTTTAACCCACCGGCTGATATTGCTCAGATTACTCTAGCAAAATCTTCAGACGTTAACGCTCTTAAGGCGGCCACCGCAATTGCATTTGGTTTACTTCCAGATGAAGATAAAATTCAACAAAATTCTGTAACATACGCTGTGGACACTGGTACAGCAAATACTTATCAAATAAGTCTACCGGCTATTACATCTTATAGTGATGGATTATCGGTTTCATTTAAACCTATCAATAGCAATACTGGGCAGTCAACTATTCAAATTAATACCCTTGGTACAAAATCAATTCGACTAGTAAATAGCCAAGTTGTTGCATTAGGTGACATTATTTCTGGCGCTCCTGTTCAGTTAATTTATAGTTCGACAACAGGTTATTTTCATGTGGCAGCAAACTCAGCTACTTACGCTACCATAGCAACAACTAAGGCAGGCGAAGCCGCTACATCAGCATCTAATGCTGCAAATAGTGAAGAGCAGGCACAGAGTAATGCTGATTTTGTCGATGCGGTGGCGCTGTCATGTGGTCAAAATGCTATTTTAGCAAGTCAAAAAGCTACTGATGCTGCGAACAGTGCAACATCAGCATCTAACGCATCTACCTCAGCTAGTAATGCTGCAATTAGTGCTGCAAGTAGTGCTGTCGCAGCAGCGGCTAGTTACGATTCGTTTGATGATCGTTATCTCGGTGCAAAATCAAGTAATCCAACAGTAGATAACGATGGTAATGCGTTACTTACTGGTGCGCTTTATTGGAATACAACAAGTAGTGAAATGCGCGTTTATAGTGGTAGCGCATGGGTAACTGCTTACTTGCCTTCATCGGGATATTTAGCATTGTCTGGTGGCACAATGACGGGCGCAGTTACGTTTGCATCTGGGCAATTTGGTACAAATGTTAATACGTTTTTATCTACACCATCTAGTGCTAATTTGGCTGCTGCGTTAACGGATGAAACTGGAACAGGCGTAAATGTATTTAATAACGCACCGACTTTAATTGCACCACTTTTAGGTACACCCGCAAGTGGTACACTAACTAATTGTACTGGTTACACTTATGCTAATTTAAGCGGTACTATTCCTACATGGAATCAAAATACGACTGGTACGGCAGCTAATCTAACCTCAGCGACCACATTACCAAGTGGTATGACATTAGTTGCTCCATTATTAGGAACACCTGCAAGTGGTACGCTCACAAATTGTACTGGTTACACTTATGCTAATTTAGGTGGAACAGTACCTACATGGAATCAAAATACAACAGGCACTGCGGGTAACGTAACAGGCATTGTTGGTGTAGCTAATGGAGGTACAGGAACGGCAACACCATCGCTTGTAGCAGGAAGCAATGTCACAGTGACAGGTACATGGCCAAACCAAACTATCGCAGCAACTGGCGGAGGTGGAGGAGGTAGCGCAACAAAAACCATCTCAAACAAGACAGCCGCATATACCATCGTATCTGGTGACTTAGGTACAATTATTAATTGTACTTCTGGTACGTTTACAGTTTCATTAACAGCGGCAGCGTCACTTGGTTCTGGGTTTACTTGTACGATTTGGAACACGTCTACCACATTAACTGATGCTATTACGATTGACCCCGCTGGAGCTGAAACGATTGATGGAAAAACCACTCTTATACTTAGAGTAGGAGAGGGACTATCTGTTGTGTGTGATGGTACAAATTGGGAAACAGATGATAAAAAGCCCATGCGCAACTATGCTGAAAATTGTGCTAATACAAATATTCGCCCAATAGCAACTGGAACAAATAGTGTAGCTATTGGTAATAGTAATACGGCATCAGGAACAGGCTCATGCGCAATTGGTTATGCCACACAAGCAACATCTTTATATGGATTTGCGATTGGGACTAATTCTGGAAACACTGGCTCAGTCACCGCTACAGGTTCAGGCGCAATGGCACTAGGCGGCTCTTACGCATCTGGTACAGACAGTTTTGCTGCGGCTGTTACTAACAATACAAGCAGTTACGGGGCAAAAGCTAACAATTCTGTTGCAATAGGTAAAAATGCCGCAACTAATGGGTTTAATTCAATATCAATAGGTAACACTGCGCTTAATAATGGGTCAAATGGCATAGCTATTGGAAGTAGTTGTACTACATCTAATGGAGGTGTGTCAATTGGTGCTAGCAATAATGCCGTTGCAGATAAAACATTCTCCATTGGATACTATTCACAAACAAATCAGTATGGTAAGTACGCATATGCTTCTGGGCTATTTGCAGCAAATGGCGATTCACAATACGGACTAATGGTACTTCGTGCATCAACTACAACTACAACGGCAGTGGCGTTAACCTCGGATGCAGGCGCAGCAGGTACAACCAATCAGCTTATCGTAGCATCTAATCAAGCAATGGCAATTAGCGGAACGCTTATAGCGAAACAATCATCTAGTGGGAATATGGCAGGGTGGACAATTACAGGCATTGTGTCAAATAATTCAGGGACAATGGCGGTAAGTGGATTGGCGTTAACTGCTATTGGGACAGACTCAATTGGTTTAGGAACCGCACCTACTATTGCAGTAGATAATACAAATAAAGGTGTTACGATAACATCTGGATATAAAGCCGCCACCAACATAAGATGGGTGGCAAACGTACAAACAAGTGAAGTTACTTACGCATAGGAAAACAACAATGGCAATTCAAATTGATTTAAACACAAGTAATTATGGTGTCCCTTTTGCTGGAGCTTATTTTCGTATCGTTACATCGTCTATTAGTCGTCAACGCAATTCACAATTTTCAGTGATGCTTGATGTGGTAGGCTACGCAACAAAACCAGAAAACGATGATACCAAAGACATTGACTTTCGCAGATACCATGCACCATTAGCAGACGTAGAAGCACAACAAGGCGCATCTTTTTTAGAAAAGTCTTATAACTGGGTAGCATCACAAGATGATATGTCTGGCTCGGTAGCGGTGTAAACCATGCCCGATGAAGCCTGCCGCCTTGCTAAAGTAGAGCAACGAATTGAAAATCTTGAAGAAATATTTGAAGATCGGGGTAAAAAACTCGATGCCATAATTGCAACTCTTGAAGAAATGAAAAGCGAACAAACGCGCTATAAAGGATTTATTGGCGGTATTGTCTTCACCATTGGCGCATTGTTTTCGTTTATTGCTTGGTGGACAAGTAAATAATGGAATTTCTACAGTTTGCAACGGATGTAGGTTTCCCCATTGCTGCCGCGTGTGTGGGAATGTACTTTGTATTTCTGACGATTAAATTTTTGCTTGATAGCGTACTTGAAAAGATTAAAAGCCTTATCGGTATCATCAAGCAACTTGATAAACGTGTAACCGCTATGTCAGAGGATATTGTAAAAATAGATGTACTCATGACAGAAACGCTTGATATGCCTATTGAGAAGGAAAAAGTGGCAAGGTTCAATAACCCGCAAGAAAAGAGAATTGATTAATGGATGTTGACGCATTAGCTAAGTATATCAACCAATACGGATTCCCCATTATTGCATCGAGTAGCATGGGGTATATCGTCTATTTTGTTTGGATATGGGTAACGACAATTGTTAAGCCAATACTTACCGAAACCACTGACGCGCTAATTGAGCTTATTGACCAAATACGCCTGCTTGATAACGACATGATACGGCTTACACAAAAATTAATTACGGTACTTTCTATGAGAGCAAAGAAATGAATATTGGCAATAAAGGTTTACGTTTAATTAAAGAGTTTGAAGGGTGTAAACTGACTGCTTACAAATGCCCTGCGGGTGTGTGGACAATTGGTATTGGCTCAACGCGATATTCTGATGGGAGCGCAGTTAAACAAGGTCAGACTTTAGCAAATGAAGAAGCCGCATTACTATTACTTTCTAAAACATTAGCAACATTTGAACACGCAGTAAATGCTATTAAAGTTGAACTGACTCAAAATGAATTTGATGCGCTGGTATCGCTTACTTACAATATCGGAGCAGGTAATTTAGCCAGTTCAACGCTTGTTAAAATGCTCAAAGCTGGTGATCCTAAATCTGAAATCGCACAACAGTTTTTGCGATGGGATAAAGCAAATGGAAAACCCCTTGCTGGTCTTACACGACGACGCAATGCTGAAGCAGAGTTGTTTTTAAGCAAATAATTAAAAAGCCGCTTACTCAGCGGCTTTCTTCTAATTTCAATTGGTTCTTGGTTAACCACCTATAATACGCTTGTTCTGGTGATTTGCCTGTACAAGTTATCGTATCTTCCCACTCTGTGTAACATACCCAAAGTCGCCCTATCTTTTTTAGTCTAGGTTTCATTTACGTTATCTCGACAATCTGCATCACACCATCTACGCCCATGACCAATATAGTCACCACACGTCCAGCATAAACCTGTAGGGTTGCTGGTATCAATAGCCGATGCTTTTGATCTTATAATAGTTATCACCTTGTCGCGCATCATTTCTTCATGTTGCGTTGCAAGGTCGGTATTTCCTTCTTCTGTAGCCATCTTAATTTGTCTTGGTAAATTCCATAAGTTTATGGGCGGTAGTGTCAAATCAGACCATGTAATCATGGTCAGTTCAGTTTAACATCTTCTTTTAAAATCTCTTTCCAGCGCTGTAGCGTAAGAATAACCTCATCGATATCTTGGTCAAGTGTCTTGACTGATTTACCGGCTCGAAGTAATTTCTTGATAGCGTGTTGTTGCTCTGGTGCTACGATATTATAAATTCTAAAGATGCGATAAGGGTCTATTTTATGACCTTTGTAGCTGAATTGATAGTGAGAATCGGCTTTTTGTTTATCTTCTTTTCTCAGCTCAATTTGGCGCAGTGCTTCATCGTGTCGGTTAAACTCGGCAGGAATATCCGTTTCTATTTTTACTTGCGCTTCAGTTTCTTTTTGATGCTTATCTGCCGGATCGTAATTTTTCAAACGATAGAAACTGTCTTTGCCGTTAGGTTCTTTAATGAGTATATTATTAGCAACCATTTCGTGCATAGCTGCGAACACATCGGGTCGCTTAATAAACGGCTGAGTCACCATTGCGCGGTCATGCACTTCAGTGATTGTCCAAAATTCGTTATAGCGCATGATTTCAAAAATAACTTTTTCTAATGACATAGTGTTAATTCCCATTGCTTTGGAACAATTAAGTGCCTTGTTATAAAATCACGGTAAAGAGAAAAATCAAGTTGCCGTGATTCAAGTTTTACTTTTTGTGTTAATCGCTGTCTAAGTGCGGCTTTTGATCGATGACAGGCTTTACAGTCTGATGATAATCGCCTTGT
>B570J29583_1000062_pt1 | contig 8602 bp, 3 predicted proteins | sample LakMenEpi13Jul12_FD_29583 | JGI IMG/M metagenome (IMG submission 29583)
GGTATTGGATAATAAATTAGCCATTTATCTTTTTGTTTAATTCTTGGACTTGATTAGTTAATTCTTTTACTGCACCTATAAGAGCAGCAGTTAAGCGAGAGTAGTTGACCCCTACAGGTTCTCCGTTCTCATCATATTGTACAAATTCTGGATACACTTCAGCAACTTCTTCTGCAATAAGACCTAGTTCTGTGGTCTGAGACCCAATCTTATTGTAAGTGACTGGTCTCAAATTTACTACCTTTTCTAAATTTCCCTCGCTTATTTCTATATTTTCTTTTAGTTTAAGTGAAGATGATTCTGTAAGGAATCCACCTATATTTAAGTTTCCAGGAAAAGAAGTGTTACCTGCTCCATCTAATAGTGTAGCAGTTCTAGTTAAATTACTAAACACTCCTGTGTATTGTCTTACATAAATAGGTTCAGTACCATCATCAGAAGTTGCAATTTCAAGATACCCAGCATTAGTAGTAGTACTGTTTGCATATATTCTCCAAAAATCGTTAATTCCTACTGTTCCTTGTAATGCTGTACCTACATCATTTACAAATAATATAGTTCCACTCATTGTGCCTCCAGCAAGAGGAAGCTTAGTAGCAATACTATTAGTTACTGTAGTAGCAAAGTTTGAATCATCTCCTAAAGCAGCAGCCAATTCATCAAGTGTATCTAAAGCACCAGGTGCTCCTGCAATTAAGTTGTTGATTTGGGTTGTTACATAAGATGTAGTAGCGTAACTATAAGAAGCATGATTTCCCCATGAGTAAGCTGTATCCCAGTTAGACTTATTATAACCACTAATTGCATTAGCTCCATTAAAGAAGTTTTGAATCTGTGCGTCTGTATAAGCATTTGTTATACCATAACCAGATATGGTTGTAGGTGTACTTGTAATAGTAGACCAAGCTTGAGTATGCGCAGTTACACTTGTAAGATAACCCGCAGAGGCATGATTACCCCATCCGTATGCAGTGTTCCAATTTGAAGAGTTACCTCCAGAAGCAGTAACAGTACCAGCAAAGTCACCACTACCTCCAAAAGTAATATCGTTGTTATTAAGGTTACCCATAAATAACCAACGAGAGTTTGCTTGTTGTGCCCAACCAGTGCTATTAGTTCCAGAACCATTTAAAATATAAAAATAATCACTGTTAACATGAATCATAGCGGATCTATGATCAGTATCTTGAAGATACAATGTTGGATTATTATTATTAATATAGAGACCAGTATTTGTACTTGCACCTCTAGAAGTTACACTCTGTAAGGTATCGGTCTCAGTATAACCTGTAATATAACCAGCAGGATTAGAGTCTGAATAAGCGTTTCTCCATACTACAGTATCCCTATTAACATAAGAAGAAATATCACTTGTACCAATAATAGACCAACCTTCTCCGTATGTTCCTCCATCACTTCCACTATAACCAAGCCAAAGATCTCTAGCAACAATTACAGGGTAGTTCCAAGAACCCCCATAGATAATAAATACTGTTTTTCCTGAACTATTTCTTGCTACTTCAATAGTAGGCTTGTACTGAGGATTAGAACCATGAGCTTCAAAACCAATAAAACCTCCATTAGGTTCTGGATTCCAGTAACCTCCTAAATCAATTTTAGTTTTATGGTTTGTAGAACTATAATTACCAAAAATTTCAATAGTAAAACCTCCCATCTGATAATCATCCTGTGGAACATTAGTCTCAATAATATAGTAAGTAGACCCTCCACTATTATCTGAACGAGAAGCTAATACTCCAGATGCTGTTTTTACGGGATTACTTGTACTAGCAGTAAAACGTTTTTTAATTACAGAAGCTTCAGAAAATGACAAACTACCAGTCATGGTATCACCTGTAGTATTAACCCATATATCTGAAACCGAAGTTAAAAATCCTTGTGAGTTAACCCAAGATTGTGTAGCAACAAGGTTACCACCAAAATATCCATTCATGTAGATATTACCAGATACATAAAGATTATTACCTTCACTACCTGCTCCTATTTGTACATGATTGCCAGTATTTTGATATTGTAACCAGAGGTGATCTGCAGCAGCACTTTCAGCAGATTTACCGTAAATATGTCTTACCTGAATTCTACCATCACCAGTTCCTCCTACATTAAGCCTTGCAGCAGAAGCATTCCAAGCAGTAGCAGAAGTTATAGTTACATCATTACCCATTGTTATTGGGCCTCCACCGTAGATATAAGGAGTAACTAAATAAGTGTCAACATAATGAATACCAGTTGTTCTGGAGTTCCCATTTATGTCTAGTTTGTATCCAGGACTGGTAGTCCCAATGCCGACATTACCTGCACTATCAATAACAAAATCAGCTGTACCAGAAGAAATAGCACCACCATCCCCAAATGAAGGATCTGTAGTCGAGTCTACAGATCTAATAATTGCAAACTTATTAACATTTAGACCGCTAGTAAGCATAAATCTTCTAGCTGAACTTGTCCATCCACTGTCTGCATTTAAGATTAATACTCCATAGTTACCATAACGATTAGATGAATCATATCTCATCGCATAACCACTTACTCTAGTAGTGTATGTTGATGAAGTCGTACTGCCATAAGAATTACCAAGATTTGTATTTCCTTGAACTGAAAGACTATCAGTTGGACTAAAAGTTCCAATGCCTACACTACCTCCATTAAAATGAGTTATTCCGTTAGATCTAAGAGCAATAGTTGTTGATCCAGCTGATGTACTTGCAAACAAACCAGCATCTATTCCCCCATTTACATAGGCATTGATATTACCTGCCACGTGAAGTTTTTCATTTGGACTAGATGTGCCTATACCAACATTACGAGTAGAACCTTTAATTGCTAAAGCATTACCTGAGTAAGTATCAATAAAGAAATCATCTAAGCCATAATCTCCAGTACCTATTATAGTATCTGAATTTCCTCTGTCTCTAAGAGTTATTCTTGGTCTGCTTAAAATATCTAAAAGTATTCCATCAGCAGTAGTGTCACTATAAATATTTAATTTTGTTGATGGTGCAGTAGTACCAATACCTACATTACCTGAAGAGTTAATAACTACTAAGTTAGCAGTACCACCATTGGGTCTAAAATTAAATCCTTGGCCTGTAGCTGCCATAAAATACATGCCATCAGTAGTATTATTAGCAGCTAATATTCTATTAGAACCATCACCGTTATATCCAAAAGATACTGAACGATACGCTCCACCATAAGTTGCATCAGTTCCTATATTTACACTATTAACAGAAATATTAGTAGAGGTAGTTGCTCCTCTACCTGTTACACTTGCAAGTGTATCAGTTTCTGTGTAAGAAGTAAGATAACCTGGTCCGTTTGTTAATTGATTTAAGTTAGTTAAGTTACCAGCATGCCAAACTGTATTGTTCTTCCAAGTTAGTGTATTAAAACCAATTGCTAATCCATTAGCAGCTGTTGCACTAGCTACACCATATCCAGCTGTAATAATAGCAAATTCAGATTGAGAACCATCTGTGTCAGCAGCTAGAGTAAAAGTTCCATAAGCTTGAAGCAATCCATAAGATAAAGCAGTTGGTTGGGAGTTTGCAGCAGCAGCAACCCCATTGCCCATTAATAATGCTCCCGTAAGAGTACCCCCTGCTAGTGGAAGCTTAGCGGCTATACTGTTTGTAACAGTTGTTGAGAAGCTGGCATCATTGCCTAAAGCTGTTGCTAGTTCTCTAAGAGTATCTAATGCACCAGGAGCAGAGTCTACTAAAGCAGCAACAGCATTGTTGACATATGTCTGTGTAGCATAACTAGTTAAACTAGAAGAGGTTAGATAAGCTTGAGATGTAACCCAAGATTGTGTAGCTGCAAGAGCTCCATTAATAGTAATAGTTCCCGAGGTAACCACATTACCCCCTACTATAAGTCCGTTCTTTACGATAAATTCATTAGACATGTCTTAGTATTTATATTTCCAAACAAATCCGTATGCTAACTTCTTAGTTCCACGAATACACTTTCCTATATGACTATCATCATAATTTAAAGTAGAAGCTATGTTTTTTATGGTAGTTGTCCATTCTCTTATTACAGAATTATCTACTGGGTTAATTTGTAATATACCACCATGATTTTCTAATAAATTCTTTTCTCTAGTGTTTAAACATGCTAATTTATAACTATCAGGTTTAATTCTATTTTTATTAGCTATTGATATTTTTTTCTTGGCTTCTTCAGAGCAAGCATAATTAGACTTTTTTGGAGCCCTTCCTTTCTTTGCTAAACTCATAAGTTGTTTTGTTTCTTCTGATCTTTTCTGCCCTAAGTGATGACTGCTTCTTTTTAATTTGGTTTCTTCTGTATCTACTCTACCAAAAGTACCATCTCCACCTGCAGTCATGTTCATACCTAAAGGATTGTTTTTGTAGAAAGTATTTAACAAAGTAATATACTCAATTTCTTTAGTAGAAAGTAAGTCGGGATTACATGTTTCTAAAACTTCTAAAGTATGGTTTTCCCAACCATACTTTTTTATACTATTGTAAATTAAGGGTTGCTTCTTACAGTTACAGTTTCTGTAACAAGAAGTTCTACTAGACAAGCACATAGTTTTACCTATGTAAACTTTTCCATTAGGGTTTGTGATTTTGTAAATTGTAGCTTGCTTCATTTTTTATTGTTTTCACTATCCAACAATGTTCATTAAAAATATTTATAACTCATTACCATCGTATAAGGATTGGCACTTGAGTTTACTGCGTTAATTTGTGCACTTGAGCCCACTAGAGAGCTTGTAAAGTTGATAGCGGTAGTTGACCCTATATCAGGTGTAGTTGTTTCAGTGTGAGCAATTGTAGGCGTTCCTGACTGATTCCAAGTAACTATGATTGTACCTGCTCTTTGGTCTGTAGCTGTGTTAGAGTTTANAATNTAGTACTCAATNAANGCACACANACCTACGCTTACGGTTTGAGCCCATACAACAGTAGTAGCACTAGGATTAATAGTAGCCGTAGAAGACATGTGCACTACTCCGTTACCAGTTCCTACCCTAAGTTTATCTTGTACTCTTACTTGTCCGTTTACATCTAAGTCATATCCTGGAAAAGCTTGGTTAATACCTACTCTGTTAGTAGTAGAGTTGTAAGTCAAAGCAGAGGCTCCTGCCAAAGATCCAGAACTGTTGTATTGGACTTGTGTATCAGATCCTGCTGCAGTTGCTGTTGATATAGTCCAAGTTCTATTTGCACTTAGGTCATAAGTAGTTCCGTTAATAGTAAGCGTTCTTGCTTGAGGAACATAACTTGCTGAAGCATGATTACCCCAGCCATACGCAGTATTCCAGTTAGTACTGTTACCGCCTGTAGCTGTAATAACTCCGCTTACGTCTAGTTTAGTAGATGGAGAAGTATTACCAATACCCACGCTACCACCAACATGCATGTCTCCATTACCTTGATATAAAGACCACTTAATATAACCCGTTCTAGGATTTCCAGATCTGTTATAAAAAGTATTGCTTCCTAAACTGTTTGTATTTTCCCCTGAATGTATATGGAATACGTTTGATGCATTTTCATGCATAAAGTTATATTCTACGTAAGGCTCGTAGTCACCAAAGATTATAGTATCTCCTTCTGAGGTAAGTTGCTGAATTGCAATAGCAGCCTGAGAAGTAGTGGTACCTGCAGATGCTACTACTAAAGCAGCATAATTTGCTGAAGAATTTCCTGCTATACCAGATTTAATAATTCCATTAACTTCTAATTTATAACCAGGACTAGTTGTACCTATTCCAAGATTACCAGAAAGATCAAATCTTCCAACCTCAGCATTGTTTGAACCAAAAATAAGACCCATTCCTGTACGTCCATACAGGTAATAATATGANCCACTAGGAAACTGATAATAACTACTTCCGTGATAAATTATACCACTATTATATGTTAGATATACTCCAGATGTTACTGCATTAAACGAACCATTAACATCTAATTTATAACTAGGAGAAGTAGTCCCTATACCTACGTTTCCTGAAGAATCAATAGCTAATCTACTTGCTGATGCAGTATTATCAAAAATATTAAATAAGCCAGTTCCTGTTTTTGATTGAAATAACCAATCTCTATCTGTTCCGTCTAATAAAAAGTTAGCATCATTTGCGGCAGCAGCAGTTATTTGTAATTGGTAACTTGGATTACTTGTACCAATTCCTACGTTTCCAGTTGAGCGTTGGAATGTTACTGTATTTGAAATGTAAGCTCCGTTGTCAGCATATCTTGCTAAAAATAAATCACCTCCAACATTACTTCCTGGCTCAGCACCATACACATATAAATCCCATCTGTTAAAACCAGATGTATTCCATATAAATTCTCTATAGTGAGACGTAGCACCCCCATCTAAAATAATACCACTTGTAAATTTAGCATATCCATTTACATCTAACTTCTGAGAAGGAGATGTTGTTCCTATTCCTACGTTTCCGCCAGTTAAATAACTACTTCCACTACTATTTAATGATACTGCGGCACCACCCCCACTATTCTCAAGGGTTAATGTTCCGTTACCGCTACCATCCTCATATATGTAAAATATGTTGTTGGTATTCGCTGCTCTTTGTACGACTAGTGGGTACGAATTTAATCCTGAGGATTTTATATGTACTTTAAAGCTAGGACTTGGGTTACCTATTCCTACATTACCACTATCTGTTATTTGAAATCTACCTCCAGTAATACCTGGGGCATCAACAGTTAGTGAACCTGTGCCTCCTATGTTTAAAGCGGAGTACCCTCCACCATTAGTATCAATACGTATACCATTAGAGTTTCCAGAAGAAATAGATAGTTTACCAAACATGGTAGTAGTACCTATCCCTACATTAGTTCCATCGTCAAAGACCTGAGAGTTACCTAAAGTAGTAGATCCTGTGAACTTAGAAATATAGTTAGTAGTTCCACTTGCATTAGCTGGAGTGTATCCTAGCCAACCTGCAATTGTTTTATTTACCCAAAGGGTTCCATTATAACCTAGTAAATGCCCGTTTATAGGGGCAGTTGTGATTAAATCTACGTCATGAATCTCCTTTAGTTCAAATCCATTCTGTACTTTAACAAAGATTTCTCCGTTGTTAGAGTTTTTACGGGTTACTATACCTATAAAAACCAGGTGAGCAGGAGCATACGGTTTATTGATTAAGCCGTAAATTAAGTTTCCTCCTGTTCCCAACCATACTGGATCACCTTCTGTACCTGCAGCTGAGGTATCTAATCCTGCTAAAAGACCTTCTGTTACTACATTGGCAAATCCATTTGTAGAAACTGTGGCATCCAAAAGACCCATAGTCTTACTAGATGTGGCCTCAGAAGCATTAGAAGCCAAACCAACAATCATATTGGTTCCGTCTGCACTAGTTACGTAGACTGCTTGACCTTTGTTAATCGCTACACCAGCTTTAACTTGGTGTTGTAATCTAGAAGTGTAATCTACAGTACTGATTGTCCAGCTTCTGTTAGCTGTAAGATCATAACTTACACCGTTAATAGTTAACGTGCGAGATGTAGGAACATAGCCACTTAAGCCTATGCCAGATGTAATATCTGACATTAATTGAGCATAGGTTCTAGTATATAGTTGTCCTTGTGCAGTTGTACCTACAACAACATAGTCCCAAGTAGCAGTATTTGTTAAAGCTGTTAAATAAACTGTACCACTAAGAGTAGTAAGTCCTTGAACTGTTACTCCGCATTGAAAAGTTTTAGCACTTAGAGACTTCATTATTGTTTATGTATATAAAAGCTAGGGGTTTTTAGGCCCCTAGCAAAGATAAGGTTTAAAATAAATTAAGCAATTTTAATCACCAATACTCTAAGAGCATTTGTAGCAACAGGAGAACAGAATCCTAAAGTAACTACGTTGTTGGTTGTACGTACTACATCACACTCTACGTTCTCACCAGTAGCTAGTTCATAAACTTGAACTATGATGTCGTTAGAAGCTAAAGCGTGAGTTACTATCATACTAGTTGCTGGAGCTGCTGGACCTGTTACAGCATAACGCAAAGCAGCTAATCCAGAAGGAGTTACTGCTACTGTAGAACTACTTAAAGCATTTACTTCAGCACTAGTAGCCAATTCTACAACACCTGCAGCACTTGTAGTAGCGTTTACACCACTTACAGTGATAGAAGTTGTTCCTGAACCAGCAACTGCAACACCGTTAGATCCACTGATTGTGATTCCTGTAATAACGTCACCTGCTAAGTCAGCAGAAGTTAAGTACTTGATTACACCTGAGTCACTTACCAAGTATTTGTTTCCTGTGTAAGCAGCACCAGCGTCAGCAATAGAACCTACGTGTAAAGGTTCAGTTACAGTAGACCAGTAGTCACTAGTCTCATTCCAGATGAAAGAAACGTTAGTACTTGTTCCTCTTTCTACTTCAATACCTGCGTTCTGAGAAGGAGAACTAACTTCATCTCTGTTAAGAAGAAGAATGTTATCACCAATCTCTACAGTGTTTGAGTTAACNTAAGTTACTGTACCGTTTACAGTTAAGTTGCCACCGACAGTTACAGTAGTTCCGTCATCTGTAATAGTTGAGTTAGAGAATCCTGTACCGTTCCACT
>B570J29583_1000064_pt1 | contig 8473 bp, 8 predicted proteins | sample LakMenEpi13Jul12_FD_29583 | JGI IMG/M metagenome (IMG submission 29583)
CAGATACTCTCAAAAGTCCAGAAAGAATGGGACTAGCTTTAAAAGAGTACTTTAGACGTTTTCCTTTAGATATGGAAGAAGTAGTTCCAGCTGAACTAGAAGATGGTAGCTATGCTATTGAACATAAGATGACAACTGAACTTCCTATTCTCCACCCAGAGNTAGGAGTTCCTCTTATNTTCAAGGGTAAGTTAGATATGTTTGCTAAAGCTATGGGTAGAACTTACATCGTAGACGAGAAGACAACTAAAGCTATTACTGGAAACACAGCTGACTTACTAGCTACTTCTGGGCAGTTCCTAGGCTATGCTTGGCTTGCCCGTGAGAAAGGTATTGTAGTAGTTGGAGCTAAGATTAGAAAGGTAGCTATCCAAGTCCGCGAGATTAAGGTAGAGGAGTTTGAAGTTCCAATTACTGACTATATGATTGACTTGTGGTATAAAGCTACTCTATCTAAAGTACAAACTATGGTAGATAAGTATAAAGAAACTATGCAAGGTACTGATTTTAAAGAACATTTCATACCAGATTATCAACATGGATGTACTAGCTTCTTTAAACCTTGTCCTTTCCAAGATGGATGTAAAAGTAAGTATGGTGAGAACTTTATTGAAACTAACTTCCAGCAACTAGTCTGGGACTCTGAAAACCGACAAGAGATACCTCTTGCAGATTATAGAACTTTATTAGGAGTGTAACGTGTTAAAAAGAAATATCCTACTATACGGAGAAGGTGGCTCTGGTAAGTCAGCTAGTATCGCTACTATCTTCAAGCTCCTCCCTAAGAATCCAGACATTAAGATTCGCTTCCTAGCTACTGAAGCTAATGCTTTAGACGGACTCGAGGAAGGACTTTCAAGACATAACATTGACTTGAAGAAAGGTCAACTGCATTATATGGTCTGCCGTCCTACTTATAACCCTAAGTACACTTCAGCTAATGTAGTTAGAGATTTTAAACAAAACTTCCTAGACCTTTCTGAAGGTGATGCTCTTAAAGTTAAGATTGGAGCTGGAGACAGAAGTAAACATAGTGAGTTTATCTCTATTCTTGAAGGTCTTGCAGTCTTTAAAGGTACTGACTTCAAGACTGGAGAGGTTGAGAATCTAGGTGATTACCTTCAGTGGGACGCTAATACCATCCTAGTTGTAGATTCTATGACTGCTTGTGTAGACTATCTAGTATCTACTGTTAAAGGTTCTCGTTCAGCTACTACACAGAAGGACTATGGTGATGTTCAGAGTAACTTTATGAGTAAGATTATCATACCTTTAACTGAACAATGCCAATGCTCTGTCATCATGCTAGGTCATCCTACGATTGGAGAAGACCAGACAGTTAAACAACCTAAGTCTGACGAAGATAAAGTTACTAAACTATATCCTAAAACCTTCGGACAAGCTTTAAATAACGTAATAGTTTCTAAGTTTAGTGAGGTTATCTATTCTTATGTAGACCATAATGACCGATTTTACTGGGCAGGCAAAAAGAGCGGGGTAGCTACTTCACCTCGTAAGCTTCCTAGAGAGGATAAGTTAGACCCAGACTTCTCTAAGTATCCTATATTTGGGGTTGTTGCTTAAAGAATAAAGTCCTAGTAGGAAGGACTCAAGTCCTACAAACCACATTTAACTTTTTACTTAAAACATAAGGTACATTACAATGACTAATTCAAGATTCGGCATCGACTTATCAGAAGTTTCTACAGAAAGACTTATCGTTCCAGCTGGAACTTATGAAGCTAGAGTAGCTAAAGCTGAACTTCGCTCTGGTGTTAAAGACGAAAGAAACTGGGCAATGATTAACGTAACTTACGCTATTCGTGACCAAGAAGTAGCTAAAATCCTTAATCAAGATGAACCTAAAGTCTTTGGTACTATCGGCTTATCTTTCGACAAAGATACAGAGAAGTTCTCTAAGAATAACCCAGACTTCGGTGCTTTAATGGCTACTTTAGGTCTTACAAACTCTGGTGACATCTTTGAAGAAGGTACTGAAGTTGCTGAAACTCAATGGGAATATAACAAAATCTACTTTACTAATGTAGCTAACACCTTGGCAGGGTATGACTTATTAATTAATGTAGCGCACCGCAAAGCATACAATGACCCATCAAGAATGGAAGCTGCTGTAACTAAAGTAGCTAAGTTAGAAGGTTAAACCCTGCCCCTAGCTGGTAGTATAGTTTACTGACATGGACTATAGCTATCTCTGCATACAGTAAGCAGATTTTTAATCGAACTAGTTATGTAAACATTCGAGAGTACAGATGCGGTCTCGCATACTTCATAAGCACTCCTCCCGTAGGCTGTACTTACGTTGACTTTGTCAAGCTGGATAACGTAACCAGCACTTCATTAACCTACTTTGAGAGATAAAGTATGCACAGAGCTAAACATCCCGCTGAAAAGCCAGTCCTACTTATAGTAGACTATCCNATNCAAAANGAAGTAGAACGTGACTATCCTTGGTCAGCTGCTTCTCACCTTACCTTATTAAGTGACCTAGCTAAAGCAGGTATTACTCAAAAGTCAATTCACACAACTTACTTGAGTTATGAACGTCCAGAGAAAGACAGCTATGACTGGGGTACTGAGTTTAAGAAGAAAAAGAACATACCAGAAGGAGAGGAACAGTTCTGGTTTCCGATTGAACATCAAAAAGATTTATATGTTTCAACTTTACTTGCAGTTGAAGTCACAGCTCTTACTGAAGAGATTAAGAAAGTTAATCCAAAGATAATTATTGTTGCGGGCAAGTGGAGTTACTTCTTTCTGTCTGGTAATGTAGCTTATAGTCAAACTCAAGGTACTGGAGCTAATCAGAAACCTTTAGGCGGACTTGCTAAACATAGAGCTTCTATTGAAACTGTTCACGAAAGTTTAGGTCTAGGTGAGATAGTTCTCTTTCCTATGCTTCCAGCTATTGTTAAGCAGAGAAGTCCAGATAAGATTCCAGTTATTAAATGGGATTGCTTGAAGGTTGGAGATATATTCAAGAGTCTTGAAGAAGGTACTAAAGTTGTTAAAGACTATCTGGAACCAACTAGAGAGTTTATTCTTGGAACTAATTTTGAAGAAGTTATCTCTTGGCTTGAAACTTTATTAGTTAAGTTAGAAACTGACCGTGTACTTGTTTCTATAGATATTGAAACTAGACACAGTGCTATGATTGACTGTATCGGGTTTGCTTATGAGAACTCTACTGGTATATGTATTCCATTCTCTACTCTAGCTAGTCCTAACTTTTGGTCTGCGGAAGAAGAGTTAGCTATCTATGTTATGATGACTAAGGTATTTAAGCATAAGAACTTAGACATTACAGGGCAAAACTTCAGCTATGACTCAGCCTTCATTAGGAAGTTCTGGCTTATAGAATGCAATGCTTCAGTTGATACTATGATTCTTCACCATGCACTCTACAATAATATGCAGAAAGACTTAGCTTTTCTAGCTAGTATCTACTGCGAGAACTATCAGTACTGGAAGGATGACCAGAATGGACTTGATGAAGTCCGCTGGACGTACAATGTCAAAGATATACTATATACTAGAGAGATTGCAGAGGTTCTTCAAGATGTACTTAAAGGTCAGCCTGTAAAACTTCAAGAGTTCTATGACTTTCAACAGCATAAGTTAGCTCCAGCTTTAAATAGAGTTATGAATCGAGGAATAAGGATTGATTTAGCTAAGAAAGAGGAACTTCACCGTCAACTTTCTGACATTCTCAAGTCAGTTGAAGCTAATTTAAACTATATCATTGGAGAGGAGTTCAATCCTAAGTCAACTCCACAAGTAAGAACCTTATTCAAAGACCTTCTAGGAGTTAAGGCTAAAATTAACCGCAAAACAGGTACTGAAAGCTTTGGTTCAGAGTATATGCTAGAGTATTTAGAGCAGTATCCTATGTATGCGCCATTGATTAAGCTTATTCTCGAGTATAGAAGTATCGGTATATTTGTTAGAACCTTCTTGTCTGCTAAAGTAGATGAGGATGGTAGAATGCGAACTAGTTATAACGTAGCTGGGACTAAGACTTATCGACTTGCAAGTAGAAAGAATGCCTTCGGTAACGGTATGAACTTACAGAATGTACCTAAAGAAGGTAAGATAGACTTGAAGTACTCTCTTGCAAGTGTAGAACCAACTGACTCTGACGAAGATACTCTTGATGTAGTTATTGATGACTCGGTTGTAGGTATAACTGAACTTCCTAACTGTAAAACTTTATTCATTCCAGATGAAAACTATATCTTCTTTGATATTGACTATAGTGGGGCGGATGCTCGCGTGGTTGCTTACGACAGTAACTGTAGATTCCTTATTGATATTTTCAGTGATGATAGTCTTGATTTATATGCTACTATAGCAACTGAGTACTACAAGAGAACTATAACTAAGAAGGACAAAGAGAGACAACTCTTTAAAGCTATCTGTCATGGGACTAACTATTTAGGTAAAGCTCCTACTCTTGCAGGTAAAGCTGGACTTCTTGTTGCTGAGGTTGAGAAGGTTCAGAAGTTTTACTTTGATGCTTGCCCAGAGGTCAGAGCTTGGCAGAATAGGCACAAGAACAATGTAGATAAGTTTGGCTTTGTTGAGAATGTATTTGGAGCTAGGGGTTACTTCCTAGATAGGTCAGATACAAACTTATATAACAAAGCTATAGCTTGGATTCCGCAGTCTACAATAGGAATACTTGTTAATCATGGTTTAGTTAACATAGACCTTAAAGAAGACCCAAAGAAAGTACAAGTACTACTTCAGACACATGATAGTTTGAGTGGTCAGTATCTTAAAACTGACTTAACAGCAGCAGATAGAATAACTAAACACATGGAGATTCCATTGAAGTACCAAAAAGAACTTATTATCCCAGCTGGTATAGCTATTTCTGAAAAATCTTATGGAGACGTAAAATGAAAGTAAAACAACTAGACCCTAACGTAAACTTACCAACTAAAGCTACAGACGGCAGTGCAGGTTATGACCTACAAGCCGCTATCTCTGAACCTTTAACCTTGAAAGCAGGTGAGAGTAAACTAATCCCAACTGGACTTGCTATCTTTATTGAAGACCCAAGTAAGGTAGCCTTTATTCTCCCAAGAAGTAAGCTGGGAGCTAAACAAGGTTTGGTAGTAGGTAATCTTACTGGAGTTATAGACTCCGACTATCAAGGACAATGGTTTGTTTCAGCTTGGAATAGAAACCCTTTAGCTCATATAACTATTGAACCTTATCAAGCTATTGCTCAGTTTGTAGTTCTACAGTTAGCTAAAGATGACTTTGAAGTTGTAGAAGACTTTGACACTGTTACTCAAAGAGCAGACGGAGGTATATCTAAAGATGTTGATACACGGAATAACACTAATGACCTTTCTTAAAGTTATCTTTACTTTTAACTGTATCCTTGCAGTACTTATAGGCTTTGAACTTTGGTGGAGGGATAATGAAGATTAACTTCATTTGTACTGTATGTAAAGGTACTACATTCCGGCTTTACTATTCAAGAGATATAGCCGAATGTGATACTTGTCATACAGTTTATAGTATTAAAGAAATAGCTGAAACTAACATTAAACACCAGAGGTAATATGAGAAAGCCAAAACTAGTTGTTACAGGTTATGCTAGACACGGTAAAGATACCGTATGTCAGCTACTTAAAGAAGAGCATGGATTTACATTTGAATCTAGTTCCCAAGCGGCAGGATTTAAAGCTGTCTACCCTACTTTAAGGTTAAAATACAAGTATAAGACCTTTGAAGACTGTTACAAGGATAGAGTAAATCATAGACAAGAGTGGTTCGAACTTATTAAAGCTTACAACACGCCCGACTTAGCTAGACTTGGACGGGACATCTTCCAGTACTATGATATTTACTGCGGACTTCGCAACATGGACGAACTAGAGACTATGATTGTAGAAGGTCTAGTTGACTGCATAGTCTGGGTAGATGCTTCAAAGCGCAAACCACCAGAACCTTCAACTTCTATAACTATTACGCAGAGTGACTGTGACTTTGTTATAGATAATAATGGGAGCTTGGAGGACTTAAAGGTTGAAGTTCAGAAGCTAGTTGAGAAAATAACCTAACTAAGAGATAGTTATGAAAATAAACATTATAGAAGAAACAGGGTATTCTGGAGCTTTACTTGGTATGGCTTTAAGCTACTATGACCATATAACTCCTTTAGAAGACTGGTGGACTGAAGAGAAGATACTCAAAGCGGACAAAAGAGCTAAACTCCTAGCTCATAAAGATGGTGGTCATAATAAGCTACTTGAACACATTACAGTTCAGCTATATGTACAAGCTACAAGAGCTTTCTGGCAGGAGTTTGATACTTACCGTGTAGGAGTTAGTAAACAAAGTGCTTCTACAATGCACACTTTGAAAGCTAGGATTGTTGGGTATAGTGACTTTGAAGAGGGAACTTCTAAATGTATGATTTCAGCCTTTAATAAGTGCTTACTTTCGTATAAAAGCCCTAAGTCACCTTACTACAATGATATAACTAGGCTCAAGGAGAACCTTCCAGAAGGTTGGTTACAAGAACGAGTAGTTACTACGAATTATAAGGTTCTAAGACATATCTACGGACAAAGACATGACCATAGGTATAAACATTGGAGAACTTTCTGCGAGTTTCTTCTGAATAACTTAGAACATCCACACTTTATTAAGGAGTCAGTATGACATATCCAATACAGAAAGTACTTCATTTCCATGAAGCTAAAGCTAAAAAGAACTTTGAACTTGGAACTTATGCTATTATGGAGAAAAAGGATGGATGGCTACTCTACTGCGACTATATAGATGGTAAATGGGGTAAGTTAAGCTCAAGAGCTGAACGAGAAATCCCTTCAGTAGCTTACTTGAATGAACTTATAGCTAAATCTCTATCACCTAAAGAGAATTTAAGACTTATCTTTGAAGCTACTATACCAAATTTACCTTTCCATGAACTTAATGGAGTTCTAAATAGAAAGTCAGAAGAAGCTAGTGATGTAGTTCTAAACTTACATGATGCTATCTTTTTAGATAGACCAGAGTTAGCTTTTAAAGAAAGATACAAGTACGCTAATATAGCTTATGGAATGTTAAAAGTATGGTTAGGTCATTGGGTAGAGTTAATTCCAATTCTTGCAGTTACAAGTGACGAAGAATTTATATATAAGTACTTTAACTCTATTTTAGAACTTGGAAGAGAGGGTATAGTTCTAAAGAACTGGGAAGCAGGTTATTTCTTTGGTAAAAGAAATGCTAATATGATGAAGCTTAAGGAGGAGGTGACTAAAGACCTAGCCGTAGTAGGTATGGTTGAAGGTGAAGGTAAGTATCAAGGAACTTTAGGAGCTTTGATTGTTCAGAGTAGAGATGGTACTAAACATCAAGTTTCTGGTATGACTGACTACGAAAGAGACTTATGGTGGGAAGATAGAGCTTCTATTATAGGTAAGGTCGTAGAAGTTAGAGCCATGAAAGAGTTAGAAGATGGAAGTTTACGCGAGCCGAGGTATAAAGCTTGCAGATTTGATAAAACTTTAGCGGAGATAGATTAATGAAAATAGTTATAGCTGATTCTGAAACTACAGGACTAGTTGAACCCCAAGCTTGCGAAGTAGCCTTCATAACTATGCCAGAGAACTTTGAAGAGTTCAGAGAACTAGACATTACTGACCCCGTAGCTTTCCTAACCTTACATGAAGTTCATAGCAGTGTTTTTGAGCAAAGATATCGACCAACTAAGGCTATAGACCCTAGAGCTAGTCAAGTTACTGGCATTTACATGAAGGACTTAATTAATTGCCCATCTATTAGGGAGTTTGAGTACCCAAAGTCAGTTGAGTTTATGATTGGACATAACATAGCTTATGACTGGAGGGTATTTCAGAAACCAGACGTTAAGCTTATCTGTACTAAAGAGCTTGCCCAACTAGTTTATACTAAGAAAGACGGTCTCGCTAACCATAAATTAACTACTTTGGTCGAGTTCTTGTATAAAGAAGAAGGGAAGAAGCTAACACTTAAAGCTCACGGAGCTTTGCTCGATTGTAAGCTGGTGTATTTAGTCCTTTTGAAGATAGTTCGGAAGCTTCCACAAGTTAAGGACTGGCAGGACTTAGTTAGTTTATGTTCTCAAGGAACTAGAAGTTATGAGGAACTTAATAAGGTTATTGAACCAATGACTATTATGCCGATAGGTAAGCACGGGGGCAAGAGATTCAGCGAAGTACCTACAGATTACTTAAAGTGGTTATCTAGGCAGAAAGATTTATCACCTGCTTTAATGTCTGCTGTAGTTAAAGAACTAGCTGATAGGTAAATATAGTAGCCTAAGTATGTAATGTACTTAGGCTAACTTTGCTCCCCAACCTCCCCACCAAAACTCCCCAAACCTCCCACCCCTACCTCCCCTTCTCACCCAGCGAACGACCCTCATTAACCGCACTCATCCCATCACCCATCC
>B570J29583_1000065_pt1 | contig 8416 bp, 15 predicted proteins | sample LakMenEpi13Jul12_FD_29583 | JGI IMG/M metagenome (IMG submission 29583)
GGGAGACATCGGAGCCGCAGGTTCGACTGGCCCTGAAGGAGCAACTGGTGTTGTCGGAGCTACGGGTGATATCGGATCGACTGGAGCTACGGGGCTTACTGGCGCAACTGGTCTTACAGGTGCTACTGGTGTTATTCCGGCATCAAATGCAGGGAATGTTTGGACATTTTCCGGGGATGGGACAACGAATACTTGGACATTGACTGGAAATACGAGTGGAAGTTTGGTGTCAGCATTATACATTGTCCATGCTGACGGGGTTATGCAGGCTCCAGCAAATTATACAATAAACAATGTATCTCCAAGAACGATTACAATATCAACAGTTCCAAGTGGAAGCTCCCTTGTAGTTGTTTCATTATCTACAGCATAGAATAACTTTAACAAAAAATTAAACAAACTTAAATTATGCCACTAACTAAAGCAACAACTAATGTAGTCAACCTCGACAAAGATACGCTTATCAACGGACTCACCGCTGGAAAGGGGTCTGGAAATATTGTAGGCAATACTGTATTTGGTCAAAATGCACTTTCAGTAAACACAACTGGAGGTAATAACACAGCACTTGGCCGTGATGCATTGCAAAATAATACAACTGCATCTAATAACACAGCAGTTGGATTTCATGCGCTTGAATTAAATACGACAGGTGTTGAAAATACCGCTATTGGTTCATTTGCGCTTGATGCCAACATTAGCGGAAGCAATAATACAGGAATTGGATATGGCGCAATTGCAAATAGCACTTCTTCAAGTAAAAATACAGGAATCGGGTGGGCTTCTTTAAATTTAAACACAACTGGTAACAGCAATACGGCAGTTGGTTATGGTTCACTTAAAGACAACACAACTGGAGGTAACAACACAGCAGTTGGTTTAGATGCGCTTCAATCAAATACTACTGGAAACAATAATGCCGCAGTTGGTGTAAATGCGCTTTTTGCTAACACAACTGGAATTAACAATACATCAGTTGGGGCTGGAGCTTTAACAAATAACGAAACAGCAAATAACAATACTGCCGTTGGTAATGGTGCATTAAATCAAAATATTGTTGGTATTAATAATACAGCTATTGGAGCTGGAGCGTTATATTTTAATAATGCAGTGAATAATACGGCAATTGGAATTAATTCATTACGAAATAATGTAGGCGGAACCCAAAATACCGCAGTTGGAGTTCAAGCAGGGGCGTTAAATACACAAGGAAATGGGAACACAGCACTTGGTTATCTTGCACTTTATTCTAATACTGACGGAGTAAATAATACAGCAGTTGGAAGATATGCATTACAAAACAATATTGCATCTGGGCCTAATGGCTACAATTGTGCAATTGGTTATAATTCTTTATTAGAAAGTATTGGTGGTATTGAAAATACTGCGTGTGGAGCCTCGGCATTGCGTGATCTGGTTACTGGTTCATACAATACAGCACTTGGAAGATATGCGTTGCATGAAAATGATGATATTAATAATTCAACAGGAATTGGTCATTCGTCTGCTGTAACAGGATCAAATCAAGTTCAACTTGGCAATTCTGCTACTACAACTTATGCCTACGGAGCAGTTCAAAATCGTTCCGACATCCGAGACAAAGCTGATGTCCGTGATACTGAACTTGGTCTTGATTTCGTAAACGCACTTCGTCCCGTCGATTTCAAGTGGGATATGCGCGAGGATTATCGCCCGGAAGCACCAGCTACTATTAATAAGCCCATTGATCTTGAAGATGGTGCTACTGAAGAAGAAAAAGCAAAATACGCTCAAGAACTTGCCGCATACAACGCTTATGTTGTTGAAAGAGATAAGTGGCTTGAAGATGTTAAACTTTCCAACATCACTCACGATGGTAGCAAGAAGCGCAGTCGTTTCCATCATGGTTTGATTGCTCAAGAAGTGAAAGCAGTTCTTGACGCTAAAGGCATTGATTTTGGCGGTTTCCAAGATCACTCTGTCAAAGGAGGCGACGATGTTCTTTCAATTGGATACGAAGAATTGATTGCTCCTCTTATCAAAGCAGTTCAAGAACTCTCTGCTAAAGTTGCTGAACTTGAAGCTAAATAATTAAAATAGTGTATGTTAATACTATAAACCAATGCCACTTCTTCCACAATTCGGAGATTCCGAAAACAATCTAATCGCCAAGATTGCAATTAACACTGGTCCTAATCCGCCAACTCGCGGAGATGGAAGGTGGAATCTTTTATACAAGGTAGTCCAGAATACATACGAGACTGCTGTTAGTGGAAGCGGAAGAATCTCTGGCGAAGTTCAAACCTACAACGATCTTCCTATAACGCTTAACAATCCTCCGCTTCGTTCTGTTTATATCGTTCTTGAGTCAACTGGAATCCCATTAATCAATAGGCATCCATCTGGACTCTATACGCGAATAGCAAATAACGGAAATCTTTCTGATTGGCTATATGCTGGAGACTTGAGTGATGGTGCGACTGGAGCGACTGGACCCGCTGGAAGTCCGGGTGGAGCGACTGGGGCAACTGGTTCAACTGGTCCAAACGGAGTGAACGGAGCTACGGGGGCAACGGGAGTTAATGGGGTGAATGGCGCTACAGGAGCTACGGGTATTTCTGGAGAGAATGGTATAGCAGGAGCAACGGGAGCAACCGGAGCGGCTGGAGTTTCAGGGTCAACTGGAGCCACAGGACCAAGTTTCCAGATACAATCATACGCAACAACATCTCTCCCATCTACAGGCAATTTTGCGTTTGATTCAACTCTTGAGATACCAGTTTATTTTTGGAACGGGTTTTGGAAGAAGTTTTCAGACGATTCTGTTGTAGCTGATAGGAGCGGCGGATTCGATCCAAATTCTATTACATCTCTGGCTATTTGGCTTGATGCCACAAACGGCATTTATGACTCCACAAGTGGAGGTTCAATTGTCACAACCAATGGGGCGGCGATTGGACGATGGGAAGACCTTTCAACTAACTCTAGAAATTTCACTCAAAGCACCGTCAACAGCCGACCGATCCTGTCTACCGCATCGCTTAACGGAAAGAACACCATCTCTTTTGACGGCACGGATGATTCTCTTTCATTAGTGAGTGCGCCCGGACTCTTGCGTTCAAAAACAGGGGCAACTTTTCTTGCTGTATTAAAACACAAAGAAATACTTTCCACGGCTGGGAAGGCTATTTTTCGCGTAGGTGGCCTTAGGCGCTTTGAATCTCGCCGAATTGGCATGGCGCAACGCTCAATCGTGACACGAAGACTAGATTCCGATCCAACATCTGATTCGAGGTCGCCTAGTGGGAGTGTTTCGCTAGATTTTGAGTTGATCGCAGACGCTGTAGATTATTCTGAGTCAACAGTTTTTATGTATAAAAATGGCGTTCTGATTTATCAGAATCCTCAAGGAACGGCTGGAACAACAAGCGATACGGATGTTGCAACAATCTCAATCGGTGTAACTTGCAACATCGAATTGGCTGAGCTTATTTTTTACGACCGCCTCCTCACCACCGTCGAGCGCCAACAAGTCGAGAGCTACTTGAGCGCCAAATGGGGAATTGCTATATGAGGCGCTTCTTCCGATCATCTCAAGAATCATATGAAACCATTCGTGCTGCAATGGACTCCTCCAGCGGATTCCCGAATTCCATAGCATCAACTTGGTTCGTTCCATCCAACGAAGCTCCCCGTGATGCCGAAGATCGTTGCCTCATAGCCGCAATTCCAATTATTGCTTCACATTTCGATGTTTCTGGAGCAACAGAAATAACAGAGGAAGAGTATTTTTCCTCATTACCTGTTACTTAATTGAAATAAATATTAGAATTACATACAAATAAAATAATGCGAAATGAATCTTGATCCGCAATCTTACCCTCATCACACTGGAATTATGGGTTCCATCACAAGTTTACTAGCTGTAGTTATCTCTATCTTGCCGCATGTAGAGCAGTGGTTGCGTATTAGCTCACTTGCATTCGGGACGATTGCAGCTATCGTATCAATTATTGTAATGATAGAGAAACGAAACAACGATAAAAAAGACAAATGAAAGCACTACTTATTAAAGCCATCTCCGCTATTACTGGAGCGTCCAAGTCTGTTATTGAATTCATCATCCCGATCCTTCGGGAGTCTGCTACTTCTTTATTGAAAGAACTTCTGCCTATCGCTATGGAAGTCGTGTCTTCATTGCTAACCTCAGATAAGAGCGGCGATGAGAAGCGTAAGATTGCTGTAGATAAGATTAAAGATGCCGCTGTTAAGGAGGGTATCAATGCCTCCAATCGCACGGTCAACCTTGCTATCGAGCTTGCTCTTGCCAAGCTGACCGATAAATGAACGAGGAGAAGGCATGGTGGCAGAGCCGGACGATTATCGGAATCGTTGTTATGCTATTAGCTCAAGCCCTGAAGTGGTTCAGGGTTGATATTATTAATGAAGAGTTGACGGATATTGTAACGATAGCGATGGAAGCTGTTGGTGCTGGGCTTGCTGTTTACGGGAGGGTTAAGGCTAGAAAGAATATCAGACGAACAAGGCCGGGGGGATTGTTTAACCCTAATGCTGAAGTAAGAAAGGCCAAGCCAGTTAAAAAGTTTCTAGGCATCTTCCTAATCTTTGCCGCAACAAGCATGTCAGCTATGCCGTATCCTAGCCATGTTTGGTATGAGAATCCAATTAGGGTTACTCCCATCGTGGATGATCGCCCATTCTTGATTCGTTTAATTGATAGCCTTTGGGTGAGTATATCCATCCTTCCGATCAAAGGGGAAATTAAAGGGCAGGCTGACTTCTAATGAGAATTTCTACGACAGCAGAACGGCTAGAGATGGCTGACTTTATTCTGAAGTCAGAGGCTAGGCGTGACAAACTAGGCAGACTTAAAGTATATCTACTACCCAAAGCTGATGGCGGTGGAACATTTGAGATAGCTGGGATCAACGATAGGTATCATCCTAAAGCGGCTAACCATATCAAGTCATTATTGGATAACAATAGACACGCTCACGCTGAGAATTATATCAAGAAGTATCTAGTGGAATACACTGATGTCGTTAAGGCTTGGACAGAGGAGCCTGCTATTGAATCATTCCTTCGGGATACTGCTTTTAATCGCGGCCCTAAAGGTGCGTTAAGAATCTTACAGATTGCGCTACAGATCGCCGATGACGGAAAGTTCGGACCTATTACCAAAGCTACTCTTGCTAAAGCAATGAAGAACATTCCAGACCTTCTCAACCATCTTCGTATCGCTAGGGAAACATACGAGATTCGTGTTGCTCCTCCAGTTGGCGCTAGGGCTAAGTTCTGGAACGGCCTAAAGAATAGGTGGGACAACGCTCTTGAGTTCAGTAAAAAATTTATCTCTTGAATTATGGAATCGGATGAATATAAGAAAAAAAAACAAGCGTTATTAGAACGCTACAAGGAAAAAAGTATTTGGGAGAAAGTAAAAGAAGGTGTTTCTGATTGGTGGGATGAGAACGAAGCTCGTCGTAAAGGAACGCTTACGGATTACTACAAAAATAAACGATAATGCATAAAGTAAATCTATGGATACTAGCCGCTATTGTAATGATCGTTTCGTTACTTTCTTTATATGTAATTGCTAAAATGATTTATGTCTGAAGAAGAAATTGAAAAACTAAAAAAAGAGAACGCAAAACTAAAAAGCATTTTGAGACAATGCTTGAAGGCGAGACAGATCAACCATGTAAAACAAATTATCAGGGAGGCATTGAGCAATGAGTAAGGAAGAGATTGATGGCATAGTAGAGTTTGGTAACATAGACTTATTTAATAGACCGATTGTTAAGAATCCAGATGGCAGTATCAGCACCGTCAAATCAATGAGCTTTGATACAGACAGAGGAGTTGTATTGGTTCCTACAATCGCTGATGATGGAACTGTAATGAATCCCAAGGATGCAATTTCCTATGCAATGAAAAACAAAAAGCATCTTGGCATTTTTAAGGATAGAGCGTCAGCGGATAAGTATGCCGAGTCACTTCACAATCAACAAGCGGAATTCTACAAGGGCAAATAACATGAGCGAGGCAATTAAATCTGCAATGAAAAGGCTCGGTGTTTCTGGTGTTAATAAACCCAAGAGAACGCCGGGAGCCAAGAAATCCCATGTAGTTTTGGCAAGTCAAAATGGAAAGACAAAGACTGTCAGGTTCGGGCAACAAGGTGTATCAGGTTCTCCCAAACGCGAAGGCGAGTCTGCTGCTGACCGCAAGCGTAGAGAGAGCTTCAAGGCTCGTCATAAATGTTCTTCGGCCAAAGATAAATTTTCTGCTCGATACTGGAGTTGTGTGACTAAATGGTAGTAAGCAACTTACACTGGCATATAAAAATATCTTTTGACTTCTTAAAACAATCTGAAATTCTATTGTTGTGCGACCCAAACGGATAAGTGTTCGTGTCAAATCGGAAACTTGGAAGGTTCTTTTCAAGAAGCCAACTGAAGACGATTATATCGGAGTGGAAGAGGATGACATTGGGTTGTGCGTCGAAGAAGAAAAGAAGATACTTGTTGATCCAGACCCTTCTTCCGTCCTATCAACCGCCATCCACGAAGTGCTACATGCTGTTTACCCTCAGTTGAGCGAGGATGCGATTATCGACGGGGAAGATGCCTTGGTTGACTTGCTTCACAAATTCCCACAAGAACTATTACATGATGATACCCAAGCCTAGTAGCTGGTGGACATTCCGTGGAGATCAATCTGGACGCGGAAAAGACCAGCAGGTAGTTATGTCGAGTTCAGGCGAAACAATTTCATGGGGAGAAGGATTCTCATGGATTGGCTCTACTGAATTATTCTTAAAGTTATTCACTCCAACGGAAATAAAACAACACAAGGAGATACAATGAGCCTACGCTACGAACAGCAGTATTCGCTATACAAGACTCGTAAATTCCTCCGCGATCTACTCCATCACACTACTAGGCCAAAGACCGTGACTGAGATTTCAGACCGAGCCTATAGCTGCCTGCGTCACTTCCCGCACTTGGACGAGACTGGCAAACCAGTCTTCAGCCAAGACGACTTTGAATGCCCAAAGATACCAAATGAAAGCTAAGACTAGCGAGCGGTTCCAGCCGTTCAACATCACAAAGAAATGGAAGAAGTGGATGGCGGTTAGCTGTTCCCACGGAGATCACATTGACCCAGAGGCTAGGGATGCTGTCCTTGCTTTTAAGGACAGGTTCAAGCCTGATACAACGATTCACCTTGGAGACTTCGTGGATATGGCAGCAGCTCGCTCTGGCGCGATGAATGATCCTAATGCTTCGGACAGGGCTGCATCTGTAGCTGAAGATTTGGCGGCTGGTGTTGACTTCCTTCAGGAGTTTAGACCTAACCACATCCTTTACGGAAACCACGAAGATCGCTTGTTTCGCCTCGCTAGCTCGCCGAATGCTCTAGCTGCCCATGCATCCACACTTGTCATACAAGAGATCGAGAAGACGGCAAAGAACCTCAAGGCGAGGCTGTATTCATACGATATGCAATCCCATCCTATCATTGGAGGAACAAGATTCATCCACGGCTTCATGTTTAATGTTGCGGCTATCCGAGATCATGCTGAAACATTTGGCTCCTGTGTAATGGGACACATCCACCGAGTCGGTATAGAGCAGGCTAGAACGCTTAACGGAGCTGCCGGATATTCCGTTGGAATGCTTATGCGATTTGATGCGGACTACGCTAAGACGAAAAGACAGACACTTTCTTGGAGCCAAGGGTTTGGCTACGGATATTATTCAGACACACAAATAACAGTAAACCTATGCGAAAGAAAACGAAACAACCCGTGGATGTTGCCAATATAAAGAATGCTTGGCAGGAGTTTTTCAATCAAAACAAAACATACGAAAAGGAAGAATTAAGGGATAAGGGGTGGATTGATGTATATGAAATAGCTGAGAACCTCAAGCTGTCGATAGGTGGAGCGACACATAGAATGAAGAAGTTAAAAATTGATAAAAAGATATTCTCGGTTGTAAGCGATAATTCAGTCCGTCAAATTATTTTCTACAGACTAAAATAGAAGAGGGGAGCTTGCGCCCCCCTCTTCACCTATGAACACACATGAAACACCCACGCTGAACGAGGGGTGAGACAACATTAACTAATGCTTTAGCGTAGTCAATTTGTTTTCTGCATACACCGCAACGGCTAGTGCTGACCAAGTGTGAGATTTTAATCCGTAGGTTGGACCTTGATTATCTTTAGTCCCTTGTTGTCCTACTAGGTTCAGTAATGCTTGTCGGATGTCTTTATCTTTAGACCTCATCGTTTTGCATAGGAACATCTTGATGTCCTTCCTGTAGCACAGGATTGTATCCGTCCTAGCAACCTCAGTGAATCTACCTACCCATCGGCAAGTATCAAACACGCTGGCTCCTACCGCCAT
>B570J29583_1000066_pt1 | contig 8404 bp, 9 predicted proteins | sample LakMenEpi13Jul12_FD_29583 | JGI IMG/M metagenome (IMG submission 29583)
ATTTTCTATGTTTGCTAAATGATTAATAGCGTTGGAACTTGTAAAAATTATTGAAGTAAAATCTTTAAAATTTATATCAGGAGTTATAATTGGTTTAACATTAAGTATTGAGAAATTAGTGACGTTATGACCTTTTGAAATAAATTTATTAACTAAGACTTCAGAACTATTCTGACTTTTTGTAAATAGTATGCGCAAGTTTTGTCTCCGAAATAATAAAGTTGTCTCCAGCCTTAGATAAGATTTCTTCAGCCACATCCATTCCTATACTTTTTGCTTTTTCTAAAATTCCAGTTTTGTGTGCTCTAAAGCATTGCTTCCCGTCCAATGATAACAATTCTGCTTTTAAAAACAATTCTCCCTCATCGTTAATGATAGCATTTGCTCCAACCGGAGTATCACATGCGCCATTTAATACTTCTAATAATGAACGCTCTGCTTCTGCTAAAATTTGCGTTTCTTTATCATTTATTGTTTTTAAGATATCTTTAACAACAGAATCTTCCTCTCTACACTGAACAGTTATAATTCCTTGTCCCGCGGATGGGATGATTACATCTTTCTCAAAATATTCTTTTACTTCAGAATGAAATCCTAGTCTTTTTAATCCGGATGCTGCAAGCACTATGGAGTCATAGATTCCCTCTTTCATTTTATTAATTCTAGTATCGATATTTCCTCTTATTGGAACCATTTTTAAATCATCCCTCAGTCTTTTTAATTGTGAAAATCTTCTAACAGAAGAAGTTCCAACAGTAGAACCTGGTTTTAAATTGGCAAATGAACTTGCAACAGGAGATAAGAATGCATCTCGCTCATCTGTTCTTTTTAAAAAACAAGCAAGTGACAATTTGTTTGATGAAAAAGTTGGCACATCTTTAAGAGAATGAACCGCAACATCAATTGATTTTTCAAGCAAACACTCTTCTAGTTCTTTAACGAAAAGCCCTTTGCCTCCCATCATTCCTAAATTTTCAGTTTTAAATTTATCTCCTGATGTTTTGATAATTTTAATAATAAGTTGATCAGCTGTAACTCCTGGATAAGCAAGTAACAGCTCATCTCTAAAATGTTCTGTTTGCGCAAGTGACAATCTGCTGCCTCTAGTGCCAATAATAATTTTTCTATTTCTTAACATTTTGCTGATTTAATAACATTTTGTTATATATTATCGCTACTTTTTATAGCGACAGGTGATCACACTCAATACATCTATGAAAAAAGATTTAACATTCCTTGGAATCGAGACTAGTTGCGATGAAACTGCTGCATCAGTTGTAAGAGAAGATGCGGAAGGAAATGTTAAAATATTATCAAATGTGATCTCTAGCCAAGTTGATGAGCATTTAAAATTTGGAGGAGTGGTCCCAGAAAACGCTGCAAGATCTCATGCTGAAAAAATTGATATTATAATAAAAAAAGCCATAGACGATAGTAAATGCAAATTTGAAGAATTAGATGGTGTTGCAGCAACAGCAGGTCCTGGTCTGTTAGTTTGTTTAATGGTTGGTCTGAGCGCTGGAAAAAGTATTGCAGGAATTTTAAAAAAACCATTTCTTGCAATTAATCATTTAGAAGGCCACGCGCTTACTCCAAGAATTTTTAATAAAATAGAATTTCCTTATCTTTTGCTTCTAGTATCGGGTGGTCATACACAATTTTTGATTGTTGAAGGAATTGGAAAATATAAAAGAATTGGAACAACCATTGATGATGCTCTTGGAGAAACTTTCGACAAAACAGCAAAAATGATTGGTCTTGAATTTCCAGGTGGACCAAAAATTGAAAAGCTTGCAGAAAACGGAAATGAAAAAACTTATGTTCTACCTAAGCCAATATTAAATCATCCAGGATGTAATTTATCTTTTGCAGGTTTAAAAACAGCAATCTTGCGATTACTACCAAAGATAAAAACTAAAAAAGATAAAGAAAATCTTGCAGCNTCTTTTCAAAANACAATTAATGAAATTCTATATATCAAATGTAAATCAGCCATGACTGAATTTATTTCTAAATACAAAAAAGATAAAAAAGTTTTTGTAATATCTGGTGGAGTNGCTTCAAATAAAAGCATTAGAAATAATTTAGATAAANTAAGTAAAGAAATGGATTTTGAAAANTTCTTTCCCCCCATTGAACTTTGTAGTGATAATGGAGCAATGATTGCTTGGGCTGGAATTGAAAGATTTAAAAAAGGGATTGAAGATAATCTTGATGTTCTTGCAAAGCCAAGATGGCCTTTAGATCCTGATGCACCTTTTTTAAAAGGGGCTGGAGTAAAATACTAATTTTTGAATTATTTATTTTAAAAAATCATTGATTTATATAGATAAGTTTGGCTTTGTTTTGACACGGGCACCTCTTAAAAGTAAAAAAATTTCATGAATTATTGGTTAGTAAAATCAGAACCCTCAGTATGGTCATTTAATGAGCAGAAAAAAATAGGTTCTAAAGGAACTGTTTGGGATGGAGTTAGAAATTATCAAGCTGCAAATTATTTAAAACAAATGAAATCTAATGACCTTTGTTTTTTTTATCATTCTAATGAGGATAAGAAAATTATTGGGATAGTTAAAATTATTAAACCAGCATTTATTGACCCAACAGATAAAGAAAAAAAGTTTGTGGCGGTTAAAGTTGCATATTATAAAGACTTAGTAGAGCCGGTTTCACTTGCCGATATAAAAGAAAATAAAGAAATTTCCCACTTACCTCTTATAAAACAGAGCAGATTATCAGTAATGCCTATAGATTCAAAAAGCTGGAAAATAATATGTAAGATGGGTAGAATTTAAAAAATAAGGGGGGATTAGGGATTAATGAGCGACAAACTTTTCAAAGTGCCTGCGGATTGGGCAAAAAATTCTTACGTTAACCAATCATCATATGAGGCTAAATATAAAGAATCTGTTAACAATAATGAAAAATTTTGGGCGGACGAGGGAAAGCGAATTCATTGGTTTAAACCTTACACAAAAATTAAAGAAGTAATTTACAGCACAAAGAAAGTTTCCATTAAATGGTTCCATGATGGAACCACTAACGTTTCATATAATTGCATCGATAGACATTTACCAAAAAGAGCAAAACAGACTGCAATTATTTTTGAAGGAGACGATCCAAAAGAATCTAAAAAAATTACCTACCAAGAATTAAGCGATGAAGTTTGTAAACTTGCAAATGGATTAAAAAAAATTGGAATTAAAAAAGGTGATCGAGTTACAATTTATATGCCAATGGTTCCGGAAGGAGTTTATGCCATGCTTGCTTGTACTCGAATTGGAGCAATTCATTCTGTGGTATTTGGCGGTTTTTCTCCAGACTCTATTGTTAACAGAATTTTAGATTGTAAATCAGAATTTGTAATTACAGCTGATGAAGGATTACGAGGTCAAAAAGTTATTCCTTTAAAAAAAAATATTGATGAAGCATTAAAGAAATGCCCCGATGTTAAAAAATGTATTGTTCTAAAAAGAACTGGGGGCAACGTGCCTTTCGATTCAAAGCGCGATGTTTGGTATCATGAGTTAACTTCTAAAATGTCTACAACATGCAAACCTGAAGAAATGAATGCGGAAGATCCATTATTTATTCTTTACACATCAGGATCTACTGGAAAACCAAAAGGAGTTTTGCATACAACAGGTGGCTACTTAGTTTATGCTTCAATGACTCACCAATATATTTTTGATTATAAAGACGGAGATATTTATTGGTGTACTGCAGACATTGGTTGGGTGACAGGCCACAGTTATATTGTCTATGGTCCACTATCAAATGGAGCAACAACTTTAGTATTTGAAGGAGTTCCAAGTTATCCTGATGCAAGTCGTTTCTGGCAGGTAATTGATAAACACAAAGTAAATATTTTCTACACAGCCCCAACCGCTCTTAGAGCTTTAATGCGAGAGGGGGATGCGATGGTTAAAAAAACAAGCAGAAAATCACTTAAACTTTTAGGTTCAGTTGGTGAACCCATTAATCCTGAAGCTTGGATTTGGTATCATAAAGTTGTAGGCGACTCTCGTTGTCCAATCGTTGATACTTGGTGGCAAACAGAAACAGGTGGAATTTTAATATCTCCTCAGCCTGGCGCTGTTGATTTAAAACCAGGATCAGCAACGAAACCATTCTATGGAATAGTTCCTGTAATTGTTGATGAAAAAGGCAAAGAATTAGATGGTTCATGCGAAGGAAGATTATGCATGAAAGAATCTTGGCCAGGTCAAATGAGAACAGTTTATGGNGACCATCAAAGATTTATTGATACTTATTTTTCACAACATGACGGTAAATATTTTACAGGTGATGGATGTAAGAGAGATGAAGATGGATACTATTGGATTACAGGGCGAGTAGATGATGTCATTATTGTATCAGGTCACAATCTTGGAACGGCTGAAATAGAAAGTGCATTTGTTGCCCATCCAAAAGTTGCTGAAGCTGCAGTTGTTGGCTATCCACACGATATTAAAGGACAAGGCTTATACTGTTATGTGACTTTAAAGGTTGGTGAAACGGGTTCTGATGCTTTAACAAAAGAATTAAAAGATTTAGTTAGAAAAATTATTGGACCGCTTGCTACTCCTGATCTTATTCATTTTACACCTGGTTTGCCAAAAACTAGATCTGGTAAAATTATGAGAAGAATTCTTCGAAAAGTTGCTGAAAANCAATTTGAAAATCTTGGTGANACTTCAACACTTGCAGATCCAACAGTGGTACAAAGTTTAATTGATAATAGATTAAATAAATAATCTAAAAGTCGTAAGTTATTCCTTTAGTCTCCCAATCTCCATAACGAGTAGGTTCTAATCCTTTTGGTCCATTAATTTCTCTTTTTTTTATTGGACTTTTATTTTTTTTTCTTTCAGAGGCTTCTTTTAAAGATTGCTCTGCATATTTTTTAAATTTATCTGACATTGGCATCAAGAGGTTTGAGAAGTTTTACAAAATCAACCATAATATTCTGCCACTGTACATCCATAGAATTTATTACAATCTCTTTATCTAAATCTTTAAGCTGATCTGCAATGGGCGACCAAGAAAAAAGGGCTTCGCAACTTTTCTCAAATGGTCTTTGTTTGTAAGCCATGTGCCAATTTACTTTTTTAATTCTTTCATCAAATTCCTGAATAGATTTATTTTTTAATTCAATCTCAAGGCCAAAGGGCAGCTGGTCTTCTAAAATTTTTTTAAAAAAAGAGTTTGCATGTGTGATAATGCNTCTGTCTTGCTTGTTGTAAATGTAGGAAAATGTAAATAGCAACAAATCTTGAACCGAAACTAAATAAATATTCCATCTTGCAATATTCACTGATGTNCCAAAGGGCACATCATTTAATGATTTATAAAAATTAATTCCTCCCATTCTAGTTCTTAAATATCCATAAAGAGTAAACTGAGACACAAAAGCAGATTTGTTGCTTATAAAATTTCTAAGATCATCAAAATTTGTGATTTTTTTTTCCCCTAAAAATGTTTTTTTTGCAGGGTCTATTAAAAAATCTTTAAATACACCTTGTACTTGTTTGACCATATTTTTTGGATCAAATCTCAAGGAAATATTGAATTTTTGAAAAAATTTCATCTTTACTAATAAATACAACTCAATTAGTGTTTAATCAAATAAACAAAGGGGGAAACAATGGCTACACCAAAACAAGAAGCCCATTGGCAGAAAACTAAAGGTTTGATGATTCTAACTTTAGTAATCTGGTTCTTTTTCTCAACAGTAGTCTTCATGTTTGCAGCAGATTTAAACACTGCAAGCTTCTTAGGTTATAAATTAGGATATTATATGACAGCGCAAGGCTCGATGCTCGCGTTNATCNTATTAATNTTCTGGTCAAATAGCCGACAAGAAAAAATTGACAGAGAATTTGGTTTCTCTGATGAAGATAGGGAGGAAGACTAACAATGGCTAAAACTTCAAAACAATTTATCCAAGATCTACCTAAAATCTACGGTACGTATACCGGAGGTTTCTTGGTGTTCATCATATTGATGGGCATCCTTGAAAAAATGGGTGTGTCTGGAAGAAACATCGGACTAGCGTTCGTGGGTTTCACAATTTTCTATGCGTTGATTGGTTGGATCTCAAGAACAACTGATGTTGATGAATACTACTTAGCAGGAAAAAAAGTTCCAACAGTATTTAACGGAATGGCAACTGCAGCTGACTGGATGTCAGGTGCGTCTTTCGTTGCAATGGCAGGTGGAATCTACTTTGGTGGATATACCTACATGGCATTCCTAATTGGTTGGACTGGTGGATACGTGTTAGTATCAACCCTTCTTGCTCCATATCTTAGAAAATTTGGATGTTACACAGTTCCAGATTTTATTGGAGCTAGATACGGTGGAAACCTTGCACGATTCTGCGCGGTATTAATTCTATTAATTGCATCATTTACTTATGTGACTGCACAAATTACAGCAACTGGAAGCATTGCACAGAAAGCTTTAAGTACGCCAGCTTTCCCAGTGTCATTTGAATTTGGTTGTTGGACAGGTTTAATTACTATTCTACTTTGCTCTATGCTTGGTGGAATGAGATCTGTTACTTGGTCGCAAGTTGCACAGTATATTGTGTTAATTATAGCTTACCTGGTTCCTATCTTCTGGATATCTTGGAAATACAATTTCGGAGTATTCCCACATATAATGTTAGGAGATGAGGTGCAAAGGCTTGCCGCACTTGAACAACAATATGGACTAACGAAGCATACTAAAGATGTCATGGATGCTGCCAAAATACCAAGTGATGCACTTGGAAATGCTACATCGCTTAAATACATTGTAGGCGGTCACTCAGCAGTTCCTGCAGGTCACGAAGTTGCTTGGAGATATATTTCTCTTGCAATTTGTATGATGGTCGGCACAGCGTCTTTACCTCACATTTTAATGAGGTACTTCACAACTCCTACCGTAACTTCAGCTAGAAGATCTGTTGGTTGGTCACTATTCTTCATTGGATTGCTTTATTTAACAGCACCGATGCTTGCAACAGTGTCTAAAATCAGCTTGATGGATCCTAATTTACCTACAGCTATTATTGGAAAGAAAATTTCTGATGTAATGGCAATCGAGTGGGTGAAAAACTGGATAGCGGTTGGTCAGGTGAGAATCGTAGACTTTAACAATGATGGCATTCTGCAATTAAGTGAATGGTTCATGAATGAAGACGTGGTTGTTCTTGCAACTCCTGAAATAGCAGGTCTTCCATACGTGATCTCTGGACTTGTTGCTGCTGGTGGATTAGCTGCCGCGATGTCAACTGCGGATGGTCTAATTCTTGCTATGGCTAATGCAGTGTCTCACGACATCTACTACAAAATGATTGATCCAAAAGCTTCAGTGCAAAAAAGATTAATCGTTGCTCGTGTTCTTTTAGTTGTCCTTGGGTCGCTTGCTGCAATTTTTGCATCATTCAGACTTACAGGTATCTTAGGAGCCGTAGCGTGGGCGTTTGACTTTGCAATGTCTGGATTGTTCTTCCCACTTGTACTTGGTGTATGGTGGAAGAGAGCAACTCGATCTGGTGCAATCGCTGGAATGCTTTGTGGTCTTATCGCTGGATTTGCTTACCTAACTTGGGTTGGCGTTCCGAATAAGGACATAACGTGGTTCATGGGTGCAACACCTTGGAAAGACATTCACTGGATATTTGTAGACAACTTACGATTTGGTATTCCTGGAGCTTTAGTTAGCTTGATTGCCATGGTCACTGTAAGTTTGGTTACAAAACCAGAGTCAAAAGCTGTTATGGACATGATTGATGAAGTGAGAATAGCTTCAGGCAAAACTGTCATAAGGCATGCTTAATTAAAACTTTTTCTCAAGGGGCGATTTATTCGCCCCTTGAACTTTCTTAAAAAAATTTTCTAAATTATGCCAGTCTGGGTTCTTGTTCTTGATTATATAATGGGAATGATTATGTGGACGCTTATTGGTAGAACGGCGATGAATATTTTTCAAAGAGAAGACTCTAATTTCTTTTTTATGAAAATGTTCGTTAAATTTACAAATCCAATTATTAAACCTTTTAATATTGTAACTCCAAGTTTTATCATTGCTCCTTTAATACCGCTTTATGTTGCTTGGTTTTTTTATATGTTCAGATTTTATTTTATGCCTTGGGCTCTAGGCTATTCAGTAATGGGTATGCTTTCTTTTCCATTGGAGAGTGAATTTACTCAAGTCTTCTTAAGTTTGTTTAAAAAATAATTATAAAAAAACGTTTTAAATTCCTTAAATTCATTTAATTGTGTGCTGTGGCACAAAATATAAAAATATCACCATCTATCTTATCAGCTGATTTTAGTATTCTAGGCGATGAAATTAAAAGTTTAGAACAAGCTGGTGCAGATTTAATTCACATTGATGTTATGGACGGCCACTT
>B570J29583_1000068_pt1 | contig 8331 bp, 9 predicted proteins | sample LakMenEpi13Jul12_FD_29583 | JGI IMG/M metagenome (IMG submission 29583)
TAACCTCATTCATTACCTCCGGTCCAATTCCATCTCCAGCAAGAATAAGAAGTTTTTTTTTCATTAATATAACCAAGGAGTAAGATTTTTTTTATTTTGCTCAAAGATATTAATTTTAGCATCTTTTTTTAGAGTAAGAGCAATGTCGTCATAACCATTTAATAAACATTCTTTTCTAAATGATTCAATTTCAAAATCGAAAGGTCTATTGTCCCCTTTATGAATTTTTTGATCAATCAAATCAATTTCTATTTCTTTATTTTTTTTTGCAGCCTCAGATAATTCTTTAACCTGATTTTCTGGAAGAACGATTGGTAAAATTCCATTTTTAAAACAGTTGTTATAGAAAATATCTGCAAAACTTTCAGCAATGATACATTTAATACCAAAATCTAATAATGCCCAGGGCGCATGCTCTCTAGATGATCCGCAACCAAAATTTTTACCTGAAATCAAAATTTTTGCTTTATTGAAAGGGGCATTATTTAAAATAAAACTTTTTATTGCGTTGCCTTTTTCATCATAACGCATTTCATAAAACAAAGCAGAACCAAGGCCTGTTCTTTTGATTGTCTTTAAAAATTGTTTTGGAATAATCATATCCGTGTCAATATTTGAGATCTGAAGATCGGCAGCAATACTTTTAACTTTTGCAAACTTTTCCATTAAATAATCTTTCTAATATCTACAAATTTACCCTCAATTGCAGCAGCGGCTGCCATAACTGGGCTCACAAGATGTGTTCTTCCACCTCTTCCTTGTCTTCCTTCAAAATTTCTATTTGAAGTAGAGGCGCATCTTTCTTTTGGTTTTAATTGATCCGGATTCATTCCAAGACACATTGAACATCCAGGTTCTCTCCACTCAAATCCTGATTCTTTGAATATTTTATCTAAGCCTTCTTTTTCAGCTTGTAATTTTACAAGTCCAGAACCTGGAACAACAATTGCATCAACGTTTTTATTTACTTTTTTTCCTTTAACTATTTTTGCAACTTCTCTTAAATCTTCAATTCTTCCATTGGTGCAAGAGCCTATAAAAACCTTATCAATTTTAATATCCTGAATGGCAGTATTGGGCTCTAAGCCCATATAATCCAAAGATCTTAGAATAGATTTTTTTCTATCTTCATTTTTTTCTAAATTTGGATCAGGAACTTTTCCATTAATGGATGCTATATCTTGAGGACTTGTTCCCCAAGTGACTGTTGGCTCAATATCTTTTCCTTGCAAATGAAGTTCTCTATCAAATTTTGCGTCTTTATCAGTATATAAAGCGCTCCAATATTTAAGTGCTTTTTCCCAATTGTCTCCCTTTGGAGCTAATGGTCTTCCTTTAATATAATCAAATGTTTTTTGATCAGGGGCAACAAGTCCGGCTCGAGCACCTGCTTCGATACTCATATTACAAACCGTCATTCTTTCTTCCATAGAAAAGTTTCTAAAAACTTCTCCACAGTATTCAATAACGTAACCGGTTCCACCTGCTGTTCCAATTTTTCCAATAATAGATAGGATTACATCTTTAGCAGTAACACCCAATGGCAATTTTCCATCAACACTAATTTTAAAATTTTTGGCTCTGCTTTGAATTAAAGTTTGCGTTGCAAGAACATGCTCTACTTCTGAAGTTCCGATTCCAAAAGCTAATGCACCAAATGCGCCATGCGTTGAAGTATGACTATCTCCACAAACAATTGTCATTCCAGGCTGAGTGAATCCTTGTTCAGGACCAATAACATGAACAATGCCTTGTCTTTTATCTGTTAAACCAAAAAATTCTATACCAAAATCTTTACAATTTTTAGAAAGAGTCTCAACTTGAATTGCAGATTCTTTATCTGCTATTCCTTTTGATCTATCTGTTGTTGGAACGTTGTGATCTACAACTGCTAATGTTGAACCAGGTAATTTTACTTTTCTATTAGATAAACGTAATCCCTCAAATGCCTGTGGACTCGTTACTTCGTGAACTAAATGCCTATCAATGTACAATAGTGATGTTCCGTCATTTTGTTCATCAACTAAATGACTTTCCCATATTTTGTCGTAAATTGTCTTTGCCATTAAATAAAAACTAGTATTACTTCTTTTTATTCTGAGCTTCTGTCTTTGGCGCTGAAGCTTTTTCCGTATTTTTTGGAGCCTGTTCAGCAGCTATATCTGCTTGTGCTTCAATATTTTGGACTGCCTCTTTTTTTGGTAAAGGTTGAATAATATCTACACCAATTTTTTTTCTAATTTTTTCTGTAATTCTAGCTGATTTACCAGTTCTTTCTCTTAAATAATAAAGTTTTGCTCTTCTTACTTTTCCGCTTCTAATTACTTCAACTGACTCTACGTTTGGACTATGAACTGGAAATAATCTTTCAACACCTTCACCAAAAGAAATTTTTCTAACTGTAAAAGTAGAATTAATTCCTTTATTTTTTTTAGCAATACAAACTCCTTCGTAAGCTTGTATTCTTTGTCTTTTTCCTTCGATAATTCGAACGTTTACTTTTAAAGTATCTCCAGGAGAAAATTCTGGTAATTTTTTTTCACCAATTTTCTTAATATGAAGTTTATCTAATTCGTCTATTCTCATTGTAGAAATTTGCATTAAAATTTAGTTATTTGTGATATTTTTCCCATAAGTCTTGTCTCTGGCGTCGTGTTATATCCTCGGATTGTGCTAAGCGCCAGTCCTTAATTTTAGCGTGATTCCCAGACAAAAGTACTTCCGGAACAGTTCTTCCTTTCCACTCTTGGGGTTTTGTATATTGAGGATATTCTAATAAATTATTTTCAAAACTCTCTTCATTTAATGAAGAAGAATTGCCAAGAACGCCTGGCAACAATCTAAGTATGGAATCTAAAAAAACAAACGCTGCTGTTTCACCGCCGGATAAAATAAAATCACCAATACTTATTTCTCTAATCTTTCTTTCTTCTATAACTCTTTGATCAATTCCTTCAAAGTGTCCACAGATAAGATCTACTCCATTTTTTTGTGATAATTGTTTTGCAATTTTTTGCGTTAACAATTCGCCTCTAGGACTTAGATAAATAAGTTCATTTTTAGAGTTTTTAATATTTTTATCCAAACAACTATCTATTACATCGGCACGCATAACCATTCCGCTTCCTCCTCCAAAAGGAGTATCATCCACACTTCCATGCTTATCTAAAGCAGAGTCCCTGATGTTAATGACATCGAGTGACCAGATTTTATTTTCTCTAGCTCTTTTATAAAGCCCGATATCTAAAATCCCTGGAAAAAATTCTGGATATAAAGTGAATATTTTTGCAGACCACATAATAGTTAATTTGTTTTTGGTGCCTCCGCTTCTGGTGCTTTTTCTTCAACCTTTGGAGCTTCTACAGGAGCTGGTTCAGCTGCTGGAGCCGCTGCTTCTGCTGCTGGGGCTGCTTCTGCTGCCGGAGCTGCTGCTGGTGCTTCTTTTGGTGCTTGGGCAGCTTTTAATCTTTCTTGAGCTTTCTTTTTAGGTAAAGCTTTAATTGGATTATTTCTTTTTTCAGGAACTGGGGCAAGATTTGCAGCACCTAAAAATTTTGCAACTCTTAGAGTAGGCTGAGCTCCCATTTTAATCCAATGAGTTATTCTTTCTGACTCTAAGCTTAATCTTTCTGGTTTGCTTTTTGGTAATANCGGATTGAAGTATCCAAGTTTTTCAATAAATTTTCCATCTCTTGGATTTCTAGAATCTGCAACTACGATTTGATAGAAGGGTCTTTTTTTTGTTCCCCCTCTTGATAGTCTTATTTTTAACATTTATTTGCCTTTCTATTTTAGATTGTTAAATAATTCGGGAGGTATTCCATCTAAACCTCCAAAATTTCTTCCGCCACCTTGAGACATTCTTTTCATCATTCCTGTCATCATTTTATGTTGTTTTAGAAGCTTGTTTACTAAAGCGATGTCGGTTCCTGAACCATTCGCTATTCTTTTTTTTCTCGATCCATCAATAATTTTTGGATTATCTCTTTCTTTAGGAGTCATCGATAAAATAACCGCTTCTTGTTTTCCAAGAAGACTCTCATCAATATCAGCCTCATCTATTTGTTTTTTAATTTTTGAAATTCCAGGAATCATTCCTAAAACTTTTCCCATGCCACCAATTTTTTTCATTTGTCTAATCTGTTTTAAATAATCATTAAAAGTAAATTGTCCTTTTTTAAAATTCTCTTCTAGCTCTTCAACTTCTTCTTTTTTTAAATTTTCAGATACTTTTTCAACAAGGGAAACAACATCTCCCATTCCTAAAATTCTATTTGCAATTCTTTCTGGATGGAATATTTCAAAATCATCAATTTTTTCACCAACCCCTAAAAATTTAATTGGACAATTGGCAACGGACTTCATGCTAAGGGCTGCACCACCTTTTCCATCTCCATCTATTCTTGTTAATATTATTCCTGTTAAATCGACTGTTTTTTTAAATTCACTAGCGATATTTACGGCGTCTTGTCCTGTTAAAGAGTCAGCAACTAAAAAAGTTTCGATTGGATTAATTATCTTTTTAAGATTATTTAATTCACTCATCATCACGCTATCAATTTGTGTTCGTCCCGCAGTATCAAAAATAATTACATCAGAGCCAGATAAGGAAGCAGCCGCTAAAGTCCTTTGAGTAATTTCTATTGGAAGTTGTCCTTCTATAATTGGAATTGTTTGAATATTATTTTGACTACCTAATAACTCTAATTGTTTTTGAGCTGCTGGACGGTAAACGTCTAAGCTCGATAACATTACTTTTTTATTAAAATTCTTTTCAATAAATTTTGCAATCTTTGCTGAAGTTGTTGTTTTTCCTGAGCCTTGCAAACCAACAACTAATATTTTTGCTGGCGGAACTGTATTAAGATTAATTTCTGATTTTTCGCTACCTAAAATTTTAACAAGTTCATCGTATACAATTTTAACAAGTAACTGCCCTGGAGTTATAGATTTTAAAACTTCTTGGCCGATTGCTTTTGGTTTAACATTTGCAATAAATTCTTTAGCAACAGAAAGAGCAACGTCGGACTCAAGAAGAGCCTGGCGGATCTTTCGCAATCCTTCATCAACCTGTTTTTCATCTAATTGAGTGCTTTTATTAAAAAAAGAAAAGGCAGACTCAATTTTACTTGTTAAATTTTCAAACATTTTTTTTCTCCAGCAGCAATCGCACTAGTGGGCGAATATCGCTGACTAGTGTTGATCTCCTTCATTAGAAGGACACCACAAAACCTGCTTATTTTTGTGGAAAATTTTCTTAAAAGTATATTTTACTATTTTAAAAGTCAATAATTGAGAATATTTGTAAGATACAACAATAAAATAGATGATCGAAATACAAGCTTATAAAATGGATGGCCTAGGCAATGACTTTATCATCATTGATAGAAGAAAAGATAAAATCGATCTCTCAAAACAACAAATTATAAATATTGCGGACAGAAAAAAAGGTCCAGGTTGTGATCAAATTATTATTATAGACAAAGATAAAGAAAAAAAAACAAACGCTAAAATAACTTTTTATAATTCAGACGGCGGAGAAACAGGTGCATGCGGCAACGGTTCAAGATGTATTTCATATTTTTTAATGAGTGAGAAAAAATTAAATAAATCTAAAATTAATACTGAAAGTGGAATTCTTAAAGCAAAACTTACTGGAAAAACTGAAGTATCTGTTGATATGGGAATTCCAAATTTTGATTGGAAAAAAATTCCTTTGATGAAAAAAATGAACCATGCAAATGTTAAGATTAAAACTAAACATTTTGGAATTTTACATGGATATACTTTGAGTGTTGGCAATCCTCATATTATTTTTTTTAAAGATATAACATTTGAATTACTTAAAAAAATTGGCCCTCAAATAGAACATCACGAATTTTTTCCAGAAAGATGCAACGTTACATTTGCTAAAATAATGAATAAACAAAATATTGCAGTAAAAGTTTGGGAAAGAGGTGCTGGTTTAACGCTTGCGTGCGGTACAGCTGCTTGCGCTACTGCAGTAGCTGCAAGTAAATTAGGTCTGACTGGAAAAAAAGTTAACATTCATTTTAAAAATGGAACGCTTCATATTGAATGGGCTAAAGACAAACATATTATTATGACAGGATCTGTCTCAAATATTAAAAATATCATTCTTAAAATATAATTCTTAATGAATTTTTTTAAAAAACTACAAGACAGTCTAAAAAAAACTTCAGAAAAATTCACAAAAGGAATTGACGAAATTTTTAATAAATCCAAACCACAGGTAGAAATTCTTCAAGATATAGAAGATATTCTAATTCAGGCAGATGTTGGTATTGGCTTTGTAGAAGAATTTAGAAAAAATATAGCCAATAAAAAATACAGCAAAGAAGAATTAACAAAGGAAAATTTTTTTCATGCTATTTCTAAAGAAATAGAAGAAATTTTAATACCTCTACAAAAAGATTTTTTTACGAAAAAGCATAATAAACCCACAGTGGTATTAGTTTGTGGAGTTAATGGAGTTGGCAAAACAACAACTATTGGCAAATTATGTAAAAAACTCAAGGTCCAAGGAAATAAAGTTATTGTTGGAGCTGGTGATACTTTTAGAGCTGCAGCAATTGATCAATTAGAACTTTGGTGTAAAAAAATTAATGTAGAAATAATAAAATCAGATATTGGCTCAGATCCAGCCTCTGTTGCATTTAAAAGTTTTGAATATGCAAGACAAAACAATGCTGATTACTGTGTAATTGATACGGCAGGACGACTTCAAAACAAAAAGAACTTAATGGAAGAATTCTCAAAAATTATTAGAGTTTTAAAAAAAATTGATGCAGACGCTCCTCATGAAACTATTTTAGTCCTTGATGCAACCACAGGACAGAATGCAATTAATCAAATTGAAGAATTTAAAAAAATTACACCTATCTCTGGAATTATTATGACTAAATTAGATGGAACTGCAAAGGGAGGCATTCTGGTTGCTATTGCAAAACAATTTCAAATTCCAATCTATGCAATTGGCATAGGTGAAAAAGAAGAAGATTTAGACAACTTTATTGCAAAAGACTTTGTGCAAGCCTTTATTAAAAACTAATTTAAAGTTTTTATAAATTTCTGTAATTCTAACTTAAGCTCGGAATTATAAGTCATCATATGACGATCAAATTGTGGGAAGTATCCATATTTTTTTGACTGAACTTCATCAAACAATTTTTTTCCCATAGCAATAGGTATTATTATATCTGCTCCGCCATGCATTATAAGAATTGGTGAATTAATATTTTTAATTTTTTTTAAACTTAAATATTTATCTTTTAATATTAGATCTACAGGTAAATAAGGATAATAAATCTTGGCGGCATCAACGATAGAAGTGTAGGGAGACTCTAAAATAATTCCTGCAAATTTTTGATTTTGAGCAACTTCAACCGCAACGCCTGTGCCTAAAGATTCTCCATATAAAATAATTTTATTCTTTGAAATATTATTCTTTTGTAACCATTCTAAAGCACTTCTGGCATCACTATATAAGCCCTGTTCTGTTGGACTTCCTTTGTTACCGCTAAATCCTCGCCAAGAAATAATTAAATAATTCAAATTTAAATTTTTAAATTCATTTAACTTATAAATTCTTTTTTCTAGTCCCCCGGCATTTCCATGAAAAAATAAAACGGTATATTTATTCTTAGGGTTATTATAAAACCACGCTTTTAAGGTAATGTTCTCTGTTGAAGGGACAGATATTTCCTTGATTTCTAAGTTTAATTTCTCGCCACGCAAATTATTATTTTGCCCGGGAAGATATAAAAAATTTCTCTGAAAAATGTACATATATGTACAAACGCAAGCATAAAGAATGGTTAAGGATAAAAAGACGTATAAAAAAACTTGTCTTAATTTCATTATCTGCTGAGTGCTTTGATAAACAAATATAAAGCACTATGATCTAGATTAGCTCTTCCAGATTTTACTGTCTTTGCGTAAAGTTCTTGTACTTTTTTTGCAATTGGCAAATTAAGTTTATATTTTTTCGCAGTTGCAATTATATTATTCATGTCTTTTAGTTGAGTAGATGCTTTGCCACCAGGTTTAAAATTCTTAGTTAATATTCTTAATCCATGGTTTTGAAGAATTGGGCCTCCTGCAAACCCACGTAACATAATTTCTCTTACAGCTTTAGGGTCTGCTCCTGCTGCTTCTGCTAAAATTAAAGCCTCAGATACAGCTCCAATACTGATTCCAACTATTGTTTGGTTTGCCAATTTTGCAACTTGGCCACAACCAGTTTTTCCAACGTATATTGCTGTTCCCATGCTTTTAAATAATGGCAGAATAGTATTAAACATTTTTTTC
>B570J29583_1000076_pt1 | contig 8041 bp, 8 predicted proteins | sample LakMenEpi13Jul12_FD_29583 | JGI IMG/M metagenome (IMG submission 29583)
ATAAACTTTCTGGTTTTTGAGTTGAATGAACTTTATTTCCCTCTTCATTTTTTATTCTTTCGTTTCCAGTGCAAAGAGCTAATTCCCAATCAGATCTCATTTGTTTGTCATCATTAAAGCATTTTAAAGATTTATAGTTAAATGTGTATTTTGAATTTTTGCTTTTTGCGGCCCAGATTAATGTTTCGTGAGCATTAGTAAATCTTGTTCCTTTAAAATTAGGCATAGGATTTTTTTTATTCCATATTATGTCATTAAGAATCCAAAAATCTTTATCTTGTATTACTTTGCCTAATCTAAAAATATTATGATAAGTTCCTATTACCCATATTGTTCCATTTGGTTTTAAAACTCTTTTGCATTCATTGATCCAAGAAACAGAAAATTCATCATATTTTTTTAAATTATCAAATTTATCCCAATCATCGTTAACGGCTTTAACTTTAGAATGATCTGGTCTCTCTAAATTACTTTGTAATTGAAGATTGTAAGGAGGATCTGCAAAAATACAGTCAAAAGTTTCATTTGGGATTTTTTTTAATTCTTTTAATGAATCCCCAAGAATGATCGTGTCTCTATTTATTGTCATACAACTAAGGAGAGAAAATAATATTAGAAGACTCCCTCAGTCAACTTATGTCTGCGTATTGATTGTGTTTTAATTTTTAATTTATCAATAGGTTGTGTATCGGGGAAAAAGTCTTTCTATGATGCTCAGTAATTCCAAATTTTTTAATAGCTTCTAGATGTTTCTTTGTTCCATAACCGCAATTCTTTTCCCAACTATAATTTGGAAACTTAAAAGATAGTTCCTCCATAAATAAATCTCTAGAAACTTTCGCTATTATAGATGCCGCTGCTATAGAAATGCATTTTTGATCACCTTTGATAACTGTTCTAATATTTTTATTTTTGTCAGGAGAAAAATTTCCATCAACAAGAATAACATGATTTTTAATATTAATTTTTTTTAAGGCTCTATTCATTGCAAGCAAAGAAGATTGTAATATATTTAATTCTTCAATTTCTTTAACAGAAGAAATACCAACGCTATATTCACATTTTTTAACAAGTGCTTTGAATATTTCTAATCTTTTAGATTTGTTAAGTTTTTTAGAGTCATTAATTCCTTCAGGAAAATTGTTTTGATCTAACTTAATTGCAGCAGCAAACACTGGTCCGGCTAAGCATCCTCTGCCAACTTCGTCCACACCAATTATATTTTTACCAAATTTAAGATCATTTAAAATATTCATAAATTTTTATATATTTCATTTCTGAATTTTTTAAGATCTTCCCATGATAATTTTTTATTTTCAGGCTCTCCTAATAAGATTTCTGGGTCAAAAGTTGAAATGTTATAAATTTATCTTTATTAATAATAATTGAATCCCATTTTCCATGAATATCTAATATTTTATTTTTAGAATTATTAAAAAAGTTAGAAAGCAATTTCACCAAGTAATAAAATATACTTTGGTTTAATAATTTTTAAATGTTTAATTAAAATATCTTTGTAAAAATTATTTCTATTTCTAATATCAATATCTTTTTCAAAATAAATATTAGATAGATAATATTTCTCTTTCTCGAGAGATATTGATGATAGCATTTTATTCAAAAGTTCACCCCTGGATCCAGATAAGATTTCTTGATTTTTAACATCATCATCATTCGGAAAATCTCCCAGTATCATAATTTGAGAATCTGGATTTCCTTTGTAAAAAAAATTATTATTATTTTTTGTATTTAATTGATCGTTAATTTCCTTAAATAGTTGCGAAACTAACATTTCTTTATTCGCAAAGGACCCGTGTTTAGATTTAGTTATATCATTGGAAAAAATATTATTAATATTTAAAGTTGAATAGTATTCCAGTAGGTTTATAGTTTTATTACTTAAATATTTTTTGAGCATTTTTATGAGTAAAAAGATTTTTTACATAGTGTTTTTTTTGTTATTTATAGCAAATTATTCACATTTAAATGCTAATATTTTAGAAAATAAAAAAAGATTAGTTAAAAATTCCAATTACTTTTCTAATTATTTATCTGGCAGTGTTTCTTTGCAAAAAAATGATTCAAGAAAAGCTTATAATTTTTTCGAAAATATTGAAAATTTAGGAATTTATCATTCAGAATTTAATCTGAAGTATGTCGAAACATTAGTTAATAATGGTAAAATTGAAGAAGCTTATCTATTTATAAAAAAGTTAGATAAGTCTAATCAATCGTTATATCCATTTAATCTCATATTGTTTGTTCATGATTTTAAAAAAGAAAGATATTCAAAATTACAAAGCTATATTTCTTCACCAAAACAAAGCTATAGTGATCCACTACTATTAGAACTGTATCAAAATCTTGGCTTGTGGGCAGATTTATCAAATAAGAATACTAAAGATTTAAACGGAAAGATTAATAGCTCAAATTCTAGTTTTAAAAATATTTCTTTAACTCAAAAGATCCTAATTAATTTGTATTTAGATAATCAGAAAAATATTGATATAAATTTTAGTGAAATTTCTAAAAAAAAAGAATTAGGCAGGTATAATTATTTTTATTTATCTTATTATCTAGAAAAAAATAATAAAGATAAAATTAATGATATTATCAAACAGAATTTAGAAATATCTTCTGAAAATTTATTATTTAAACAGCTCTTTTTAGACTCTCGTGAAAATAAGTTTTATAAAATTGACAACTTTTACAAAAGGAAAAATATTAATCATGGTTTAGCAGAATTATTATATTTATTTGCTAACTTTTATCAAAACTATGAGCAAGTTCAGATTTCAAATTTTTATTTAAATTTAAGTGAATATTTAAATCCTAATTTTTTGTCTAACAAAATCTTAAAAGTAGAAAATCTTATTACATTAAATAATTTAGAAGAATCAGAAAAGGAAATAAAGATCATTGAAAAACTAGGAAAGGAATTTAATTGGTATGCAAATTTAACAAGATTAAGATTTTTACCAAACAATAACACGGATAAGCAAATTAATTTACTTGAAAACTTTTTAAAAAATAATGAATTTTTTGCATCTGAAAAATATTTTGAATTAGCAAACTTCCTAAGAGCTAATAAAAATTACAGCAAATCTATAGAATTATATGAAAAATCAATAGCATTAAAAAAAGATAAAAGAGATCATGATTGGATTTATTATTACAATCTAGCTATAAGCCAAGAGCGAGCAGGGGCATGGGAGAACGCAGAAAAAAATTTTTTACAAGCTCTTAAAATTTCACCTAAGCAGCCTGAGGTTTTAAATTATTTNGCATATAGTTGGNTAGAAAAAAAAATTAATTTAGATAAAGCAAAAGAAATGTTAGTTGAGGCTGTCAACTTAAGTAAAGGACGAGGATATATTTTAGATTCACTTGGNTGGGCATATTTTTTACTAAAAGATTTTGATAAAGCAGAAGAAATTTTGCAGACAGCTTATGAAAAAGAACCTTCAGAAGCGGTTATTTATGATCATTACGGCGATGTTCTTTGGACAAATGGAAAACAAATCCAAGCTAGATATGTTTGGCAAAATGCTATTAAGCTTAAAAATATTGAGCAAGATTTAAAAGAATCTATTAATAAAAAAATAATTTTTGGATTAGATGATGCTGATAAAAACAAGTCTTAAAGCTTATGGTAAAATAAATTTATATTTAAAAGTAATCAAAAAATTAAAAAATAAATATCACGAAATAGAAAGCTTATTTTGTTTTTTTAATATTTATGATCAGATTTTTGTATCTGCCAATAGAACATATAATCAGATCAGTTTTACTGGAAAATTTTCTAAAGGAATAAGCAATACTAACAACACAGTATTAAAATTATTTAATATTTTAAAAAAATACCCAAAATTTAATAAACATAAATTTAAAATTAGAATTGTAAAAAATATACCACAAGGCTCTGGATTTGGTGGTGGTTCAGCAGACGTTTCTGTATTACTTAATTTTTTTAATAAATATCTAAACCTAAATTTAAAAAAAAAAACAATTTCTCTAATATGCAATAAAATAGGTGCTGATGTCGAGCCTTCTTTAAATACTAATTTTAAAATTCTTTATGGACCTAATAATAAAATTATAGAATTCAAAAAAAAACCTAAATTTAATTTACTATTAGTTTATCCAAATTGTTTGAATTCCTCAAAAAATATTTATCTGTCAAATAAAATATTTTCAAAAAAAAATAATTCTGAAGTTTACTTTTTAAAAAAGAATATTCTAAATATGAATTACTTGTTCAAATTTTTAAATTATACAGGAAATGATCTAGAACAGAGTGCCTTTAAAAAAAATAAGACCATATTAAAATTATTAACTTTTCTTAAGAAGTTAAAAGGTTGCAAGATAGCCAGAATGACAGGTAGCGGTTCAGCTTGCTTCGCTATTTTTGAAAATAACTCACATTTAGCTGAAGCTATTCTTTCTCTAAAAAAACATTATAAAAGTTATTGGATAAGGAAAGCAAAAATAATATAACCTTATTTCTAAAATTAATATTGGGGCTTAGCCAAGCGGTAAGGCAGCGGGTTTTGATCCCGCCATCCCAGGTTCGAATCCTGGAGCCCCAGCCAAGTTAAAAATAATTGCTGTGATTAGAGAAGAAAAAAAATCAGATAATAAAAAAATTTTTTTACTCGAAGAAGTTGTTCTAGGTCCAGGAAGATATGCAAGACCCAGTTTTAGATTAAGAGAGAATCTCGAGCACAATATTAAATATTCAAAAATTTATTGCAAAGGTCAAAAAATAATTGGAAGCATCAGATATTTTAATTGTAAAATAGAAAATAATAGTGGGTTAATGCTTGGACCCTTAATAGTTGATCAGAAATTCAAAGGAAGAGGGATAGGTAAAGAATTAGTGAATAAAAGCATGGTTGCTGTCAACGAAAAGAATATTGATTTTATTATTTTAATTGGAGAATTTGATTATTACGGACAATTTGGTTTTGAAAGAAATGCCAATGTATATTTTTCATTAAATGTCAGAAAAGAAAAAATCTTATTAAAAAAATTATCAGAACAAAATAATACATTTTCTGGTAAAATAGAATTATATTAATATTTTTAATGAAAAAATCATTTTTATTTTCTAAAGAAAATAAAAAATTAATTTCAATTTTAAATCCGATTAATTTAGAGACACATACACAATTTGTTGGAGGCTGTGTTAGAAAAGCAATAGAAGGAAAATTAACAACAGATATCGATTTGGCTACTGTTTATAAGCCAGAGGAAGTTAAAAAAATATTATTAAAAAATAATTATAAAGTCTTAGATTTAGCAATTAAATATGGTTCTATTACAACCTTCTCCAAGAATTATAAATATGAAATTACATCTTTAAGAAAAGACATAAAGCCTGATGGCAGGCACACAAAGATTCAATGGACAAATAATTGGTTAGAAGATTCTTTAAGAAGAGATTTTACTATCAATGCAATTTATTGTGATAAATTTGGAAAGATTTTTGATCCATTAAATGGAACCCGTGATTTAAAAAATAAAAAGATTAATTTTATAGGAAGTGCAGATTTAAGAATTAAAGAAGATTATTTGAGAATTTTAAGATTTATAAGATTTTCATTAGAATATAATTCTAATATTGAAAATCTTAATGTTATAAAAATTATTAATAAAAACGTTAAGTTTTTAAGATTTATCTCGCAAGAAAGATTATTTATGGAGTTAAAAAAAATCTTAGAACTTAAAAATTTTTTTAATATTTATAATAAAAATTATTTTAAAAAGATTATTAAACAAGTATATAAGTTAAAATTTTTTGAAAGACTAAATAGAGTTCAAATTTTGAATAAAAAATTAGGTTTCGACTTAAATTATCTCCAATTACTTTCAATATTATTAGTCGGAAATGATAAAAAGAATATCTTTTTTTCTAGAAAATTTCGATTGTCTAATAAAGATAGAGACTATCTTAATTTTATTTACGGACAGTTTAAGTTATTAAAAAAAGAACAATATAGTTATCAGACAATTCGACGTCAGATATATTTTTATAAAAAAGATTTAGCTTTAGATTTTTTAAATTTTATTTTTTGTCTAAAAAAAGAAATTAGTTTAAAAACTTTTATAAAATACAGACTATTTATAAAAAAATTTAAAGTTCCTAAATTTCCTATTTCTGGAGATTTTTTAATTAAAAAGGGATTTAAACAAGGAAAAAAACTCGGAAAAAAATTAGAATTTTTAAAAGCTTCTTGGATTAAAAATAATTTTAAATTAAATTTTCGTAATATTTAACTATTAAATTAAATATATTTAACCTCAATAATCTCATAATTTTTTTCTCCAGCCGGTGTTTTTACAGAGACGAAGTCGCCAGTATGTTTTGAAACTAGTTCCAATGCAATTGGCGATTTATAAAATAGCAAACCTTCTTTTGCATTCGCTTCATCNTTGCCAACAATTTTGTATTTTTTTTTCTCATTAGTTTCCATGTCCAATAATATAATTGTTGAACCAAAAATTACTTTGTTGTCATTTTTAATTTTGGCAACATCAACAATGTTTGCAGTTGCTATTGTTGTTTCAATTTCTTGAATTCTTCTTTCATTGTGACCTTGTTCTTCTTTCGCTGCATGGTATTCAGCATTTTCTTTAAGATCACCATGAGCTCGCGCTTCCGATATAGCACTGACAATCTTTGGTCTAGTTACAGAAATTCTTTCTTTTAATTCTATTTTAATTTTTTCTAGCCCTTGAGGAGTAATTGGTTCTTTGTCCATTTAGATTTTTACCATTTTGCAAGTGGAGGAAGCGACATAAAAATTGCTTCAATATTACCATTAGTATTTAAACCAAATTTAGTGCCTCGATCGTAAAGCAAATTAAATTCTACGTACCTTCCTCTTTTAATTAATTGTTTTTCTTTATCTCTCTCATTCCATCTTAAAAACATTTTTTTTTGTATTATTTTAGAAGATGCCTTTAAAAAAGTCATTCCAACATCTCTGGTATAATTAAAATCTTTATTCCAGCTATTGGAATTAAGATAATCATAAAATATTCCGCCATCTCCTCTAGGTTCTTGTCTATGAGGTAAATAAAAATATTCATCGCAATTTTTTTTGTGCTGTAAATAATAATTTTTATTATGGAGATTGCACATTTTCTTTATTTCTAAATGAAAATATTTTTTCTGATTTAAATCTTTTATACATGGAGTCATGTCCATTCCTCCACCAAACCAAGATTTCGACGTGACTATAAATCTAGTGTTAAAATGAAATGCTGGAATTTTTGGATTTTTCATATGAGCTACTACAGATATTCCAGTAGCCCAAAAATTATGATTATTTAATGAACCAGGAATTTTCTTGCTAAATTCTTTATCAAATTTTCCGGAGATGGTCGAAATATTAACTCCAACCTTTTCAAAAACAGAGCCATTCTCAATTAATGCAAAGGTTCCTCCGCCTTTAGAACTTCCGCCAGCAATCCACTTTTTTTTTTTAAAAAAAATTTTCTTTTTAGACTTAAGATATTCGATACTTTCAAATTCTCTGCAAATAGAATTCCTTAAAGTTTCAAACCAATTTTTAGCAATAATTTTTTTTTCTTGTAAATTTAAATTCATTATTAAATATTATAGTAATTATTTTGTCTAAGCGCCTCAGATAACACAATAGAAATAGAATTTACAACATTTAAAGATCTAGTGTTTTTTGAGATAGGTATCTTTAATCTTGCATCGGCTATCTCGTGTACAAATTCTGGTGCTCCAGCACTCTCTCTTCCAAATAATATTGTGTCATTTTTTTTAAAATTAAAATTATAATAATTTTTTTTTGCTTTAGTTGTTAATAAAATTATTCTTTTATTTTTTTTAGTTTTTATAAAATCCTCAAATGATTGATGCCTTATAATTTTGCAATTTTTATAATAATCCATGTAGATACTTTTGAGTCTCTTTTCATCAAATTGAAACCCACAAGGCTCAATAATTTCTAAAGTTGCATTTAAACATGCACACAATCTTATGGTTGCAGCTGTATTTTGAGGA
>B570J29583_1000089_pt1 | contig 7217 bp, 8 predicted proteins | sample LakMenEpi13Jul12_FD_29583 | JGI IMG/M metagenome (IMG submission 29583)
AAAAGTCTAGGCGTGGGTTCGACTCCTACCACTGGTGCCAGAGAAGTCAGAAAGGTGTCAACACAAACTCTTTAAAAGTCGTTTGTTGTCCGTGCCCTAAGAAGGTATATCGAAACGTATTCGGTTCGCTGGTAGGTCGGCAAGATGTCGAGGAGTCCTCATAAGGCTTTAAAGGTTGGTTTGATTCCAACTATCAGCACCAGAGGTGGTTGTCTAAGTTGTATAGACATGCGAACGAGGCTACCTTGCCTCAACCGCTATCGGTTGTCTAAGTTGTATAGACATGTGAATGAGGCTACCTTGCCTCAACCGTTTCTGTTTATTGCGGGCGGGAGGTATAGTATCTCGCTGGTCTCATAAACCAGTAGAAGTTGGTGCAATTCCAACGCATCGCATCCAGTTTTATCCGAGTGTAGCGCAGCCTGGTAGCGCATCTGGTTTGGGACCAGAGGGTCGTTGGTTCGAATCCAGCTACTCGGACCAATTCGCCCGCTTCGGCGTAGAAAAATAGAGCGCATGTAGGACCGAGTGCAGACAGCGTATAAATTGAGCCAAACTGTGAAAAGTGCACAAGTAGCAGAAAGGCGAACGAGTCTTCGGTCCAGGGAATTTATGGGGGATTAGCTCAGCTGGGAGAGCAACTCTTTTACACGGAGAAGGTCGGCAGTTCAATCCTGTCATCCCCTACCACTATTCCAGTGAATCGCTATGGACGCATAGAGGGGTTGCTGGCAGGGTAACGATTAGCAGAGAGGCGTGTGCAAACCTGCTACCACGTGCCCGTAAGTTTATGCCCCAATAGCCCAATTGGTAGAGGCGTCGGTCTTAGGAACCGAAGGTTGGGAGTTCGAATCTCTCCTGGGGCACCATGCTTCTCTGGTGTAGCTGATGCGCACGCTCGTCTGAAGAACGAGAGGACTCTGTTTGATTCTGAGGGGAAGCACCATTATAGGTCAGTGACGTAATAGTAACCGTGGCGCTAACGCTGGGCGCTGTTGTCTATTATCCGGATAATGGATAACGTGTAGGTGCAACTCCTACCTGGCCTACCATATAATGCTCCTATATCCCAACTGGTAGAGGACGTTGACTCAAAATCATCGCTAGTGTCAGTTCGAATCTGACTAGGAGTACCATATTATGACTATCTTTGTTGTTAGTGATACGCACTTTGGTCATGCTAATATACTCAACTTCAAACAGGCAGATGGTTCTCCTGTTAGAAACTTTTCTTCTGTTGAAGAAATGGATGAGCATATGGTTGAACGTTGGAACAGTGTTGTTTCTGACTCTGACATTGTGTATCATCTAGGTGATGTTTATTTTGGTAAAGGTCATCAGCATCTTTACAGATTGAAAGGGCGTAAGCGTCTTATTCTTGGCAACCATGATAATGCTAAGAACGAACACATACAGAATGTCTTTCAAAAGATTATGGTCTGGAGAATGTTTCCGGAATACAATGCTACTCTGTCGCATATTCCATTGCATGTTTCTAGTCTGTATAAAACAAAGTATAATGTTCATGGACATGTGCATCGTAATAGTTTGCCCGATGAAGCATATAAGAATGTTTCCGTTGAGGTAATTGATTACACACCTGTTCCATTACTGGATTGTCTCGATAGCTCAACTGAATAGAGCATCGGTCTACGAAACCGAAGGCTACAGGTTTGAATCCTGTTCGGGACTCCATTAATGCCGAGACCGCCTGAGTGGACGGGCACCCGACTGTAAATCGGACGCTTATAGCACGGTAGGTTCGAACCCTACTCTCGGCACCATTTTTGTTCGGGGATAGTTTAATTGGTAGAACGGCAGATTTTGGTTCTGTCTATCAGGGTTCGAGTCCTTGTCCCCGATCCAGTTTGCTGGGATAGTGTAGTGGTAGCACACGAGTTTGTGGAGCTTGTAGTTCAGGATCGATACCTGGTCCCAGTACCATTGAGGTTGTTATGAAAGTTTATTGGACAGCAGTAAATACATTCAATGTAAATGAGAGTGATAATCATTCGCTCCAGTTTTTGAATTATTACGAACCGATGAAAACTTCGGAACTGTTTAATAAATTACCTTCGAACGATCTAAAACCGTTGGACAATTTTAAGTATTGTCCTAGTATGAAAAGAAGAATTCATAATTCGTATGAGTTAAGATTTCCTATTGATTACACTTTAAAATTTACTGACGATGGCGATGTCTATTCTGATATGTATGATCAGAAATTTTTTGATGATGTTGTTAGAGTTAGAATGGCAAAAGAGAGATTGATCTCTCTTAATTTATACTATTGGTTTATTCCAGAACAAAGCGTAGAGATTCAGACGACTCCTACGTATCTCGGCGATACCGAGTTTGGTAAAACAACCATTGGTATGCCAGGACAGTTTAATATATATGAATGGATTAGAAACATAGAGTTTGCCTTTTTCGTGAGGAACGGATATAATGAGGTAACTTTAAAACGTGGAGATCCTTATCTTAATGTAAAGTTTATGACCGATGAAAATGTAGAACTGGTAAAGTTCTATCCATCAGAGAAAATTTTACATTTGATGCAACGAAATTTGTCTGCAAGAAATAATAAATATCCTTTGATTAGTCCTTTAGAATATTATTATGACTTGTTTAGAAAATCAAAACTTAGAAAACAGTTTATGGAAGAGGTTTTAGATAATCTCTTAGAATGAATATTCCCTGGTAGCTCAGTGGTAGAGCAGGTCGCTGTTAACGACTTGGCCGGAGGTTCGAATCCTTCTCAGGGAGCCATTTTTAGGATGTTGTATGTCTGCCTTCATACATGATTATTGCAAGGTCTATCCCAATCATTTGGGAGAAGATATTTGCGATGAATTGATTGCGATGTTTAAATGGAAACCAGATCTTCATATCAGATATGATGATGACGGTTTTCCGAATATGACGCAGATGAATTTTAGTCGTCATAAACTAATACATCCTACACTACATCAGCATCTAGTTGAACGTGCATTCGATGGTATCGAGAGATATCGTAAGGAAGTTCCGGAGACTAGGTTCTGGCCAAAGAATTTCGCATTCGAAGAGTTTAGAATCAAACATTATTCGGATGGCAGAGAGTATCCTAACAGACAGTCAATAGATCGGTTCGATGAACATATCGATTCGAATGATCTTATTTCTGGCAAACGGTTTATGATTTTCTTTTGGTATCTAAACAGACCAGAGAGTGGCGGAAATACCTGTATAACGAATATCAATCTGCATTACGAACCAGCAAAAGGTAAGCTGTTAATGTTCCCTCCTTTCTGGATGTATCCGCATGCAGGCGAGGCAGTATTAAGAGGCGATAAGTATTTACTAAGTTCGTATATGCATTACAGCGAGTGATTATGACAACTGTTCCAATTTATAATTCTGTTGGCCAAGTAGTAGACAAACTAGAGATTGATGATGACCTGCAGCATGTAAATGGAAGAGTGTCGAAAGGTAAAGAGTATTATTACAAAGGCGCTGGTGCTCCATATCATGGCCAGTTTTTGGATAGTAATCCAATCGTAAATACTTACGGTTATGATGTTGTAGATTTCTCTGACGTTTTTTATATGGGACCATACGCTCGTAAGTGGGCGTTCAATAATAAGAGTGGTATCTTTCAAGAGAAATATCAGCCACAGTTTACAGACTTCATTGGCTCTTGTGGCGTAAAAGAATTATCTATTATTGAAAACTCAGAAGAATTTGATTTGTCTTCTGTTAAAGTTATCAAAGCAGTAAATTACGATAAAGATAATCAGCAATACTATTTTGTTTTAAATTATAAATGTGATAGGATTAAATATCTAGAACTGGGCGAACCAAGCTGTTTGTATATGTTACTAGAGTATATGATCAAGAACGATTGGAACTTTATCTGGGACAAGACTTCTATAGAGGATATCTCATACAATGGCCTTGTATCGGATGTGGGCGACATTTTTAAATCCGGAAACCTTGGTAATAAACTTGGTACCGTTTATTCTGTTCTTTATAGTCTTGGTAAGTTATCTCCTGATAAATACGCAGAGTTTCTCCGAGAATGTAAACTTGACCATAACTCAGATATGTATTACATTGATAACTCTATATCTTTGTTACATCGGTTTGGGGTTGATGTGAGAGCTCTTAATGTTGGAGACCGCATAGCAAATTATAAAAATGCTGTCCTTAACTATCTCGTTACTGGTAGGAATTGCGGCGATTGTTGTTATATAGAACTTGGCGATAAAATTAGAGAGCAGTATCTTTTTCAGACAAAAAGACAGTTACTTGTTGACTAGTAGGATAAATAGGGTATAATAGAATTATAGATTGGGATGGACGCCAGAAATAGTCTCGTGTAGATCAAAGGTTAATCTGCTATCTTATGGAGATGAAGATGAAAAAGATTGTTGCTATTGCCGCTGTTTTAGGTATACTTACTACTCCTGCTAATGCCTGGTATCGTGGCGGATGGGGCTATGGCGGAGGATGGGGTTACGGTGGTGCTGCCATTGCTGGTTTTGCTCTTGGTGGTCTCATTGGTGGTCTAGCTTCTGGTCCGTATTATCGTGGCGCTCCGTATCCATATTACTCGACTGGTCCAGGCTATGCGTATGGTCCCTATCCGGGAGTTCGCTATCAGTATTACTCTGGTCCGTCAGGATACTACTATGGATATTAAGAAGCTCGCTCTCGCTCTTATTCTCTTCGCTACTCCTGCTTATGCAGGTCAAGAGATCGATGTATGTAATGGTTGCACTATCACATACAAGACAACTCGAGTTGTTAAGAAGGTCGTAAGACCTGCTCCTGTTGTAGTTGCTCCAGCACCAGTTGTGCAGGTTATTCCTCCACAATACGTTCCCAATGGAGTTGGCATTGTCAGTAATCAAGTTTACATGATGCCAGTTACGCCAACGGTAGTTGTTCAGCAAGTTCCTGTTCAACCAGTTTGCACTTCATATCCTGATCCATGGGATACGCTGGGATATATTTTTGGTGATCCTATTATGATCACCGTGTGTCAATAACGCTGGTATAGCTCAGACGGTAGAGCAGTTGCCTTGTAAGCATCAGGTCGAGGGTTCGATTCCTTCTGCCAGCACCATTCAGGAATAGTTTAATCGGTAAAACCACGGACTCTGACTCCGTTAATCTTGGTTCGAGTCCAGGTTCCTGATCCAATCGAGGATATATTATGAATCATAAATTGAGCGCAATAATCAAAATTATTTGTTTCTTTGGACTGATGATAGTCGCTGGTTTTATTCTTTCTGATATAAATATGTTATCTCAATGATACAAGAAACTCATAAACGTACAGTAGTAAGAATGATTAGTTATCGTTTAACCGCATGGGTGTTTACGATATTCTGGACTTTCGTTTTTACTGGTGACATTGGCAAGTCTACAGGATTTGCTACAATACTTCATCTTCTTCTTAGTATAGATTATTATATTCATGAAAGGATTTGGTTGAAAATTAAATGGGGTTTGCGGGTGTAACTCAGGGGTAGAGTCACAGTCTTCCAAACTGTTGGTCGCCAGTTCGATTCTGGTCGCCCGCTCCAAATTTTAGGATCAGTTCAGCAATAACTACTTTTCTTTGAACGAAAAATGCAAGTTGATCCTGTTTTATTGTGGATGGATACAGCAAACCACTCGGAGTCGTAAGGCTCCTCCGATGTAAGAACTTTGGTTCTTACTGTTCAGAGAGTTTCTCCACTACGGTGAGAGAAAATATTGCTAGTGAGAATCATTAGATAGGGAGAGTTGAAGGATATACTCGTACGAGTTAATCGGTCTCTCCAGAACAATAATAAAAATTCCTTCAACCATCCAGTTTAGTTTTAGGATATTTTCAGCAAACACTTCGGTCGAAGCATCTGTATTATTACAGAAGATAATAGGTTCAAATCCTATCGTGGTTAATAGCCATGGAGCTAAAAAATATATCCTGTTGTATAAAGTTTTGGGATCAGTTCAGCATTCAACTGTTGCTCACAAACAAGCCAAGTTGATCCCGTTAGTTCTAGGATAACTACAGCAAACCATCGCTGAATAAGCACTCGACTTGTAATCGAAGAAAGATGTTATCCTGTTATTTTTGCTTGACTTCTAAGCAAAGTGTAGTATAATAGTAATATAGAGTTTTAGGATAGTTTCCGCAATGTTTTGCTTTTACACAGCCGTGGTCGTGGGTTCGAGCCCCACCTTCCCTATGGGGGAGTAGCTCAGTCGGTAGAGCACGTAAAATCTATCCTGTTAATTTTAGATTGAGTTCAGCAATCCAATGAAAATCAAACTGATAATTTGACTCAAAGTTCAATCTGTAGAAAAGGAAAGTGAAATGTCTACTTTTGTTAATGCCGTGAAGAATCAGGAAGCACGTACTGAAAATGGTATGAAGGCTCTGAAGTCAACTGCGTCTCCGCTAGTTGATCTATACTTCAACATTGGTGCTTCTCGTGGTAAGGATATCATCCCTGCTTTCGTAGCTGCATATGTTACCAACAAGGAACTTGCAACTCGTATTGCTCTATGGGCACGTGATGCTCGTGGTGGATCTGGTGAACGTAAGATCTTCCGTGATATTTTCCAGTACCTATGCGACAACGATCCTGCACTTGCTGCTCGTATCGTGCATAAGGTTCCGGAACTTGGTCGTTGGGATGATCTCCTAACTGCAAAGGGCGATGTCCGTAAGGAAGCGTTCGAGTTTATCCGTGAAGGATTGTCTAACCAGAATACTGCTGGTCTAGTTGCTAAGTGGATGCCTCGTAAGGGTGAAGTGGCTGCAGAGCTACGTGCATTCCTTGGTATGACTCCAAAGCAGTATCGTAAGACTTTGGTTAATCTAACCAACGTTGTTGAAACTCAGATGTGCGCAAAGCAGTGGGAAGAGATCGACTACAACAAGGTTCCTTCTCTTGCTGCTTCTCGTTACAAGAAGGCATTCAACAAGCACTCTGTAAAGTTTGCTGAGTATGTTCAGAAGCTCGTAAAGGGCGAAGCTGGCGTAAAGGTGAACGCTGGTGCTGTGTATCCTTACGATGTTCTAAAGGGTCTATGTTCATATCGTTGGTCAAACGACTATGATGCCACTGAACTTGGACATCTTCAGGCTCAGTGGGATGCTCTTCCTAACTTCGTTGGGGATGCCCGTATCCTACCTTTGGTTGACGTTTCTGGTTCAATGACCACTCCTGCTGGTGGAT
>B570J29583_1000094_pt1 | contig 6976 bp, 5 predicted proteins | sample LakMenEpi13Jul12_FD_29583 | JGI IMG/M metagenome (IMG submission 29583)
CTACGCGGTGATTTTCGCCTCGTTCAGGAAGCGCACAAGCGCGTCGGCGGTGTCGAGTATCACTTTCAAGGCGATGGTGCGCTCGGTGGTGGCCTCGCACGCACCGAGGATCGCGCCCGTGCCGCCCTATGCGATGACCATGCCGATGCCCCATTTTTTCCGCAAAAACTCCTCGGGCAGCGCGCGCTTCACCATCGCGGCGCTGGGCGCGAGCGACACGTCGGTGGCCTCGTGCCGCAGCCGCCGCAGCTCGATCGTCGCGATGCCGATCTGGATTTTCCGGTTCAGTCACAGGCGCGTGCGCCCGTCTTTCAGACGGGGCTGGCCGTGCGCCGTCGTGCCGCTCAAGGAGCCGAGGTCCTCGATGTGGGCGTGGTCGTAGTTGAGGATGAGCTTCGCGTCCTGGCGCGAAACGAGGTCGGCGTCCACACGGATGAAGCAGACGGCGTTGCGCCCGACGGTGTAGTCGCCAGGCGTGAGGACGTGGCGCGTGTGCACTTCTCCATCCACGGTGATGAGAACGTCGGTCTGTGGGGAACGTATCGTGTCCGTGTACGGGATGCAGATCGTTTTTGCGGGCGCGAACGGCTGTGTCGGCGACCAATCTTGGTGGGTCCGGGCGGCCCGACGCCCGCCTCAGCGAAGATTTTTTTTGCGCCGGGAAATGATGCCGTGGCAAAATCATCCCGAAGCAGATTCTCATAGGTAAAACACACTCTGTTTCGGCGAACATTTGCGCCAGCGCCGCGTCCCGCCGCAGAGAGGGCGCGAAACATTTTTCAACAAATTTGTTGACCCAAAAACGGAAACCGCTATCAACACCGCCCCGCAAGTGCGGGGGCCGTGCGAAACGGTGTTCGTCAAAGTCGCAGCGAGCAAAGAAATTTGCAAAAAGTTGTTGACGGTGCCGAAGACCTGAATAGGGTGTCCCTCCCGCTGAAACAGAGGGCGCGCTGAAAAGCGCGAGACAGTCGCTCACGAGAGCTGCTGGCGCAGGCGAAAGCCTGAGAGCCGGCAAACTCGGAGGCGCCGTCAAGTTTTTTGACAGTTTGGTTTCGAGTCGCCCGCCGACGCATCCCTCGTGGAAGCGGAAGCGGACACAAACTCAAAACAGTCCATACAGCAAAAATTGAATTGTGCGTTGCACGTCAAATTTTTGATTTTAATATAAGTGCCGAGACCTGCTGCTCACGCAGCGGGTCATAAAACGGCCAGATGCTGCGGCTTGCTGCCGCAGCGCAATACTTTCTACGGAGAGTTTGATTCTGGCTCAGAACGAACGGTGGCGGCGTGGATAAGACATGCAAGTCGAACGGGACTTTCAGTGTAGCAATACATTGAAAGTTCAGTGGCGTAAGGGTGCGTAACACGTGGGAAATCTGCCGAGAAGTGGGGGATAGCTCGCCGAAAGGCGAATTAATACCGCATGTGGTCAGTGAGGACATCCTCGCGAAACCAAAGCCGGGGCAACCTGGCGCTTCTTGATGATCCCGCGGCCTATCAGCTAGTTGGCGGGGTAAAAGCCCACCAAGGCTATGACGGGTAGCTGGTCTGAGAGGACGACCAGCCACACTGGAACTGAGACACGGTCCAGACACCTACGGGTGGCAGCAGTCGAGAATTTTTCTCAATGGGGGAAACCCTGAAGGAGCGACGCCGCGTGAAGGATGAAGGTCTTCGGATTGTAAACTTCTGTCATTAGGGAACAAATCTTCCAGTTAACTGCTGGAAGTCTGATAGTACCTGAAGAGGAAGAGACGGCTAACTCTGTGCCAGCAGCCGCGGTAATACAGAGGTCTCAACCGTTGTTCGGATTCATTGGGCGTAAAGGGTGCGTAGGCGGCGGAGTAAGTCAGGTGTGAAATCTCGGGGCTCAACCCCGAAACTGCACTTGATACTGCTTCGCTAGAGTATTGGAGAGGAGATTGGAATTTACGGTGTAGCAGTGAAATGCGTAGATATCGTAAGGAAGACCAGTGGCGAAGGCGAATCTCTGGACAATTACTGACGCTGAGGCACGAAGGCCAGGGGAGCAAACGGGATTAGATACCCCGGTAGTCCTGGCAGTAAACGGTGCACGTTTGGTGTGGGAGGATTCGACCCCTTCCGTGCCGGAGCTAACGCGTTAAACGTGCCGCCTGGGAAGTACGGTCGCAAGATTAAAACTCAAAGAAATTGACGGGGGCCCGCACAAGCGGTGGAGTATGTGGCTTAATTCGATGCAACGCGAAGAACCTTACCAGGGTTTGACATGCATCTCTAAGTCGGTGAAAGCCGGCGAGTGTAGCAATACACAATTTGCACAGGTGCTGCATGGCTGTCGTCAGCTCGTGTCGTGAGATGTTGGGTTAAGTCCCGCAACGAGCGCAACCCCTGTGTCCTGTTGCCACCCCTTAATTGGGAGCACTCTGGACAGACTGCCCTGTGAAACGGGGAGGAAGGTGGGGATGACGTCAAGTCAGCATGGCCCTTACACCCTGGGCTGCACACGTACTACAATGCTCAGTACAGAACGAGCCGATGCCGCGAGGCGGAGGTAATCCCAAAAACTGAGCCCAATTCGGATTGCAGGCTGCAACTCGCCTGCATGAAGCTGGAATCGCTAGTAATGCCGTATCAGCTACGACGGCGTGAATACGTTCCCGGGCCTTGTACACACCGCCCGTCACATCATGGAAGTCATTTGTTCCCGAAGTGCGTGCGCCAACCGCAAGGAGGCAGCGCCCTAAGGAATGAGTGGTAACTGGGATGAAGTCGTAACAAGGTAGCCGTAGGGGAACCTGCGGCTGGATCACCTCCTTTCTAAGGAGTAATGTCCTGCCCTTCATTGGGTGGGCATAGGTCGANCGCTAAACCCCGCAAGGGACATGCGTTGAAATCCATGCCAACGAAAGACGACATGGTTCAATAATTTGAAACGGCAGCGCACAATTCAGTTTTTGCTTAAATTCCCGGAAAACCGGGCGTAATGGGAATTTCGAATCACACAATTGGGGGTATAGCTCAGTTGGTAGAGCGGTAGCTTTGCAAGCTATAGGTCAGGGGTTCGAGTCCCCTTACCTCCACCAACGGGCGAGCCTCCTTCTCATCATTGAGCGGAGCACCGGCTTTGCAANCCGGGCGTGTAGCTCAGTTGGTTAGAGCATGCGCTTGATAAGCGCAGGGTCGCAGGTTCGAATCCTGCCACGCCCACCAANNACNGGAATNAAAGCAAAATGGACTTTTTTGAGATTGGCGACAAAGGGGGAACCCGAGAAACCAAACNACAGCAGGCCGCATTTGATGGCACCGCTGGTTCTTTGACATCTGCATACATGGTAGAAAAAGCAACTTCAAAATGCTGAGTCTGAAATTCTGTATAGGGTGGCTGAAAAAGTGCCGCCAGCGGGAATTCAGTTATCACAAATTTCCAAGATGGGNGCANGCCCGTCGGAGGAACAGATTGATCAAGCTACAAAGGGCACACGATGAATGCCTTGGTGCCAATAGGCGATGAAGGACGCGACAAGCTGCGATAAGCCACGGATAGCGGCACATACGCTTTGACCCGTGGATCTCCGAATGGGATAACCTGGCAGGGTGAATGCCCTGTCGTCACAGAGTGAATACATAGCTCTGTGCACGCAATACCTGGTGAAGTGAAACATCTCAGTAACCAGAGGAAAAGAAAGTGAAAACGATTCCGTCAGTAGCGGCGAGCGAAAGCGGAAGAGCCCAAACCACCGGCTTGCCGGTGGGGTTGTAGGACCCCGATGTGACAGTGTGGACGTTAGGTGAAGCGAATGGAAAATCGCTCCATAGAGGGTGAGAGGCCCGTAACCGAAAACCGAAGCACGTCTAGGGAGTTCCTGAGTAACACGATATAAGTGAAGTCTCGTGTGAATCTGCGCGGACCACCGCGTAAGGCTAAATACTAATTGGCGACCGATAGTGAACAAGTACCGCGAGGGAAAGGTGAAAAGCACCGCTGTGAGCGGAGTGAAATAGAACCTGCAATCGTGTGCCTACAAGGTGTCAGAGCCCCGCAAGGGGTGATGGCGTGCCTTTTGCTTAATGAGTCTGCGAGTTATTGTCAGTGGCAAGCCTAAGTCCTTATGGGACGGAGGCGTAGCGAAAGCGAGTCCGAAATGGGCGACAAGTCGCTGGCAGTAGACCCGAAGCCGAGGTGATCTACCCATGACCAGGTTGAAGCGCGGGTAACACCGCGTGAAGGACCGAACTGGTGCCTCTTGAGAAAGGCTCGGATGAGTTGTGGGTAGGAGCGAAAGACTAATCAAACCCGGTGATAGCTGGTTCTCCCCGAAATAGCTTGAGGGCTAGCCTCGTGTGCTGATTTGCGGAGGTAGAGCACTGGATGAACTAGAGCCCATACCCGGGTATCGAATTCAATCAAACTCCGAATGCCGCAGAGTGTAACACGGGAGTCAGTGCGTGAGGGATAAGCTTCACGCGCGAGAGGCAAACATGCCAGATCAGCAGCTAAGGTGCCTAAACGATGCTAAGTGGAAAGGATGTGGAGATACTTAGACAATGAGGATGTTGGCTTAGAGGCAGCCATCATTTAAACAGTGCGTAATAGCTGACTCATCGAGTGTTTCCGCGCCGAAAATGATTGGCGATAAGCGTCGTACCGAAGCTCTGGAGTGTCCCTGGGTTCGCCCGGGTCCACTGGTAGGGGAGCGTTGTAGCGCCGTCGAAGCGGGAGCGAAAGCAACCGTGGAGGTTCTACAAGTGAGAATGCAGACATGAGTAGCGAAAAGACTGGTTTAATTCCAGTCCGCCGTAAACCTAAGGTTTCCTGGGGAAGGCTCGTCCTCCCAGGGTTAGTCGGGACCTAAGTCGAGGCCGATGGGCGTAGACGATGGACAGCAGGTTTAATATTCCTGCACCGCCGAAATTTAACCCAGAAAGACGTGTGCTAGGAGGAAGGCCGGGTGTTGATTATCCCGGTCCCGCAAGGGGACGTGAAGGCTTCGGCCGAAGCGGATCTTCCAAATAGTGCACCGAGAAAATCTCTGGCGAATACTAAGGCGCCCGTACCGTAAACCGACACAGGTGGGTGGGCATAATTGTGCCAAGGCGTAAGAGTGAAACCTCGTTAAGGAACTCGGCAATCTAGCCCCGTAACTTCGGAAGAAGGGGTGCCCTCGCAAGAGGGCCGCAGTGAAATGGGTGTACCGACTGTTTAACAAAAACACAGCACTCTGCTAACTCGAAAGAGAACGTATAGGGTGTGACACGTGACCAATGCGGAAAGATTACGGTAAGTGGTTAGCGCAAGCGAAGCTACGAGCCCAAGTCCCCGTGAATGTCGGCCGTAACTATAACGGTCCTAAGGTAGCGAAATTCCTTGTCGGGTAAGTTCCGACCTGCACGAATCGTGTAACGAGTGCACCGCTGTCTCAACGAGGAGCTCAGCGAAGTTGTAATGGCGGTGAAGATGCCGCCTACCCGCAGCAGGACGGAAAGACCCTATGCACCTTTACTGTACGCTGTTACTGTGTTTTCGGTTTTTATGCTTAGCGTAAGTGGGAGACTTTGATACATCTCTTTCGGGGGATGTTGAGTCGTCAATGAAACACCACCCTTAGAAACTGGAAACTCTAACCCCTGCCCATCATCTGGGAGGGGGACACTGGCAGCCGGTCAGTTTTACTGGGGCGGTATCCTCCCAAAGAGTAACGGAGGAGTGCGAAGGTTGGCTCAGCCTGGTTGGCAATCAGGTGACGAGTATATGGATATAAGCCAGCCTAACTGTGAGACCTACAAGTCGAGCAGATGCGAAAGCAGGCCCAAGTGATCCGGTGGTTGAAAGTGGAATCGCCATCGCTCAACGGACAAAAGGTACGCTAGGGATAACAGGCTGATCGAGTCCAAGAGCTCATATCGACGACTCGGTTTGGCACCTCGATGTCGGCTCATCACATCCTGGGGCTGGAGAAGGTCCCAAGGGTCCGGCTGTTCGCCGGTTAAAGTGGTACGCGAGCTGGGTTCAGAACGTCGCGAGACAGTTCGGTCCTTATCCGCTGTGGGCGCAGGAGAATTGAGGGGTTCAAACCTTAGTACGAGAGGACCGGGTTTGACGAACCTCTGGTGTTCCAGTTGTCGTGTCAACGGCAGTGCTGGGCAGCTATGTTCGGAAAGGATAAGCGCTGAAAGCATCTAAGCGCCAAGCCTCTCCCAAGATTGATTCTCCCTGAAGGGTCGTGGCAGACCACCACGTTGATAGGCCACGGGTGCAAGCATGGTAACATGCTCAGCTTAGTGGTACTAATAACCCGTTTGGCTTGATCTATTCCTCCCTCCCATTCGTGGGGGAGATTGATCAAAGCAATCTGAAAAAACTCAGTGCGAAGTTGCAAGTAAACATGTATGCAGATGTCAGGGAACCTGCACGTTCTTTTGACAGACAGCGATGTGAGCAGAACCAAAGCAATCAGGTTCAGTGTCACCAGAGGCCCGGAGTCATTCCGGTGAATCCGGTCTTCTGGTGATCTCAGCGCAGTGGCACCACCCGTTCCCATTCCGAACACGGAAGTTAAACGCTGCAGCCCCGATGATAGTACTTCTATAGGTTGTGCGAAAGTAGGACGTCGCCAGAGTTACGAACCCGTTTCAGCGAAAGCTGGGACGGGTTCTTTTTTTGCCCATATTCCTGACATTGTTTGTGCATCTGTGTTATCAGCTTCCAGGCGTGGTTCGGGGTTCGCGAAATTCACATAAAATGATTAAGCGGGTGCCCGGCACCGTTGAGTATGGGTGGTCGTAAATTGCGTAGGCGTTAGGCTACGCGACCTATGGCTGAGACCGATCAAGTTTTGAAAGTGGACGTCGCGGTACGGGTTTGGACACCGCGCGCCCGCGGCGCGACGAAGTGCTCGATGAATTTGAGCGCTGCGGGATTGAGGCGGCGAAGTTTACGGTATTCGTCGGGGTGAAGTATCCGACGTTTGTCTCGTGGGTGCAGAAGCGGCGG
>B570J29583_1000097_pt1 | contig 6823 bp, 11 predicted proteins | sample LakMenEpi13Jul12_FD_29583 | JGI IMG/M metagenome (IMG submission 29583)
ATGCTGTCGGCTGGATGCTCAACGAGTAAATGCGCAAGGCGTTCAACTAATACAGAGGTTTTACCTGTCCCAGCACCACTGAGAATCAAGGCACTTTTATTGGCGGTGGTGACAGCTAATTGTTGTTGTGGATTTAACATGAGATAACTCCAAAGAAAACAAAGGAAAAAGGGAGACGTTAGCCTCCCTTGTTTGGGTTGTGTGCCCTCAATACTCTGAGGGGAGTAGTAGGGTTGAATACGAGCGATCTGCTTCAGTAATAATCCACACGTTTTGCGTGTCGTGAATACGGTAAACTGACATTAATCGCGCACCTGTACGCAGTGCCTCGTGATTTGCCTGAGCATCCTCCTCACATACCTCACCCCAATCGCCACATTGGTGACGTTTAAAGAGGGGGATAGGGGTTATATGATGGGTTATTAAGACTTCTTGAGCTGCTGGCGTGATAAGTAATTGACCTAAATCAAAGCGTTTCATTAAACAGCTCCTACCACGGCAAATTCCAATCGATAACGCAAACTACAGATTTCATTGAATTCGGCTACACTAAATGGCAGGACATATTCATCGCCTTCACACTGAATGCGTAGGGTGATCTCATCTGAGCTGTGTTGTTTCTCTTCGATAGAGAGAAAGCGGGTGCTGGTCAAACTGGCAAATTGATAAATCTTTTTCATTGGATAGTTCCAGTAAATGAATGACAAGGGGAACTGGCTCGAAATGATGGTGAGTCATCTGCTCAAGCCAGTATTGCTCATGTAGCACAGGGTCACTCTCAAGGTCTGAGAGCTGCTGGGTTTTCATTTTGCCCATAGGGACTAGATAATCATGGCAAGGAAGTTAAAAACACCTGCAAGACCTCGAACCACCACAACGAGCATGAAATGCAGTGACGTCCACAAGCCACCTAGAAAGGTTGAGAGGGTCATCACTTAATCTCCACACGTTGGGATTGCTCAAGATGCGCATAGGGAATAAGGATTCCTGCTTTGAGTTGGTCACTGATAGCGGTCTTATTGATTTTGATCACTTGCTCGATGGTTTTAAATTCATCTGAGAGAGCGGATTCATCGTCAATAATCACTTTACAAGGATTGGTTTTCACTTGAAGGGTAAGCCATGAATTGCTCAGTTTGGCGACATTGACTTGCTGCATTTGCATGAGCAAATAGCCATTTAACTGGGTTATCGTGCGATCAAGTTGTTTGAGGCGTTTGGTGAAACGCTCTTGTACTTCTTTCACACTGGCTTGCTCAAGTTTGAGGTTTTGAATATACCCAGCAAGGGCAAGTGCCTTCGCCTCAAAGTCCTGTTGAATTTGCCCTAGATTTTCATCAATGAGGGCTTGTTTACTGAGGTCATCAAGGTCTGGATGGTCATCGCAGAATTGCGCAATGGCATCAAAGAGGGTGCGAAACTCGTGGGCAAGTTCATAAAGTTTTGGCGTTGTCATGGACGTTATCTCCTAGAAGGGAATATGGTCATCGTTTACATCCTCCACCCCTTTAGACTTATCGTCTCTGGGTGGGAAGACACTAAACCAGCCTTTAAACTCATCACTAATGGGTAGTGAGGACAGTTTGAGGCTAATGCGCTCTTCACCTTGGTCGTTAGTACCAAAGATCAGGACACCATGTTGGGAGTAGAACTTTTTATCAGGTTGATTGGGATTGGTGCTGCCAAAGCAGACATTAAGTACACGAGTTGTTGCCATGATTAAATCTCCTAAAGTTAAGACTTAGTTTGCAGAAGCAAACGAGGGTATTTTTGCCAAGACACCACTAAACAGTGAGGCTGGCATATGAGAGAGTTGCTGAATGGGGGGAAGTTGTTTACTTTCGCAAACTTTACTCACCCAGTTGGTAAAACGGTCGGTGTTGACTTGATGGGCACTTAACGCATTNATCAAGGTGTCGTATTGACTTAGACTAATAACGTCAAGGGGCTTAGATTCGATTTGGTCTTCAAGATCCATGGTAAACAAGGAACTCAGTGCACCTGCGCGAATCACAGCATCCAAATAAGCGGATTTTGTGGTCATTTTNGTGGTCTTATTGCGACCGCCATTGCTGGCGTCAAGACTGTAAATGCGTGAGCCATAGCCCATAGACACCACTTGTTGNTGTTCATTGAGNANTTCACAGCACATGGTGATAGAGGTGTCATCACTNTGGGCAATCATAATACGAGGNGTTAAACCCAGTATTTGGCAGACCACCTCNGCTCCTCCTTTCATCAACGTGGGCAAGGCTTTCTTACCTTTAGCAGGGAGATTGCAGTAGTCAACGCCTTCAGTGAGGGCATGTTTGACAATACTTAAGAACGTAATTCTATTTCTAGCACGACGCTCAAGTAGGTGTTTGAGTTGCGGTTCGGGAAGATCGAAAATATGCAGTGAGGGNGTCTCAACTACCGATTTCATCTGGCTTTTTNATGGGCATAATTGATGCCGACATAACGCCTCCATAAGTGAATAAATTTCAAGCAAAAGGACGCCATGATTAACAGCGATGAGCCATTAACCTAAGTGTCCTTGCTGCTTTGAGTGGGATAGGTGGGGTTAGAACGGGATATCTTCTTCAAGGCTGAGTTGAATAGGATAAGTAGGAGGTGAACCATACAATTCAACCTGCATCTGGTGGATGAGGTCGTATTTGTCATAGTCCATCTCGCCAATTCCATACCAACAGTCCCAACTAAGGGCATTGGTCATCATTGGGAGATGCTCCGAGGGTTAGTAACAGCTGAAAATAGCCGTTATTAATCAATAATATCTCTATGAAATCATTGAAAAGAACAGGCTAAGAGGATGTCACAGTCTGCTACAGAGATAATGAGGCACATTGTGAAACATGAATTGCCGCTGATGCGAATGTTAACAATCATGCCCGTTGAGGCAGAAAAACAATGTTCTGAGCGCAGACTGAAACAGTAAGGGGTGGGTTTTGGGGGTTTTGGGGGTGCCTGTTGGGGCGTAGACTAAGAATAATAGGGTTTTGGGGGTTTTGGGGGTTACGTTTTGGGAATGAAATAAAAAAACAATGATTCCTAAATCCCTATTGATTAATAGATTCAGAGTTAGAGTTAATTATTGATTTTATAAAGTAATAATTAATTTAAAATTAGTTTAATAATTAATAGTAGATTACATTTAAGATTTAATTAAATCTATTAATTTAATTTTAGATAATCTATAACTTAGATAAAGATTTATATAATTTAAACTTATAATCTAATCTTAATTATCTATAACTTTTAGATTCAATCATTTTCAAAGGAATTGTTGGGATCGAACCCCCAAAACCCCCAAAACCTCCCTCCTGCTATCAAATCAAAAATAAAAGTTTAGGGGGCGAATGGCACCCCCAAAACCCCCAAAACCTCCCTACGATTAAGCGTTAAGCTTCAAGCAAGGCTTTGAGTTTATCCAAATACTCACTCTGATTACTATTCACCCTCAGAATGTAGTTACTCTCTTCTGATAGCAATTTAGTTGCATCAGGATGCACACTTATTTTCGATGTGGGATAGCCACCTAGACTGGGATCAGAACTGACCATTTCAAGCCACCCGTGATGAGCCAAAACGTTGAGTCCATCTTCGAGGAGTTGCCTATCTTTGAACTCAGCCCAATCTTTTTTCAATATGACTGAAACAGTCATGCCATTAGTGATTTTGTTGGCTGCAATCTTCTCTAAAATAGCGAGTGCCATGTTAACTTCAGCTGGGTTTTCAACACTCTTAGTTGAGCTGTAAACGTAAATTAAGTGTGGCAAAATGAACTCATACCACGCTAACGCCCGATGTATGGTAATGTCATCGATTTGAACCGGCGAATATGATTCATGATGATCGACCAAGTGAAGTATTAAAGCCACTTTTAGCACCATTGAGGCTTGCTTTCCCAAATGCGCCTCAAGTGTATCGGGCTTGATCTTGTTGTGGAATAACTTATACTCAAGTTGAAAATTAAAGTCATCGAAAGTTTGTTGCGCCTGCGTTGATAGTGTCAATCCGAGTATGCCAGACTCAGTAATACGCATGCCACTCACACTTATAGAATCTTCTGGGCGATACTGATCGAGTTCGGAAAACAATCTTTTCATATCTACCCGAACTTGTGGATTTAATTGTGGCTTGATTTTTTGTGGTGCTAATCTTTTAGAGACCACGAGCAAGCCTATACGTGCAAAGAACCCATCGATTTTATATTTAGCAAACCACTGTGCCATGATATCCTTAAAAAGCTGCGTTTGAACGGTACCAAACATTGAAAACGTAATGCGTGGAATATGAATTGAGCCACGTCCAATCCGATCAATGTTAAAACCACAGTTGCTCTTATAGGCTTCCATGACAAAGGTACGATACGAATCTTTCGCATCCGAGCGAATTTCATTGAAGAAGCTGGTGATCTCGTCTTTAAATAAGGTAATGCCCCTTGGATTAGGTAGCATTAACATTTGAATCTTTTCAACCGTGCTATCAGAAGTTAGCAGTCTTTTCTTTGGACAGCCGTTTAAGGTCATGGCATTAATTTCTGCCGTTAACTGTGCTAATTGCATCGGATTAGCCGAACCCGATTTACTGAGTTGTTTTAGGTTTTTTTGTTTGACTTCCAAATCCTGATAATGTTGCAGCTCGATTTTGGCGTTTTCGTCTGCATACGAATATTCTAAATTTTGAAGATACGTTTTAATAATGTCTGGCGCAGGACTTTTACGCGTTGAAGCACCGCCTACCACAATGCCAGATAAATTGGCGGCTTGAAAATGATTAGAATCTGGATGAGCAAATACACCTACTTTAGAACCCAAAACAGCACCTAATGCACACAGAAGTGGCACTGCACAGTTTGCAAGTGGTGAATTGGTATCATTGGCTACATCTTCACAAAAGCTATAAAGTTTAGGTGGTAACAATTCTTCAGGCATATCTGGTAAATTGAGATCGTTCACCTTAATGGGTTGCGGTGGTGCCCAATCTTCGTTAATAAAATCTACATAATCTTGCATTTAATCTCCTTATAAAAAATGTGAATCACACTTTTTATCTATATCAATATTGTAATTTTTTTTTAACTGCATAAATCAATGCACACTATGTTAACTAACCTTAATTTAAACAATAATGTGCATTGAATATGAATAAAAAATCGAACTTTAAAAGTGATTTAGTCTGAACTTAACTCCTTAATTAATAGCGATTTAACTTTATTTGAGTTCATATTGTCGGGGAAGTTGAATTCAATGACTACGCGATTATTTGCGGCTTTTAAACTAACTAATTTAGCGCCAATCGTTGACAAACTGGCGGTTAATTTCTCGCGTATATCACACAAAGTTTCATCATTAATGTTGACTTCGAAATCGATTGCGAATGATTTGATCGCAAAAGTTTCTTCGAAGTCAGTGACAAATAATTCTTCTTCATACGCATCTGATTTATCAAAATAGCTGCTATCATTTCCGTAAATATAAAATCCTCCAAATAGTTGTCGTAATTGTTAATCTCGTTCACGTTTTTAACTCCTTTGTTTCAATATTAAAAATTTTTACTACAATATCTTACATCTATACAAAATTGATAATTTTCAAATAACTGCATAAAATGAATATAAATATGTAGTAATTAATTGGCTAAATTAACTATCATTAACTACTCAAAACACAGACGGTTGTTAATTTAATATTTTAATTGTTAAAAATTCACCTCTTTGAGTAAAAAAATCAACTTCTTTTCCATTTTCAATATAATTTTTCATTTTTGTTAGCATTGATTTGTTTTTTATTAAGATAGTCAATTCGCTTTGATTTGAAAAAATAAAACTTTCGACACCGCACTGTATTTCGCCAAAATCAACTTGTTTAACTTGTGAAAATTTTTGCAGTTTAACATTTAACGCTTCAAAATAAATTTTTTCGCTTTTAAGAAGTTCTACATCAAAAAATTTATTGTCTAAAACAGTCAAAGTTAAATTAATATTTTTCAATTTATCTTCAGATGGTAAAAACCACTGATTGGTAAAATCTTTCACAACTCTTCTCCTAATTTTTATGAAAATAATTTTAAAAATTTATTACATCTAAATTTATTACATCTATATAATTTTTATATTTTTTTAATAACCGCATAAATTTACAAAATAAATAAAAATTTAATGAGTTAAATTAACTATTTTTAGCCAATAGAACGTCTTGTTAAGATAATTTTATAGTTAATTTATTCAGTCAATTTATTACTATTTATTATTTAATTGAATGTAAGTGTATACATCTGTAAAAATGTCTATACAAATATAGGTTGTAAAAATCAGTTATTATTGAAAGAAGTTCTACAAATAGATTTTTAGCTGAGATACCACCGATTTTTGTAGATCATTTTTCTTAAACTAATCCAAATATTGGTATACTTAATATTTGAAGACTGTATTTGAAGAACAGGAAGGAGAACTTGAATATGGAGTTTCTGAAAAATTAACAATACATCACGTAATCTATTTAAAATGAATTATTCTTCAACACTCAGCACGCAAATGGGATGTGCACTAGATCAGCTATTAATAAATTATGGTCACTTACTCTCCTCTGAACACATTGAATTCATTGGTGCGATGATCGATAAGTATGAGAGCTATGGCGAGGACAAACCAGATGAAGTGTTCATTGAGCAAATTTTATGCGCAACATTTAATAATATAGAAGATGTTATCGAGTTTCTTAAACTTCAACATACCTAGTTTTTTACTTGCGCGTTGCGCGGGCGCGTAAATTTAGTGTTAGCGTTGCGCTTAATCATCGATGTTGAGCGCGAGCAACCC
>B570J29583_1000100_pt1 | contig 6721 bp, 6 predicted proteins | sample LakMenEpi13Jul12_FD_29583 | JGI IMG/M metagenome (IMG submission 29583)
TGCGCGTCCTGCGCGCCAACCACCAATGGGAAGATCTCTGGCAGCCCTCCAAAGCAGCCTGATCGCCGGCACCAGTTTCAATCACACCCCGCTGGCGGTGCGCATTGGCTTTGCCTTTGCGAAGACGTAGGTGCCGTGGTAAGGTTTGTCCGGGCAGTCCACGACGAGATCGAATTTGCCATCTCCATCGAAATCCATCGGCAGCGGAAACGCCCACAGCCCCACGCCGAGATCCACAGTGAGCCCGGGGTTTTTGTATTTCAGCCGCTCCAATCCGTCCGCACGAACGCCGTGCACAGAGGATATCGCGAGCAGCACAATCAGCGCGAACGACGCGGCCAGCCCGTGGCTACGACGCCCTCGTCGCAGCCACCAGAAGCGCCGTCTCGAATCGTACGGACAGGGAGGACAGGCTCGGGCACACCCCTGTCGCACACATCATTTTGGCTCTTGGTTTTCATGGAGGAAAATCGGGATGTGATGCATCTCACGCACGCCGCAGTGTCCCGCACACATTCACGCGGATGCCGAGCGCGCGGGCGAATGCGGCCTTTGCAAACATGCACTCGTCCGCAGCCTTCGCGTCCTTCGCATAGGCGACCTGGATGTGATTCGCCTGATGCTTCGCCATGAGCTGGTCGCGCGACACGCCGTACGTGACGGCGTGCATGATGGGCCATTGCGGCGTGGTCGCCTGCCAGCGGCGCTCGGTCTCCTCGCGCGGCAGCGTGAGGACTCCGCCGCGGCCAATGTCCATGTGCAGCGCCTCGTCCTGCACGTAGATGCGCGACCATACGATTTCGCCGGGCTTGCTGATGCCTCGCAGCGTCGAGCCGCCATTCGGGAAATACATCGCGGGCTGGCGGAAACCTTCCGCGCCCTTCCATCCGCCGATGAAATGCGCGGGCGGTGCCGCGCCGCTGATGAGGAAGACCCAGACATAATCCTCGTGAGGCGGACAATCCTGTCCGCCCTTTCGTTTGGGATCCACGGACAGGATTGTCCGCGTTACGGGCGCACCCCATCGCACGTCGTGCAGCGTATTTTCCACAGGCTGGCCGAGCGCGGCGTGGACGCGCTGCGTGAGCAAACCGTCGAGTCCGGCGCACTCATCCACTTCGTTGAAATGCGTAACGGGCTTGCCCGCGTAGAGCACGCGCTTGCCGTCGCGCGATTTCACCGGCGGGCGATCCGAATTATTCAGCGTGCCTTCGACGAGATCGCTCGCGGGCAGCAGATCCTTCAGACCCTGCTGATACTGGATGCCGATCGCGTCGCAACCGAAGTCATCCGCGATGCGCACGGTGGCGACATACATTTTGCACTGGAGGCGGATCTGCGCGTCGGTGAGATCCGCCGAGTGCGTCGGGCCGGTGTGGAATTTCATCCCCTTCTTTTCCAGCCATGCACGCACGGCATCGGCATCGGCGTCCGGCACGCGCATCGTCTCGGCAAACAGTGCGGACTGACTGAGGCGTTCCTTGAAAACTCCGCATGCGTGCAGCGCGTGGTCGGGGATGATCGCATTGAACATGCCCATGCAGCCTTCGTCGAAAATGCCCATGATCGCCTTCTCGCTCCGAAGTTGCATCGCGAGTTTCTCGCCGAGCTTCGCGGCACGAGTGGGTACTTTTACTTTCTCGATCGGACGCGCGTGCGAGGTGTCGTGCGTGATGCGCCCGGTCTTCAGCCACCGGCGCAATTCCGTGAGGAAAAAGTCGTCAGTGAAGTCCACGCTCCACAGCGTCGAGTAGCGCACGCCGGCCTTGGTCAGCGAGCCGTTGAGGTTCAGCATTCCGACGAGTCCCGGCCACTGGCCGCTCCAATTTGCGACGGTGAGGATCGGCCCGCGATGCGTCGTGAGCCCGGCGAGGACGTGGTGCGAATACTGCCACACCGCCTCGGCAACGATGATCGGCGCATCGGGATCCACACCGCGGAAAACTTCGAGCCCCAGCTTTTGTGAATCAATGAAGCCGTGTTTCGCCTTCGCATCGAACGGATGTGCGCGCACGACGTTGAATCCCTCGGCTTTCAGAGCGGTGCCGAGCGCCTTTTCCATCGCGGCCTGCGCGGGCCAGCAGACTTGATTTGCCGTGAGCCGCAGGTCGCCGCTGGCGATGAGTTGGATGGTGTTCTTCGGGAGACGTTTTGCGGGCATCGGGGTGCGGATTGTTGTGGGACGTTCGGCTGGAACTTTGCGAAGAGTTCACGGCCATCGCTGGCAGCTTCCCGGCATCTTGTCGAACTTCGAGGGAGTTCCCCACGCTCAGTCCCAGGGCGGTCGGCTATGGTGATGTAATGGGTTGAAGGCGAGGGTTTGAAATCAGGGCTAGACATTTTGGGCGTTTTGCGCTGGGGTAAGCTCGGAATGAAATCTCTTGCCACTGACGCACACGCCGGGGGCGGCGTCTTGNAGGCCGCCCGTTCACTGGAAATCCAACTCGTCACGCCCGCGCAACTCGGGCGCTTCGATGCGCTGCTCGCGCAGAAGCATTACCTCGGCTCGCTGCCTTCGGTGGGTGATTTCCTGCGCCAGGTGGTGGTGCGCGACGGGCAGTGGGTGGCGCTGCTGGTGTGGGGGCCGGCGGCGCTCAAGCTCAAGGATCGCGAGCGCTGGATCGNTTGGAATCCGGCGCTGGCCGCCGAGCGGCTCAAGCTCATCGTGCAGAACCGCCGCTATCTGCTGCTCCATGAAAAAGGTGCGGAGCCCAATCTGGCCAGCGCGGCGCTGGCGGCTGCGTGCCGTGCGCTGCCCGCGCAATGGCAGGAGCGTTTCGGCTACCGTCCGCTGCTGGCCGAGAGTTTCACCGATCCGGAGAGTTACTGCGGGACCTGTTACAAGGCCGGCGGCTGGCAGCCGGTGGGCATGAGCGATGGCAACAGCCGGCATCGCGCGGATTTTTTCATCCCCAACGGACGGCCCAAGCGGCTTTGGATGAAGGAACTCGAGCNGCACGCGCGGCGCAAGGCGTGCGCGGTGCCGCTGGCNTCGGAGCACGCGGGCGCGCTGGTGGAGGCCGCGCACGGCGTGCTGCCATGCGCCCAGCCGCAGCGCCGCAGCCTGCTCGAAGTGCTGCGGCGCGCGCCCGATCCGCGCGGGAAAAACACGCGCTTCCGCATCGGGCCGGTGCTCTCCATCGTGGCCATGGCGCTGCTGGGCGGCGCGCGGCAGATTTCGGAAATCGCGCGCTTTGCCACGCGACTCAAGCCCGCGCAGCGCGCGGAGCTGGGACTGCCGCGCAAGAAAGGCACGCGCCGCTTTTACCAGGTGCCCAGCTACGACGTCTTCTACGAAGTGCTCACGCGCATGGACCCCGAGCCCTTCGCCGCGCTGCTCAGCGGCTGGCTCGGCGCGCAGGCCGGCACCCTGCCCGGCGCGCTCGCCCTGGACGGAAAAATGATCCGCGACATCATCGGCATGGTCAGCCTGGTCGAAGTCGAAGACGGCGCCCCCGTCGCCCTCGCCGTCATGGATCAAAAAGAAAACACCACGCGCTGCGAACTCAAGGCCGCCCAGCAACTCCTCGCCGCCCTGCCCGCGCTCGACGGCAAAACCATCACCGCCGACCCGCTCCACTGCCAGAAAGAAACCGCGCGCATCATCGTGGAAAAAGGAGGCGACTACCTCCTGCAAATCAAAGCCAACCAGCCCGCGCTGCTCGGGACCGCGCGCGCCGCGACGAGCACCCCCCCTTTTTTGTCCAGACCGCATGCGGACACGGGCGCATCGAACAACGCGCCGTGAGCGTGAGCGAAACCACCCCGATGGCCACCGGCTTTTGCGGCAGCCGCGCGCTGGTGCGCATCCACAGCACCCGCATCGAAAAAAAGAGCGGCAAGACCAGCGAAGAAGACCGCTACTACCTCAGCAGCCAGGACCCCTGCGAGCGCACTCCCGAAGGCTGGATCAACCTCAGCCGCGCCCACTGGGCCGGAGTGGAAAACCGCAACCACTGGCGGCGCGACGCCACCCTCGGCGAAGACCGCACCCGCCTGCACCAGAGCCGCGCCCTGATGAACCTCGCCCTGCTGCGCAGCGTCAACCTGCGCCTGCTCACCAGTGAGCCCGACGATGACTGGCTGCCTGCCAAAACCGAACGCCTCGCCGCCCACCCCTCCTCCGCCCTCGCCCTGTTGCGAATGCGCCTATGACTCAAAACCAAAAGCCCTGCGCTCAGTCCTCGGACTCAAGATTTGCGACCGCTGCGCGCTGACCGCCGAGATTTGTCGATCGCGCGTGCCATCACGCGCGTGAACGAAGTGGCGCTGTGCGCGCGGGGACGTGCCGCCGAGGACGGCATCGCTCCATCACGCCACGCAGCCTTCGAGCGATTTCCGGATCTTCGCCTCGTCGAGATTTTTGCCGATGAATACGAGCTGGCTGTGGCGTTTCTCATCCTTGGCCCAGAGGCGATCCCAGAGCAGCGTGAAGCGGTTGTTCACGCCGTGGAAAATCGCGCGGCGCGGATTTCCGGCGATGCTGAGGAAGCCCTTGCTCCGGTAGATCTGCTCTTTCTCCGACATCTCCTGGATGAAGAACTCGAGCTTCTCGATGACCATCGGCTTCTCGAAGGTGAATGAAAAGCTGTTGATGTCGTGGTGATGCCGGTTACGCATCTCGTCGAGGAAGCCGGGATCGATCTCGAGTTTTTTGTCGAGGTCGAATGCGTTCATGTCGAGCAGCTCCTTCAGGTTTGCCTGCGACTGGTTCGTGCGGACGGTGCGGCAGTGCGGGTTCAGCTCGCGGATGATGCCCTCGACTTTCACGAGCTGCGCCTCGTCCACGAGGTCGGTCTTGTTCACGAGGACAAAGTCGGCCATCGCGATCTGCTCGCGCGCGGTTTCCTGCGCCTTCATCTGCTTCTCGATCTGCTCGGCATCCACGACGGTGATGATCGAGTCGAGCATCACGATCTGCTGGAGCTGCGGGATGTTCAGGAATGTCTGCGCGACCGGCTGCGGATCCGCCGCGCCGGTGGTCTCGACGAGGATGTAGTCGAAGCCGCCGCGCTTGATGAGCTTCTGCACGCCAGCGACGAGATCCTTGCGCACCGAGCAGCACACGCAGCCGTTGTTGAGTTCGAGGATGTCGTCGTCCGTCTTCTCGACGAGTGCGCCGTCCACGCCGATCTTGCCCATCTCATTGATGATGACGGCGAACTTGTAGCCGTGGTTTTCCTTGAGGATGTAGTTGAGGAGCGTGGTCTTCCCGGCGCCGAGGAAGCCAGTGAGGATGGTGACGGGGATTCGTTTTTGGCTCATGAAAAGTGTGGGTGATCGTGGTTGGAAAATTTCGGCGGGCTCGCTCCGGCTACATCTTCTTAATCCTAATCTTATTCTTAATCTTAATCCCGCCGCGTGCTCCGGGGCATGAGGTTAAGGTTAGGATCAAGATGAAGATGAAGAAAAAAACTGGCGGCCCGGAGACAAGCTCCCAGCCGCCAGTTTTCAAATTGGAAAGTCCGCGCGGAGCCTACTTGATCTTGCGGAGCATCGGCAGACCGGTGCGCTCATTCTCAATGATCTCCATGCCCGCGGGCACGGCGTCAATCGCGCCTTCCTTGGCCTCGCCGCCAAAGTAGTAGAGAGTCACTTCCTGCCCACCCTTGAGCTTCTGCTTGCGGGCGTGAAGGTGGTAGGTCTTGCCGGATTTTTTGCTGACGGTGGTGAAGGCCATGTTGTTGGATTGGTTTTAGAAAACGTAGCGGGCGCTTAGGCGACGATGCCAGCCTTTTTCAGCGTGGCATACGCGCCATTCTTAGCGACGGTCTTCAGCGCGCGCGCAGTGAGCTTCACGGTGACGAATTTCTTCAGCTCCGGCACCCAGATGCGCTTCGTCTTGAGATTCGGCAGGAAGTAGCGGCGGGTCGTCGCAGTGACGTGCTGACCGATGCCACCCTTTTTCTTCGCGAGACCGCGGCGGTGAATTTTGCGGCCCTTGAGGGCTTTGGTTCCATTGATGTCACAGACGCGGCTCATAATTTTTGGCTAGGTTTACGGGTGAAAAGGGCGCGGAACATCGCGGGCACGTCTGGCATGGTCAAGGGCAATCTTGGCCCGCGGCCATTTCATTTCGCCATGCGCGCGCGACTGTCGGCGGCGATGGCATCGCGCAGCGCGGGAAGAAAGTCTGGCATCTCCTCGGCGATTTGAACCCAGGCCGGGGCACACGCGGNGGCATCCGCAGGAGCGGGGAAAATTTCCGCCGCCTCGTGATTGGCGCGGACGAATGTCTGCACGGCGAGTTCCTCGTCGTGACGCGGGTAATCGAGACCGTTGATGAGCGCATCGGCTGAATACAACCGCAGCGCATCGGCTGCATGGCGTGAGTATGCAGAAAACAACGCGGAAAAAAGCGGCGCGCCCATTTTCACCCCCTCCGCGCTCATGCTGCGGAAAAATGCGAGCGCAACCTCGCGCGCCACCTTGTGCAGACCGCGCGCCGGATCGCGCGGCGAAAGGCTCTGGTGCCTGTGATCGTAGTTGTCGCACAGCTCTGCCTGGCACACGGCGCGCGGCGCGCAGTGGCGGAAGGTCTCCGCGAGCACGCCCAGCTCCAGCGCCCAATCGCACGGCACGCGCAGTCGGCGCGCGTGCTCCGTGCGGAGCGAGACTTCGCCCGCGAGCGGGTAGCGGAACGAGCCGAGATATTCGAGCAGCGGATGAGGCCCGGTGATGTCGCGCATCGCACGCAGCAGCGGCGCGACGAGCAGCCGGG